>SXGQ01108135.1_pt1 | contig 10696 bp, 8 predicted proteins | sample 3178371 | NCBI WGS metagenome assembly SXGQ01 (sample SAMN11356859, study PRJNA531348) | freshwater metagenome | isolation source: freshwater sample F1-20 | place: China: Fuxian Lake, Yuxi | collected 2017-12-25 | reverse complement strand
AGAGCCGAGACCGTAGTGGGCTGTCGTCGGTCACCATCGTGGGTTACACCAACGCCGGCAAGTCAACATTGCTCACTGCGCTCACCGCATCGGGAGTGTTAGTACAAGATCGCCTCTTTGCCACGCTTGACCCCACCACGCGACGCTTGTCGCTGCCCGGTGGTGAGCCCGTGTTGCTCACCGACACGGTGGGTTTTGTGCGCAGACTGCCTCACGGGCTCATAGAGGCCTTTAAGAGCACATTGGAAGTGGCCAGCGAGGCCGATTACCTCGTGCATGTGGTCGATGGCAGTGCCATCGACCCAGAAGGGCAAATTCGTGCGGTGCATGAGGTGCTCGAACAAATTGGGGGAAGTCGTGTTCCTGAATTGTTGGTCTTCAACAAAGCCGACCTCGCTCCCGAAGCAGTACGTGAACTTGTAGCCGCACATCGTGGTTCGGTTGCCGTTTCCGGAGTTACTGGTGAAGGCATCAACGACCTCTTGCGCGTATTAAGCGACCGCATTCGTGCCCTGTCGGTGGTGGTGGAACTCTTCATTCCTTACGACCACGGTGAAGCATTAGCAATGGTGCATCGCGAAGGTGAAGTGGTGTCAACAGCCCATGAAGAAACGGGTGCTCGTGTACGTGCTCGCCTTGGCGATGCTTCTGTAGGTCGGTTGCGTCCCTATGTGGTGGCAACAAATATTCACAATGATGTTGCAGCAACGCCCGCGAGTACAGCAGAGTAGAGGCGTATGAGTTCTTCTTCAGGCTTTGTTCCTCCTCCGTATCCGTACGATCGCCTCGATGCATTTGCAACATTGGGTCGCGCCTTCGAGGGTGGTCTCATCGACTTGTCTATTGGCACACCATGTGACCCGCCACTTGCTTCTGTTGTGGCAGCGTTGTCGTCGTCAAACAGTGAACGTGGGTATCCGGCAAGTATCGGCAGCGAAGCGTTGCGCAAGGCCGCAAGTGCGTGGATGACACGACGTTTCGCAATTGATATTTCACCAATCGACATTGCCGCGTGTATCGGTACCAAAGAGTTTGTTGCAACCACTCCGCAGTACATGCGTTTGCGCACTCCAGAAAAAGACACGGTGTTCTATCCGGCAGTTGCCTACCCCACTTACGAGATGGGTGCCATTTTGGCGAACTGCCGTGCGGTTGCCGTACCCATGAATGCAAATGGCACCATGAACCTGTCGGCTATTAGCGCAGACGATGCGCAACGTGGGCTCATGTTATGGGTAAACAGCCCCAGTAACCCAACTGGCGCACTCGACGACTTGGGTGTTGCAGTGCAGTGGGGCCGCGCCAAAGGTATTCCCGTTTTCAGCGACGAGTGCTATGCCGAATTCACATGGTCAACTGCGCCACAGTCGGCACTTCAACATGGCGTTGATGGAGTAGTGGTCGTGCATTCACTTTCCAAGCGTTCAAACCTTGCCGGAGTGCGCGTGGGTTTTTATGCAGGCGACCCCGGCATCGTGAATTACTTGAAAGAAGTGCGCAAGCACGTGGGGATGATGGTTCCAGGGCCAGCACAAGCTGCAGGTGTTGCGGCATTGAACGACGATGAACATGTGCGTGTGCAGCGCGATGTGTATTTGCATCGCTTAGAGCGCACGGCGAGCATTTTGCAACAGTGGTCGGGTATCTCTATTGCCATGCCAAGTGGTGGTTTTTACTTGTGGTTCGATGCGCAAGATGGTTGGGCATTTGCCGAACGACTCGCACGCGAAGGCGGAGCGTTAGTGAGCCCTGGAGATTTCTACGGTGCAGGCGGTGCCAACAACGTTCGTGTTGCAGTAGTACAGCCCGATGACAAAATTGAATTGCTTGCGCAACGCTTAGGTGCTCGGTAACCGCAAGTGTTTTATAACTTGCGCATCACGGTGACAATTTTTCCGAACACCACAACATCAGTTGCGGAAAAGACCATGGGCTCCATGGTGGGGTTTGCCGGAAGAAGAGTGATGGTGGAACCACTGCGCTTGTAGGTCTTGATAGTGGCTTCGTCTCCGGGAATGCCAGCCACCACGATGTCGCCATTGCGTGGTTCTGATTCCTGACGAGCAACAACAAAGTCGCCATCGAGAATGCCCGCATCGATCATGCTGTCGCCGCGCACGCGCAACATGAATAGTTCGCCTTCGCCCGTGAAGTCGACGGGGAGGGGAATGAGCTCTTCAATATTTTGTGTGGCTAACACGTTGGTTCCGGCTGCTACATCGCCCACCAGGGGTACGTGGCGCGCCTGACCGCGTTCCATGGCCACCCCAATGCCTGAGTCGAAGCGCACTTCGAGGGCACGTGGTTTTGACGGGTCGCGCACGAGATAGCCCAACTTCTGCAAGGTGCCGAGATGCGTATGGACGGTGGCGGGGCTGCTGAGACCCACTGCTTCAGCAATTTCCCGCACGGAAGGTGGGTAACCACGGTCTCGCATGTTGGTGTCGATGAATTCCAAAATGGCGCGTTGGCGGGGGGTGAGAGCTTCGGTCATGGCCCCAGCGTACGGGTGTTCGCCCCCAAAGTCAAACATTTGTTCGCACAAACCCTTGACATACGAACAGGCGTTCGCTACGTTAACCGAACAGGCAGCGAACACCCGTTCGTCATACTGGTTCCATGTTGAAAAGTCTTACCCCCGCCCAGTCCCCACAATCCGTTCAGAAAGGCACTCCCATGGCCATTGCACTTCACTCCCATCCATCGTTTCGTACTTCTGCTCGTCGTTCGTATGCAACCTATTTCCGCCGTCGTGTGGTCTTGGTAGCAGCCGTGGCATGTGTCCTTGGTGGCGCATTTTTCGCCAGCGGAGCAGTAGCTGAAAAGTCCACACCCGAAGGCATTTCAACACCGCGCACGTTCGTCGTTGCTCCTGGCGACACCTTGTGGGGCATTGCTCATCGCCTCGTGCCCAATGGCAATGTCACTGCGATGGTCGACGAACTCGTACATCTCAATGGTGACCAAATCTTTCCTGGTCAAGTCATTCGCATTCCCTAAGTGACACATGTTGGGGTGGTGCATAAATCTGCCCCTTTCCCGCTTTTTCGTAAATAAGGCAACTATTGTTGACTACGTGCGTTGCCCTATTTGCTCTCACGACGACACCAAGGTGGTCGATTCGCGTGCAGCAGAAGAGGGCACGGCCATTCGTCGTCGGCGCCAGTGCCCCGAGTGTAACTATCGCTTTAGCACCCGTGAACGCCTTGAAGAAGTGGTGCTCATGGTGGTCAAGCGCAGTGGAGACCGCACCCCTTTCAATCGGGCTAAAATCACCGCTGGTGTCTCTGCGGCAAGCAAAGGTCGCCCTGTTGAAGAAGAGCAAATTGAATTTCTTGCCGACAGGGTAGAAGAAATACTGCGAGCAACCGGAAACGAAGTGACCTCGGCGCAAGTGGGGCATGCAGTGCTCGAACAGTTACGTGAACTCGATGAAGTGGCGTACCTACGATTCGCCAGTGTGTATAAAAACTTCGATCAAGCCGCCGACTTCCGTCGCGAACTTGCATTGCTCAAGAAATAGCTGAAGACACTATTTTCTTAGCGCCTGCGTAAGTAACGCAAGAACAGAAATCCTTCATCTTCAAGAACGTGTTGCAGTTGAAAGCGCTGTGTAAGTTCTGGTGCATTCGTTGTTAAGCGTGGTCCATTTCCGCCAATGATTTGCGGAGAAATGGTGAGGTTGATCTCATCAACTAAATCTGCAGCGGTCATCGATGCATTCAATAGTGCACCACCTTCAAGCTGAAGAAAGTCGCACGACATTGCTTGCAACGCGAGTTGCATGTCAACTTCACTCGTTCCCGCACGCAGCGTTTCGACCGGTAGTTCTGGAGCATCTGACGGCACCACCACATAGCCAGCGCCACTGGTAAAGAGATCTGTGGTGAAATCGAGCTGGCCGGTATGGCTCACCACGGCCACACGCTGACCCGCTTTGCTCGGCACGCCGTAACCCTCGGCGCGAACAGTGCCTGCGCCTACCAAAATATTGTCAGCCGCGGCCCGTAAGGCCAGCAATACTGAGCGATCAGCAGCACTGGAGAGGGCCGCAGAGTTGCCTGTCATCACCGTCGAGCCGTCGATGCTTGCCACCATGCACATTCCCACCCAGGGGCGGCCTGCGGGGCGCGGGCGGTCAACCTTGTATGCCTCGACGGCAGAGATGCTTCGACCTGATTCCCCTAGGGAATCGTGATAGGAGTAGATCAGTTTCACGCAGTGCATAGCCTATGGCTTGGGGGAAAGATGTCGACACTTCAACAAGAATCATCAGGCACAGAGGCGAACAAAGTTGCCTTTCGCACGTGTCCGCTCTGCGAGGCAGGGTGTGGGTTGGAAATTACCGTCAAGAACAATGTGGTTACACATATTCGTGGCGACATGCAAGACGTGTTCTCGGGTGGGTTCATTTGTCCGAAGGGGAGCACCCTCAAACAACTCCACGATGACCCCGATCGTTTGCGCATGCCTTTAGTGAAACGCAATGGCGTACATGTTGAAGTGTCGTGGCAAGAAGCATGGGCTGAAGTTGAGAAGGGTTTGTTAGGAGTTATCAATACTCACGGTCGTGAGTCGGTGGCAACGTATATGGGTAACCCCACCGCACATAACTTGTCGGCAATGACCTTTGGTCGAGTAGCGCTTCAAGCAATTGGAACCAAGCAACGTTTCAGTGCGTCAACAGTCGACCAACTTCCCAAACAAGTTGCAGGTGGTTACATGTTTGGCACTGCAGCAACAGTGCCTGTTCCCGATCTCGATCGCACGCAGTACTTGCTCATGTTGGGTGCTAACCCATATGCATCGAATGGCAGCATGTGCACCGCGCCCGATTTCCCCAAGCGATTGACGGGCATTCAAGAACGCGGCGGAAAAGTGGTGGTGGTTGACCCACGTAAAACACGCACGGCAGAAGTTGCCGATGAATGGTTAGCAATCATGCCCGGAACTGATGGGCTTTTCTTAGCTGCTATTGCTCACGTATTGTTCGCCGACAAGTTGGTGAAGGTAACAGCGCATCTTACAGCACACATCAACGGACTCGCTGAGTTAGAGCAAGCACTCGAACGCTTTACGCCAGAAGTTGTTGCCGATGTGTGTGGCTTAAGCGCAGAAATAATTCATCGTATTGCACATGAAATTGCCGGGGCACCAACTGCTGCGGTGTATGGCCGTATTGGTACAACAACGGTGGCCTTTGGTACCACCACTTCGTGGCTTGTTGATGTGGTCAATGTGTTGTCGGGCAATCTCGATACACCAGGTGGGGCAATGTTTACGCTGCCCGTTGCTGGTGGTGCCACTACTCGCGGCACGCCTGGCAAAGGCCGAGGTTTTCGCGTCGGTAAAGGCCACACTCGTGTGCGGCAACTTCCCGAAGCCATTGGCGAGTACCCCATTGCAGCATTAGCGGAAGAAGTGCTCACACCAGGCGAAGGTCAAATTAAAGCTCTGCTCACTATTGCAGGCAATCCGGTTTTGTCTACTCCGCATAGCAACCAACTCGATGAAGCATTAGCGCATTTAGATTTCATGGTGAGTGTTGATATTTATCTTAATGAAACAACACGACATGCAAATGTTGTTTTGCCGCCACCATCACATTTACAGCGCGACCATTACGACCTGCTCTTGTTGCAATTTGCAGTGCGCAACGTAGCCAACTACAGCGAAGCAATTTTGCCACTTGAAGAAGGGCAACCCGATGAGTGGGAAATACTTGCCAAAATTGCAGCCATTGTGCAAGGTAAAGGAATTGATGCAGATGTATCTGTGTCTGACGATGCTGCAATTCGCTCAATGGTGAACAGTGCAGTGAAAGATTCCAACTCAAATATTTGTGGTCGCGATGCCGATGAAATCGTTGAAGAACTGTCACTCAATGGGCAACATGGTCCTGCTCGCATGATCGATTTCATGTTGCGCACTGGCCCCTACGGCGATGCATTTGGTGCAGCACCAGGTGGAGCAACGTTGCAGTTGTTGAAAGAGCATCCTCACGGAATTGATTACGGTGCATTGCAACCACGCATTCCAGAAATACTGCGCACACCAAGCGGCAAAGTAGAACTTGCACCTGAAGTGCTCATTAACGATCTCGATCGTTTGTTTGACGTTGTGGGTAGTGGAGTAGTCGACAACATTTCTGGTCGCAACTTGTTGCTCATTGGTCGGCGTCATTTGCGTTCAAACAATTCATGGATGCACAACATCAACGTGTTGGTAAAAGGTAAGTCGCGTTGCACGCTCATCATGCATCCCGCCGATGCACAAGCTCGCAGCATGAGCGAGGGCGACATCGTTCGTGTGCAAAGTCGCGTGGGTGAAGTGAGTGTTGCTGTTGAAATCTCCGACACCATCCGCCCAGGTGTGGTGTCGTTGCCTCACGGGTGGGGCCACGACGCCGAGGGTTCTCAGCTCCAGATCGCCGCTCAGGTGGCCGGGGTGAACTCCAACATCCTCACCGATCATGAAGCCCTCGACCCGCTGTCGGGAACCTCAGTGTTGAACGGCATTCCCGTCGCTGTCCACAGATCAGACCTCGTTCCACACAGGTCATCCACAGTGTCATCCCCTGATAAATAGGGAAATTCACAGGGTTATCCACTTCCTCCACACAGGGGTCTTGCCGTAGCGTCAAGAGCAGCTCATCAGGAAAAGATGCGGGCTGGGCGGTGCGATTTCCGGTGCCCCAGGGCAATACCGGAAGATTTTTTCCTGATGAGCGACAATCGTTGACAAAGGGTAAAGAACAATGCTGTAATTACACCACCAGTTGTGCAAGACGTGGCTGTGAGAGTGTTTCACCACTACATATTGTGGTGACCACAGTCACAATGTCGTCGCGCACCGCCAGTTTCTGATAAACCGTTATACCCGCAACACGCCCAGTCCGAACTACAGCAGATCCGCTGAAATCACTTGTTACAGAAAGAACGAATATGTCTATTGCTCCAGATCGCCTCTCCATTGGCATCCGCCGTCACTTCACCTCCGCAGGCCAGCACCCATACGACTCCGTGTCATGGGACCGCCGCGATGCACGCATTTCCAACTGGAAAGACGGCTCAGTTGCTTTCGAGCAAAAAGACGTCGAGATCCCTTCATCGTGGTCGTTGAACGCCACCAACATCGTTGCCCAGAAATACTTCCGCGGCACACCAGGAACACCAGAGCGTGAATCATCACTGCGCCAGGTCATCGACCGCGTGGCTGACACCATCACCTCATGGGGCATTGAGGGTGGCTATTTCGTCGACACAGAAGAAGCAGAAGCTTTCCGCGATGAGTTGAAGTTCATCTTGGTTACTCAGCGCGCAGCATTCAACAGCCCAGTGTGGTTCAACATTGGCGTGAAGGGCGTTCCACAGCAGGCAAGTGCTTGCTTCATTCTCGCTGTGGAAGACACCATGGCCGGCATTCTCAACTGGTACCGCGAAGAAGGAACCATTTTCAAGGGTGGTTCTGGTTCAGGTATCAACCTCAGCAACATTCGTAGCAGCTACGAGCACTTGCAAGGTGGTGGCACAGCTTCTGGCCCGGTGTCGTTCATGCGTGGTGCCGACGCGAGTGCAGGAACCATCAAGTCGGGTGGCAAAACACGTCGCGCCGCAAAGATGGTCATCTTGAACGTCGATCACCCAGACCTCGAAGAGTTCATCTGGTGCAAAGCGAAAGAAGAAAACAAAGCACGCGTCTTGCGCGATGCAGGTTTCGACATGGATCTCGATGGTGCCGATGCATTCTCCATCCAGTACCAAAACGCAAACAACTCAGTACGTATTACCGATGAGTTCATGCACGCTGTGAAAGAAGATCGCGATTGGGATCTTCGTGCAGTAGTCGATGGCCGCCCAGTACGCACATTGCGTGCGCGCGATTTGTGGCGTCAAATCGCTACTGCTTCATGGGAATGCGCCGACCCAGGCTTGCAGTTCGACACCACCATCAACAAGTGGCACACCTCTGCAGCATCAGGTCGTATCAATGGATCAAACCCTTGTAGCGAGTACATGCACGTCGATAACTCTGCATGCAACTTGTCGTCCATCAACCTCTTGCAGTACCTCGACAGCAACGACGTGTTCGATGTTGACGCTTACAAGCACACCATCGAAATCATGTTCACCGCACAAGAGATTCTTGTCGGTCGTGCCGACTACCCAACAGAAGCAATTGGCGTGAACAGCTTGAAGTTCCGTCAGTTGGGTCTTGGCTACGCCAACCTCGGCGCACTTCTCATGGCGCTTGGCTTGGCTTACGATTCACTCGAAGGCCGCGCTTGGGCAGCATCACTCACCAGCTTGATGACAGGTCATGCATATGCCACCAGTGCACGTACAGCAAGTCGTATGGGGCCACATGCTGGTTTTGCAGAAAACGAAAGCCACATGTTGAAGGTGTTGCGTATGCATCGCGACGCCGACCGCGAAATCGACAACGTCAACATTGTGCAGCCCGACCTCGTACTTGCAGCTTCGCAAGCATGGGACTCCGCAGTGCGCGACGGCGAAGAGTACGGAGTGCGTAACGCGCAGGCCACAGTTTTGGCACCAACCGGAACCATTGGCTTGATGATGGACTGCGACACCACGGGAATTGAGCCAGACCTCGGTCTCGTGAAGTTCAAGAAGTTGGTGGGTGGCGGAAACATGGTCATCGTGAACCAAACCGTTCCTCGTGCATTGAAGAACCTTGGCTACGAACAACCAGTAATCGATCGCATCGTTGCTTACATCGACACCAACAAGACCATTGTTGGCTCGCCCGATATCAAGGCAGAACATCTTTCAGTGTTCGCTTGCTCAATGGGTGACAACACCATTCACTACGAAGGTCACGTACGCATGATGGGAGCGGTACAACCGTTCTTGTCGGGCGCCATTTCAAAAACTGTCAACATGCCTGCAGAGGCAACAGTGGAAGAAATTGAAGAGTTGCACATGTTGTCATGGGAGCTCGGCTTGAAGGCTGTTGCTGTGTACCGCGACAACTGCAAAGTTGGTCAGCCTTTGTCAACAGCAAAGAAAGACGATGACTCCGCCGACTCTGGTGCCGGTGCTGCAACTGCAGTAGTGGAAAAAGTCATCGAGCGCATCGTTTCTCAGCCAGTGCGTCAGAAGTTGCCACGCTCACGTCGTGGTCGCACCTTCGAATTCCGCGTTGCCGATTGCAAAGGTTTCGCCACCATTGGCGAATACGAAGACGGTCGCCCCGGCGAAGTATTCCTCACTGTGTCAAAGCAGGGAAGCACCTTGTCGGGCATCATGGACGCCTTTGCTAAGAGCATCAGTTACGGCTTGCAGTACGGAGTTCCACTTCGTGCATTCGTTGAAGCATTCACCAATATGCGCTTTGAACCAGCAGGCATGACCGACGATCCAGACATTCGCATTGCATCGTCCATCATGGACTACTTGTTCCGTCGTTTGGGCTTGGAATACCTCACCTACGACGAACGTGTAGAGCTCGGCATCTTCAGCCGCGATGAGCGTTTGCAGCTAACCCTGCCAGGCGTCGACGAGACCATCGTTGTAACCAGCAGAGGCAACGAAATGGCACAAGATCCAAAGACCATCCCTTCCGCCGGTGAACTTGCCGCGCAGATGAGTGCTGGTCTTGCACCGCTTGCACCAAGCACCGACCACTCACCTGCACAAGGCATCCCTCGCGTCATTACGCGCAGCGATGCTCCAATGTGCATGCAGTGTGGTGTACAAATGCAGCGTGCCGGCTCATGCCATGCGTGCCCATCATGCGGCAGCACCTCTGGCTGCAGCTGATTTTGAGTGTTCTCGGCGCGGTATGTCCCGCAAATTGTGACAATTTGCGCCGAGAAATCATGAAGTAAACAACTGAAGAACTGAAGTGGCCCCAGAAAGATTCTCGGGGCCACTTTCCGGTTTGCTCATCGAGAACATCCGACAGATCAATTCGGTTACAGTTGTGTTAATGAGTTATGAGAGTGGACTTTGTAATGCATGTGGTGGACCTATTGACGGCTTCTTTGTTGATGAACTTTGCCCGCATTGCGGCTTGGTAATTGAACGAGAAGATGAATGATCTAGTCCCCAATCTCACGTACGCAAAGATAACTGACATCAAATGGCCAGAAAGATAGACAGGTACGGGGCGACTGACACCCGTGGATTGTGTCATGATGCCTTTGCAGGCCACAAGGAAGTGGGCATGAAAAAACTTTTGTTCGTTGTTGCCTTCGTTGTCATTGCCGCATGTAGCAATAATGGATCGCAGGCTAAAAACGAAGACTCGTACGAGGCGGTAGTGCTTCAGACGCAACTAGAAAATGTTGAGCAGGGCAATGCAGCCTTGACCACCGCAAACATGAAAGCTGCAGCCGAAGTGCAAACGGCAGCTCTCGCTGGTGCAGAGGTAGGTTGTGCAGCCTTGGCGCAGATGGCAGCTTTAGTGCAAATGGCTTCACAGACCGGTGGAGAGATGCACGATGCATCGTGGCTTGCAGACTGGAAGCCGATCAGCGATCTGTCACTCGCGGCCAATTTCTAACGCACCTCACTGTCAAGCAGTCGGGGTACGGTGAAATCATGGAAGCAAAAATTCTCACTTGGAACTTATGGTGGCAATTCGGACCCTGGCGTGAGCGTCAGCCCGCAATTTTGTCGGTACTTCAAGAACAAGATGCAGACATTATTTTTCTTCAAGAAGTGTGGTT
>SXGQ01413388.1_pt1 | contig 10702 bp, 6 predicted proteins | sample 3178371 | NCBI WGS metagenome assembly SXGQ01 (sample SAMN11356859, study PRJNA531348) | freshwater metagenome | isolation source: freshwater sample F1-20 | place: China: Fuxian Lake, Yuxi | collected 2017-12-25 | reverse complement strand
GTGTACGCCTTCAACCGGGCCACCGGCGTGCCGCTCTGGCCCATCGTCGAGCGTCCGGTGCCGGCGTCTGACATTCCCGGCGAGAAGGCCGCACCGACGCAACCCATGCCAACCAGGCCCGCACCGTTCGAGGCGCAGGGCGTCGCGATCGGCGACCTGGCAGACTTCACCCCGGACGTCAGGGCCATGGCCGAGCAGGCCGTGCAGGGCTTCCGCCTCGGGCCACTGTTTACGCCCCCCTCGCGTGAAGGCACGCTGATGCGGCCAGGGACGACAGGCGGTGCCAACTGGTCAGGGGCAGCGGTCGACCCGGGCACTGGCCTGCTGTATGTGCCGTCGAGAAATGCCTTCGCGGTGAATCGAGTGGCCCCGGCAGATCCGACCCTGAAGGGCAATCTGCTCTACATGCAGGTGCCGGGACGGAATCCGCAGATGCCCGAGGGGCTGCCGCTCTTCAAGCCACCGTACTCACGCATGACGGCCATCGACATGAACACGGGCGATCATGCGTGGATGGTGCCGACCGGCGCCGGCGACCGCATCCGGAACCTGCCCCGCCTCAAACCGCTGAACCTGCCGCCGCTCGGCGGTGACATTACGCTGGCCGGACCACTGCTGACCGCCACGCTGCTCATTTACCCCCTCACGACGGGGGGCAGCGACGGGGGCCCGCGCCTCGTGGCCTACGACAAGGCCACGGGCGAGGAGCGCGGCTCGGTGGATCTGCCAGGACCGGCGGCCGGCACGCCGATGACATACGCCATCGACGGGCGGCAGTACATCGCGGTGACCGTGCAGGGACGCACGCCGCGCGACTTGCCCGAACTGGTGGTGCTGACGCTGCCCTGAGGTCTCCGGCAGGCCGTCAGGCGCGCCGGTTCGACTGCTGCCGCCGGTCGTCGAGGTAGGCGCGGCCCTGCTCCATGAGCGCGGCGAATGCCGATTCGTCCTGGGCGAGCACCGCACGCCGCACCGACTCGACAGCCTTTGACAGGGCTTCCAGTGATTCGGCGCCATAGTCGTTGAGCGCCTGAATCTCGAAGTAGAGCTGCGGACTCTCCTGAGACACGCGCGAGGCCACGTCGAGCTGCGCGTCGAAGGTCGTGCTCGACATCCGTGACAGGCGTGGCGCCGCCTCGCCGCTGCCCGCCAGCGCCGTGAAGAACGCAATGTTCAGCGCGTGCGACAGGCCGAGCACGTATGCGATCAACCGATCATGGTCATCGAGTGTCATCGTCACCTGCTCGGCCATGGTCGGTGCAAAGAGGGCGCGAGCCACGTCCAGCGCTTCGGCATGTCCGAGGTCGACGAAGATGACGTGGCGTCCCGACAGCAGCTCGGTGTCCGGCCCGAACATGGGATGCACCGACGTCACGAGGCAGCCGTGCGACTTGAGGGCCATCAGGCCTGAGCGCAGCGGCGACTTCAGCGAGCCCACGTCGAAGACCACCCCGGCCGGACGACGAAGCGCCAGTGTGCGGAGGATGGCGTCTGTCGCCACGAGCGGCGTGGCCACCACGATGAGATCGTGCGTCAGCGGGTCATCGGCCCAGACCCCGATGTCAGTGGCCCCTGGACGCGTGCCTGCCGGATCGCTGGTGTCGACGGCGAAACCCTGCGACAGGAGGAAATCGGTGAACCAGCCGCCCATCTTGCCCGCGCCGCCGATGACCAGGGCACGGCGTCCGGAACCGGTGCCGTGTGCGACCACCGAGGCCCGTTCCTGAGTGGTGAGTGAACTGCGGATGAGCAGCCGCATCAGCTCCTCGGCGACATGCGGTGCCACCCCGTGGGCTTCGGCAGCGCGGCGGGCGCCGAGGATGACGTCGCGTTCCCGGCCATAATCGCGCGTGGGCTGGCCGGTGCTCTGCTTCACCCGGGCGATGTCCCGGCTGGCCTGCTGCCGCTCGGCAATCAGCGTGATGAGCTGCTGGTCGATGGTGTCGAGCTGGCGTCGGAGGTCGTCGAGGGTCTTCATAGCGGGAGGGTCGTTCGTCGGGCCGGCGGCACTACGCCGCCCCGGGGCGATTATGCGCATCGCCGTCGATGGTGGCGTGCTCGGCTAAGATTGTAACCACCTACCCTGGCCCATGCCGACACTTCTCTCCTGGGGACGCTATCCGCACGCCCCGCAGACCCCCACGCCCTGTCACTGGCCCGACGACCTGGCGTCCGGGCTCGCGGCCGCACGAGCGAGGGGTGCGACCACCCTCGCCTACGGCGCGGGGCTTTCGTATGGGGACAGCGGGCTGGCGGCCAGCGACCGTGTGCTTCACACCGCCGGCCTCGACCGCTTCCTCGCCGCCGACTGGACGACCGGGCGCCTGGCCGCGCAGGCGGGGGTGACCTTCGAGCAGATCCTGGCGGTGGCGATTCCCCACGGCTGGTATCTGCCCGTCAGTCCCGGCACCAAGTACGTGACGCTCGGCGGAGCCATTGCCAATGACGTACACGGCAAGAATCACCATCGGCAGGGCACGCTGGGCCGCCATGTCCTGCGACTCGGGCTGCGGCGGTCCGATCGCGCCCCGTTCGTGAGCTCACCAACGGAAGAGACCGGCCTGTTTCAGGCGACCGTCGGGGGGCTCGGCCTGACCGGCCTCATCGAGTGGGCTGAGCTGCAGCTGACCCCCATCCGGTCGAGCCGCATTCGGAGCGTGACGCAGCGCTTCGACACGCTCGACGAGTTCTTCGCGCTGTCAGCCGCGCTCGACCTGCAGCACGAGTTCTGCGTGTCCTGGATCGACTGTGGCGCCACGGGCCGGTCGCTTGGCCGTGGCGTCTACATGGCGGGCGACTTCGCAGAGCACGGACCGCTCGAGGTCGCCACCCCGCTCCGACTGACACTGCCCGCAACGCCGCCTCTCTCGCTCGTCAATCGCGCCACGGTCCGCGCGTTCAATGCCCTGTACTGGCGCCGGGCGTCACGCACGCCCGCCGTGCGCACGGGCAGCTACGATCCGTTTTTCTATCCGCTGGACGCCGTGCTGCAGTGGAACCGCATCTACGGGCCGTCGGGCTTCCAGCAGTACCAGTGCGTGATTCCGGAAGCGCAGGCGCGTGACGGCATTGGCGCCCTGCTACACGAGATCGCGGCGTCCGGCCTCGGCTCGCCGCTCGCCGTGCTCAAGCGCTGTGGCGACCTGGCGTCGCCGGGCCTGCTCTCGTTCCCGATGGCCGGCACCACGCTGGCCCTCGATTTCCCCCACTCGCCCCGCCTCACGCACGAGCTGTTTCCCCGACTCGACGCCGTCGTGCGCGACGCTGGTGGCCGCCTGTACCCCGCCAAGGATGCCCACATGAGTGCCCGCGATTTCCAGGCCAGCTATCCTGCATGGACGACCGTCGAGGCACTGCGCGACCCGCAGCTGCTGTCGCGGTTCTGGCAACGGGTGACGCAGTGACGCGCGTCCTCATCCTCGGCGCCACCTCGGCCATCGCGGCGGCCTGCGCCCGCCGCTGGGCCACCGACGGCGCCCAGTTCATGCTGGTGGGCCGCGATGCCGGCAAGCTCGACGCCGTGGCCCGCGACCTCTCCGTGCGCGGGGCATCGGCCACTGCGACGTTCGTCCTCGACGCCCTCGACACGGACCGCCACGGCGACATGCTGGCCGCAGCCGTCGCGGCCCTCGGCACCATCGATGTGGCGCTCATCGCCCACGGCACCCTGCCCAACCAGCAGGCCTGCCAGGACGATGTGCCGCAGACGCTGCGCGAGTTCGCCTCGAACGCCACCTCGGTGATTGCCCTGGTCACGCTCCTCGCCTCGCACCTCGAGCGGCAGCGCCATGGCGCCCTGGCGGTCATCACCTCGGTCGCAGGCGATCGCGGCCGTCACTCGAACTATGTCTACGGCAGCGCCAAGGCTGCCGTGTCGACGTTCTGCGAAGGCCTGCGTCCACGCCTCTTCAAGGCGGGCGTGTCACTCACCGACATCCGTCCCGGCTTTGTGAACACACCCATGACGGCCGGCCTGCCGCTGCCGGCGCTGCTGGTCGCACAGCCAGACGCCGTGGCTGCACGCATCGTCGCCGGCATCGCGCGGCGGCGGGACGTGCTCTACGTGCCGGCCTTCTGGGCCCTGATTCTGCTGGTGGTGCGACTGCTGCCGCGCACGATCTTCAAGCGGCTGTCGCTCTGACCAGCCGCCGATCCGTCGGACGCTGATGTGCCGCCCGGCACTTCAGCATCCACTTCCATCTCGACCAGATACTCGTCGCCGATGAGCGGCGCCCCCACCATGGTGTTGGCCGGCAGGATGTGGCCAAAGCGTTCACCATGGGCGCGGGCAATCGGCTCCCACTGCCCCACATCCTTCACGAACACGCGCGTGCGCACGACGTCCTCGAGCCGGGCCCCCAGTGACTGCAGGGCGCCTTCCACCTTGTCGATGACACAGTGCATCTGCGCCGCCGGATCGTCGCCGCCAATCGCCCGCGACCCGAGCGTGGCAGTCGTGCCCGAGATGGCGATGCGGCGGCCGAGGCGAGTGGCGCGCGAGTAGCCCGCGATGGGTTCCCACTCGGTGCCACTGAGGCACAGCGTCCGGGATGGCGACACCGCACGCGTGTCATAGGGCGGAGGCAGCTGCGCGAGGTGATGGCTCAAATCCCCCGAGGCCGTCAGGAATGGCGGCTTCCGATACTCGTCGCCGCAGTCGCCGGGTATTGCGGCGAGCGTGGCCTGCGCGGCGGCGATGGCGGCATGGTCCTCTGCGGACAGCGCAACACTGAAGAGGCGCACCGTGTCGTCAATGTGCGCGCGCTCCGAGAGGCGCGCGCCAATGATGACCCCGGCCACGCCGGGCTGCTCGAGGATGTAACGGCTAGCCACGGTGGCGATCGATACACCATGCCGATCGGCCACTGCTCGGGCCACGCGCAGCAGGCGCTGCAGGGCCTCCCATCCGCCGGCCGTCCGCAGGAAGCGTCCATACTTCATCTGCGACCATGTGCCCGTCCGTTCCCAGTCGGGCTCGGGCTGCCCCAGCCATCGGTCGCTGAGCCAGCCACCGCCCAGCGTGCCGTAGGCAAGCAGTTTGACGTCATGGGTGGCGCAGTAGGGGCCCTGGCCCTTCGAGGCCCGCTGGTCGAAGAGGGAATACGACACCTGATTCGACACCACCTCGATGCCGCTGGCGACGACCATGCGCAGGTGCGCCGTGTCGACGTTGGTCAGGCCCAGATGCCTGATGAGGCCTTCCCGCTTGAGGTCCTGCAGCAGGAACAGGGTCTCGATCCAGCTCGGGTCGGCATAGTTCCACGCGTGGTATTGCAGCAGGTCGATGGTGTCGCCCTGCATCCGGGTCAGTGCACGCTGCACTGCCGCCCGCACCTCGGTCGCCGTCACGCGTCCCGGGCTCGGCACCCACTTGGTGAACAGCTCCACGGGGCGTGCGCCGGGTCGCCGGCGATAGCGCCCCGCCACAATCTCTGATGAGCCGTAATGGTCGGCCATGTCGAACGTCGTGAGGCCGGCCTCTGCATACGGGTGCATCGCCGCGGCCGCGGCATCCAGGTCGATCTGCCGTCCATCGCGCTCCTGATCGGCCATCTGCCACAGGCCGGTCAGTACACGCGATATGGTGAGTCCATCACCCAGCTGCACACGTTCAATCATCGTCGGTGGCCTATTCGGGGGGGAGCGCGCGGAAGTGCGCGTCGAGATCGACGCCCGAGGCGCGCAGGGCACGCACCTCGCGCCAGTAGATGACCGATCCGAGGGCCATGACCACGAGCCACACCGGGGTCGATCGGAAGTACCACGCGGCCACCGGGGCCGTCAGATCCTTCACGGTGTGCACGGCGAGGAAGCCGAGCATCACCACCATGCCGGCCCCCGCCATCAGGCGCTGCGCCGTGCGTGACGGCAGGACGCTGACCTCCCGGGCCAGTGCGGGATTCCGCGACGGCAGCCGCCACACGGACGCCGCCATCACGAGGAAGTTCACCAGCATCGAGGTAACCAGGATGTCGACCCCGAGGAAGAAGTCGCCGGCCAGGTGGCTGCCGAGCACGCCGAGCGACGCCATCACGCCGCTGGCCACGATGGCGACGTGCGGGGTGCGGAAGCGCGGGTGCACGGCGGCTACCTGCTTCGGAAAGATGCCATCTTCGGCCCACGCAAACATGAGCCGCGAGACGGCCAGCAGCATCGCCGGCAGATCCTTGGCCAGGGCCACGGCGGCGGCCGAGACAATCACGACGGTCCAGAACGGCGGCAGCAGATAGCCCAGCAGGCCGGGTGCCGTCAGGTCACGCTGCTGCGCCTTCTCGGCCACATACCACCACGGCACGGCGTGATAGACGGCGGCGGTGAACAGCATGTAGAAGACGCCGACCGACCCCACAGCCAGACCAATGGCCAGCGGCAGGTTGCGTGCGGGATTCTTCGCTTCTCCCCCAGCCTGCGCAATCGAGTCGAACCCGATGAACGACGCAAACAGCAGCGCCGCCGCCGACAGGAACGTCGACGAAGACCCGCCCGGGGCAGGAGCAGGCGGCAGCGTCAGCCCGTCGCGCGCCAGCAGGGCGGCCGCAAAGTCGTCGTGCGAGAACCAGAAGCCCGCCACGATGACCACGCCCCCGAGCACGAAGGTCAGGAACATCAGCGGCACGATGAGCCGCTCGTACACGCCCACCCCGCGCAGGTTGATCGCCACGGCGGCCCACAGCACGCCGAGTGACAGCAACAGGCGCACGCTGCCCTGTTCGAGCAGCGCCGCGGTGCCGGCCCACTCGATCCCCACCGCGATGTCGCGCAGAAACGGCACCAGCACGTACGACACCACCCCAATGGCCACGCACAGCGAAAACCACTGCGAGAACGACGCGACGAATCCCAGATAGGCATTGAGCCCGCGGCTGGCATAGACGTAGCTGCCGCCCGCCCTCGGCATCGCCGAGGCCAGGACCGCATAGGCCAACCCGGCCAGCACCGCAGGCAGGGCCGCAAACATGTAGGCCCCCAGCACATCGGCTCCGATGCCGGGCACGTTGCGCTGAATCATGAAGGGAATGACATTGATGCCGGCCCCCACCATCGAGCACACCCCGGTGGCGGTCAGCCCGAGCAGGCCCATCTCGCGGGCCAGGCGCGGCCGCGCGGCCGTGTTCGTATCGGCCATGGCTACTTCATCCCGTCGAGGCGACGGACATCGGAATCGTCACCGAGCCACTCCCAGCGCAGCAGCGAGAGAGGCACGTTGCCGTTCTTCCAGAGGTAGTCATGGAAGGCCTTCAGCGAAAACGCGCTGCCGCGCGCGCGGCGGGCATCGGCCAGCAGCCGCACGATCTGGATCTTGCCAATCTGGTAGGTGATGGCCTGTCCCGGGCCGGCGGCAAACGAGGCCGCTTCCTCGAGGGCCGTCTCCCGATCCATCGGTACGGTCTTCGCCAGATAGTCGGCGGCCTGCGCGATGCTGAACTCGCCCGTGGCGAGCCGCACGTCCACTTCCACGCGCAGCGCCCGCAGTCGCATGAAGTTGTAGATGGTCTCGCGCGAACGGGGACTATCGTCCCAGAGTCCGGCCTGCAGCATCATCTCCTCGGCGTAGAAGCCGATGCCTTCATTGGCGCCAGAGTCGTAGTAGCGGCGCCGGAGCGGGTTCTCGTGCGCCCACGACAGCACCAGCTGGAAGTAGTGCCCGGGCACGCCCTCGTGGACGATGATGGGGCGCGGATCGCGCGCCGTCGAGAGGTAGAAGTACGGCAGCGTCGGCGACGGCACGCGGATGTAGCTGATGCCATCCTCCGTCAGTCGCGATGGCCCGGTCAGGTCGTCGGTGACACCCAGGAAGCCGATCGGAGCCAGGTACGCCGGCAGCGGCAGGTTCCGGTAGTGCTTCACCCACGACGGCACCGACAGCAGCTGCTCGCGCTCGAGAAACGCCCGAATCGCCTGCTCGTCGGCAAACGATTTGGCGATCTGCGCCTGCTGATCGGGGAAGATCGGCATCGGCGGCAGGGCCCGGTTGCGCCCCTGTTCCAGTGCCTCAAAGGCCACGGCGCGCTCCCATTCGATGCGCCCCATCATCAGCAGTTCCTCCGGCGTGTGCGGCACCAGCGCCACCTCGCGCAGGAACCACACGTAATCCTCGCGCCCGATGGCCGTCTCGGTCCGCAGCGCGGCCTCGCGCGTCGTCAGCCACTGCCGATACTCGCCGAGCGCACGCCCGGCGCCTGCGGCTGCCGGCCCCAGTGATGCGCGCACCTCGGCGGGCAGTTCCGGTGCCAGTTCGCGGGCCACCGTGGCCAGCCGCGTCTCGATATCGCCCAGCGTGTCGATGGCCAGGCGCGCAAAGGGCCGCCGCATGTCGGTCAGGTGCGTCCGTGCATGCGTCAGCACCAGCGGCGCATGCTGCAGCCGCTGCACGATGGCCTCGGCACGCGTCCGATCGAACGGGCCCGGGGGCAGCAGCAGATCGAACACCGGGCCGAGCGACTGCTGGATGTAGAACGCCGGATCGCGGCGCCAGGCGGCCGCCTTCTCCAGTTCCCATCGCACACGCGCAATGGCTGATCCCATCAGCCGATAGTCGACCTGCCGCGACACCGGAAGGCCTGTCGTCGGCATGGCCCGCCACCGCGCCTCGAAGTCGCGGAGGGCCGCCTGCCTGCGCGTCATGGCCTCGGGTGACCAGTCGGGCAGCCAGCCCGCCGGACGCTCGACGCGCGGAATGTCATCGCCCGTCGAGGGCTGGTGCACCACGCGCCAGGCCCAGAACTCAGTGGCGAGATCGTCGAGTGGGTCTGCCGTGGCCGGGGTCACCCAGGCACTGCACAGCAGCAGCGTGAAGAGGACAGGCAGACGCAGCATGGCAGGCCGATTATAGTACTGACGCTATGCCACGCCTCGCTTCTGCCCTGCTCGTGTCTGCGTGTGTACTCGGACCAGCGTCCGCTGCCTCTGCACAGCCTGCGACGCCCGCCCCGCTCTCGGCCGAGCAGATCGCGTCGTATCCGAGCCTCATCGGCACGGCCCCGTCCAGCCCCACCTGGTCGCGCGACAGTCAGTGGCTCGCCTTCCGATGGAACGAGGAAGGCTGGCCCTTCCGCGACCTGTACGTCGTCGGTGCTGACGGGCGCAATCGCCGGCGCCTCACCAACCTCCAGCAGACCCATCCGGCTCCGCCGCCTCCGTCGGGCACGTCCACCGACGCTTTGGCGGCACAGTCAGCGGCCCGGGCCCGGGGAGGCATCAGCGAGGTGCTCTGGCTGCCCGATCATCGGGCCCTGCTCTTCACCGCCAGCGGCCGGCTGTTCCGCGTCGGCCTCGATGGCAACGCGCCTGTCGTGCTTCCCGCCGGGGAGGGCCTCTCGGACATTGCCCTGTCTCCCGACGGCAGCCGCCTGTCGTACCTCAAGGACGGCGACCTCTGGGTGTGGCCGCTTGCGGGCGGCAACGCCGAGCGGCTCACGACGGTGGGCATCGCGGGCCCGGGGACAGTACCACTCGGCTCATACAACAAGCCCGATGCGGAAGTGGGCACGGGTGTGTGGGGCGCCGACTGGATGCCCTATCAGTGGTCCCCCGACGGACGCACCATCGCCCTGCACATGGTCGACCGGCGCCACATCCGGCAGGTGCGGTTCCCCTGGTTCCTGGGCGGGGACACGGGGCCCAACATCCTCCGCCGCGGCTACCCGGGCGACGAGAACGAGCGCCGCACGCTGGCCCTCCTCGATGTCTCGACCCGGCGGCTGCAGCCCCTGCCGCTGCCCGCCCCCGGGGCCCGGGCCATCAGCGACTATGAATGGTCATCCACCGGACGGCTGATGATTGATCAGGTCAGCGACACCGGCACCGACCGCTGGTTCTGGGTCCTCGATCCCGGGGCCACCACGCCCCGTGAGGTGTGGCATGACCAGCGAGACACCCGCATCTATCCCGCCTACGTCTCGCGCTGGCATCCCGACGGCCGCCGCATCGTCTTCGTGGCCGACCTGACCGAGCGCGACCATCTCTACAGCCTCGAGGTTGACCGCAGCGGGACCACGCCGCAGGCCCTGACCTCGGGCGACTGGGACGTCGCCGGCGAACGCGGTGCTGCCCCGCTCAGCATCAGTGCCGACGGCACCATCACCTTCACCTCGACGCAGGCGAGCCCCTACGACCGCCAGGTGTACCAGCTGGTGCGTGGCACGGGAGCCCCGGCGGCGATCACCTCACGCGGGGGTGTCCACGTGCCTAGCCTGTCCCCCGATGGCCGGCACCTTGCCACGCTCTGGTCCGACGATGTGACGCCGACCGAGCTGCTGGTGCGGCCCGCGCAGCCAGCGGCGACTGACGGGCAGGTCACCCGATCGCCACGCCCCGCATTCTCCGACTATGCGTGGGTGCGCCCCCGCTACGAAACCTTCCGGAATGCCGTCGACGGATTCGTGGTGCACGCGCGCATCCTGGAACCAGCCGGCCTCGACCGCAGCCGACGACACCCGGTCATCTTCGGGCCGCTCTACTCGAATACGGTCCGCAACCGGTGGGCTGGCCTCTCGGGCACCCTCCAGCAGGCCATGGTTCAGCGCGGCTATATCGTCGTGCAGGTCGACGTGCGCGGCAGCGTCGGCTATGGCCGCGCCTTCCGCGAGGCCTTCCTCATGGATTACGGGGGCAAGGACCTCGACGACATCGAGGCCGTGGTACGGGGACTCGCGCTGCGGCCCTACGTTGATGCCTCGCGCATGGGCCTCTGGGGCAGCAG
>SXGQ01298061.1_pt1 | contig 10702 bp, 8 predicted proteins | sample 3178371 | NCBI WGS metagenome assembly SXGQ01 (sample SAMN11356859, study PRJNA531348) | freshwater metagenome | isolation source: freshwater sample F1-20 | place: China: Fuxian Lake, Yuxi | collected 2017-12-25 | reverse complement strand
ATATATTATTGGCTTTGGAATCTTCGTTTCCGTTTAGTATGTCGGCAGTGACTTGACGAACAAGTAGTTCAAACAATATACCCGCATTTTTATACTTGGAGTGCTTAAGCTTCTTCATACATTTTTATTATTTATAAATATGTTCCTCATTGATAAAAACTCTATATTTACTGCTGTTTGTCTTCTTGAATGAGGTTAGCCTCATCTAATATAGACTTTTCTTCAGTTATAACCTGCTTGTGTTTATTATTATATCGCAGTTTTAGAGCATTTTTTATATTTTTAAGATCTTCGTCCATAGACAATGCACCGCCTCTGTATATATGGCGAGTCGTTCGTTCTGTCTTGGATTTTTCTTTATTTTCTTTATTTCCCAGTACATCTTCTCCAAAATTTTTATCGTGTGTCGATGTATATTTTTCTTTGTTTCCGGTTTGATCTCGATTACCACGCTCGCGGTCTTTTCTGGTCTCTTCTTCCAAAGGAGGTAACCCAGCTTCTTCTCCACCGGTCCCGCCGCCAGCTTCTCCTCCTCCAATATCGCTCGTAGCTCCACCTTCCGATTTTTGCCTACTGGCCGCAGGATCGTTGCCTTCAGAGGTTATCTGCTCCATTCTCCACGCTTCTTTCTGATCTTTTATAACTTCATTTTGTACTCGTTCGACTTCATCTTCAGACAAATTGAATATTTGATTGTATATCCAATTTTTACTGAACATTTTTGCCTCAATCATGTCAGAAGCAAGACTTACCTTATTGGACCATATTTCCAGTTTTTCCTGTTCAAAGATAGTACTTGGATTACTTAGCTCCAATTCAAAATCTACAAGCGATGCGTCTTGATATCCTTGAACATACAAGTGCACAATGGCAATCTTAGTTAGTTCGGATACAATAATACGTTGTATACGTCCGATGGTACGAGCAAATCTTACATCTTCTGCGGCAAGTGTTGCTTTACCAGACAGTCCTTCTTCGTATCCAAGAAATGCCTTTGGGATCTTGAGTGCCGCCATCATCTTATTGCGGATGTATTCAAGATCATCGATACCCGTAAAATCCATACCCGGCAGAGTATCAATTTTTGTACCACTGTCACTACCACGGACTGGCAAATAAAAGTCCTCAACCATGTTATTCAAATTGAAACGAAGGTTGTAATCGCCAGTACGCTCGTCAATATATGGTACTTTCTTAACTTGAGTTATGATCTTTTGCATTGCCGCATCAATATCTGCGGGAGGAATATTACCAACGTCTATAGAGAATATACGCTTTTCTGGTGCACGCATGATGCGATGGATTAACATTGCATCTTCCATAAGACTCAATTGCTTCCATACACGGCGAGCAGGTTCAATCATACTCTTACCGTATGGTAAAAAGTTACTGTCGCTCAATAGTCTGAAGTGTGCAATCTCAAAATTTTCATATTCCATGCCGCCGCCCATACCATCGTGCTGATATTTGACATAGTTAATATTTTGTGGATCACTTCCTTCTATGCGTGTGATTTCATATGGGCTGATGGGATGTACGAGATATACACCATATTCAGGTGATATTTCCATACGCAGAAAAAAGTCGCCATATTTGCACATATTGCGAGTCCAACTCCACATATTGAATTCTACGTTTAGAATATCATAAAAAAGGTTCTCTAGTATCTTCTTTATGTTTTCGTTATTGCTGCGAATAGTAAGAACTTTACCAAACTCACTTGGTACAAGACATTCGTCGCTATAGATGTCAAGAGCACTTGCGATGATAGGATCCATATCCATAACATCATAATCTCTAAACAACTCCAGGCGACTTGCTTGATATGCCATAGACATATCACGATTGTGCAAGTTGAATGTGCTACTTCTTAAACGGTTAAAACGATCACGCAAACTATTTCTGTCAGTTGCGTATTGAATTTCATCCGTGTCTACTATCTTCAGCTGCTTACCGCCCACATTACGAACGATTACGTCCGTACTGAACATTTTTTTCAGTCTGCTAAATAGATCTTTTGTTTCTGCCATAGTGTGTATATATATGAGCGGTTACTATATAAATATATACCAGAGGTATTTTTATAAAATATATTATCGCAATAACCAAGTTAGGTCTTCTGGTTTATTGCCGTGCATGCCTGGCCCACCAACATGCATTTGCCAAGGATTGTTATATACACCAAATGGGTTTACTCCTTTGCCTGTACTCAACAGATTTACATTGTTTTGTATTTGTTGAGCAGAAGTTGATCCTATTCTGTCTATAATCGTTTTAGTAACACTATCTGCTTCTTTACGCAAACGTAGAGCAACATCTCGTATCCACAATCCTATGCCTATAGCCATTACAAGATCGTCGTTATATCCTTCCATTGCTTCTGCTTTAGCGGATACTGCACCGCTTTTCCATATAAAAACCTGTAGTTCTTCTACTAATCGTTTACTGTGTATTATAACTTCCTTGTTTCTAAAATAACTTTCCAGTTTAGATATAACAAGCGGGCGAGTTTTGTTGGATGTTGTAAAACCAGGTGTCATTTTCTTTTCCAACGAGTTTAGTTTGTTGGTCATTTGGTTCTCAACATCAACATATTGCAGATCAGATGAACTATAAAAAAGGTTTGGATAGTTGCTGTCTAATACTTCTTGTATGACAGCCCAACCAACATTAGCATTTTCTATAACAAGCAATGCGTTGTTATATTCGGTCGCCATTGTCATCAGACCTCTGGCATATTCTTTGGTTGGTAGTTTACCTTTATATTCTGCCACCTGCTCCATTGTTTCTATGTCTAGTATTTGTGCGGCACTATAATCTGAAGCATCGCCGCGAGCAACGTCGGCAGCAACCATATATGATCTACCAGGTTCTGGATACTTGAATATCCAATATCCTTTATCTACTCCACGTTTTTCTATTGGTTCTGTTACGTGAGTTTTAGTATACCATTCCAGCACAGGTATATCAATAACTGTATTACCAGATGTGCTAAACTCGCAGTCGCATTCTTGAGCAGCACCTCTTTCACCAGATAGTTTGGTTTGTTCATCACGCCACTTTTGATCACGTTCTGGGTGTAGATGCCAAGGAAGACTGATACGGTTCATGCTATTCAGTCCTTCTTCAGACTCTGTCCACATCTTATGAAACCAGTTACCAACACCGTTTGGAGTTGATAGTATGATTGCTTTACCACCCGTTGATAATGTGTATTGAGATGACAACCATATTTCTTCTATGTTATCAATAAATGCGGCTTCGTCTACTACAAGCAATGACAACGCACTTGAACGACCAGATGTACCGGCACTGCTTGCCGCCTTAATTTCAGATCCGTTCTTTAGTTTTAATGACAGTCTATTATCTTCAACCGCTGGTACTTTCAGCCAACTTGGTAGATTATCATTAGCAAATCTTACTTTGGTCACGATTGCTTTAGACGTTTCTTGCGTAATACTCAAACATAGTATTTGCTTGTCTGTGTGAAATGTCATTAGCCATATCGCATAACCAGATACAAGCGTTGTAATACCCATCTGGCGGCTTTTTAGAATGATGTTCTGATTATGATTTACAAAGTCGTCCAATGCCTTGTCCTGAAATGGATATGTAAGAAACGGCAAAGTGCCGCGAGTAGGATGCTGGATCTTTACATACTTCTTCATAAAGTATACAGGATCCTTGGCACATTTGACGTATTCTTCCTTGATTACGTCTTTTAGGTTTTTAGTAGTTGCCATAATTTTTGTATCTTATATACAGCGGCGAGCGAAAGTTTATATAAACAACGTCTGGTATATTCTCGTGCACACTCTTACGAAACATCTTGGCAGATATATCAAGTATCTTACCTTGTACATTCAACCAATCGTGCGGTACTTCATATTCATCGTCGTATTGTGTAATGAACTTGCCAGCGTTTGGTTCATCAAGCACAAACAGTCCTTCAACGATGTTTGCTTGTATGTTATACTTCTTTAGTGCAGCCAACAGTTCTTTGGACATAGGAGCACAATACCCCCGCGGGTTTTGCGGATATTTGTTTTGTATTCTTTCCGCCAAACCAAGTATGATGTCGTCGTTGGATAGCATGCCCGATAGGTTCATACTGTATATATATCTGCATACTATACGATTTTATCTATCATTTTTATAACATCTTGGGCGTATATTTGTTTTGTGCATTCAAAGTCCTTGTTGCGTGGGCACCATTTCCAGTCGCCCTTGTCAAAAGTACATGATGTATCATTCCAGCATCCGTGGCATACATTCTTATTGATTACTCTGTATGGCGTGTTGAACTCCGCAAACTCCATGCTAAACCCGCTAATAAGCACAACGGATTTGCCAACTGCCCATGCTAGCCAACTTAGACCAGAGCCAAGACCAATAAAAAACTCAGCGTGTTCCAACTGAGCCATTCTTTGCTCAAGAGTAAAGTCGCCAGTTTTATCAACTACTCCTTCTGGAATATGATTTATCGCATAAGAAGTATTTCCAAAAGAATGATGCCGATCTATATCCCAAACTTCATATCCCTTTGACTTTATATATTCCACAACTTTCTTCCAACCATCTGGATTGTTCCAATATTTGGATTGTGCCGTACTATGCGTTCCTATGCACACATACTTCTGTTTTGACTTTTCAGAAACAGAAGCAAACTTTAGTTTTGGTTTTATTTCAGTCAAAGGCAACCCAAGTATTCCTTGAGCAACAAGCGCAAGTGATGTTGTCTTGGGGTCAACAGGAGCATTTCCTTGCCAGTTGTTTTGATCAAAGTATCCAACGCCATACACGGCATAAAACTCATCATTGCCGCCGTTATATCTTGAAAACGTTATGTTTGTATAACTCTTGGAGAATATTTTCAATAGTTCATCGTGATATACCACACAGGTCAAATCGCATTCGTGTTTTTTCTGGAACGCATCGACCGACCCTATATAAGCCATAAGATCTCCCAAACTTTGAGTATCAAGAACGATTTTTACTTTCTTGTTCTTGAGATTCAGTTCGTGAGATTCTACCAGATTTACCCAGTTTTCTCCAACAGCCTCGTATAGTTCTATTCTCCATTTTACAAAATATTTGGTATTAGCCACAGTCCACATATTGTTGCCTATATCTCCCTCATATACGACGCTGCCACTGTCTGTATCAATGAACTTTACTTTATATTTCTTGGGTACTGGACCAAGTATCTCCACTTTTGGACCGTTTGAAAAAGTGATATGTACGGCATTCTTTGGATCCTTGTGAACCAGTTTTGTATCAGTATAATGGTTGATAATATTGTTTCCAAAAATCTTTTCTCTATATTCGCTATATATTTTTGTAAGTTCTACCACTTGATTCTTATATGAGTATTTATCTGCATTTTTGATGGCAGCGGACTGATACGTCGAGTAGGTTTCAATGACTTCTTTTATTCCATCAACAGCTTGATTTAAATCTCTTTTCACAACGCGCATTCCATCGTATTTATCTTTCTCAAACGTTCCGACGATGGGCAACCCACACGCCATAGCCTCGAGCAATGTAAGATTTGGATGCCCAGCTTCTAGTTCCGAAAGATGTACAAAAATGTCGTGCTCATTATACAAGTCGATTAGCCATTTCTCATCAAGATCATACAACTTTGTCAAGTTAACATAGTTAGATAGTTCCGGCGGCAATGTTTTAAAAAAGTTATTATTATTTTTTGGACCCGCAATAGTCAATGGCAGACCCAGCTTCATTGCCGCTTCTATGGCAATCTTGAAGCCTTTTCTGTCTATACTTTGGTCGTATGCATATCCATTGTTTGCCACACATAGCAACCTTGGTACGTGATGTCGTTGACGATTGTTGAACTTGAATGTGTCTGTGTTTACAGCGTGGCTAAAGTATTTTAGTTTCTTACTGCCAAAATATGGGATCAGATACTTGCAAGGAGACAATGAAATGACGCTATTATCAATAGCTTTTAGGTTCTCCGCAAATACAGGCGAGTTTTTTCCATATAAATATGCATGATGGTCGTGGATGGTAAAGATATATGGTATGCCTCTATCGTGTAGCATGTTCGCTAGATTGGCAACGTGTACGTGAACAACCATGCTGTCGTCGTACTTCACTTCGTCGGTATATTTGATTTCACTACGTATGCCAAGATTTAACATTTCTTGGTGATAATCCCATATGATCTTCTCAACGGCTCCCCAGCCATTGGGTGGTATAGGCAATAATCCTGGATTTATATTTATTACTTTCATATTACATAAATTTGTCTGCTATTGGGCAAAATATAATTTCTCCGTTCTTTACTCCGCATTCTCTTTCACCGTTTATATAGTATGCGCTGTACTTGTCCGAAAAATCTCTTATCTCTATTCCATTTTCTTGGTATGCTCTTAGAAAATCCACTTGATTGTCGCACATCAGTCTATAGTAGTCTGATATATTCTCTCTAAACTCGATGAATCTAAAGTCTAAGTTTCTGTGTTTCTTCAAATAATGATACAGCTTGTTATCAATCATTCCGCTGGGCAAGGATGCGTGTATTTTTTTGGATGCCTTATTGATCTCGTACTTGCTACAAACATATAACAACCTTTGACCATCTTTCCAATATCCCAAAAGATATTCTATAGAGTCTTTATTATATAATACAAAGTCGTCTTCCATTAGTACGATATAATCGCTTGTTCCATTGTCTATATCCAATGCAAGATGCCATGAGGCGTATGATCCGCCAAAATTAAATCTAGTTTTTAGTATAAATCTCCCATCATCGCCTATGATTTTTTTTATCTCGGCTAAAGTTTTGTCTTTGTCAACATCGTGGCCAAATGTGCAAATCAAATAAACTTTGTGGACCTTCGTGTTTAGTTTGTTGATATATTCAATATTCTTTCTTACGTAAAAAACGGGATCTATTCTTGCCATTTGGTGGAAAACATTTCGCTTACCAAAATAAAAAGATATAGCCACTGAAGATAGTTTGTTTTTCGGGTTTAGATAGGACATCACGATGGAGTTTATCCAACTGCCATTTTTGTATACTTCGTGTCGTTTTACACCTTCACGCACAAATCCGACTTTTTCATACAAACGAATCGCAACTGTATTGGTCTCAAGAACCTCAAGTGATATTTTATGTAGATCATAAAATCCAAACAACAAAGGTATAAACTTTTTGTATGCTTCTGTGCCATATCCTTTGTTCTTGAATCTTGGAGATATATCTGCGCCTATGTATATGTTTTTGTTTATGACTGAATGGTTGGACAATCTGAAATATCCCACTTTTTCATTTATGCTCTCGTCAAAGATTATCCAGTAGTTTGGATTTGTTTTATTATACCATTCGACTGTTTCTTGTAAAGTAAAAACTCTGCTGTCGTGCAAATATTCGGCGGCATACCCGTTTCTTGTTTCATTTACAAACGATAGGTCTTTGTCTGTTATTCTGTAAAAAGACAACTTCATATTACCATCCTTTTTTGATACAATCCACAATATATTGTCTATCTTCTTCGTTCACCCACCAACCAACTGGTATAGAAACAAGACTTGGTATTGTTTTGTCCAATGTGGGTAAAGCTGATCTATATTCTTTCACGCAAGTATGTTTGTCGTTTCTCTCGTGTACTTGAGATACAATAATACCATGTTCTTTCATATGCTTATAAAATCCATCTCTGTTTTCCACAATCATACTATATATCCAAAATGCGGAGTTATGGTCTCGGTTTCTTTCTAACGTAGTCAACCCAGCTACATTAGCTAAGTTCTTATCATAAAAGTTAGCATTACTTCTGTGCTTGGAAAGTATATCATTTGCAAACTTTAAGTTTTCGATGCCAATCGTGGCACACACATCATTCATATGAAACTTAAATCCCCACTCTTCTATGTCTGCCTCGCATCTGAAATCTTTTCTGTTTCCTTCACGGTCTATACCGTACCAGCGTATCAGCTTGCCTCTTCTATGAAGTTCCTGATTTGGCAACACCAAAACACCACCATCTACGGAAGTGATATGCTTGATTGCCTGCAAGCTGTACATAACCATATTACCGTGGTTGCCAAGCTTTTGTCCTTTATATTCTGAACCAAATGCGTGTGCACCATCTTCTATAATGGCCGGTCTGAACCCATATATCTGGTATGATTTTTCTTGTATGGCTTTTAGCCTATCTAAATCGACTGGATAGCCTCCCCAATGAACCACTATAATCGCTTTGGTTTTATGAGTTATTTTTCTCTCCAAGTCATCTAGGTCCATATTCAGATTTTTTGGATTTATATCTACCCATTTTATTTTTAGTCCGTTTGCAAGTATAGGCCAGTTAGAAGCAGTGCACGTAAGAGCGGTAGCTAATACCTCGTCGCCATCCTGTATATTGTTTTGTTTCTTCAACAAATGCAATGCAAGATGCAGCCCAGATGTACCAGAGTTTAGTGTCAATACACGATCTGTGTTCAAGAAGTTTCTTAGACATGATTCAAACTCTTCTACCTTTGGTCCTTGTCCGATATATCCACTATCCAATACTTTGCCAACTTCAACCTTGGCGTTGGGACTCATAAACACTTTGAATAGTTGTATATCTTTTTTCATAACCTATCTTATCGAGTTGTTTAAATCAAATGAACACTGACTTCCACCTGTATGAATAACGGTATAGTAGTTGCAGTTCATGGATTTATATCCGGCGTTTTTCCATCTTATGGCAAACTCCAACTCTGTACTTGAAGTTTTTTGATCATATGTTGTTGAAAACTCTCCAACAGAAAGCAATCTTTTGGCGTGATGTATACCTGGTCGCAGAGAAAAATACGGCCAGTTCAAATAATACATCCACCAATCTGGTCCCTGTTGCATTGCAGAAACATCATCCAAAAACAGAAAGTCTTTGAGAGGTCTATCATCAAAATATACTGTCTCCCAAAAGTTTCCAATCATTACTTTTGGTTCCATTCCTTTTGGAAAGTTTTTAATACTTGAACCGTATCCAACATACGCATATTCGGGAAATCTTTCCATTATACCTATTGGCTCACTTATAGTGAACTTGTTTAAATACTGCCAGTCATCTTCTGTTTGAAACACATAATCTGCTTTTGTGGATTCTATATGATGACGCACCCAGTTTAGTACTCTAGCATGTCTGAAATCGTCCGGAAAACTATCTTTTTCAAAAAATCTATAAAACACTGGAATATTAGGTAAATACTTGTAAAACTGCTGTATTGCCTCATCTCGCTCTGCCATAGTAGAAGAATCATCAAAGTAATGAATCTCGTCTATAACTTCTTTGTCGTTACAAAATATGGAAAAGCTCTTCACGGTGGTTTTGAGCAACGATAGTCGCTTGCAACCCGTAAGAGTCAATATAACCTTTTTTCCTTTATACATAACTTATGTTTTTCTTATGATAAATATCTGGCAAAACAAAGGGATTATTTTTTATATGTTCAAATCCACTATCTATATACTTTAGTCTCTCTTTTGGGTTTGCCAAATAAAAATTACATAATTCTGGTATCTTTTCGTACTCGGATACAACATATTCTGTTCTATTATTATGTATTGGATCTATTGTTTTTTCTGCTATAAAAAATGCTTTGTTGGTCAATAGAGGTATGAGCCGAACCACATCTGTGTTTGAATTATCGTAAAAATTTATGCACAAAGTTATTTTGCTTCTTCTTATATAGTTCCAAAGATGTGGAAAATAATGCTGATGAACATCGCCCGATGAACTCAATACAACTGTATTTGGAATTTGAGACAATATCAGCTTTCTTCTTTCGTTTAAACAACCATAAAAAAGTACATCTATATCTTTCGAATCTTCATACTCTAGCTCGTAAAACTTGCTATATCCAAGTCTGAAGTTTGTTGTATAATCCCAAACGTCATAGGCTCCATTTAAAAACTTTATATATTCTTCTCTACCTCCATCTTTAAGTAAAGCTGATTCATTAAGATTTTCAGTTTGCACTACTATATATTTTCTACCAGCAAGTATGTGTCTATGATGAAAAAAAGATGTAAAAAATACAATCCAAGTACCATCTTTTGAAAAATCATCTGTAATTTCATTCGGTGAATTTAATTCATGCGATATAAGTTTGGCCAACTGATTAAATATGGGATATGTATCTTTCCAAATGTATATCATATTTTATTTAAGTTTTATAAAGCTTTTGGTAGTATCGGCAAGTATTTTATTTTTGTCATAATAAAACTTATTTGGTCCTATTTCTATCAAAAATTTATCATTCTTGGGATTTATTTTTAAAACTACCGAAAATATACCAGAATATACAGTTGTTATATACTCACCATCCAATTTAACAGTATACTCGTTTAGAACTGTGTCTAGTTTTTGCTGAATTAATATACATGAATGCTATATCGTCAGTACCATACACCCGTAATACGTCTGTTATATATGTTACGGCATTGTTTGTATTTTTTTCGTTGGCTACGTTCAAATTTCCTTGAGTAGTTGGAAAATAATTGTCCAGCAGTGTTTCTACAATAACTTTATTAAATGAATTATTGAATTCAATTGCTTTATAAAAATAATTCTCCAACTGACCGTGACTTTCTATTTGCTGACATCTGTATATATAATCTTCCTTTGAATTGAAAAATTGAAATATATTTTTTAGAAAATCCATTGTGCAATAAAAATAGTTT
>SXGQ01894921.1_pt1 | contig 10703 bp, 7 predicted proteins | sample 3178371 | NCBI WGS metagenome assembly SXGQ01 (sample SAMN11356859, study PRJNA531348) | freshwater metagenome | isolation source: freshwater sample F1-20 | place: China: Fuxian Lake, Yuxi | collected 2017-12-25 | reverse complement strand
TTCGGCGGGGGCGGGAGCGCTCGGGCGTGCGGCCTGGAGGGGCGCGGGTGATGGCGCGGCGCGGGGTGCGGCGGGCGCATCGGCGGCGGTGTCGGCGCGTTTACGCAGGGCGTCGACGGTGGCCTGGGCCTGCTGGGCGCGCTGCGCGACCGCTTCGGCGGCGTAGCGGCGGGCTTCGATGGCGAGCTCGCGCGAGAGCAGGCGGTCCGACGCGAGGCGGCGCGTGGCGACATCGAGCAGGAAGACGGCGATGGTCCAGTAGAGCAGCGTGCGCCAGATGGGCATGGACGCGCGCTGCCGCGGGAGTCCGTCGCGCGAGACGAGTTCGGCGGTGTCGGGGCGGCGGAGGTCTTTGACGCGGCCGCCGGTGATCTGGGCGAGTTCGCGGAGGAGCGCGGCGTCGGAGGTGAGGCGGCGGTGCTCGGGGCCCAGCGCGCGGGAGGCGCCGCCGATGACGGGCGCGAGGGCGCGCTGGCCCTGCATGGGGGTGAGCGCGACGATGTAGTTGCCGCGCTGCGTGGCGGGGACGCGACCTTCGTAGACACCGGGTCCGACCTGGCCGAGGCTGACCTGGATGGGTGAGCCGTCGGGGCTGTAGACGGTGCCGCGGACCGAGAGGGCGTCGATGGGGCGTCCTTGATCGTCGGTGGCGTCGAGTCGGACGACGAGCTGGTCGTCGACGATCTCGGTGGTGAGTTCCTGGGCTCTGTCGGCGGCGGGTCGGGCGATGGTGCGGGCGATGGTAGTCCAGAGGGTTGCGTAGCCGGGCCAGTCGAGCCAGCGCGAGGCCCAGCGGTGGGCGTCGGAGGTAAAGGCGGCGACCTGGCCGCGGCCGTGGGCCCAGTGGGCGAGGAGGGGCTCGCCCTCGGGTGTGGCGAGTGCGTAGGTGACGGTGGGCTCGGTGCGCGGGCGAGTGAGGACGAGGCCGCCGAGCGGCGGCATGGTTGCGGCGTCGATGCCGGCCATGAGCGGCGAGCCGGAGCGCAGGTTGACGGGCTTGAACACCGCTTCGCGGATGAGGGGTTTGCGCACGACACGGATGTCGCGGATGAAGACGCGTGGGAGCAGGTTGGGATCGGTGACGGGGTAGAACTGGCCGCGGCCGCGCTTGGCGATCTCGGCGAGCGTGGTGGTGTCGGCGGCATCTCCGACGGCGATGGTGGAGACGGTGATGCCGTCGTCGGCGAACTGCTCGGCCATGGCGAGCGCCTGGAGCGGGTCGCCTTCTGAGCGTCCGTCGGAGAGGATGATGATGTGCTTGAGGTTGGCGTTGACGTTGCGGAGCATGCCTCCGGCGCGCGTCATGGCGGGGTAGAGGTTGGTGCCGCCGCCGGGTGCGATGGCGCGGATGCGGCGGGCGCTGGATTCGGCGTCGGTGTTGCGTTCGAGGGGGACGACGACGCGTGAGTCGCTGTCGAAGGCGATGACGCCGACCATGTCGGTCTTGTCGAGGGTCATGATGGCGAGGGCGGCGCCTTCGTTGGCGATCTCCTGCTGGGAGCGTGCCGAGCCCTGCACGGGCATGGCCATGGAGCCCGAGGAGTCGAGCACGATGACGATGGCGGCCGAGGGGGTGATGAGTTCTTCGGGGAGGTCGAGTCGGACGGGGAGGACGGGCTCGAGGGCGGTGCCCTTCCAGCCGCCGGCACCGAAGGAGTCGGGGCCTCCGATCATGACCAGGCCGCCGCCGAGGGTCTGGACGTAATCGGCCATCGCCTGATGGGACTGGCGCGGCACATCGTCGGCGGCGACGTTCTGGAGCATGACCAGGTCGTAGGCCTGCAGCGAGAGCAGGTCGGTGGGCATGGCCTGGGGCGGGAGGACTTCGGTATCGATGCCCGAGCGGCGGAGGGTGTCGGGAAGGATGGCGCCGGAGCCGCCGGTTTCGGCGCGGCTGACGCCGTCGACGACGAGCACGCGCCCTTGGCCGGGGGTGACGGTGACGGCCTCGGCGGTGTTGTTGGAGGCGAGTCGATCGGCGGCGGGATCGTCGGGGGTGAAGATCGGGCGCAGGCGATGGATGGTGATGTCGGAGAGGGGGATGTCGATGAGTTCGACGTGGCGTCCGGCGGGGAGGGTGATGCGCCGGGCGGTGCCGGGGGTGTCGGCGTTGAGGTCGAGTGGGCGTCCTTCATAGAGGAGGTCGAGGGTGCCGGTGGTGGGATCGGTGGCGGTGAGGACGACGCGGACGGTGATGGTGGCGTCGCGCTGGGCCTGCGGCGGTGCGTCGACGGCCTCGATCATCACTTCGTTGCGCACGGCGTAGGTGATGGGGACGACGTCGATGGGTGTGCCGCCGGGTCGACCGGAGGACGTGGCGGGTCCGGCGGCGATCTCGCGTGCGGCGGCGATGGCGTTGCCGGTGGTCTGGTTGCCGTCGGAGAAGAGCAGGAGGCGTCGGCGTGCATCGGGTGGGAAGAGGCTGGAGGCAAAGCGCAGGGCCGAGGCGATGTCGGAGCCCTGGGTGATGCGGAAGTCCAGCGGGACATCGGTGACGGCGGTGGAGTCGGAGCTGATCTGCCGGCGCGCGGGGCCGCGGGGCGTGGCGACGGCGATGGTCGATCCGTCGAAGACGACGACGCCGAAGAGGTCGTCGGGGCCGCGCTCGGCGGTGGCGTCGGTGATCCACTTGGCGATGGCGGTGTCCCAGCGGGCGCGGCGGCCGGAGGCGTCGGGCTCGAAGTCTGCGAAGGCGTCGGCGAAGTCGCGGACGGAGTCTGAGACGTCGATGACGGCGATGACGGCAACGCGGTCGGAGGTCTGGACGGCGGCCGCGCCGGCGAGCATGAGGCTGACGAGCGCGATGAGGGCCGATCGGGCGACGACGGCGGTCCAGCGTCGGAGCGGGCTCATGGTGGTGAACCAGCGCAGCCCGATCACGGCGGCGGGGATCGCCAGCAGCATGAGCAGGAGCCAGAGTGGTTGTTCGAAGGTCATGTCGGCAAGTTCACCGCAGAGACGCAGAGTGCGCTGAGAGGATTCAATTTTCACCACGGAGACACGGAGACACGGAGGGGGAAGCTGCGTGGAGTGTAGATCGAGGACGATCGTGAGATCGCCTTCCCATCAATGAACTGGCGGCTGGCTGTGCTCCACGCCTGCGATCTCTCTGCGATCTGTGCGTCTCTGCGGTGAACCTCTCAGTTCGAGGGCGCATCCGGTGCCGGGGCGGCGGGGGATGTAGGGGTCTGCTCGATCTGTTCGAGGGAGCGGCGGAAGTAGCGTTCGACGTTGCGGTAACGGCCGCGGGGCAGGGTGCGCTGGTCCATGGCCTGCTCGGTGGACTGGAGGGCTTCGCGGAAGCTCTCGGCCATGTCGCGGGTGCTGATGGTCCCGGGTGCGCGGGGGTCGGTGGGGGCGTTGGGGTTGTCGGTCTGGCCCATGACCTGCTGCTCACCCTCGGGGCCGGCGGGGCGGCGCATGTCGACGGGGGCGGAGTCGAAGGGGGATGAGGGCTGTGCGGCGGGCGCACGGCCGGCTTGCTCGTCGGCGCGCTGCTCGCGGAGTTGTTCGGCGGCCCAGCGTTCGACCTGCTCGCGCTGCTCGGGGGTCATCTGGTCGAGGAGTCGCTGTGACTCGCGGGCGAGTTCTTCAGCGCGCTGGCGCTGCTCGGCGGCATCGCGCGGGCGCTGGCCGAGTTCGTTGAGGCGGTCGCGGAGATCGTCGATGCCGCGGGGCGCGGAGCCCTGGCCGGCGCCGGGGTCCTGTGATCCGGGCTGGTTGCGGTCGGAGGACTGGCCGGGCTGCTGTTGCTGCTGTTGACCGGGCTGTTGTCCTTGCTGTTGGCCGGGTTGCTGGCCCGGCTGCTGCCCGGGCTGCTGGCCTTGTTGTTGTCCGGGCTGCTGTCCGGGGCGCGGCTGGCCCTGGTCGGACTGCTGCTGCGAGGAGTCGGAGGACTCGGCGCCTTCGGGGCTGGTGGAGGGTGAGCGCGACTCGGGCGGCTGCTGGCCCTGTTCGGATGAGGGCTGTTGCTGCTGTTCGCCTTGGCCGCCGGGCTGCTCGCCTTGCTGATCGTTGGGCTGCTGGCCGCCGGGACCGGGCTGGTCCTGGCCTTGTTGCGGTTGCTGCTGCTGTTGCTTGCTGGAGTCGCCGGGTTCTTGCTGGCCGCCGGGCGAGGGCTCGCGGCTCTCGCCGGGCTGTTGCTGCGGCTGCTGCTGTTGCCCGGGCTGCTGTTGTTGCTGTCCGGGTTGCTGTTGTGGTTGGTGGTGTTGTTGACCGGGCTGCCGCTGTTGGCCCGGCTGCGATTGTGGCTTGGGTTGCTGCGCGGGATCGCGCTGGGGGTCGCGTGGTGTTGTGGTGGGTTCGGGGCGCGAGGGGTCGAGGTCGTGGGCGGTGCGATCGAGAGCCTTGCTGACATCTTCGGCCTGACGTGCTGCCTCTTCGCGGGCCTGGCGCTCGCGGTTTTCTTCGCTCAGGCGCTGGGCTTCGCGCTGCGCGGCTTGTTCGTCGAGCCCCTGGCGCTGCAGCTCCTGCTGGGCTTGCTGCTGGTCGTCGAGGTTGCGGAGTTGTTCGGCCTGCTCGGGAGGGAGGCCCTGGTTCTGCAGGCGCTCGGCCTGGCGCTGCTCTTCGAGCTGCTGGCGGGCGCGTTCGGCCTGGGCGAGTTCGTCGAGTTCTTTGGCGGCATCGGCGAGGCGCTGGGCCAGTTCGAGGCGCTCGGCCTCGGTGAGGTCGCCGAGGCTGCGCTCGAGGTCGTTGATGGCGTTCTGGGCGGCCGCACTGTCGCCGGAGCGGAGCGCCTGGGCGAGCTGGTCGAAGAGTTCGTCGGCGCGGGTGGGAGGCTGGCTTTCGGGCTGGTCGGATGTGCTGAGCTGGCTGAAGAGCTCGCGGACGGCTTCGTCGGTGCGCTGGGCCTGCTCGGCTTGCTGCTGGAGTTGATCGGAGGCGTCGGCCAGTGCGCCGGCGGCTTTGGCGCGGGCTTCGTCGGGGTCGGTCTGGCCCTGGGCGAGTTGCTGCTGGAGTTCGTCGAGGATGCGCCGGGCGTCGTCGGCGAGTGGGTCGGTGATGGCGGCGTCTTCGGTCGGGGCGATCTGCGCGAGGGCATCTTCGGCTTGCTTGAGTTGCTGCTGCGCCTGTTCGATGGCGTCGCGCTGCTGCTGCTGGCGGGCGAGGGCGTCGGGGTCGGAGGCTAGGAGGCGCTGCGGCGGCACAAGGATGCCGATGCCGGCGGCAACGAGGGCCAGCGCGGGCCAGGCGTACCACGAGCGGCCGAAGGGGATGTCGATCGCGCGGCGGACATCGACGCGTGGGGCCAGTGCCTCGGCATCGTTGGCGGCCATCTGGACAAAGGGATCGTCGGGGCTGGTCTGGGTGAGGGCCAGCGCGGAGGAGAGGCGGTCGTTGAGTCCCAGTGCGGCATCCACCCGGGCGGCGGCGGCGATGGGTTGGGGGCGTTGCGCGAAAGCAATGGCTCCAGCGACGGCGGCACCGGCAAGGGCGGCGCCGGACAGGATGGCCCACCACGTGATGCCGGGGGCGGGGCCGATCAGGCGGTCGAGGAGGATGAGGGTGGCGGCGAGGGCCAGGGCGGCGGTGAGGATCGGTCCGGCGAGGATGACGAACCGCCGCAGGGTGCTGCGCCGGACGGCGGCGTCGGCGATGGCTTGGGTGCGTTCCACGGTCAATTGTACGGTTGTCGGTAGCGCGGGGTTGTGGTGGGGCGTCTGAAAGGGTGCATCGGTTCTAGAATCGACGAATCACGACAGACAAGGGAGGTTGGCATGGGTCTTGGTGCGGATGTGATCGTGCCCGGTGGGCGGGCGGCTCTTGGGTATGGGGAGATGCTGCTGAAGGGGCTGAAGGCGAGCGATTTCGCTCGTATGCCGGCGGGCGTGAAGACGAACCATCCGGCGTTCTGCTTCGGGCACCTGGCGATCTACCCGGACCGGATTCTGGAGATGGTGGGCCGGGGTGATCTGGCCCGTCCGGAGGCCCGATTTGTCGAGTTGTTCTCGGCGGGGAAGGAGTGCGTGGACGACCCGGCGGGGACGATCTATCCGGCGATGGATGAGATTGCGTCGCGATATCGGGAGCGATACGGGGTGTTGCTGCAGGCCATTCTGGAGGTTCCGGACGGCATCTTCGCGCAGAAGAACCCCAATGAGCGTATGGTTGAGCGATTCCCCACCCTCGGGGCGCTGGTTCCGTTCATGGTCTGCGGGCACTGCATGGTGCACCACGGGCAGGTGAGCGCGTGGCGTCGGATGATGGGGTACGGTTCGGCGGTGTCGTGATCGAGTTGCGAGTTCCGGGTCGCAGCCCCCAACGTTTCCCTGTCTCTCTGTCAAGGCAGTGTTAGACTGGTGTGGCAAGATGGGCACGCGATCCTTTGATCAAACGTATTGGAGCGACCGCCTGCATCAGGCGGGACTGCGGGTCACTCGTTCGCGCCTGGACGTGATCGAGTCGCTGGTGCTGTCGCCGGTCCCGTCGAGCGCGCTGGATGTGCTGGGCTCGTTGAGCGGGCGCTCGCTGGATCGTGTGACGGTGTACCGCACGCTGAACTCGCTGGTGGAGCACGGGCTGGCGCACCGGATCGATCCGGGTGACCGGGTGTGGCGGTATGGGCTGCTGGGCGAGGAGCACAACGAGCACGCGCACTTTGTGTGCGACGCCTGCGGCAACATCCGGTGCCTTGAGGATGCGACGATCCGCGTGTCGATCAAGGGCTCGCAGGATTCTGAGCGCTTCAAGGTGACGCAGCGGGACGTGTATCTGCACGGGACGTGCGAGAAGTGCCTGGAGAGCGGTGAGCATCCGGCGCAGCGGTGAGGGGGATTTGATCGGAGTCGGATGCCCTGAAGGGGCGTCTGGCAGTCGTGTGGCTCCTCTGCCCCATCCGGGGAAGGGTTCAAAAAGTCACGTCATCAACGGGTTGCGCTCGTTCGAAGACTCGCTCGCTTCACCCGTGGCTACACGCCGTGGCCCTGTGGGGCCAGAGCAGAGCATTGCAGATGGAAGTCTGCAGGTTCTTCGCTTCAGAGCAACGGCAAGAAGCCGGCGGGAACTGGGCGCCGGGCCGTCGTCGACACGCTCATGTCCGTCCAGCCTTGCTATGCCGCACGATGGGGCCAGCCGTCGTCGCCGGGGTCGGTTTGGGCGTTGTCGTCGGTGGCGGGGCGGAAGGGGTAGGAGGAGAGGATGTCGTCCTCTTCGATCTGCTGCGCGAGGTCGTTGAGCTTGCGCTGGATGTGATCGAGGGTGAGTTCGAGGTTGCGGGCGTCGTCGAGGGTGCGGTCGGGTAGCGTTGCGGCCGCGGCGTTTTCCCTGGCGATGCCGAAGACGCCGCCGAGCGGGAAGGGCAGGACCTCGCGTTCGATGGTGTGATCCCAGCGGCTGGTGGTGGTGGCGCGGTTCATGGACGGACCCTCCTTCTCGCAGCGCGATCGGCGCGCTGGGAGGGGTCATCGGCCGGTAGGGAATGGGGATTGATCGCCGGATTCGGGGTGCGGCGGTAAAGGCTGCGGCTTCGGCGGGGTGTGCTGGTTTTGGCGCAGCTTTGTCGCCATGGCCGCGTGTTTATGGGCGCGGCGCCGGCGTTCCCGAGGGCGTGGGCGGGGCTGGGGGGGATGTGCCGGGGCTTCCGGGGGTTCCGATGCGTCGTTCGGTGCCGGCGCGGACGCGGGCGAGGTTGGCGCGGTGCTTATAGATGACGAGCAGTGCGACGAGGGTTGTGAGGGCGATGTAGGGCCAGGCGGTGACGGGATCGGCGGGCCAGCGGGCGAGCGTCGAGAGCAGCAGGATGGCGAGGGGCATCGCGATGGCGGCGAGGCATGAGGAGATGCTGACCATCTTCCAGATCTTGAGCGTGATGATCCAGACGGCCAGAGCGATGAGTGCCGCGGCGGTGATGTGGGGCCAGACGGCGACCATCGCGCCAAAGCCGGTGGCGACGCCCTTGCCGCCGGCGAAGCCGAGGAAGGGTGAGTGCATGTGGCCGACGACGGAGGCGACGGCGACGCCGAGCCAGAGCCAGGAGGTGTGCGCCGGGAGCGATTCGGCGCCGAGGGTGTTGAAGATGATGCCGGCGACGAGCACTGGGCCAGCGCCTTTGAGGAAGTCGAGCGTGAAGCAGAGCAGGCCGTGCTTCTTGCCGAGGACGCGCCAGACGTTGGTGGCGCCGATGTTCTTTGAGCCGTGCTGACGGATGTCGATGCCCTTGGATCGCGCGATGAGCACGCCGAAGGGGATGCCGCCGATGAGGTAGGCGGCGGTGATGGCGATGAGCCAGGGGATTAGGCTGGTCATCGGGGGGGTTCCGGAGATGCAGGAGGAGAGGTCATGGGGGCGTTGGGTGTCCCTCCCCCCGGCCCCCTCCCAAGGGGAGGGGGAGATTTGGAGTGAGTGGCTTCGAGGAGGGCGATGTGCTTGAGGAGTGCGGCGGCGGCGGTGGCGCCGGCGGCGACGTGGCCGCGCCAGCCGTCTTTGTACGCGCGGCGGGCGATGAGTTGTTTGAGGTAGGCGCCGATGGGGGAGGTGACGAGGCGGAGGGGTGTGGTGCGCTGGCCTTGGGCGCTCAGGGCGTTGGCGGCGGTGCGGGCGTGGTCGACTTGCTTCCGAAGGAAGTCGGCGATGGTGGGGATGGAGTCGTGACGGAGGATGCCTTCGAGCTGCCCCGTGCGCGGCGCGGCTGACGGGGGCTCGATGAGGACGAGCTTGTCGTGCGGGTCGTAGCCGGTCCAGCGGGCCTTGTGGCGGCGCACGAGACGGAGGCGCCATTCGGGTTGCCAGGCGTGGTGGAGGTAGTCGCCGGCGTACCAGACCTTGCGGTTGACTTCGAAGCCGTCGATGCGGTCGTCGTCGCGTTCGATGGCGAAGCGGATGGCGCGGGCGAGTTCGTCGTCGAGGGACTCGTCGGAGTCGAGGCTGAGGATCCAGGGTTCGGCGCAGAGGTCGAGCGCGGCTTGCTTCTGGCGGACGTGGCCGAGCCAGGGCTGGTGGTGGATTTCGCAGCCGTGGGCGCGGAGGATGTCGAGTGTGCCGTCGGTGGAGCCGGAGTCGACGGCGATGATCTGGGCGGCCATGCCGCGGACCGACTCGAGGGTGCGCCCGATGGAGTCGCGGTTGTCCTTGCAGATGATGGCGACGGAGAGGGGGAGAGGGGGCGTGAGGGCGGGCGCGCCGGCGTGGGTGTCGAGGTTGTGGTCGGTGCTGTCTGGCATGGAGCGGGGGCGCCTGGTCTGGGCGGAGGGACGGGCGGCCGGAGGGTTGAGATAGTACGGGACGGGGCGGGTGGACTGACCCGGGGGCGGTGAGCGGGTAGTCTGGCATGCATGGTTGGGCCGCCGATCAAGGAGGTGCGCATCGTTCGCGTGGGAGCGAGCGTGGACGGCGCAGCGCTGGTGGCGGCGGTGGGGCGTCCGGAATGGGCGGGGCTGGTACGGCCGCTGAAGCGTGACACGCGCACGGCCGTGTTCCACGGGCTCGCCCAGGCGCCGGTGGGCACGGTGGACGTGGTGGTGAAGTGTCTGCGGCTGGATGGTGCGCGGGTGAGGCTGGGGGCGCTGGTGGGTCGGACGCGGCTGTCGCGTCAGTGGCGCGGGGCCGAGCGGCTGGCGCGGGCGGGGATTGAAACCGCGCGGCCGCTGGTGCTGGTGCGGGGTGTCGATGCGTCGGATGAGCGGGTGGAGGCGCTGATCCTGGAGTGGTCGGTGGGGACGACGATGCTGCACGAGGCGGCGCAGTCGGCGCACGCGACCACGACGGGGGGCGCGCGGTGTGATGTGCGACGGGAGCACGTATTGGCGCAGGAAGCGGGGCGGCTGGTGGGGCGGCTGGCGCGGGCGGGGATCTTCAACAGGGATCACAAGGCGTCGAACGTGATCGTGCGGTGGGAGGATGAGCGGCCGGTGCTGACGCTGATCGACCCGGTGGGTATCCGGCGTGCTCGCGCGGGTGGCGAGACGGCGATGCTGGCGAAGCTGGTGATCGAGTGCCTGGGGGTGGGTGTGCTGCCGCGGCGGGGGCTGTTGATGCGGGCGCTGATGGGGTGCGCGGCGGAGCTGGGTCGAGATGAGCGTTGGCGCAAGCGGACGTGGCGGGTGGTGGAGTCTGTGATCGTCGCTCACGGCGACCCGCGGCCGAAGGATGACCCGTTGGCGGCGGGATAGCGCCGCCGGCATCATGGCCGGACGGCGCGGGGTGGAGGCTGTGTCGAGCGCAGTTCAGCAGCCGATGCCGAAGCGGCCGAGGAGGATGCTCAGGTCGGCGGCGTCGACGACGCCGTCGGCGTTGAAGTCCGCGGCCGAGTTGATGATGCCGCCGCGGTTGAAGATGTGGAGCAGCACGGAGAGATCGGCGGCATCGACGCGGTTGTCGTTGTTGGTGTCGCCGGCGCAGCGCGGGGCCGCCGGCTGGGGCGGCGCGACGGCGGAGGGCGGGTTGGTGCGATGGAGCGTGCCCATGAGTGTGAACGCGAGGTCGCGTGCGGCGGGGAGGATGGTCTGGACGGGCTCCCAGGTGTTCTGGCCGAAGGAGCTGCTGAGGAAGCGGGCCTGGGTGATCTTGATGTGGCAGTCAGAGGCCTGCTTGCAGAGGACGAAGGCTTCTTCGGTGATGACGCCGGTGCCCTCGAGGTAGGCGGAGATCCAGTAGTTGCGCTCGCCATCAAGCACGAGCGAGCCGGGCTCGAAGCGCCAGCGGAGGCAGTAGACGGTGAGCAGTTGGCCGCTGACCGGGCTGGGGAACACGACAGGCTGGCCACCATC
>SXGQ01111612.1_pt1 | contig 10704 bp, 7 predicted proteins | sample 3178371 | NCBI WGS metagenome assembly SXGQ01 (sample SAMN11356859, study PRJNA531348) | freshwater metagenome | isolation source: freshwater sample F1-20 | place: China: Fuxian Lake, Yuxi | collected 2017-12-25 | reverse complement strand
GAATGGGAGTTCGCGGCCCGCGGCGGCCTCGCGGGCGCACCCTTTCCGTGGGGCGAAGAGTTCCGACCGGGCGGCCGCTGGATGGCCAACACCTGGCAGGGACGGTTTCCCGGTGAGAACACGGCTGCGGACGGCTTCACGGGCGTCGCGCCCGTGGGGCGGTTCCAGGCCAACGGATATGGTCTGCACGACGTCTCGGGCAATGTCTGGGAGTGGTGTTCCGACTGGTATCGGCCCGACACCTACGCGCGGGACGCGGGCCCGGACGGCCGCGCCGTGGCCGTGGATCCCCGTGGGCCCGCCGACAGCTTCGACCCGCGGGAGCCGGGCCAGGCCAAGCGAGTGCACCGGGGCGGCTCGTTCCTCTGCTCGGAGCAGTACTGCGCCCGCTACATCGTGGGCACGCGGGGCAAGGGGGAGGTGTCGAGTTCGACGAACCACATCGGGTTTCGGTGCGTGAAGACGCCGTAGCCTGGAGCGACCGTCGCCATGACCGCGCCGCCCCGTGACTGCCCAGACCCTCTCGCTTGACGTTCGTTGCGGGCCTCCAGCCCTCCACTCACTGCATGTCCGCTTCGCTTCGCCCTCCTGGCTTCGCTCGCTCCCAGAGCCCGCTCGAGGGCATGGGCAGCCCCGAGCCTCCTTCACCGGAAAATGAGAGGTGAGGGGTTGCCTCGAGTCGGATCGGGCACATCAAGGAAGAGACACGCTGAAGCCTGTCCTACTTCTTGCGCAGCTTCCTGACCTGGGTGAGCGTGCGGGTGTTGACGATGTCCTTCGCCTCGAGGCCGGCACGACGGGCCTGGAGGATGCCGCACCGCATCACCTCGAGGCCGCGGGTCGAGTGGGCGTCGGTCGAGATCACGAGCTTCACGCCCGCCCTCTTCGCCGCCGCCGCGTGCCGGTCGTCGAGGTCGAGCCGCCAGGGGTTGGCGTTGATCTCCAGGAACGTCCCGGTGCGGGCGGCGGCTTCGATCACCGCCTCGATGTCGACGTCGTAGGCCGGCCGGCGGTTGATGAGCCGGCCGGTCGGATGGCCGATCACCGACACGTGCGGGTTCTCGATCGCCTCGACGATCCGGGCCGTGATCCGTTCCCGCGGCTGGTTCTGGCCGTAGTGGAGGCTGGCCACGACCCAGTCGGCCCGGGCAAGGACCTCGTCGGGCAGGTCGAGCCCGCCCTTCTCCAGCATGTCGACCTCGATGCCCTTGAGGACGACGAGCGGCGGGCGGCCATCCTCGGCGAGTGACTCATTCAGCCGGTCGATCTCGTCCCACTGCTTCAGGAGCCGCTTGCGGTCGAGACCGCGGGCCATCGTCACCCGCTGCCCGTGGTCGGTGATCGCGATATAGGCCAGGCCGCGCTCGATCGCCGCCCGCACCATCTCGCCGAGGGTCGCTTCACCGTCGGTCGCCGTGGTGTGCATGTGCAGGTCGCCACGGATGTCGGCGAGCGTGACGAGGTCCGGCAGGGCGCCGCGCTCGGCCAGCTCGATCTCGTCGGCTCCCTCGCGGATCTCGGGCGGGATCCAGGGCAGGCCCACGGCGGCGTAGACCTCTTCCTCGCTACGGCCTGCGACGGGCGGGCCCGTCACCGGGCGGGCGTCATCGGCCTTGCCCTTCGCGAGGCGGAAGACGCCATACTCGTTGATCGTGAGGCCCTGTTCGCGAGCCCGCGAGCGGAGTCGCACGTTGTGCTCTTTCGAGCCGGTGAAATACTGCCAGGCTGCGCCGAACGAGCCGCGGTCAACGACGCGGAGATCGACCTGCACTCCCCGGGGGCCGCGGATGCTCGTCTTGGTGTCACCGCGGAGCAGGACCCCGCCGCACTCCTTCCAGGATGCGAGATGGTCCATCACCGCGGCCGCGTCGTCGCTGTCGACGACCAGGTCGAGGTCGCCGACCGTCTCGCGGCCGCGGCGCCAGCTGCCAGCCCCTTCCGCGCGGCGCACGGCCGGGCATGCCCGGATCCAGTCCAGCAACTGCTCGATGATCGCGTCGGCCTCGGACCACAGCAGCCGGTCGTGCTCCGGGCTCTTGGCGAAAGCGATGTTCTCGAGGATCGCCGCCTCGGTCTTGGCTCCGAAGCCCTTCACGTCGCGGACGCGGCCCTCGTGGCAGGCCTTCTCGAGGGCATCGAGCGAGTCGATGCCCAACTCGTCGACCAGAGCCTTGACCTTCTTCGGGCCCAGGCCCGGCACCCGCATCAGCTCGAAGACGACTGCCGGAATCTTCTTCTGCAACTCGTCGAGGAGCGGCAGACGGCCCGTGTCGAGCAGGGTCTCGATCTTCCCCGCCAGGTCAACACCGATGCCCTCGATGTCGGTCAACGATCGGTTGGTGTCGCCACGGACGGTTGCGAGCGACTCCACCATCGAGCCGATCGTCCGGGCCGCGTTGCGATACGCTCGGACGCGGAACACGTTGCCCCCCTGGTACTCGATCAAGTCGGCGACGTGGTCGAAAACCGTGGCGATGTCGGCGTTGGTCATGGACGAGAATGTATCGTCCCGACCGTCGCCGACACGCTGGCTACTGCTGGGCCCGGAGGGGCAGGGCGGCGGTCGGATACGCCGGCCGGAAGGTGGCCGGACGGCCACCGAGGTTCGCGGGTTGCCACTGCGTGGTGTGGCTCGTCGGGTCGAGTAGCCGTGGGAAGGCCCCGGTCGCCCCCGTCGGACCGGTCCCCGGCACGGCTGGCATGCCGCCGGTGCCGCTGGCGGCGGGCCCGGTGGCCGGGGTCGGAGCGGCTGGCAGCGACGGAGCGGGCACGGACGGGCCGGCCGCCGCTTCGGGCTGGGCGGCCTTGGGCTCGATCGGGATCGGCTTCAGCGGCGGCATCGCGGGGGCCGACGGCTGGGTCGGCCGCTGAGTGGTCGTGGCGTCGAGCGCGGGCGCTGCGGTCGGAGCGGTGATCGGCGCCGGCACGGTGTAGGCGGGCACGGGCTGGAACGAGGTGGCCGGCGGCCCGGTGACCGTCGGGGACTGGATGAACGTCTGTCCTGCGACGGGCGGCGCGAGCGGCCGCTGCTGTTGGAACGTCGTCCCGCCGGGTGCCGCGGGCAGCGTCGGCGCGTTGATGCTCGTCTGGCCCGGGACGATCTGGTTGGAGACGTCGGCCCCGGCGGCGCCCCAGGCCTGCGGGGTGGTCGTGATTGGGGCCGCGAACGGGCTGGTGCCGGCGGCGCCCGCCGGCGCGACCGCTGCGCCGGGAGCGGGATAGGCCACCGGCGGGCCGTAGCCGCCGGCCGGCATGCCCGGCTGCATCTGCACGTACTTCGTCGAAGAGACCGCGCGATACTGCGTCACGGGCACGTTGACGGCCTGCTGCACGTACTGCGTCACCGGTTGCATGCACTCCCGCGGGCATCCGGTGCAAGGGTCGATCTCGCAAGACGGCTTGTAGGTGGTGACCGGGACGGTCTTGTACTCAGTGCGGTAGGTGGTCTCGGGGACGTAGCTCGTCTGCTGCACCGGCACCATCACGGGCGGCGGTGGCGCGGGAATCGGGGCGACGACTGGAGCCACGGGGGCGACGGCGTAGACCGGTGGCTTGCGGCAGCAGGCGAACAAGTCGCCGAAGCAGCACTGCGCGATCGCGGACTCGGGCAGGGAGGCCCCGCAGGCCAGAAGCATCGCGGCGAACGTGGATCGCATCTTCATCGCACTCTCCTCGGTCCGGTGGCCACGGGAAGCAATTTCCCTTCGACCCCCAAGCCTAGGTTGCCACGCCCGGTGCCTGCGCCGGAAAAACGCCGAAGCGAATCATGAATTTCCAGTCGGCCGACGGCACGACCGATGCGGTGGGCGCGACCGTCACATCCGGAACCAGCGAACCTGCGCCTGTCGGTCGCGGCCATGCCGGGGTCGTCGGCGGTTCAGCGTACCGGCGGACGGGCCGCCCGCTCGTAGCGGTCATAGAGGTCGGAAAGCGACTCGCGGAGGTCGCCGCCGTGCCGTTCGAATGCCGTCGCGACGGCCTCCGCGTCGATCCGGCCGCCGTGGTCAGGCAGCCTGGCGACGACCGCATGCAGGAGCGAGGCGGAAGTGTCGCACTCCCAGAGCACGGGCAGGCCGGCGGTGCCGTGGCTGGTCACGAGAAGCCCGCGGCCGAGCCAGCGGGCCGTCTGTCGCAACGGCCCACGGCAGGGTCCCAGGGCCTCCCAGCCGTCGATACAGACCGTTCCGCCGGCCGGTGCGGCGGCGATCGCCCGGATGGCCAAGAAGCAATCCCGCCATGTCCAGACGCGCAGCACCGCGACCGGCACGCCTTCGCCGGCAAGCCGGTCGGCCAGCGCTACGAGCAGGGTGGTCTTGCCGTGCCCATGAGGCCCCACGATGGCGGCGGCGCGGAGGGCCCGAAGTCGGGTCGCCAGAGCGGCGAGGTCGAGTGGACGGCCCAAGCGGTCGAGCGGCGGGATCGCTCCCGGCCGGGTGAAGCGGGTCGCGAATGGGTTGCCGGGCGGCCGGTCGGACAGGAACCGTGGATGGCAGGCGACGCTCATGCCGGCCTCGGCCCGGGCATCCTGGCCGGCGGCAGCCTGCCGACGTCGAACACGTGCTCGGAGACGAAGTCCCGCGTGCCTCGGAAGAAGATTCGCACCCGGGCGCACCACCGCACCTTCACGATCACGCCCTCGTACGAAAGTGGGCTGGCGGGCAGCCGGCCACCGAACGATCCACTCCCGGACGGTTCCTCGATCCGCTCGAAGAAGTGGACGCCGAGATCCTCTTCCCCTTTGCCCTCGGTGTACCAGAGGATCGAGTGCTCGACCGCCAGCAGCGGTTCGTCGCCGAGGTTGCCGATCCGGTAACTGACGAGGCATTCCGTCCCCGGCTCGTACCGGCGGTCTGCCCGGTCGAACTGCAAGCTGACGACGGGCGCGGGCGGTCGCCCTTCGGGCACCCTGTTCATGGCCCCTCCCCGTGGGCGACGGGTGCGGGTGGAAACACCACCAGCGGAAAGACGCGCCGGAAGGCGGGCCAGCTGGCTGGTGCTCCGCGCACGACGATCATCCAGCGGACGCAGTTGTGCTCGGAAACGAAGGAATGCATCGCCGTCTCGGGTACATGAACCGTCGCATGGGCCTCGAACCGCGCGCCGGGGGAGAGTTCCACGTCCTGCCAGGCATGGATCCGCTGTCGCCAGACGACCAGCCGCTCGCTCCGCGTGTCGGTGCCCTGCCTGAAGGTCGCCTGCTCCTCCAGTTCGAGATCGAGCGCGATCTCACGGAATGGGCCCTTTCCGGCCTGGGCCACCAGCAGGCCGTAACTACCGCCCGGCCGCAGCGGATGGTCGGCGATCTCGAGTTGGGTCGTCCCCACCGCCGTGGCCAGCACGAACCCGCGAACGAACACTGCGATGCCGGCGACGCCGACGGCCGCGAACGGCAGCAGCAGCGCGAACAGCAGCCAATCCCGCCGGCCACCCAGGAGGTCCAGGCCCGCTTGGACGGCGAGCACTGCGAGCACGGCGTTCCAGAGCAGTGTGAAGAGACCGACCCCGAGCAGCGTCCAGTTCTCCGGGCTCTCGATCGGCAGCCGGTAGCGCAGGATCGTGCCCGGTGAGTTCATCAGATCGTCGCAGGAGGGCACGCCCGGATGGTCCGACGCCGCACCGCGAGGAGGACCGAGCGGATGGAGAAGGTCGGTGATCCCTGTGGCCGAGGCCTGGTGTTCTTCCGACTTGCCCCACCGGCGCACTGCCCGCAGAAGTCCGGCGCCACCGAAGGCGACGAGCGCACCGGGCAGGAGGAGGGCCAGCAGCCACATCGGCCAGTTGTAGCCGCGCTGGAGAACGACCGTGCCCGGATCGGCCGGGTCGTACCATCCAGCGATCGCGTCACCGAGCTTCCAGGCCGCGAGCCGGCGGATCGCGCCGCCGCGGTCGGCGTTGGTGGCGACCGGAGCCGGAAAGGCCCACGCCTCCCGCTCGTCGTTTCCGGTACGGTAGCGAACGAGCAGGGCCGGGTGCCACGAGCCCGGAGGCTGGTCCACGACGCGCCGTTCAACCCGCTTGCCGACGACCGTGCAGGCGGTGCGGACGTAGTCGTGGTTGATCCGCCATTCAGGCACGGCCACGCCCGAGACGAGCAGGCCGCCGAAGACCAGGCCCGTCAGCAGCAGGGCCGCATGGAAGGCAGCGTCGCCGACCGTGCCCCACGCCTGGGAGCCTGTCCGCCGGTGGCCGCGCTTCTTGCCAAAAATCCGCGGCAGCCTCACGCACGACCCCCCCGGCAGCGGTCAGCCCGCCTGGGCGACCGCCTCCGTCCGCTTGGCTTCCGCGTCCTCCGACTGCCGCGCCGCGCGGAAAAAACCGATCTTCTCGAGCGCCTTGTAGACCTCCTCCAGCGTCTTCTCGCCGAAGTTGGAGATCGACAGCAGATCGGCACGGGTGCAATTGAGCAGGTCGTGCACCGTGAAGATGCCCCGCTCCTCGAGGCAGTTGGTGGTGCGGACCGACAGTCCGATCTCGGCGGTGCTCATCTCGAGCTTCTCGGCCATCTCGTCCGATTGCGTCAGGTTCTTGTATGGAATCCGCGGCATGGGGTCCCTCCCGTGCGTCTCGATCCTCGTCAGGCCGGATCAGTGCGCCTGTCGCACCCGTTTCCCGGCCGTCGGGAATATAATCGATCGGGACGGAAACCGGCTACCTGGGGCGAACCCGGCGCGGGGGGGACCTTGCCCCGCCCGCCGGGCCTGCCCCGCTTCACGGCCGACGGCGGAGCGGAGAAAGCGTGGCATTTTCGCTGGCAGGGCTCAACGAATCGCAGCAGCGCGCGGCCACGCACGTCGAGGGGCCGCTGTTGGTGCTGGCAGGTCCCGGCAGCGGCAAGACCCGCGTGGTGACGCACCGCGTGGCCCACCTGATCGCGGCCGGGGTGCCGGCGCACGAGATCGTGGCCCTGTCGTTCACCAACAAGGCGGCCGACGAGATGCGGCGGCGGGTGGCCGACCTGATCGGACCGCAGCCGGTGGAGATGGGTACCTTCCACCGCTTCGCCGCCCGGCTCCTGCGCCGGCAAGCGCGCCAGGTCGGGCTGACGAGCGACTATTCGATCTTCGACACCGACGACGCACACGCCGTGCTCAAGCGGGCCGCGAAGAAACTCGCCCTGCCCCTCGCCCACACGCCGATCGACCGGATTGCCGGCATCATCAGCCGGGCGAAGAACGACCTGCTCACTCCCGAGTCTTTCGAGCCCCGCTGGGGCCGTCCGGCCGACGAGGTGGCGAGGCGGCTGTGGCCGGTGTATCAGGAGTTCCTGCTGCGGGCCAACGCGGTCGACTTCGACGACCTGCTCGTCCACGTGGCCCGGCTGTTGGCCGATGATCCCGGCCTCCGCGCCGCGCTCGACGCCCGGCACAGGTTCATCCTCGTCGACGAGTACCAGGATACCAACGCCGTCCAATACTGCATTCTCCGCGGCCTCTCCATCGACCACCCGCACCTCGCCGTGACCGGCGACCCCGACCAGGCGATCTACGGCTGGCGGGGCGCGAGCATCCGCAACATCCTCGAGTTCGAGCGGGATTATCCCTCCGCCACGGTCGTCAAACTGGAGCACAACTATCGCAGCACCGCCAACATCCTCGGCACGGCCGACCGGCTCATCGCCCACAACGCCCGTCGCAAGCCGAAGCGGCTGGTCACCGACGCGTTGCCGGGAGAGCCGGTGCGGATCGTGCTCGACGCCTCCGGCCACGACGAGGCTGATCGCATCGGCGACGAGATCGCCGCCGCGGTGCGGGAGGGCCGCCGCAGCCCGCGTGACTTCGCGATCCTGTTCCGCACCAACGCCCTCTCGCGGTCGATCGAGGTGGCGCTTCGCGGCCGGGGCATCCCGTACCAGCTCGTTCGCGGTCTGGAGTTTTTCCAACGCCGTGAGATCCGCGACGTGGTCGCCTGGCTGCGGCTCTTGAAGAACCCGCGGGACGACGAGGCCTTCCTCCGCGTGGTCAACGTGCCACCCCGTGGCATCGGCCGGCAGTCGCTCGAGCGGCTCGCCGCCTGGGCGGACGACGCGAAGGCGACGCGGCTCGAGGCCGCGGCCCGGGCTGATCGAATCCCAGGCATGCCGGCCCGGGCGGTGACGGCCCTGGCCGCCTTCGCCCGGCTCCACGCCCGCCTGGGCGAGACAGCCGGCCGCGAGCCCTCGGTCGCCGCGCTTCTGGAGCGGGTACTCGAGGACACGGGCTACCGGCGGATGTTGGCCGAGGAGCAGGAGGACGACGAGGAAGGCCAGGACCGGCTGGCGAACGTCGAGGAACTGGTCACCGCAGCCCGGCAGTTCGACGAGGAGTTTTCCCGCGGCGGGGCCGCCGCGAACGCCGCCACCGGCTCCGAGCCCGCCGACCCGCTCGGTAGCTTCCTGGAGACGACGGCCCTCGTCGCCGACACCGACGTGTGGGACCCCGGCAGCGAGCGGGTGGCCCTCATGACCTACCACGCCGCCAAGGGCCTCGAGTTCCCGGTGGTCTACCTCGTCGCGATGGAGGACGGAATCCTGCCGCACGAGCGGAGCCTCGACAACGCGGAGCAACTCGAGGAGGAGCGGCGGCTGGTGTTCGTGGGCATCACCCGCGGCCGCGAGGAAGTGCACGCCAGCGCCGCCCGGATGCGGGACTACCGCGGCACCCGGCGCGTCTCGGCCCCGAGCCTGTTCCTCGCCGAGATGACCGGCAGCGAGACGGTGGTCACGGGTACGGAGGCGCCGCACGACGACGACGGCCCGCGGTTCGATCCCTTCGGTGACGCCGCCCGCCGGTCCGCCGCCGACCTCGACGAGTATTCGCAACTCGCCGACGAGCCGCGGCCCGCGCCGACCGCTCGGCCGCGGGCCGATGGTTTGGTACTCGAACGCGACGACGCGCCGCCGGTTGACGCGCGGCCCCGACGTCGTCGGGCGGCCGAGGCGGCGATCGAGCGGGCCGCCGATCTGGCCGAGCGGATGGCCGGCCGGCAGCCGGTGGCCCGCACCTACGAGGCGGGCCAACGGGTGCGGCACGCCGAATATGGCGAGGGCGTGATCGCCGGGATCAGCGGCACGGGCCCGAGGGCCGTCGGCACGGTGATCTTCTCCGGCCCGGCCGGTACGCGGAAGTTCATCCTCGGCCACGGGGCGCTCGAACCGGTCGGCTGAGGTGTCCCGTCTACCGGAGCCGGGGCACGAGGCTCTGGGCGGCCGGGCTCCTGGCCTTGACCTGCGGCGCGGTGATGGCCGGACCCGCCGCAGGCGCCGGCGAGGGCTCGTCGAGCGCCAGCGCGAACCAGCCGTCGGTGCTCACCAGTTGCACGGCCCGCAGGTCGGTCAGCCGCGGATTCTTCACGACCGCCGCGGGCAACAGCACGATCGGCCGCTCCTTCGGGAAGATCTTCGCGAAGATCGTCCGCAGCGGAATCTCGAGCCCTTTCCGGTCCACGAGATGCACCTGCCCGGACCGCTCGAGGAGGATCTGCGGGCCGGACGACGTCGGCTGGTAGGCGACCTCGGCGATCACGTCGTACCACGAGCGGCGACCGCTCTCGATCGCGTCGATCGCGAGCTTCAGGTGGACCAGGCCGTCACGGAACTCCAGCCGCACCGGCTGCGTGGCGGCGAATGCGACGCTCACTCCCTCCGGCAGGTCGTCCGGGATCCGCGGCTCGATGCCGATCCGCAGACAGACCATGCGGATCAATTCCTCGAGCCCGAAGCGGCGGCCCGCCAACTCCATCCGTTCGCAGCCGTTGTTGAGTGTCGATTCGTGCACCTGCACGCCGAGCAGCGACTCGGCCGGCGCCCGGGGCCGCGGTGTGTGGGCGGCGAACTGGGTGGCGGCCGCCAACCGCAGCCGCACCGTGGCCAGCGTCGCGGTCGACTCCAGTGCCACCGCCGTCGGCTCCAGGCCGAGTTGGACCATCGGGTTCCAGATCCGCTCCCGCATCCGCTCGGCCATCTCGGTGAACTTCGGCTCGGCCTGCTGGTCGACCTCGCGACAGGCCCGGGCGATAATCTTCTCGTTGACCTCGCGTGTGGCCTGCTGCTTGTTCTCGTCGTGCTGGTTCCGCACGATCCGCTGCACGATCGATCCCATGAGCGGGACGCTGTCGAAGCTCGTCTGAATGGTTCCCAACTGCGACTGGTTCGAGGCGCTGCCCAGGGCCGTGCCGAACGCGAGGCCCTGGGCGGACAGGTTGACCGGCTTGCGGACCACGAAGTTCGCCTCGCCCCGCGAGTGGATGGCCGCCGGCCCGGCGTCGGTGACCGTGCGGGAGTCCACCTCGCCGCGGACGAGCAGTTCGAAGCGGATTCTCTCCGCGTCGGGCAGGAAGGCCACGGCCATCGACTGCTCCACGGTGCTGGTGCCGCGAACCTTGCGGCCGAGAACAAAGTCCTGCATCGGGCTGGTCTTCACGGTGGCCTCGGGAAGCATGCGCTCCACGAACCGTTGATGCACGGCGACCCGGACATTGGGCGCGAGGTAGTGGTCGGCGATCGTCCGGGCGAGGTCGGCTGCCCGGGCGAAGGGCGTGGCCGTGATCGCCCGCAGGGCGGCCGTCGCGGCGGCGGCGTCGGCCGGTCCGGAGCCGGACTCGAACCGCTCCACGGCGTCGAGCAGCCGTGCGGTCTCGGACTCCGTTTGGGCGACGACGAGCCGCCGGTCAAACCCGCTCGCCGGGCCCGCGGCGTGCTGCCTCGCGAACTCCGCGCACAGCGCGGCG
>SXGQ01037306.1_pt1 | contig 10706 bp, 13 predicted proteins | sample 3178371 | NCBI WGS metagenome assembly SXGQ01 (sample SAMN11356859, study PRJNA531348) | freshwater metagenome | isolation source: freshwater sample F1-20 | place: China: Fuxian Lake, Yuxi | collected 2017-12-25 | reverse complement strand
TGGAGCGCTGGCTTTAGGTCGGGACTGGCTTACGCCGCAAAGATTGCGCAATCACAAGGCAGGGGCTGGGGCGTTGAGCATGTTGAGCAGATCCGTAAAGCGTTATGACCAACGAAGAGAAAAAGCACCTCGATAAGGTGGCTGCCATTGGCTGTGTGCTGTGTCACTTGCAGGGCACGCCTGGTACGCCAGCAGAGTGGTAATCTTGTACACCATTCGTTACAATGGTGTAAAGGAGGTGGCCATGGAAGAATTATGGAAAGAGTGTTTTGGGTGGGAAAAATTTTATGAAGTTTCAGATTTTGGCAACATAAGATCAAAAAGACGACCTGTTCTAACTCGGCTTGGCATTTCGACGCGAGGAGGTGTAGTTTTAAGAAAAATTGTGGCAAAAAATGGTTATGAATGCGTCAACTTAACGGGTGAAGGGCGCAGGAAGCAAGAGCTTGTTCATCGGCTCGTCTTACTTACTTTTGTGGGTGAGCCTAAGCAAAATCATGAGGCTTGTCACAACGACGGCATCAGAATCAATAACCATTTAACTAATCTTCGATGGGACACCATTAAAAACAATCATGCTGATAAGAAAAAACATGGCACATGGCAAGTTGGTGAGAATGGCTCAACAGCAAAGCTTACAAATGAACAGGCAAGAGAAATAAAAATAAGCAAAGAGCCGTTAAAAATATTGGCAAAAAAATATGGTGTTTCAGAAGGTTGTGTTAGCAAAGTCAGATACAAACAAACATATGTGAATATATGACTAAAGACGAAAAAAAACATCTTGATAAGGTTGCTGCTGTGGGTTGTGTTCTATGTCATCTTCAAGGGAATCCTGGAACTTTGGCAGAAATTCACCACCCGCGCAAAGGCACGGGCATGGCACAGCGTGCAAGCCACTGGGATGCGATACCGCTATGCCCCGAGCACCACAGGGGACGCACTGGCATTCACGGCATGGGAATCAAAGCGTTTACCAAGCATTACCAGGTGGACGAGGCTGAACTTTTGCATGTAACCCGCCGTTTAGTTGAGTATAACGACCACTTGTCGGACGGATGGAAAGTGTCTACACAAGTGGATTAAATGAGAGTACAGTTGAGTCTCAGTAGCAAACAACGCAAACCCAGGAGCAAACGACATGACAACTGCACGCGAAGAACTAGAAGCAAGACTCAAAGTGGCAATCGATCGCATGGTCGTAACCAAGTGTGGATTACAGCGCAATGTCAGATATGTCCGCAGCCAAAACAACTGGATGAAAATCACTAGGCATAAAAATTCGTTTTGTTTTGCGAGAGGGTATGCAGGACAGCCTAAAGCCAAGGACATTGACACCTTCCCATTTACTTGGGTAGCCAACTGGAATGAAGCAATAGAAAAAGCAAAAAGCACATTGGCTTGGATTGAAATTTAATAACCGGGGCTACGGCCCCACCACCTGGAGCAAACACCATGAGCAAAAAAGAATTTGATAGTTGTATCGACCTTGAAGGAGTTGACCGTCTTACATTGAGTGAGCATGACCATGGCTTATGGCTTTCAGTATGGAAGTTAGGTGCTCATGCAGCAGTAGCTATCAACCGCGACAAAGTTATTGAGTTGCGCGATGCCCTCAACAAATTCCTCGGGGAGTAAACAAATGGATTACGACTCATGGCTTGACCGGCAGTTGTATGAATATGATCGTGAGCGTGAGCTTTCGGAGCGTGAAGAGGATTGCCAAGACGAGGAAGAGGACTTAGACTATTGATTGCAGTCCATGTTGATAGTCTCCTCCTTGCTTCCCAGCGAGTTGACCCCCAGCAATTGGGGGTTCTTTTTTTGGTAAAGCTGTAGTAAAATCAAGCAGTTAGAGCTTGCCTTGCGCAAGTAATTGCCACCAGCCCACCAAAACCCTATCATCAGCGGATCTTATGTCACTGGAAGATGTGATGCCCAAACCCGCCAAACCCAAAGCCCAGGCCGCGAAACAAACCGCGCCCAAGAAAACTGGCCGCCCCAGCAAATACACCCCTGAGATCGCCCAAGAGATTGTGGAGCGCTTAAGTAACGCTGAGCCACTAAGACAGATATGCAGAGATGAGGGTATGCCCGAGTGGCGAACCATTTACGACTGGATGTACAGGGATGACAAGGAGGTTGCTTTGGGGCGCGGGGTCGGTCTTTCCGCAGCGATCGCACGCGCACGGGAGATTGGCTACGACAAGATGGCAGAAGAATGCCTCGAGCTAGCTGACACGCCTAAGTGGGGCACCAAGCAAGTTGAGACTGAAGATGGCATCACGGTTACCAGGGAGGACATGCTCGGCCACCGCAAGCTGCAGATCGAGACACGGCTCAAGCTGCTGGCCAAGTGGAATCCCAAGAAGTACGGTGAGAGACTGACTCACGCTGGTGACGCTGACAATCCCGTAGCCGTGCAGGCTGACATCAGCATCTTCGATGCCATGTTAAAGAACCTCGAGAGCAAGAGGCAACTTGGGGACAAGTGATCTTGAGGCCCTGCTCAAAGATCCACAGATCCGCGAGCAGTACACCAGGCTAGAGCCACAGGCGGCTGCTGCTTGGGCCTGGCGCATGATGTGGCTCACACGAGCACTCAAGCACCAAATCCTACCGCATGGTGATTGGTGGTCCATATGGCTGATGCTGGCAGGCCGCGGTGCTGGCAAGACCAGGACGGCTGCAGAACAGATCGCATGGTGGGCGCAGTCCTACAAAGCCACCAGATGGCTCGTAGCGGCGCCAACATCATCGGATGTGAGGGGTACATGCTTTGAGGGTGATTCAGGCCTTCTGAGCGTGATTCCTGCAGCCCTGATCGCTGATTACAACAAGGCCTTGCATGAGCTACGCCTGACCAACGGCTCGCTGATCAAAGGCATTCCAGCCTCGGAGCCTGAGCGCTTCCGCGGTCCACAATTCCACGGAGGCTGGCTTGATGAGCTTGCCGCATGGGAGTATATTCAAGAAGCTTGGAACCAGATCCAGTTTGGTATGCGCTTGAAGCTGCCCGACATGAAGACCAGGCTGATCTGCACAACGACACCTAAGCCCAAGGACCTGATCATCGACCTGATTGGCCGTGAGGGTGATGATGTGGTGCTCACGACGGCCAGCACCTACTCAAACCTGGATAACCTCAGTGAGAACTTCAAGCGCCAGATCTTGCAGTACGAAGGCACCAAGCTTGGCCGCCAGGAGATCTACGCCGAAGTTATCGATCCTGAGGAAGGCGGTATTGTTCAGCGTGACTGGTTCAAGCTTTGGCCTGCAGGCAAAGAGCTTCCCAAGCTCGAGTTTGTGGTCCAGTCTTACGACTGCGCGTACACCGAGAAAACGATCAACGATCCCACGGCATCCATCACCTTCGGTGTCTTCAAGCCCCAGGACGGTGGCATGTGCGTACTGATCATCGACGCCTGGCAGGACAGGCTGCAGTACCCTGACTTGAAGCCCAAGGTCATTGACGAGTACGAGATCATCTTCGGTGAGGGCAAGACCGCCAAGAAGGTGGACCTGGTCCTAGTCGAGGACAAGGCTGCTGGCATTGTGCTCATCCAAGACTTGCAACGCGCTCACGTTCCGGTCAGGGCCTACAACCCTGGCAGGGCTGACAAGGTCCAGCGCTTATCGATTGTGGCCAACATCGTGAAGGCTGGAAGGGTGTACGTGCCCGAGTCGAGCAACAGGCCTGGCTATGTCCGCGACTGGGCTGAGGCGATGGTCACGCAGATCTGTAGCTTTCCGAATACAGACCATGATGATTTCTGCGACGCGTTCAGCCAGGCGCTCAGATACCTTCGAGACGCAAGCTGGCTCAACATCGACCCACTGCCACCGGATGACTATGATCCCGAGGACTACGTGGATGCAGGCATCACGAGGACCAATCCCTATGCGAGCTAACCGCATCGGGTTATCATCCCGCGCAAACGGAGGCCGATGATGCCCAACCCAAAACGATTGCTCGATGCTCTGTACGGTGGCGCTAAAGCTGCCAAAGCCGCCAAGGACGGCGGTTCAGTCCACATGCAAGACGGTGGAAGCCCCCTTGATCGCTTTACAGGCAGGGCGCCCAAGCGTGGCGTTTCATCACTTCCAGGCTATGGTGAGGGCATTGATGATCCGACCACTCAAGCATTGCTAGCAATACGGCGCAACTTGGGCGAAGCAGGACGGGCTGCAGTTGGCGCGAAGCCTTACGATGAGACTAACCCGACTGAGACTTACCGCGCCATGCAGGCGCTGTTCAATGCGCCAACGCCAGCAGCCATCATCCCTGAAGCTGCCCAAGCCGCTGGCAAGGCTGCTGGGGTATTGAGTGGACTCGGAGCACTCGGCGTTGTTAAGCCCAAGGGTGGAAACTGGCTCACTGGTGCTGAGCGTGGTGTAAAAGACTTCGCGGCACTAAAGCCTGTTGGCCCATCGCATCGTGATGAGGCGTTGATACTTGGCGGCCCGTGGGCGCGAGATGTGGACACGCCGCAAGTCCAATCCTTGATGAAGCATAACGCCGCAATAAGCGATTGGATTGATACCAAGCTTAGCAAATATGTGCGCAACGAAATGGCCACGCCTGAAGATCCTGTCCGAGCGTTGGCTGAGCGTGGCATCACGCTTCAAGGAGTTCGCCCTGCACAGCAAAGCAATATCCTTGCATATGAACGCGAACTGGCTGGATATCCAAAAGAAGGTATGGCCAGAACTCCCGAAGGCAAAGCTTATGAGGAGGCTGCTGATCGTTTGATCAAGCGTGAGGAAGCGGGTTCGTTGCTTGATGAGACGCAATACGGACCAGCAGTTGAAGACTTAAAAAGACTTCACCCCTGGTTAGAAAAGATTGATCCACAAACACCTGTCTATAGCCTGTCATCGCTTTATTCAGATCGGTTTGAAAATACTGGATTTCGGCATCTCGTTGATGAATTATTCAACGCTACTAATCCTGAATCAGGCCTGCCGCGGTCATTACAGATAGCTCCAGATAAACTGCAGAAGGTCACTGTTCCACAGGCCGTTGAGCTAGTGGACAAGATCAATAAGTGGCGAGCCGAGCAAAAGGTAGCGGCTGATCTTAAGCGTTCACAGAACGCTGCTACGGTTGAGTACAAGGCCTACGACACCATTCCTGGCACTACCGAGCCAAATCAGCGTGGATTGCGCTGGGTTGAGTTACGCACTCCCGAAATTACCTCGGCCGATCAGTTAACGCCCGAGGCTCAGGCCCGTTACAAGAGCTACTTGAGCACTGGCGTAGGTGAAGAAGCCGCACTGCGTCAAGCAGCAAAACATGATGAGTCTTTGGCTGAATCCCTCAAGTACGAAGGCGAGGTGATGGGTCATTGTGTCGGTGGCTACTGCCCTGATGTTGAGTCGGGCCGTTCACGCATTTATAGTCTGCGTGATAAGAAGGGCGAGCCGCATGTAACGATTGAGGTGCAGCATGGAGAGATGCGCGGCGGTCAATCGGTGGAAGACTACTTAAATCAATCACCGCAAATTGTTCAAATCAAAGGCAAAGCAAATCGCGCCCCCAAGGACGAGTATTTGCCCTTTGTGCAGGACTTTGTGCGCTCGAGCCAGTGGTCAAGCGTCGGGGATCTTGGGAACACAGGCCTTATTCGAAAAAGCGATTACATAGATACATTTACCCCTGAGATGTTAGATTCAGTAGGGGTAGGTGAATACATGACTAAAGAGGAGTTTAATCAGTTAGCTGACAAACTCGGAGGCATTAACAAAATGGCCGCTGGAGGAGCGGTAAGCACGCAAAACAATCGCAAGGTCCGCATCTCTGACAACCCAGACACTATGCGCCTCGAATTATTAAGGAAGAAACATGCCTGAGATGCCCATCGAGCAGGACTATGGCCGCTTCATTAGCGGTATGGCCGATGACGAGGTGCCCGTTGCTGATCTGTCAGCCGAGTTGCCTGATGAAGACGCTGAAATCGAGGAACTTCCCGATGGCTCGGCAGTGGTTCACATGCCAAGCACCAAAGGTCCATTGGAAGATCCCGACTTTTACGAGAACTTAGCAGAAGTTATAGATCCCATTACGCTGGATTCTATGGCATCACGCTACTTGAACCTGCTGGATAAGGACAAAACAGCACGCGAGGACCGTGATAAGCAGTATGAAGAGGGGATCAAGCGCACGGGCATGGGCAAAGACGCCCCTGGTGGCGCTACGTTCTTTGGTGCCAGCAAAGTCGTTCACCCTGTTATTGCAGAAGCTTGCGTTGATTTTGCAAGTAGAGCCATCAAAGAGATGTTCCCGCCTGATGGCCCGGTCAAAACCAAAATTTTGGGTGAGACTGACGAGGAAAAAACCAAGCGTGCAGAGCGCAAACGCGACTGGATGAACTGGCAGCTAACCGAGCAGATCGAAGAGTTCCGCGATGAGCAGGAGCAATTGCTTACGCAACTGCCACTTGGTGGCTCTCAGTACCTCAAACTGTACTGGGATGACAAAAAACTGCGTCCAGTGGCTGAGTTTTTGCCGATCGACAAGGTCTTAATCCCGTTTGCAGCCACCAATTTTTACACGGCGCAACGTGCTGCAGAGATTCACGACATTACTGAGTTCGAGTTCAACCAACGAATTGACTCAGGCCTTTATCGTGACATCAGTTTGACCCGTGTGAGCCTGGAACCCGAGCCAACCAGGCCAGAAAAGGCCAACAACAAGATCGAAGGACGTAAAGCAGAGGAAAACATTGACGGTATGCGCCGTGTTTTTCACATTTACACCTACCTTGAACTTGATGATGACAACTATGCCAAGGGTGAGATGGCGCCTTACATCTTGATGGTGGATGAAATCGACCGTGAAGTGGTCGGTTTGTACCGAAACTGGGAAGAAGGCGATGAAACCATGGAAAAACTCGACTGGGTGGTTGAGTACAAGTTCATCCCATGGCGCGGTGCCTACGCGATTGGCATGCCACACCTTATTGGTGGCCTGGCAGCAGCACTTACAGGAAGCTTACGAGCACTTTTAGACTCAGCACACATCAATAACGCCCCTGCCACGCTCAAACTTAAGGGGGCCAAGGTCTCAGGCCAGTCTGTGCAGGCCGATGTGACGCAAGTGGTCGAGATTGAAGCTGCGCCAGGCGTGGATGACATCCGCAAGATTGCCATGCCCATGCCATTTAACCCGCCAAGCCCTGTGTTATTTCAGCTTTTGGGCTATTTAGACAAGGCTGCCAAGGGTGTAGTGACCACTGCCGAGGAAAAGATTGCTGACATCAATTCTCAGGCCCCTGTAGGCACCACACAAGCATTGATTGAGCAGGGCGCGGCTGTTTTCTCAGCCATTCACGCTCGATTGCACAAATCTCAAGGCCGTGTGCTCAAGATCTTGCAGCGTTTGAATCGCTGGTACATCGAAGACATGCGCCGCGGTGAAGATGTGGTCGATTTAGAGGTCCAGCCGGGTGATTTTGAGCGCATGGGTGATGTGGTGCCCGTGTCAGACCCCAATATTTTCTCTGAAACCCAGCGCATGGCGCAGATTCAAGCTGTGCTGGCACGATCGGACAAGGCGCCTGACCTTTATGATCGCCGCGCCGTGGAAGAGCGCCTTTTAAAGCAGCTAAAGATCCCTGGCATCAATGAATTGCTCAAGGGCACACCAGCACCGGAGGAAAGAACCGCAGCTGATGAGAACGTGGCCATGGCACTGGGTCAAAATGCCTACGCCTACCCGCATCAAGACCAACTGGCACACCTGCAAGCCCACTTGGACTTCGCACTTGATCCAGCGTTTGGCCAAAACCCCATCATGGCATCGTTCTACTTGCCACGAGTGCTCGAGCACATGAAGCAGCACATGGTGCTCTGGTACTTGGGCCGCATGAATGGCTATCTTGCCAAGGCTCGTGGTGAACCCATGGCTGAAAGCGATTACGAAAACAAGATGCTGACCGCAGAGATTGATAAGACGTTTGCTATTGCATCGCAACATGTCATGCAAGACAGCCGTGCAGCCTTCCAGCAAGTAGTGCCTAAGCTGCAGCAATTGCTCGAGGCCATGAAGCAGTTAACGCCACAGCCACAACTGCCGCCAGAAGCACAAGTGCTCAAGGAAACAAGCCTGGCTGAAACCCAGCGCCGCGCACAACGCGATCAAGGTGAATTACAGCTTAAGGGTCAGGACATGCAGCAACGTGGCCAGATTGACATGGCACGACTGCAATCAGACCAACAACGCGCAGCCCAGCGTGATCAATTGGATGTGGCCCTTAACGCCACCAACAATCTCACGAAGGAGCGCATCGCAACTGCACAGCTTACCCAGAAGGATGAGCAATTGCAGGCCGAGCAGTTTGAGACTGCTATCAAGCTTCAAAACGAAGCACAACGCAACTTAGGAGTTAATCGTGGCCCAACCATCCAATAACTTGAAAGACCAAGAAGCAGTTCCGTATCACAAGCGCATTGCCATGGGTGCAAACCTTGATGGCACAAGCTTGCAGTCCAAGGGATCTGCACAGCCCCAACCCAAAACCAAAGGAGGCGCACTGCCAGCTAAGAAAAAGTGAATCCCATAGCAGATCTGATCCGTGACATTAAGGTACGACAGGCTGAAATAAGCCAGTCCTTGGCAGCAGGCAATGCTGCGAATTGGGAATCGTATCAACGCACGGTCGGCATGTATTTGGCGTTTGAACAAACGCTCCAGATGATTGACTCTATTTTGAGAGATGAAGATGAATATGAATGAACCAGTAGCGTCTAACGACGCTGAGATGGCTTGGGCATTTCCGAGCGTAGATCCTGGTGCAAAACCTCTTGGTGGCCGTGTGATGGTACAGATCCGTCGGTCCAAGAAGAAGACCACCAGCGCAGGTATTTTCGTGGTTGAAGGAACCCGAGAGACTGAAAAGTGGAATACGCAGGTGGCCAAGGTCATTGAGATTGGACCCTTAGCCTTTTGCCATCGTGACACCATGAAGCCATGGCCTGAAGGCTCGTGGTGCGTTGTCGGTGACTTTATCCGCGTACCCAAATGGGGTGGCGATCGCTGGGAAGTCAAAGTGCCTGGCGAGGATCAAAACGAAGATCCAGCACTCTTCATGATCATCAACGACCATGAGGTGATCGCGAAGATTACGGGCAATCCTCTCGACACGAAGGCCTTCCTATGAGCACAGAAAACGAAGAGCAAGTTAAGATTAAAGAAGAGGCAGATGGCTCTGCCATTGTTGAGCTTCCTGATTCCGTACAGCTTGCGCAAAGTGATGACTCGCCAGAAGACGGCAAAGATGATTTTCACGAGGATGACAATCCCACCAATGACGAGCTTGATGCGCTGCGTAATGCCAAGCGCGAGCGTCGCCGTGCCAAGAGGGATTTAGTCCGCAAGACGCAGGCCGAGAAGGATGAGCGCCTGCAGTTATTGCAACGCCAGAATCAAGAGTTGATGGAGCGTTTGTCAGTTATTGAGAATCGCACCCACGCCAACGACATCGCGCAGATTGACAAGGCCATGCAAGACGCTGAGTTGCGTGTGCGCTATGCCAAGATGAAGATGGCAGAGGCCGTGCAAGCTCAAGATGGCGATGCTGCAGCACAAGCCAATGAAATGCTGCTTGATGAGCGCCAGAAACTTGAGGCGCTTAAAAACTTTAAGCAACGCGCCGTCCAACCCCAGCAAAAAGCAAACATCCCTGATCCAGGGGTGCAGCGCCATATCGCAAGCTGGATGGAGCGCAATCCATGGTTCGACCCTGAGCGCAAAGATATGGATAGCAAGATTGCTAAACAGATCGATGAGCAGTTGCACGCTGAGGGTTGGAACCCTTCATCATCGGACTATTGGGAGGAGATGGACAATCGCTTGCGTAAGTACATCCCACACCGATACAATGATGACTATGAGGATAGTTCCTCAAGGCGAAAACCGAGGAGTCATGTGACTAGTTCTGGCCGAGAAAACGCAACGTCCGCAGGTGGGCGTCAATCCTTCCAGCTTGAACCTGAGCAGGTTAAGGCGATGAAGGATGCTGGGTTTTGGGATGATCCCAAGAAACGGCTCAGCATGATCAAGCGTTATGCAGCACAGGCCGCGCAACAACGCTCACAATCGAGAGGGTAAGCCATGGAACAACGACTCAAAAAATCAATCACTGCTGGTGGCCGTCATACTCGCGCAAGCGAAGATCATTCGCGCCTTCCAGCAGAGGAATCGTTCGCAAGTACACAGGACATTGACCAAATGTGGAGTGACGAGTGGACACAAAGCGCCTTGCCGAAGGTCCCAGATATTCCGGGATTTCACCTTTGCTGGCTTTCCACCACTAATAGCTACGACACCATTGATAAACGGATTCGACTTGGGTATACGCCTGTTCTTGCAGATGAGTTGCCTGGGTTTGAAAATTACCGTGTAAAAGCTGGCGAGCATGTGGGCCACATCTCTTGCAATGAGATGTTGCTGTTCAAAATCCCGATGGATCTCTACCAACGTGTCATGACGCATTTCCATTACCAAAAGCCAATGGAAGCCACACAAGCGATCATGGAGCGTATGGAGGAGTTGCAGTCGGGTGTTGACAGTTCAGGGCATAGGCTCCTGAAGACGGAAGGCGAAGGTTTTGGCAATGTTGCGAAATCATCCGTTAACCGACCCCCGGTATTCGAGGGTTAACCTGGAGTTTCCAAATGTCTGCAACTTCTGCACCATTTGGCTT
>SXGQ01356350.1_pt1 | contig 10707 bp, 10 predicted proteins | sample 3178371 | NCBI WGS metagenome assembly SXGQ01 (sample SAMN11356859, study PRJNA531348) | freshwater metagenome | isolation source: freshwater sample F1-20 | place: China: Fuxian Lake, Yuxi | collected 2017-12-25 | reverse complement strand
CGTACAAAGTGTCGGGATAAGCCGGATTCTTGGTGCTCGTAGAAGCCCACAAAGGACGTTGCACTTTTGCCCCACGAGACGCAAGTGCTTCCCACCGAGATCCCGAGAAAGTGGATTGAAACGCTTCATACGCCAAGACAGCCTGAGCGATCGCTGCTTTTCCGCGCAACGATAAAGCTTCAGATGTACCTAATGATTCAAGTCGCGGATCAACTTCAGAGTCGACTCGGCTAATGAAAAACGATGCAACACTCGCCACATCGGCAATTGATTGACCAGAAGCAACGCGGTCCTCTAAGCCTTCGATGTAGGCATCCATCACGTTCTGGTAACGCTCGAGGCTAAAGATCAAGGTCACATTGACGTTACGACCAGCCGCAATCATGGCGCGGATCGCAGGGATACATGGCTTGGTCGCTGGTATTTTCACCATCAAATTCGGACGTTGAACGGCGTCCCATAAGTGCTGACCAGCTGCGAGAGTACCTACTTCATCAAGGGCCAAGTTGGGATCAACTTCAACACTGACAAAACCATCAGTGCCACCACTCGATGTGTACACCGGAGCAAACACGTCTAATGCTCCGTGGATATCTTGCAGAACCATCGCCCAGTAACTGTCAATAATTGACGACTGATTTTGGATCAACGACTGAAACTGTTCGTCATAATCGGCCGAACCCTGAATCGCCTTTTGAAAAATCGTGGGGTTAGATGTGAGTCCACGAATACCCGTCTCGCGAACCTTCACCAACTCGCCCGACGAGATCAGGCTGCGCTTTAAGTTGTCGAGCCACGGACTTTGGCCTTGTTGAGAAAACAACTGAACGAGGCGAGATGAACTTGTCATACCTACAGCGTGGCAGATTTATCTGGTCGGGGCGAGCACTAACGCTGCGAAACGAGACTGAGGACAGAATTCTTGATGTTCGCGACGGAAATACCGAGACGATCAAGAACTTCCGACCCTGGCGCGCTGGCTCCGAAACGGTCAATACCGACACATACATCGGCATAGCGTTCCCAGCCAAAGGTAGATCCTGCTTCGACTGACACCGTCGGAACGTTGCGCGGCAAGATGCGTTCAGCCAGCTCGGGGTTCGCGGCGCGATATACCTCGAAACGATCCCACGAGGGCAACGACACTGCCTGAACTTTGTGTCCGATCGCTCCGAGTTCTTGCGCAGCCGCGATGGCGATGTGCACTTCGCTACCCGTTGCAACAATGACGACGTCAGGCGTTCCGTCGACGGCATGGACAATGCCAGCACCGGTGGTCACTGCTGACCCATCGGTCACAACCGGCAAGTTCTGACGACTGAGCACCACGGCAGTCGGACCATCAAATTCGTACGCCGCACGAATCGCTTGCGAGGTTTCATTGGCGTCGCCGGGACGGATCACTTGCAGGTCGGGAATTGCGCGAAGTGCCGCTAGATGCTCAATGGGCTGGTGAGTCGGACCGTCTTCGCCAACTCCGACTGAGTCATGACTAAAAACAAAAAGGCATTTGGCTTTGGACAAAGCAGCAAGACGAATGGGTGGCTTCATGTAATCAAAGAACACAAAGAAAGTTCCACCAGCGGGGTAGACACCGCCGTGAAGAGCAAGTCCGACCATGGCCGAGCCCATCGCGTGTTCGCGAATTCCGTAGTAGATCTGTCGACCTTCGGGAGTTGCGTGCGACATCGGCGACTGACCCGACAACTTGGTACCGGTATTTCCGGTGAGATCGGCCGAACCGGAAACCAAACCAGGCTGGCCAGGTAACACCGCATCAAAAACTTTTTGCACTGCAACGCGTGTTGCGATCGACTCACCCCGCGCGAATGTCGGGAGCAGATTTTCCCAATCGGCTAATCCACCATTCCAAGCGGCATCCCACTCATTTTTGCGGGCGCTCGATGCAAGGCGCGACTTCCAAGCCGTACTGTGCGCCGAGCCCCTCGACTGAGCCGACGAACGAAACGCCGTCACAACATCTTGTGGTGACCAAAATGCTTCATCGGGTATACCCATGGCATTCTTAGTCTTCGAAACATGTTCGGCTGTAAAGGGATTGCCGTGAGCTTCGTGCTTACCAGTCCAGTCAGGCGATGGGAACCCAACTTGTGTGCGCAAGATCAACAACTTCGGACGATCGTCACCAGAGTCACGTGCCGCGACGAGCGCCGACTCTAAAGCCTCAAGATCTTCGCCAATTGATCCGAGTTGCATGACATCCCAGCCATACGACGTAAATCGCATCGCAACATCATCGCTACACGTCAGATTCGTTGATCCGTCAATCGTGATCTGATTGTCGTCAAACACCACGATGAGCCGACCAAGTTTTTGGTGTCCAGCAAGTGACGCAGCCTCATGGCTCACACCTTCCATTAGACAGCCGTCGCCAGCGATGACGTATGTGTGGTGATTCGTTAATTCACTGCCAAAACGAGCCCGCAGGTGACGTTCAGCTAGTGCCAAGCCAACAGCATGAGCGAAGCCCTGCCCAAGTGGACCAGTGGTGACTTCGATACCAGCTGTGTGACCGCGCTCGGGGTGACCCGGAGTTGCAGAATCCCACTGACGGAAATTCTGAATGTCCGAAAGTTCAAGTCCGTAACCCTGAAGGAACAGCATCGAATACTGCAGGATCGATGCGTGACCAGCTGACAAGACGAATCGATCACGATCGGGCCACAAAGCATCGGTCGGGTCGTGCTTCATCACCCGGCTGTACAAAACGTGCGCCAGGGGAGCCAAAGCCATCGCCGTTCCCTGATGCCCACTTTTGGCTTTGAGCGGGGCATCCATGGCAAATCCACGGGCGATATTGACTGCTGATAGGTCGAGTTCGGAAGTCAGTTGAGACGGCACAGAGAAACTGTAACCGAGCACATCAACTCAACACAGCACGTAACTCAGACTGGGGGCAACAAAGTGAAAGGTACGAGATGCCACGGACCATGGTCAACACGACAATGGGCAAATATTTGACCATATTCAGTGAAGTCAAGCTCACCTTTGACCAGTCGGTAGGTGAACTTGCCAGGGTCGACCGTGAACGGACTGACGTTACGAGCGATTTGCTCGGCATCTTCTTCAATTCCCTTGCGGAAGATCACTTCAAACACTCCCGAGCCACTTTGATGGGGTGCGCAATAAATCAAGGCCACGAGGTGAGGATCAATTGTCAGCGGCACTGGTGACGGAGCAGCCATGGAAAACATTGCACCCGTGATATCAATACGGGCACTCGGGCCGGGAGCCTGACGGAGTTCGAAGTTTTCTACAAAGAGGGCCGAAACAATCTGCATGTCTACGAGGGTAACGACACCTGAATTAAGAAACACATCTAGCGCACTCGTTGCCCCAACACCCAGACCGCCCCGACCGACAAATCATTGGTCAGCCCAACAATGTCGGCCAGGTACCCAACTTGTAGCACTCCACGATCAGCAAGCCCCATGACTTTTGCTGGGTTGGAACTGGCTGCCTGGAGAGCTTGAGGCAGAGCAACATGGGCCTGCTCAACACACACCTTGATTGCCTGTGGCATCGTGACCGCACTACCCGCAAGCGTGCCATTCTCTAAACGAGGAGCTCCATCGCGAAGAGATATACGAATTTTTCCTGCTGCCCCTGCACGCCACGCCACTGCATCGGTCACTAAGACCATCTTGTTGGGTTTCGCGGAAAAAGATAACTCAATGACATCTGCGCTGACGTGTACGCCATCAGCAATCAGTGATGCAAAAACATTGTCATTGGTCAAGACCCAAGTTGCCAATCCGGGCTCACGGTGATGAACACCACTCATGGCGTTAAAAAGATGCGTCACCAAAGTTGCACCGGTACTCACACAGTTCTCAAATTCTTCTCTCGTGGGAAGTGAGTGGCCTATCGAAATCTTGCTGCCATGTGACGACAGAACTTTGCAGGCTTCAACAGCACCATGCACTTCGGCGCCGAGCGTCATGAGTGCGACACCATCGACATGTTCAAGTAACCATTTAGTATTGACGTCGCAAATATCTTGTGAGCGATGTGCACCAACAGCGCCACCCAAGAACGGACCTTCAAGGTGGACTCCGATGACATGCGGAGTACCTAAGACGCTCCTTTGCCTGTTCACAAATTCAATCGCCACTCGATACAAGTCCAGGGGAGCTGTCACCAAAGTTGGGCACCAACTCGTCACACCCTGATCAAGAAGAAGTTGGTTGATGCGTTCCCAAGCCGTGGTGTTATCAGCAAGCGCAGTCGACCACACATCAACATCCTCGATTCCGTTGACCTGAAGATCCACAAAACCAGGAGCCAACATCAAATCAGTGGTCGGCGGCTCATCACGACCCAAGGCCGCAATGGAGCGGATACGACCCTGCGACACCTCGATTCGGGCGGCGTGGAACTGCCCGTCCGTCAGTAACACTTGGCGAGAACTGATCACAGTCGAATCCACAGTCCCATTGTGCCGTATTCGCATGCGTTTTTCATGAGCCCGATGTGGCACAGTTGGGATATGCCCACACTTCAAAACAATGGTCAAGTTGTCGGATATGGCGTTGCCGGAGCCCCACTCGGAACTGCTGGGCTACCTGTGCTGTTGTTTCATGGCACGACCATGAATCGCACGGCTTGGGATTTCGTGATCGGATCTATGCCGACCGAGCGCACGTATATCCAAGTCGAGTTTCCCGGCTCCGGTGAATCGGCTATGCCGTCAGCACCACTATCAGTCGAAGGTTTGGTGAGCGACGCTCTCGCAGTTTTACATGAACTCAAAGTTGATCGTTTCCATGTCGCAGGGTATTCGCTCGGGGCAGTCATCGCTGCTGCAACTGCGGCGACGGTTCCTGAGCGAGTTGCGAGTGCCACCATGCTGTGCGGCTGGGTCACTTCTGATGCCCGTATGCGAATGACCTTTGACTTATGGAAGCGTCTCATTAATATCGGACCCGACCTGTTCATGCGGTATGCACTCGTCGATGGCTTCACCGCCGATGCATTGACCGGACTCGAGCCCATGGTTGAAGCCATGATCGGGATGACCGCTGATGCAGTCGCCCCAGGCTCAATCGCTCATTTAGATCTTGACATGATCGTTGATATCTCCGCCCAGTTGCCACTCATCACCGCACCATGTTTGGTCATCAGCGGCGCGCAAGATCGCTGGGTAGACCCCGCGCATGGACATGCTCTATCAGCCGGACTAAAGAACTCGACGTTCCGCACGTTGCCCGCCGGGCACCTCGTGATTCAAGAACAAGCAGGCGATGTCGCAGCGCTCGTTCATGAACACCTCGTCGCTCACAGTTAGGGGCTGACATGAGCGAGATGTACCCCCGAGCTTTACTGTTTGACGAACTTTCACCCGAGGTTGACGCGCGTTGGAAAAACTTCGGCCAATGGGAACGTACGTATTTCCCAAAACTTGTCGGCCTGCACGTTGAAGAAACACGTTTGGGGTACTGCCGCATGGTTATGTCTTTTCGCGAAAAACTTGAACAACCCATGGGCATCGTCCATGGGGGAGCCATCGCCACTCTCATTGACGCCTCCGTCGTTCCGGCGATCGGAAGTGCTTACGACAACACCGTCGGTTACTCAACGCTCGACTTACATGTTCAGTATCACAACGCATTAGTCAAAGAAGACGCAATCGCTGAAGGTTGGGTGACCAAGCGTGGTCGTTCAGTTGTCTTTTGTGAAACCGAAGTCACCGGCCGAACAAGCGGAAAACAGATCGCTCGCGGCTTTATGACGTACAACGTTTCTGCCCTGCGACCAATGAATCCGTAAATTACGGAGCGATTGTTGTTGTCGCGGCTGTACCTGTACGGGCTGCCAGGACTGCAGCGTTAATGACACCAATCAGATCGTCAGTCTCTTTGGGTTTCGTACCGTTGACCAACACGCTGACTGTGAGACCATCGGGCCGATGGATCACCATCGAGTGCACATTTTCAATGCTGCCCGAGTGCCCCCACTCACCACTCACGAACAGCCGTAATCCCAAACCGTAGTCCCATAACGGGCCGACTGGTACGGGAGTTGCGGGCAACTTCATGAGTGCCATTGACTCTGAGGAGATCACATGAACACTCGGCGATTGCGGATCAAGAGAATCGAGAAGTTTCGCAACATCGGTAGCTGTTGCCACCCATGCTCCAGCAGGCCCAAGCTGTTCCATGTAGGTGCGACTCCCACTCACTGCATGCAAAGCATCGTTCGTCCCGAATTCATAAGTGCCGACCAATCGGAATGAATCAAGTCCCAACGGACCTAGAACCCATTTCTTTGTGGCATCTTGATACGACAGACCAGTAACAAGTTCAATTGCTTTCCCGAGCAAGACATAACTGACGTTGCCATATTTAAAGGTTGACCCTGGCTCAGAATCGAGAGTTTCACCAAGGGCCACCCTCAGCATGTCCATTTGATCATAAGTGCCCGCATCAAAGAAGACCTTCAGAAAATTTGAGATACCAGAAGTGTGGGAGAGCAATTGCCTGATCGTGATGTTGCGGGCACGTTCATCAGTCACGGCTATACCGAATGTGTCAGTAATACGTCCAACAATTGGTTCATCTAACTGAAGTAGATCTTCGTCAACCAACTTCAACACCGTTTCCGCAGTCAAAATTTTGCTGATGCTGGCAATGCGAAAATTCGTGTCAATGTTGACTGGACGTGAAGACCGAGCTGAGGATGCCGCAAAGGTATGAATTACTTGACCCTGAAAGATCACCGCCGCTGAAACATCGCGCGAACCCGCATCAAGGGTGTACATCTTGACGGCCGCATCAAACAATTCTGTATTCGGCAGAGGAGGTTGAACCACCAGCGTTGATGTCGAGGCAAAAGTGGTTGATGTCTTGACAACTGGACTGGTGGTCGTAACCGACACCGATGGAACCTTCGTTGTACTAGTTGACGACGAGATCAAATCGTTTGAGGACTCTTTATCTGTTAAATCCGAACTTGAACAACCACACGAAATACCGAGCAGCACGACTAACGCACTTAAGGTACGGAAAGAGGTCATCTTGGCAAATCTGAGAGACCCAAGACATTCAGCGCGTTCTGACGTAAAAACTTTGGCCAGACATCTTTTTTGAATGGCACCTGAGGCATATCTCCCATGATGCGTTCGTAGGTAAGTCCCATTGGCCAATAGCCGGCGTAGATCACTCGGTCTGATCCACGACTATTCGCGTAATCAATAATGCGTGGATCGTAATGCTGGGGCGCAAATGCACTTGTTGAGTAATAGAGGTTTGGCCATTTCAACATCAACTTCACAGCAAGTTCGGTCCAAGGCTGGCAACCATGTCGAGTCACGATCTTGAGCTCGGGGAAGTCGTAGCAAACGATGTCAAGAAGTTCAACATGCTGACACATACTCGGTACTCGCGGACCAGGGATGCCGGCGCAAATGAAGATCGGAATACCGAACTCGGCACATACCGAATAAATCGGATACCAACGGGCGTGGTCGATCGGAACTTGGGGAGTGCAGCCGGCCGGAAATGTCCCAACAGCTTTCAATCCAAATTCTTCATAAAGCCGGCGAATCTTGCGAACTTCATCAACACCGTTATTGGCGTCAGCGCTACACGAGGCGATGAAGCGCTCAGGGAACTGTCGCATGGCGCGAATTCCGGGCTCGCCCTCAATACCAATCATCGAACGCTCAATGCCGAAGTGATCCATGGTGTTGATGGCGACTTCAACGGGATCAATGTCTTCAGTCAATGCACTCGGAACGTTTTGCTTAAAGAGATATTCGACGGGGAACATCGTCTCTTTACTTTCCTTGTCACGAATATTACCTCGGAAAAACTCGTACAATCGCCGCGGGTCAGGGTCAGGGAATCCCATCATGGTCTCAATAATCCCCAGACCACCTGGGCCGACCGTAGGCATCGTTGTTTCGTGGGTGATTGAACTAGACGTCGCCATCTCAGAGGCCCAAGAAATCAATGACGTTATGGCGCATGATCTTTTCGATATCGGTTGGACTAAACCCGTGGAGATCGTCAATGAATGCAGTGGGAATTTCTAATCCTTCAGCGTGCGGGTAGTCGCTGCCGAACATCAGTCGTTCGACACCGATGGTTTCAGCCAACAGGTGAATGTCGTCCTCATAAAATGGAGCGACCCACACATGCTCACAGAAATCTTCTACGGGATCCTTACCAAACATAAACGGCTGTTGGGCGTAGGACTTCTTGAACTTCTTAATGAGATTTGGTACCCAATCGGCTCCGGCCTCAATTGAAGAAACGCGCAGTTTGGGATGACGCGTGAACACACCGTGACTGACCAATACAGCAAACATGTCAAACGGAGCGCGGTCACTCGTCATGACCCGCATCGGAGATGAGCGGAACGCCTCAAACTCACCAAAAGGCTCCCAGTCGTCGATGTACTTGCCATAACCAGCGTCACCCGAGTGAAATGCAACAGAAACATTTGCTTCGGCGAGACGCGCCCAGAATGGATCGAAGATCTTGTCGCCAGGGGAGCGCGTTCCACCAGTTGGGTTGATCGCTGGCGATGTTCGCATCACAACGACCTTGACCCCATTGGCGATGGCCCAATCGGCTTCCCTTACCGCCCATTCAGGGTCGGCCAAGGTGATGTACGGCGCCCCGTAGACCATGTCTTGATATGCGAAGCCCCAGTCATCGAGCAGCCAGCGATTGAAAGCCGAAAAAGCGGCACAAAGTGCGGGCACATCACCGCGAAGTGATTCTTCCATGCCGACTGCCAAGGTCGGGAAGAACATCGCACCAGACAGGCCTTGTTCTTTCATCAGCGCAACGCGGGCATCGCGATTGCGGTAAGCAGGACTAATCGGATCGAGTTCGCCAAAAAGAGTTCGCATATCTCCACCTGAAACTTTGCCGCGAAAATACGCGTCGAGGGCGCCAGGTTTTGAGACTGGATTAAACGTGGGGTTCGGAATAAAGCGATTGACACGTCCACCAACGAGCAGACGCTTCTTCCCGTCAATCTCGGCCCACTGCATACAACGCTTCGCCATCTCGCGCGGCATGTGGCGCGTAAATGCATCCTCGGCTTCGTAGTAGTGGTTGTCAGCATCAAAGGCTGCAAACCCCAGCTCGACTCGCTGATTTGTTTCAACTGCTGCAAGTGCCATCACGGTCTCCTGACATAACACGAATAGGTATTCCCCGATCAGAACCGTACTCCAGCAACCGACTTATTCTGAACCTTGAAGCGCTACCGTTGTCACAATGTGTGGCCGCTTCACCTCGCTGACCCCACCAGAAGAGCTCGCCGAGATTTTTTCGACAGCACCCCTCAACCCGCAGTTGTTTGACGAGTTCCAGCCCAATTACAACGTTCCTCCCACGACGCGAATCGCCGCGGTTGCGCAAGATTCACAAGGTGTCCGCAAACTTGGTCGCTTTCAGTGGGGTCTTGTACCAACTTGGGCCAAAGACGCGTCGGGGAGCGCCCGCTGTATTAACGCGCGTAGTGAAACTGTTCACGAAAAGCCATCGTTTCGATCGAGCGTCCCCACCAAACGTTGCATCATCCCGATGGATGGATTTTACGAATGGCAAACGATCGGCATCACGGCATCTTCGCCACCCAAACCCAAGCAACCTGTGTATGTCACTCGGCGAGACGGAAAGCCACTTGCCGTCGCCGGGCTGTGGGCTTCATGGCGCGATCGCAGTTTGGGTGACTCTGCACCGTGGTTGCATTCGTGTTGTGTCATCACGACTCAGGCCAATGACACGATGTCGCCAATCCATGACCGCATGCCCGTCATTCTCGAGGCAGAGGATTGGGACGACTGGTTAAACGTAGGCGGGGGCTCACACACGGCGACGCAAATACAACGAATCACCGAATTGATGATTCCTGCTGATCCCTTGGTATTAATCCCACAATGGGTCAGCACTGCCGTGAACTCAGTTCGCAACAATCATGCCGAACTTGTGTTGCCTATTGAAATACCGTCCTAACTACCAACGTCTGTTTTCACACAACGTACTGATGCCCAGCAGCTCGTAACGCCACGCGAATTTTCTCCGCCGAATCTTCAAGAGCGTCACGGTCAATACTCATCGCAGCATTGGCGAATGAAAGTTGCGACATATCCATTGTCGGGATCACATGAATATGAGTATGCGGTACTTCATAACCGGCGATAATCACGCCGACGCGATCACATCCGAATGCCTCGCGTTGTGCAACACCAATAATGTGTGTGATCGCAAAGAGATGTTCAGCAAGTTCGGGGCTGGCATCAACCCAGTGATCAACTTCTTCGCGAGGTACCACGAGTGCATGTCCACACGCCATCGGATTGATGGACATAAAGACGACGCAGATGTCGTCCTTCCAAATGAACGTTCCCGGAATTTGACCGTCAATAATGCGTGTGAAAATTGTTGGCATTACACCCAACCACCTGAAACAGGAAAGACATCGCCAATGCAGTATGACGACTCAGGACCGGCCAAGAAACGTACAACTTGCGCGAGTTCTTCCGCTCGAGCCAGTCGTCCAATAGGTGTCTGCATACGAATACCCATGCGCGTCATTTCATCGAAAGCATCAAGCAGGGGAGTGTCGACCCAACCGGGGCACACGGCGTTCACGCGAATACCGAACGGGGCCACTTCTTGAGCAGTCGATTTCGTGAAAGCGATAATTCCGGCTTTGGCTGCGCTG
>SXGQ01083727.1_pt1 | contig 10707 bp, 10 predicted proteins | sample 3178371 | NCBI WGS metagenome assembly SXGQ01 (sample SAMN11356859, study PRJNA531348) | freshwater metagenome | isolation source: freshwater sample F1-20 | place: China: Fuxian Lake, Yuxi | collected 2017-12-25 | reverse complement strand
TGATTTTATTAAGCATGGTTTTGTTTCTATTTGGCTATATGCCTGTAGAAGTGGTATATCCTTTCGGCAATAGCTGCTAAAAGAATGGCACTACACAATACAATAGCAATGATTTTAATTACCCGTAACCATAAAGGCTGCCTGGCCTTTTTATTTTTCTTGATAGTTACCATTTTGCAATACTTGAAAATGGACAATGCAGTACATGCCCACCGGGCTATGCAACAAATTCAATAAAGAAGATAATTAAGATAATTGCGGAGGTTGCCAAATAGGTAAGGCAATATCAGAGATCTTTGAAGAAAGATGGGAAACCGTTTTTTCGGCAGAAAGAGAAATTGTATGATCAATCTGGTATGGAACAAATAAAAATGTAAATCCTGTACAGCAGTTGCAAGTACAAAATGGGGAGCAGGCATCTGTATCATTATGCTCTTGCTGTTTGCCGGGTTTTGAAAGTTCAGTCTTTGCATCACTGTTATTCATGGCATCCGGATTGTCTGCGCAAGGCATACAGTTAAGAGTCAATACTATAACAGTCAGTATGAATGCGAAAATTTTCATTGTTGCAAAAATAGCCGTTTTAGTTGCAAAAAAACAACATAGCTTTTCAGAATAAAATAACACTGTGGTTGCAAAAAATACAGACAGGTGAAGTATTTCACCTGTCTGTATGGATTAATAAGCAAGCGTAATCCCTGCCCCGAACCCCATATCGCTGTCGTAATGTGTCCTGATTGACCAATTACGCCCCAATATATAATTCAGGCTAACCATGTATTCCTTATCAGTATTGATCATAAATGCTGCCCGTAGCTTCTTTGCCACCGGTATGTCCTCTCTCATGAGTTGCATTCGTACGTCGCCATTTGTGAAGACCTCTGTCTGGAATTTTACCAGCATGGGTAATGTATAGTTGAACCCTGCACTGAATAAACTACGGTTATCTTTTGTATTAATCTGTCCAAAAAGATTCTTCTCGGACATATTATGCCCCAGTTTTCTGTACCGCCAGTCAAAGCCAATAAAAGGCATAAACCATTGCATACGCCCAATAAACCTTCCGATATGTGTCTCTGTTTCGTACCCGTGCATATCATTATAACCGAGCCTCCATTCGCTACCAATACTCCACCGGGTGTTTTGCAGCATCATTTCTCCATCATTGCCATTATTTGCAAAGTCATTCTGAATCATGAAGTGCATTCTCCTGTCGTCAGCAAAAAGTTTTCGCTGCGCCAGCTTCGGATTTGGAATTAATGGATTGGGTTGCTGATTTTGATAACTGAAAACTCTGCCCATGCCGCTCATCATGTGATAGAGAATATGACAGTGAAAAAACCAATCACCATCTACATTGGCATTAAACTCAAGGGTATCGGTTTCCATTGGCATTATGTCAATAATATTTTTAAGCGGTGCATATTCACCTTGTCCGTTAATTACCCGGAAATCATGACCATGCAGGTGCATGGGATGCCGCATCATAGAGCCATTATAAATTATGAGGCGCAGGTTTTCGCCTTTCTTTACTAAAATCTTATCAGTTTCACTAACTACCTTATTATCCATACTCCATACATAACGGTTCATATTTCCGGTAAGCTCAAATCTCAAAGTCCTTGTTTCTGTATTAGGTAAGGTGGTTTTTTCAGGGGCTTTTAGCATTGCATAATTCAACGTCACTATATCCCCCAGGGCATTTGCATTATATCGGTTGGGGTCATTACTCATATCCATTCCCTTCATAATATTATTGCCTTTCTTCTTCTCTACACCGGTGATTTCAGGGTACATTACCACATTCATATCCATCTGGTTCAGGCTCATATTCATCCCCATGTCGTCCAGCCGCCCATTCATTTTCATCATGTCATTCATCATCTTCATCCCTTCAAAATATTTTAATCTTGGCATAGGTTCAATAAGTTGTTTGATCCCACTACCAACATACAGGGAAGCCGAATTGGTTCTGTCTTCAGTTGTAGCTAATAACTCATAGGCCGTTCCATCAGCAGGGACGGTAACCACTATATCATAAGTTTCTGAAACAGCAATTATCAGCCTGTCCACTTCTACGGGTTCCACATCATTCCCATCATTAGCCACCACAGTAATTTTTCCTCCTGCATATCGCAGCCAGAAATAAGAGGATGCTCCGCCATTAGAAATCCTTAACCGTACCTTATCGCCAGCTTTAAGCTGCTTCCCGTCAACAGTTGAAATTTCCGATTCCGGTTTTCCATTCATAAATATCTTGTCATAAAACACATCACTTACATCCATTGCCAGCATCCGCTTCCATTCATTTTGAAGTTTTACCTTAAAATATCCCGCTTTACCAGCTTCAGCATAACTCTGTACAGCATTTTTCTTTAGTGCAAACCAGTCAGTGGCATTGTGAAGCATCCGGTGAACATTTTCTGGTTTATAATCCGTCCATTCGCTCAACACAATCGGAACAGTTGGTAAATCGTCTATATCCGGCCTCCATGTTAAATCGTTGATTCTTTTCAGCATCACAAAATTTCCGTACATGCCTATCTGCTCCTGAAGCCCTGAATGACTATGATACCAGTGTGTGCCATGCTGTATGATTGGAAATCTGTAAATATGGGTTGTATGCGGCTTGATGGGCATTTGCGTAAGATTGGGCACACCATCTTCTTTATTGGGTAAGAACAATCCATGCCAGTGCAAAGAAGTTTCTTCGTTGAGTTCGTTATGTACATAAATTTCTGCTGTATCACCCTCGGTAAATGTTAGCGTAGGCATTGGTATTTGTCCATTCACAGCAATAGCCCGTTTTTCTTTCCCTGTAAAATTCACAATAGTGTCCCTTACATACAAATCGTAACGAACTGTTTTTTGTGCGTTAATAACGGATGCTGACATTAATAACAATACAGTTAATAACAGCACTTTTTTACGAATAATGTTTTGTATAACCATTTTAAAAATTTCATTTTAATAGTTGTTAATTAGTTTGACCCAACTGTTCAATTTTTAACTCTCAGTAAAAAGGATGCGCCACACCAACAAAAACCTGCTTTTGTTCTGCGATGCAATTCAATACAAATTCAAGGCTGCTACCCTTAAAATCATTGGGGAATGTCTTGTTCTTAATATCCTCAATAACCTGCAACACACCCCTGCGAATAGTACGAAAAGCCTTTAACCGCTGATCGTTATCAACAAACCATGTATTATACACACTTTGTGTATCAGATTTGTACTGCTGAATGATTTGAGTAAGATTAGTCATTGCTTCGTTTTAATATTCGTTTAATGCGTTTTGATGATACAAACCACAACAAGAAGCCACTCAAAACGGTTATCAACCCCATCAAAGAGAATATGCGTAGCGGCCAGTTATTGAAATTCTCCCTGCCGTCATAATCCATGATATGTGTCATCCATAGAAAGTCGTACCAGCGCCAGTCTCTGTGCCGTACCGTTTGAAATGCTCCGTCATTGAACGATACATAGGCTTTCACATCTTTTGGATCCATATAACTGATTACATACGCAGGTAACAGCTTCCCCCGGTATTCATGTTTCTTACCAACAGAATCAATAAGAGAAATAGCTTTTACCTCAAGGTCTTTCCGCATATTCCGGATTGCAATCGCCAATGCTTCCTCTTTTGTAATTCCAATCTTTTTAGCTCCTGATTGGGCATTGTACAATTCTTTCTTATTAATCCAGTAGTATGCTACTCCGTTAATATCCCTCAGTTCTACAGATTTTATTTCTATTGAATCTTGCAGCTTAGACGGGCTGATAAGATTGGTGAACGAAGCGGATTTAGCAGTAAAATCCCTGTATTGGTCGCCATGTATATCGTCAATATTTGTCCAGCTAAAATACAGGCCACTGACCGTCCAGATTAAAAATTGGATGCCAAGAAACAAACCTAAATAACGGTGTGTCTTCCGGATATAGAAATGTTTGCTCTTTGCCATTTGTTTAATTTGATTAGTTTTCCTTGTTTGCCAAAACATTCAACCAATTAATTAGCTGTTCTTTTTCTGTGGCATTCAGCTTTGCAGAAGTGTGAAGCATTGTGTATGACTTTAATGGCATTTCTCCCTCCTGAACTTGTTTAATAATTCCCTTCAATTTGCTGCCTTGCTTACGAGTGGAATAATCTGCCCATTCATTAAAATTCAGTTCTCTCTTTCCCCTCTTTATATGACTTTCCACCAGCATCCTGGCAGGCTGTATATAATCGTACCACAGGTAGTTGGTATTATTACTGTGGCAGTCGTAGCAGGATGTATGCAATATCTTCTTTATGCTGTCAGGAGCATTATATGTCGTCACAAAATCCTTGCTCAAATCCTGCCCGTTGTTTTTATTACGGGCAGGCTGGTAGAACTGCAGCAATACAAAACATATCAGCAGGGTTAAGCCAATTTTTTTAAGCCACCGCTTCATTAGTAAGTCTTTTTAACGGAACCGCAGGTAGGCATCTTGGAACCAAAGAAGGGGTTTTTGATTTCCTGGGTCTCGCTGATCCAGATTGCTCCCTTGCCATCGTCATACATCGGGCAAAAATCCTGATACAACTTCTGTGGCGCACCAAATATTTTAATGAGGTCGTTAATGTCTTTGCTCAACATCGCAAAATGCTCCCGCTGGTGGTCAATCTTTCCGGCATTAGCACCAATATGCTCACCATGTTCCTTTGCATCATCAGCTATATCTGCAAATTCTTTTTTTTGCTTGTCATCCAATAATGAAGTATTGGCGTTAGCAAAAGAAGTATATAAAGCCTTGCCTGCATTAGCTGCACCGTTGGCGTCGTCCTTTGTTAAAGCATTTTTCAGTTTCAGGTAGTTGCTTACAATATCGGAAACAGAGAACTTGCTTTGAGTTACGGGTGCTGTGGTTTGCTTATCAGATGTATCTGTTGCAGTATTTTCAGTTACCGGGGAAGTAACTGTGGCAGACACTTCTTTAGTGAGTTCCATGCCGCACTTACTGCATTTTTCACCCTTCTTCCCTGTTATTTCGGGGTGCATAGGGCAGGCATATAGTTTATTACTGTCAGCAGCGTTTATTGTTGCTGTTGAGCCAGTATTATCATTGTTTTTGGAACTATTATTGCCGCAGGTAATGAAAAATACAGCTACAAAAAAAGCTGTTGATAAGAAAATTATTTTTTTCATTTTACTTCTTTTTTAATTGTTGAAAAATCGTTTCTGTTTAAATATTTATGGAATGCTGCATTATACATGGCAGCCTGATCAGCTTATCATGTATTGCAACATCATACCATCATCCTCATGTTCCAGGTTATGACAGTGAAAAACAAATTTGCCGGTTAACGAACCAAACGGAACTGCTAATGTTACTTTTTCTCCTGGCAGCAAAAGCACTGTGTCTTTCCAGCCTTTTTCCGATGCTGAAATACCCCTGTTCTCTCCACCTGTTCGCCCCAAAACCTGGAATTGAACAGCATGTAAGTGAATCGGGTGGGGTTCGCTACCCTTGTTTTCAAAAACCCACTTTTCTGTTGAGTTGGCGGGAATTGTCTCATCAATTCTTGCTGCATCAAACACTTTATCATTGATTCGGTGCATAGCATTCATGCTGCCACCCATTGACATCTGCATTTCAGTCAAAACGAAGTTTCGTGTCTGAGCAGCACCGCTAAGTGCTGACACAACTGATAAAGTTGAAGGAATTGCAAAGCTGTCTGATGCACTCTGAGAGACACGGAACTTCATTATTTTAAATTCCTGTTTGCCCTGGGCATTACCGGCGTTGGAAAATGTCTTACTCAAAAGATACACATCTGTTCCAATACTGATGCCTGTAAAGTTTACTAAAACATCAATCCGTTCGCCTGGCGAAAGAAGCAAACTGCTGACAGTCTGTGGATTTTTTAGTAACCCTCCATCACTTCCAATAATAGTAAAAGGCAGGTTATTGCTGAAAGCAAGATTGTATATTCTTGCATTAGAGCCATTCAGGATTCTTAACCTGTAATAGCGGGTAGCAACATCACTATAAGGAGAAGCCACACCATTTACCACAATACTTTCTCCCATAAACCCAGACATGACCTCCATTGTAGTCGGATTATAATTCAGGGTGGAACCACCCAGGCGTTTATCCTGTAGCACCAACGGTATTTCGTAGTTACCGGAGGGAAGGTTCAATGCTGCTTCTTCTGCATCATTAACCATGAATAACCCGGCAAGCCCCCTGTAGGCTTGAGAGCCGGTCAGCATATCTGTATGGGGATGATACCAGTATAACCCTGCTCTTTGATTAACCGTAAACCGGTAATTGAATGTACTTCCTGCCGCAGCTACATCAGTGGGATAGCCATCCATATTGGAAGGTATCGTTAACCCATGCCAGTGAATATTATTTGGCTCCGAAAGATTGTTTTGAAGGAGGATATTAGTGTTGTCACCCTTATTCAGTTTTATAGTTGGCCCCAAAATTCCATTAGCCTGGTAACCCAGCACTGATCGCATAGTTCCATCAATATTTGCTGTTGTAGCTTGTGGCGTCAGTGTTGTATTAGCACCCGCAAAACCTGGTATTGCAAGAGGACGGCTAAAACTGCCTTCGGTAACATTTACATAGGTTGTCATCATATCCATCATACCTCCTTTATTACAAGATGCTATAAAAGAAATAACAGACCCACCGGCAATGGCAGCCCCAACCCCCAAACCAGCATTTTTTACAAATTCTCTTCGTTTCATTGTTCCTGTTTTTTAAGATTACTTAATTGTCTCTACTGTTTTTCCGCAGGTAAGCATCATACTTCCGTAATAAGGGTTCTTAATGGCATTCTCCTTACTAAGCCAGTCTGCTCCCTTTCCGTCATTGTACATAGGGCAATGTTGAACATACACCGGTTCAGCAGGTTTTACCGCCTTCATCAGGTCAATCATGTTTTTTGAAAGGCTCATAAAGGCAACCCGTTGATCACCGGCAGTCTTGCTTGTGCTGATAGTAGTTGCGTCCTTTTTAAGCTCACTTTCCACTTTCATATAAGTCGTGTGTTCATCCATTTTCATTTTATTCATCTGCACTGCATTGATGGCTGACAAAATAGCCGCCGCTTTTGATGAAGCCGTTGCCACATCTGTTTTTACCAGCGCATCTTTTAAGGCGAAATAATTATCAAATACTGCCTGTAACTGGTTTACTTCCTTCTCAGGCATTGTCATTTTAGTAGTATCCATGTTCATGTTATGGCCGCTATGATTATTATTCATAGCCATCGCCGTGTCTTTTACAGGTGTATTTACCGCTACTTTTTTTACTCTTTCATATTTGCAGCAGCCAGGAAGGCTGTTGTAGGCTGCATCCGGAGCTAAAAAATTATCGCTATCATATCCTGCCAGTGCTATTTTTTTCAGCACTGCATCAGCATTTGTTTTCTTTGTGTCATAGGTAATAGTAGCCATGTCTGTCTTTTCATCCCAGATTGTTTTGCTGATGCCTTTTTGTGTCCCAGCTTTTTCAATTTTAGCCTTACACATATCACAATTGCCATATACTTTCAGGCTGGTAGTTTTACTGTTTTTTAGTTGTGCGAATGATGCTGCACTGAGCAGCATTACAAACGCCATCATCAATAATGATTTCATCGTAATAAATTTTAAAATAAGAATAGGAAAAATGTGAATAGCCAGGCACCGACTGGAGCTGGCAAAAGAGGAGAAGTAAAATCAAATCAGGAAAACACAGTATTGGATAAATAGCGGCGTTCCTTCCAATGGAGGTGCATGAGAAACTGGATAGGAAATCGTTACTGGCCGGTATGAAATGTTATCAGAATAATTAAAAGCAGGAATGGCAATAACTGGTGTTAAAACAGGCTGTATGAGTTTTGCCACATCCCCCTTTTGATGCTCAGTTTTTACTTTAAAGGACTTATGTTCATCTTTACAGCATCCGCTCTTCTTTCCTGACATCCCGCATTTACCACATTTTTCCTTATCGCCATGATGCCACAAAGTCCATCCTACCAACTCATTCATACAATAATGCAAATGAACAGTAGCCCCAAATGTAGAGCCGCTGTAAATCAGCAATAGCAGTATGACTAAGAATTTTTTCACTGATTCAAAGATACATTTATTTATTTGAGCCTAATTTATACAATTTTGAAGAAAAGTTATAAAACTTTGCAAATCAGGTTATTTACAACAGTCCTTCTTTCTTACAAAGACAGCTTTGAGGACTTTCCAGAAAAATTGCCCTATAGATTGGAGTATATTCATTTCTCAGGCAGGTAAATAGTGAGCAAGCCCTTTATCTGAAGCTCATCCAGATGCCCTACAGTTTTAGTTTTATCATCCAGCAGATGCACATGCATAAAAGTAGTATGATGTGTAAAGATGCTTTGGTGGTGTTTGGAATAGAAGCCCAGCATCGTAACCGGGGTGTTTATCATTTCCCCGGCATAAGCAAATTGTTTGTGGTTACCCATTGTATGCTCAACATCTTTCTTCCTTTTACGAAATAATGCTCGTTCACCCTTTCAGAACGGAAGCAGATTAGTGGCATATGCCAGGTGCATGCTTATGGTGCCGTTTTTTTTGATTTTCCTTTACAAAGGCGAGTTTGCAAGATTCCAGAGAGAGGAATGAGGTATCCTTGAAATTAGTACCAGGGTATTATTTTCCCTTAAAAAAAGTTCTGGAACGGTATAGATTGACCCCACACGATCGAGGGCATTATCGATCGGCAAAGGCCACTATAGAACGGAATAAACCGTTCCAGAACTGTAGCAACTCCTCCAAAAAGACTTTAAATCATCAATTTATCGATTTTCCTTCGCTACTTTTTTTCTCACTATCCTCCGCAATTTTTCTTGCCATTTTCTGGTTTTCTCTTTTAAGTTGCTGGATATGTTGGTCCTTGTCGGAAACAGCCTCGGTAAGCTCGCTGTTTGAACTTCTCAGTGTGCTAGAAATTGCTTTCTCCCTACCAAGTTCAGATTGGCAGATTGAGAGCTGCCCTCCAATTTTTTTCCCCTTTTTCCAAAAAGCGATGGTAATTAACAGAAGTGCCCCACCACCAAGTAGGGCATACAATTTCCAATTTTTGTCTGTCTTTACTTCATGCAGCTTGTCTATCATCGACACGAATTCCAAGTTTGTCATATTTCTCAATTTTAAAGGTTTTACATTTAGGTTTAACAATAACATTATAGCCCAGAAATTCCACAACAATAGATGCTGAGCGTTGATAATACCTGATACCGTTATGAAGTATCACGTTAAAGGCATCCAGGACCTCCAAGGAAACCTCATCTCCGTGGGATTTGATGATGTCTTCGATTCTTTTTTTGTTCTCCCGTTGCAAGGCACACCAATCTAAAAGGACATCCTCATGTAGTTGATGTTTTAGCTGGTGCTTTTTACGCTTGCAGTCATGGATAACACCGAACTCATCTTTATACCTCGTGCAATGGGTTTTGGAGGCTCTCTCCTGATCGGCTATCGGCTCGCCGCAGTGTTGACAGGCCCGTCCTAATTTGTAGGTTTTAACAGGCCTGCCGGTAATATCAAAAATTTTCTTTTTCATGGGCGTTTCTTTTTGCATTATAAAATACAATTCTGCTTCTCGCTGCCAGGTGTTTTCCTGGCTGACAGAAACCTCTCGCTGTATTACTTGATTTAGAAATTTTTTTACCGCAAAGCGTACACGATCGGTACGGAACGGAATCATTGTTTAATTCAATTGTTGACATTTTGCTTTTTTTAAAAGGTATTAATAGTAAGCACTTGAAGGAGGCAGTAATTCCCTTCATCCAAGAGATTACACATGGATTCCCCACAATTGAGGATTGATATCTGCTTGCCGGGAACTCCGAAATGGGCAGAAATTTTGCGGGTTGTTCAAAGATAAGTATATTTGTCCAAAAGGATAGACAAATGATATTAAATTCTCAAATTACCTCCTTTGTTTTGGAGGATGTAGTCCTGCGACTCAAAACCGATGCTGAGGGCTTTGTAAAGGACTTCAGCGCTTTTTCGCAGCAGGAGCTGACCTTGACAGATGCCAATATAGGAATAGACCGCAAGAGCCTTTATGCCTGGAAAAAGCAAGGCCTGCTGCCATACTCAGGACTCCCCAAAAAAGGGGGTAAGGGTAAAAACTGGGGCAGGTTCAGCTTTATTGAACTCTGCTGGATTCGGGTACTTATGGAATATAGGGCGGTTGGTATTAGTATAGAAAGGCTACAGGAGCTGACTGCAGCTCTTTACCCCAAGGGCTTTATTCAGCAATTATATTCAAAGCCCATTGATAACCTGAGTGAGTCCCTTGACTCGCGGACCCTGGAGTTAGCCAAGCAAAAAAATCTTTTTCAAGGTGATCAGCTAGTGATAACGGATAATGTGATTGAGCTTTTTGAGGAGCTGCAGTTTAGTCTTTTTTCATGCCTTCTGTATGCGACCATGCTTTCTAAAAAACACTACATGCTTTACATTGACAGCAGCGGTAAGATTGATCTGATAGATTTGGATATTCTATTTAAAGATCCGCTTCTTGGGGTAATGGACTTCCATAAATTACTAAGTAACAAATCCGCTCTTTTTGTAAACATTAGAAAGATCATCGCTGACCTATCAGGCACCCATGAGCATTTTTCCAAGGAATTGAACTTCGGGCAAATTATGTCAGACTCCTCCGTGGATTTCCTAAAAGGCCTATTCAAGGATG
>SXGQ01013053.1_pt1 | contig 10707 bp, 9 predicted proteins | sample 3178371 | NCBI WGS metagenome assembly SXGQ01 (sample SAMN11356859, study PRJNA531348) | freshwater metagenome | isolation source: freshwater sample F1-20 | place: China: Fuxian Lake, Yuxi | collected 2017-12-25 | reverse complement strand
CGCATTTTATCAGCATTAGAAATCAATTTATCAACCAATTCAGGTTGTTCTTGCAAGATTTCCAAAGCAACCAAAGCTGCAGCACAGGAAGCCGGCGTAGGACTGGCACTAAAAATAAGTGCCGGTGAATGATGTTTCAAATAATTGATCACGCGTTCAGGGCCTGCGACAAAACCACCGAGTGAAGCAAATGTTTTGGAGAATGTCCCCATGGTCATGTCTGTTCTATCGGTAAGATTGTATAAAGAAGAAGTTCCACGCCCACCAACACCGATCACTCCTGTTGCATGTGCATCATCAACCAAAACACGTGCACCATATTTTTCTGCCATTTCTATGATGCCGGGTAACTCGACTACTTCACCTGAAACTGAGAATACGCCATCTGTCACTATTAATTTACCTGCACTGTCTGGTATGCGTTGAAGAGTTTTTTCGAGATCTTCAACATCATTATGCTTATAGCGCACAAATTCAGCGAATCCACCCTTGGCAAGCATTGCGCCATTGATGATGCAAGCATGATTTTCTTTATCGGAAATGACATAATCACCTTTGGTTGCAAGTCCACTAATAACGCCCAAGGCGGTTTGATAGCCGGTTGAGAATAAAAGACAAGACTCATATCCCAAGAATTTTGCCAATTCTGCTTCGAGGCGAATATGTAAATCGATTGTTCCTGTAAGATATCTGGAGCCGGAACAACCAGTGCCATATCTGTTGATTGCATCAATAGCTGCTTGCCTGACACGTGGATGGGCAGTCAATCCAAGATAATTATTGGAACCGGCCATGATGATTTTGCGTCCTTCAATCGCAACAACAGGTCCTTCATTTTCCTGTATTTCTCGGAAATACGGATAGAGTCCCAATTGTTTTACCTCATCTGCTCGGGTAAAATCAACACAACGCTGAAATAAATCCATATCCATCCTTCTTGTTAAATCTTTTCATAATTACTCTATTCAACGGGGAAATTACTGAATTTATGGCATTCATCATAGAACGTTCCCCTTCCATATATACTATACTCAATCACCAATTGGTACGGGATCTGTTTCCATACCAAATATATCAATGAATTGGGCTGAACCGGAATACGGTTTATCGGGATCTTTTTTCTCAAATCGAAATGTCTGAAAATAACAGTCTGAATCTTTAGCTTTTGAATAAGACGAGTATAGCTCTTGAACTTTCATGTTTGAAGCATCACTGATTTTACACTTCGATCGATTCGGCCTACCTTCAAATGTTCCACATGTTCTAACTGTTATGTCTGTGTAGTTTTTAGTAACTTTTGGATCAAATGGGATTCTCGGAGCATCCTTCTTCACTTCAATTCGATATCTATCTCCAAAAAGCTTTCCATCAATTCGTCTTTCAAGATAAATGAATTTGGAATTACGGTCATTTGCTAGATCAAAAGTGAATGGCGCTCCACCGAGGCTTTGCTTGAGAACTTGTCCGTTTTCATCAGTGATTGCAGCAGTAGCATCCATTCCGGGCATTGAATTAATGTTCGGCTTTATTAAGATTGACTCACCAATTCTGATTTCAGAGGGGAATTCAGGGACTCTGAAAACAGTTGGGAAAACTTCAAAATCAGTCATGACAGTTTTTTTATCAGATCTTCTTTGAACAATTACTTTGACCTTCATTGGGGCATTTCCCGGAGCTGTACCACTAATGAGTAATTCACCAGATTTGATTACCTCTACACTTGCTGTTCCAGGAATATCGGATTGTTGCTCAATGAGTACTTTCGGTTTTCCCTCATAATTTTCTGTAGAAAAAATGCCTTGTACAATGATGCGATTTGACCAATTCTGTAATGCCGGTGATCCTATTTTCGGCAATGCAGGGCTCAATGTGAGTGCTTCCTTATCCATCGGAATAACCATCACATTGGAATTTGGATCAATGATGGAATTTCCTGTATTGAAATCCAATATACTCTTGATGGATTCCGGTATTTGGAATTGTGTTCTAGCCTGCAATGTATTAATTAAGCGTTCAAGATTTTGCTCTGCCGGAGTGTACACAATTTTTGCGGGCTGATTTCCATTTTTTTCGGTGAGTATGGAAATATTAAACTTTGCCTCCGTCATCAATGTTGGTTCGGCTGATTTGATCAATTGTTGCAATTCAGGATTATTACCCGTAACAAGTGGTTTTGCTTTAGCCTTAACTGTTACTGCATAACTTTTTGATTCACTTAATGCTGTCAATATGGAAGTTGGAGGATGCCATGAAAAAAACACCAATTGTTTAATTGAATCATATTTGATTGAAAAATTTGACCCCGGGGTTGATTGCACCTGTACCACTTCACCCACATCTTGATCTTCAACGATGCATTCAAGCACTACATCTTGAACATTGCCGGTGATGAGCAAAATATTAGAAGTATCCATTTGAAAAATTGGCAACCCTGTTGAATCGGTTGTCATTTTACATAGCAATGTGTTTTTTTCAGGTAATAATGAAAAGGATTGTTGAAACAGCGAAGTAATTGCTTCAAGGGCATTGTTTTGCTTTTTCTCCTGCTTTCCCGGTAGGAGCAGAATGAGCGCTGAAAGATAGAGGACAAAATAGATTTCGGCTCCCCTTCTTTTTCTACCTGAATTATTTTCCTTTTTCCACATATCCTTTGGCCACAGTATCGGCAATGATTTTTTCCAGTTCTCTTCGTACAGCAAATTCAATTTCTTCTTTGCGTAATTCTTGTGCGGCATTCATTAGTGAAGCCACAATTGCATTGAATTGTTTGAATTGCTCTCCTGTTTGCTGCATGACTGCTATCAACTCCGGATTTGGTGCAACCGCTTGAGAGGCAATTTGAACAGAATCTCTTGTTGTTGAAATAAGTGCTTCTTGACGAGCACTCATTTCCCTCATGGTATCTGTCACTTGCTCCAATCTAACTGCCATTGCGGCATATTCTCTGGAAATCTCGCCAACTTCTCTAAGTAATAAAGTCACTTCTTTGTTTCGCTCAATATCCCCTTGTTCATTCGTTGATTCCTCATCCAGTGGAGAGAAATACATGATAAAAAACATCGTTGCAAGAAGAATCGCTTCAATTGAAATACTTACTACAATCACCCAATCCGGAATAGATTCATAGATTCTTCTCAAACCCACCGTTACAAGGAGTATAGCAGCTCCGAAATACACGAACGAATTTATTGTTGAATAGAAAAATCTATTGATGATTTCCTGAAGCCAGAGTGATGTGCCCGAGATGATTCCAAGAGGATACATTACATGAATATCAAGCGAGGAAAACCGTTTGAGATCTTGCTCTTTGGTGCAAATTCTCCATAAGAGAAGAGTGGCCGACAATGAGCTCATTTGTCTTTCGAAACGTAAGTCTCGAAAAATGTCTCGAATGATCGAGCGACCTTCTAATGTTGCCAATGTTGTGATTTCTCTCATGGATTTCTCCGATATTCGATTATTCCCTAATGAAAGGCCTGAACCATACTTCGCCTGCACTCACTGAAAAACCAAAGCGCAGAAATAGTTCTTGAACCAGATCAGTTGAGCCGCGCCTTCCGCCTTGCAAAGCAATATCAATCATTGCTGAGCCGGCAATTGGTAATTGCATGCCGACTGAACCGAAGACTTCTTCAATGTCTATGCCATTCACTGAGTAATAGAGTTGATGCCAACCACCACCAACATTGAATTGCATTTTGTCAATATAATCAGTACCCAATTGATAAGAACGCAGTCTAGAAATACCAAATGATATCTTTCTTCCAGATTTGAATACTGATTTGCCTTGAGCAATGGCCAAATTAGAAAAATCTTGCATTTCAATATCACCTGCAAACATCCATCTACCGGTACTATAACTAACCCCCAGACCAAGTTGAGCCGGTAAAGTTGTGATACCAGACTGCATGAACACCGTATCAAATGCCACTGAAGAAGATGTGGCGGTTGACTGACGTATATCCGATTCATATTCAAGGTCTGAAAATAAACCTGCGCCCAGACCGAGTGTTAATCCTTTGAAGGGTTGGAATGAAGCTCCAAGTTTGAAACCGGATCCGAAAAATCGATCTGTTTTTACATGTTGCGAAATGAATGGTTGTGTATACAATTCAGTTCTAATCACTCTGTTGACATTTCCAAACAATCGCATAGCTGCGAATCCAAGTGCAATGCCTTCAATGGGCCTCCATGAACTGCCTATGAATGCAGCACTTATACCACCTGCACCAAAGTTCATTGATCCACCGGCAAGATCAGGGATACCTGTAACACCAGGAGTTACCGGAGTCATTACAGAATATTGCACCACAGAAAAAGGATGAATCCCACCTGATATGGTCAATCCCATTGATGTATCAACCTGGAATGTGGCGGCAATGCCATCTATTTTTCCAAAATTCTGTGAAGCTGATAATTGATCTTGTTCAATTGCTGTTTGGGTGAATCGAAATCCAATTTGCAATCTTGTGAGTTTGGACTCTGCCCACATTGCCGGATTTGCAAGGTTAACAGCATGATATGATGGAACCGCATATTGCGTTCCACCTAAACCATCATAAAATCCCCCCATGGATTGTCGCACATCACCAATGCCATACATGGAATAATTCGACCCACCTTGTTGTGCAAACAAAGCTGATACTCCACTTAAGAATAGGATCATGAATACACTAAGTTTTATGTTCAATTTCATGATTGTTTTCCTATAATATCATCAGATGTGGATTCACGTTTGATGATGCCCCATAATTGCTCACGTCCCATGCCTGTTTCGGAGGAATAAGGAAGGACATCAATGCAATGTGAACAAAACTGAACCAATCCTTTGATTTGTTCTTTTCTTTCTTCAACCATAGAGGGTTTGATTTTATCACATTTTGTGAGAATGAGTGTATACTTTATACCATGCATCTCCAACCATTCTATCAGACCCATGTCGATTTGTGATGGATCATGCCTGCTATCCAGCAACATGCACACCATCCGCAATTGTTCGCGTTCTTCCAGATAGGAATAATTCAATGAGGAAAATTCTTGCCTCTTGGATTTTCCAACTGATGCATATCCAAATCCTGGCAAATCAACGAGCATCCAAACTTGTTCAACGATAAAGAAATTGATTTGCTGTGTTTTACCGGGCGTTGAACTTGTCAGTGCCAATTGTTTTCTGCGCACTATGCTATTGATCAATGAAGACTTACCAACATTTGAGCGACCAATGAAAGCAATTTCCGGCAATGTGCTTTTCGGAAAATGAACTGGAGCCGAAGCTCCGGTAAAAAAATCGGCTTGAACATGTTTCATATAGTTAGATATTTGGTCCAAGCATGTCTTCAGGGCGCACCCAGCGATCAAAGTCTTCACCTGTCACTAGATTCAACTCAATAGCCGCATCACGAAGAGTACCACCGGATTTATGCGCATGCTTTGCAATTTTAGCGGCATTGTCATATCCGATATGCATATTCAGCGCAGTGACCAACATGAGTGTATTACGATTATAATACTCCAAACGTTCAATATTTGCTTCAATGCCCTTAGCGCAATGTTCATTGAACATGGTGCAGCCATCTGCAAGCAAACGAATGCTTTGAAGTACATTATAAATAATGACTGGTTTAAAGACATTCAATTCAAAGTTTCCTGATGAACCTCCCACATTTACTGCTGTATCATTTCCGATGACTTGTGCAGCAATCATGGTCATTGCTTCGGATTGCGTAGGATTCACCTTGCCAGGCATGATTGAACTTCCCGGCTCATTTTCCGGAATGGATAATTCACCAAAACCACATCGAGGTCCTGATGCCATCCATCTGATATCGTTTGCTATTTTCATGAGAGAACATGCAAGTGTTTTCAAAGCTCCATGCATAAATACCAATGCATCATGGGCAGCAAGTGATTCAAACTTATTCGGCGCGGATACAAATGGTAATCCCGTGAGCTTTGCTATTGTTGATGCACCTCGCACTGCAAATTCAGGATGCGTATTCAACCCTGTGCCAACTGCAGTTCCACCAAGTGCAAGTTCATATAATCCCGTGAGTGCAAATTCAATACGTGCTATATCATTATTCAATTGTTGGACATAACCCGAAAATTCTTGACCAAGTGTTATTGGCGTTGCATCCATTAAATGTGTTCTTCCACTTTTTATCAAACCGGAAAACTCTGCAGATTTTGCTTGGAATGTTTCCATCAATGCTTGAACTGAAGGTAGTAATGCATGGACGATCTGTTCAACTGCCGCTATATGCATAGCAGTTGGAAATGTATCATTAGAGCTTTGGGATTTGTTCACATCATCATTTGGATGAATTGGTTTTTTGGATCCCATTTCGCCGCCCGCCAATTCAATTGCACGATTGGAGATCACTTCATTGGTATTCATATTGGTTTGCGTACCGCTTCCCGTTTGCCATACAGAGAGAGGAAAATGTGAATCGAGTTTGCCTTCAATAACTTCATCCGCGGCTTTCAGAATCAAATCTTTTTTTTCCTCAGGAAGAATGCCAACTTCACAATTCACGATTGCTGCGGCTTTTTTGAGAATGCCCAATGCTCTGATGAGCTCCCTAGGCATTCTCTCTATGCCAATGGCAAAATGGTGAAGAGATCGTGCAGTTTGAGCACCATAGTACATATGCGATGGAACTTCGATGGGTCCCATTGAATCAGTTTCAACTCTTGTGGACATGATATTGCTAATGAATTTGGTGAATCATGGTTAGCGAAGCATTGCAACGCTGACAATTGTCTTGATTTGTTGTTTGACTTCTTGTTTTTCTCCACTTCGTAGATCTTTGATGCTTGCATCCATTTCTGTCAGCACATCATTTTTCTTCAAAATAGTTTCTCCGGTCACAACATCAACAATCGAAGATCCCGTACCTTGAAATGTTGATTTGTTTAATGAGAATTGAATGAACTTCGGGAGGTCTTTGGGTATTTCTGTTTTTGCAGTGAGTACGGCTTTCACAATTGCAACTTTTCTTCCATTGAATTCATGCACCGGTCCCATGGTATATGTCACCGAGTTTGTGACTGTCAGTATTCCCGAAACAGGAATAACATCGACTTTTGTCCACGTTCTTTCTTTTTTCAGAACTCCTTTGTCAGGAAATGTTTGATACTCCTGTTGCATAGGCAATTGAAAAAATTGGGCTTTCACTTGCTGCATCAATTGTTCTTTCATTTTTTCCGGGATAGAATCTTTTTTGGCACCAAGCATTTGATTGACGATGGTATTCAAACCAAGTACTTCTTCTACTTTTCCGAGTTTGCTCACATTTGCTGATACTTGTGCGCCAATGACACTATTGTATTGAATAAAATCCTTGTTCTTTCTGTCTGAGTCATTTCCTGAATTATACTTCAGAGAAATAGTTTCTCCGGTTTTCTGAGGATTAGGTCCTTTTTCATTGACTATCATGCTATCAATTCGAATGTTCATCTCTATTGAACCATCCGGATTGATTTTTTTGATCACTTTGGTATATGATTGTGTAATTTCTTGTTCGAGAGACAAGTTACCACGCTTCACCATATTGATTTGCGTAACTTTATACTGTGCTGTATCACCTTCTTTGGGCATATATGCAAAACCATTGATGGTATGATCGGCGATTGTGGGTGATTTCTCAACCGCTTCAAATGACCATGAGGCAATGGCTCCGTCTTTTGAATCAACCTTTCCTTGTTCTTCTGTACATGCGAGTAGAGTGAAGAGCATCAACCCACATAATATGAGTGATCCCCTGAATCGAGCATTGATCAATTCCATTTGTAACGTCCTAATAAAGTCCATGTTGTTTCAGTTGCTATGTCTTGAGTAAACTGTTCACGTTTATACTGCGAAGTTACTTTTGCATTATACTTTAATGTTACTTTCTTCACCCAACCGGAAGAATTCATTTCCATCGTAATCACACCTTGACCACTACCGCTTTGAATGGGAACCGGAGCGGGTACACCGAAGAATCGTGCATCATCCAATGTTACGGGTGTGAGTGCTTTCGAGACTGCTTCAAGAACATATTCTCCTTTAGAATATGCTGAGACGCGTACTTCCACGGTGTCAATGAAATCAATGCCATCAAGTCGCAGACGAATAGATCTTTTCCAAACCGAATCTGGCGAAATCACCATTTTTCCGGAAATCAATTCTTTAGATACATCTCCGATCCACGCAGCCTGTTCATCTTTTAATGCATTGAGCCATGTGAATCGTTGAGCAGTGTCGAGTGCATCCTTACCTTCTTTGATGATATAATCTCTTAGCCAATCTATGTCGCCGGGTTGATCAACTCCACGAACTTTTACAACCTCGGTTTGGGGAGAATACACCAATACAAATTGATGATTCAGCAAGGCCATATTTGAAATAGCATCAGGAAATTCCGTGTTGACAGTTGCGGCTTTGGGATTTTGTGAATCATAGAGCAATTGTGTCGGACCATCCATGAAGGCATATTTCATTGAATCTATATTCGTGATCAATGGAAGTCCATCGGACTTTGGAGACTCCGGTGATTGGGTGAAATGATATTGGACTTTGCGTTGATATTGCTTACCAATGCTATCGCGGTACATACGATTGACGGTGGTTTTCTCATCCATCACATAGGATGCATATACATTCTCTTTGAAATCAACACGAAGTGCATACTTCAGTTCAGGTGCCTTTTGACCTTTTGTGTCTGATTGTCCAAAGAGCGGCAATGCAAGAGCGCAACAAAGAACGGAACATATAGTCGCAATTGATGGGAACAAGTTCATGGTGAAAAGTCCTTTGATTGTTCTGTTTGAAATAATGTCCAAGAAGCGAGTGTCATACCATCCCAGATCTCACCGGTCCGAATCAAGGTATAGCACTCATCTATGCTCACATTTACAATTTCAATGTCTTCTGTTTCATCAGCATTGTGTCCGATGAATGTCATCTGTTTAGCAATATACACAGAGCAGAGTTCATTTGTAATGCCATTGCATGGATTGAAGGAACCTATGTTGATGAGCTGTTCGGCTATCATTCCGGTTTCTTCGAGCAATTCCTTATGGGCATTCTCCTCAGGTTTCAACCCTGAGGTTAGTCCGCCCCCCGGAAATTCCAAACTCGATTTTTGATTCAGGTAACGATATTGCTTCACCATGATCAGTCGATTGTCTTCAAGAATCGGAATGATTATCGTTGAGCCATGAGAATCTGCATAGAAATAGTCACTTTCTTTCTTGCCGTCTGGCAATATATATCTGTCATGCTTATATCGCCAATATCTATTGTCATGCAAGAGCTCTTGTGCAATTGTTGTATATGGCTGTAATCGAGACATAGGTTCTTTGCAGAATAAAAAGCGACGCTCCATCGTGACAATGTGCGCCGCTAAAGAATGTCATGTTCAAAGATCATGCATTATTTGCAACGATCTCACTTTCGGTGAAGAAGAATGCGATTTCCAATGCGGCATTTTCGGGAGAGTCCGAACCATGCACAGCATTTTCTGCTTTGGAACCGGCAAAACGTTTGCGAATTGTGCCCTCAGCTGCTTCTGCAGGATCTGTTGAACCAATCAATGCACGATAGTCTTCAACTGCATTGTCTTTTTCAAGCGCGATAGGAACGATGGCACCTGATGACATGAAATCACATAGTTCTCCATAGAATGGACGTTCTTTATGGACTTCATAAAATTTGCCTGCCTGTGCTGCTGAAAGACGAGTCAATTTACATGCGAGTACTTTGAATCCCGCTTGTGTGATTTGTGCGATGATTTCGCCAATAACATTTTTTCGAACTGCGTCCGGTTTGATGATTGCAAGTGTTCTTTGTTTCATGATAAAACTATAGTGTTTAGGTGAAAAATATGCTAATTATGAAGCTTTTGATGCAAGTGCTTTCACAACTGATTTACCGATATCTGCCGGTGAATCAGCAACGAGTATTCCGGCTGAACGCATCGCATCAACTTTTGCAGATGCAGTACCTTTTCCACCGGAAATAATTGCTCCTGCATGACCCATTCTACGACCCGGAGGAGCTGTTCTTCCTGCAATAAAACCAATAACAGGTTTCTTGACATTATCTGCGATATAAGCGGCTGCTTCCTCTTCTGCAGTTCCTCCAATTTCGCCAATCATAATGATAGCTTCGGTTTCAGGATCTTCATTGAACAGTTTGATTGCATCGATGAAACGCGTACCAATTATGGGATCTCCTCCAATACCGATGCATGTAGTTTGGCCAAGACCTACATCAGTCAATTGCTTTACGGCTTCATATGTTAATGTTCCACTTCTTGAAACCACACCAACCGTGCCTTTTTTGTGAATGAAACCTGGCATGATGCCAAGCTTGCATTCATCAGGAGTGATGATGCCTGGACAATTCGGACCGATCATTCTGCTCGAGGATTGGCTCAAAGCAGTGTTCACGCGAATCATGTCGCGAACAGGAATTCCCTCAGTTATGCAAACGATGAGCGGTATTCCGGCATCGATTGCCTCAATCGCGGCATCTGCAGCCATGCTAGCAGGAACAAAAATAATGCTGGCATTAGCGCCGGTTGCTTCCACAGCTTCTTTCACTGTATTGTAGACAGGAACAGGTCGATTGAACATGTCATCACCCTTCCCTTCATACATTAAACCGTTTTTACCCGGTGTGACGCCTGCAACGACATTTGTACCATATGCAAGCATTTG
>SXGQ01524949.1_pt1 | contig 10708 bp, 10 predicted proteins | sample 3178371 | NCBI WGS metagenome assembly SXGQ01 (sample SAMN11356859, study PRJNA531348) | freshwater metagenome | isolation source: freshwater sample F1-20 | place: China: Fuxian Lake, Yuxi | collected 2017-12-25 | reverse complement strand
CGGCGTGTAGCTCGCCCTCGGTGCTCGGAGCGAGGGCGCCGAACGGCTCGGCCATCAGCAACAGGGGCGGATCGGCCGCCAGGGCGCGGGCCAGGCCGGCGCGCTGCCTCTGGCCGCCCGATAACTCGTCGGGCCAGCGGTCGCGGAATACCGCCGGTTCCAGGCCAACCAGGTTGAGTAGCGCATCGACCCGGACACTGACGCGAGCGGCGGGCCATGCCAGCAACCGCGGCACGGTGGCGAGGTTGTCGCCGACGGTGACATGGGGAAAGAGGCCCGCGTCCTGGATCACGTAGCCAGTGCGACGCCGCAACGCGATGGGATCCCAGTCCCGCGTGTTCTTGCCATCGACCAGCACGTCGCCCGCATCAGGATCCAGCAGCCGGTTGACCAGCCGCAACAACGTGGTCTTGCCCGAGCCGCTGCGTCCGACCAGCGCCACGGTTTGCCCGTGATTCACGGTCATCGACACGTGGTGCAGCACCGGCCGGCCGCCGCGACTTGCCGAGACTTCCGCGAACTGGACGGCGGGTCCGGGCATGCGCACCTACAGGGACAGGAACAGGTGAACGGCGAGCGTCGGATAGACGCGAGCCTTGTCTTCGAAATCAATGCCGCCGCGGCGCAGGTTGGCCCGCAGGTCGCCACGCAGTCCCAGCGACCGGGCGGTGCCCGAGCCACCGCGGATCCAGTACCGCGCCCCGACGCCCGCGTAGTAGACCTGCCCCGTCTCGACCAACGTGCGCTCTTCGTGCAGTTGCCGCAGGTAACCGGCGCCGCCCACCACGAACGGGCGCACGCGCGGTCCCAGGCGCACGGGCAGGTGCCAGACCACGGCGCCATCCAGCAAGTACTGGCCCAACTGCTCGCCCTCGAGGTCGTGCCGGGTGGTCTCGGCATCACCGGTAATCGTGACGGCCACGCGCGGCCTGCCAAACATCCCGCCGACCTCGATCGCGAGGGTTGGGGTCAAGGTGAACCCGACGCGAGCGGCGACGCTCGGGACCGATCCCACTTGCGAGCTGGCGGAAAACCACGTGAACGGCGGCGGGGTGCTGCCAACGGCGTTGCTGCGCAACCGCGCGTTGATGTCGCCGACGTCGTAGCTCCCCGACCACACCACGCCACCCTCGAGGACCAGGCGATGCGCGCGCAACGCCGGCGCCTCCTGCGCGGACGCGATGTCAGCACTCAAGCACCCGAGCACCAGCGCCCCCAGCCAACGCAGCGTCATTTCGCGATGACCTTGATTTCGATGGGCGCCGACGACCCGCCGCGGGGCGCCACGACCATGCGCGGGGCATAGGCGACGCGGAAGTTCACATCGATAGCGGTCGAAAAAAAGCTGTCCACCTCCGCATCGTCCAGTGGCTCGACCCTGAGGATGTAAGGCCCGGGCTCCAGCCGGATAATCGCAAACTCGCCCTGGTCGTTGAGGGCGAAGTTCCCGACGCTGACACCGGTCTCTGGATTGAACGCGACGACGTGCGCGCCCAGCAGACCCTGGCCGTTCTTCGTAACCCGGCCGGTAATGCCACCGGTCGCTTCGACCTGGCCGGCGGCCGGGTAGAGGTCCGAAATGCCCGCCACGTCGTCGGCCTGCAGCACGCGATCGGCGATGGTGCCCGCCGACATGGCAATCGGAAACATCACCGAACCAGAAGCGATGACACGGCGGCCGCCGGAGCTGGTCAATGCGGTCTCGCCAAGCGCCGAGTGGCTGAGGCCCAGGAGATGGCCGAGTTCATGGAGCGCCACCGATTCCAGGTCAACGCGGCCCGGCGTGCCATTTGCGGAGACCGACCACGCAAACCGGGAGTTGAAGAAGATGTCGGCCTCGACAATGTCGCCGTTGGTGTCGTCGATCAGGAAGCTGGTGGCGCCGAGCACGCGGTCGAGTTCCGGCAGGTCGAGAAAACCGACCGTCGTGCGCCCATCGACCATCCCCGGCTCCGCCGACGTCATCGCCTGGAACTCGAAGCGGACGGTGGCCGACGGCACGGCCTGCCAGGTCGCCGTGGCTCGCGCCAGGGCCCCACGCAGCTCGGCCGCCGACACGGTCGGGCTGTTGGCTTCCGAGACGAAGTAGCGGACCGGGCCCGGCCAGGTGACGTCAATGATGCGGCCGTCCACCGGGGTGCCGTGCTTCAGATACGCCCCGACGGGCAGGGACGACCCCGCCACGAGCAGGGCGGCGACGACGAGGCCGATCGCGCGCCTCATCGAACGGCGTCCCGTACCGCCCGCACGGCGGTCTCGAACGCGTCGAGTGAAATCGGCGCGCGACGCCGGTCGCCGCGCACAATCGGCGCTCTGGCCGGCTCGATCGCCGGCGGCGTGACGAGCGCGGTCCCTGACGTATCGCGAACGACCCGGTAAATGCCCTGGGTAAAGCCGGTCGTCACCGGCAACCGAGGCCCGCGGGCCGTGAGAAACAGCACGGCGTGGTCGCCCCGCGCGAACGACGGCGCGCCGGGCATGACATTGCGGTACCGGCCGACCTGTCCGCCTGGAACCGTCAGCGTCAACTCAGCCGTCGCAGGTCCCTTCAGTCCCTTGATGACCTCGACGGTGACCAGGCTGTCGATGCGGCGGCGATCGTCGCTCCACTGCCCCTGGACGGCGATCACCCGGGCGTAGACGACGGCAGATGACTGGCGGACCAGTTCTTCGAAGCTGAGGGGCGCAACCGTCACGGCCCTTGCCGGCGCCACTGCCGCAAGGGTGAGCAGGCCACCGATTAGACATCGACGAAACACAGACAGGCAGCTACGACGCATGCGGCGAGTGTACGACATCGAGCACGGCTTCGGCGGCGCGCTCGCTGGCCCCCGAACCGCCGAGCCGGCGGCACACCTCAGCCAGCTGCACGATCATCTTCTCGCGATAGCCCGCATCGGTGGCGATGCGCACGGCTTCGGCGGTAACCGCCTCGGCCGTGCAGTCGTCCTGGATCAACTCCCGGACGATACGCTGACCGGCGATCAAGTTGACCATGGCGTACATGTCGACGCGCGCCAGGCCCTTGCCGAGCCGATAGGTCAGCGGCGACAGCTTGTACAGCACCACCATGGGCTTGCCGTGCAGCGCCGTCTGCACGGTCGCGGTGCCCGACGCGGTCACGACCGTGTCGGCGGCCTGCAGCACATCGTCGGTTCGGCCCTCGACGATGCGCAGGGTCACGCCCGGAAGGCCGAAGCTTTCGAACAAACGGTCGGGCAGGTTCGGCGCGCGGGCGACGATGAACTGGACGTCCGGCACCTGCGCCGCAATCTGCGGAGCGGCTGCCGCCATCACCGGCGCCAGCCGCTCCAGTTCGTTCGGGCGGCTGCCCGGCAACAGGGCCATGACCGGTTTCGCCGGATCGAGGTTCAGCCGCCGCAGCAGTTGCTCGCGCGATTGCCCCGGCGCGACCAGGTCGACGAGCGGGTGGCCGACGAAGCGCACGTCCATGCCCGCGTCGCGATAAAGCACTTCCTCGAACGGAAAGATGGGCAGCACCCGATCCACGAATTGCTTCATGGTCTTCATGCGTCCGGCCCGCCAGGCCCACAGCTGCGGGCTGATGTAATAGATCACCGGCACGCCAAGCCGCTTGACGGCGCGCATCAGGTGGAAGTTGAAATCGGGATAGTCGATGACCACCAGCGCATCGGGCCGGCGCGTGCGGGCCGCGTCGGTCAGCAGGCGCAGTGTCCGGAACGAGCGCGGGAGGACGGCGAGAGCTTCGGTCAGGCCGGTGACCGAGAGGCCGTGAAAGTCGGCGACCAGCTCGCCGCCGGCCGCCTTGAACCGTTCGCCACCGAGGCCGAACACCTCGATGCCGGGCTCGTGCCGTCGCAGGGCGGCGACCAGCGCGCCGGCGTAGAGATCGCCGGAGGGCTCGCCGCACGAAAGCATGAGCCGGGTCACTCGGGCCTGGCGGGCGTCTGTCGTTGGAAGTCCGCCGACAGCAGGTCGATGTTCTCGATCGGAATGCGCTCGAAGTCGCCGAAGCCGACCCCCTTCAAGTCCTTCACGAAGGCATCGGCGTTGCCAACCAAGACGATCGACAGTTGCGCCGGGCGGATGAACCAGCGCGCCACTCGCTGGATCTCGTCGGGCGTCACCCGCAGCACCCGCTCGCGGTACTTCGGCAGGTCATCTACCGGCAACTCGTAGAACAACTGGTTCAACACCTGGGTGGCGATGGCATCGGGCACCTCCAGCGACAGCGGGAAGCTCCCGACCATGTAGTCCTGCGCGCCGGACAGTTCCTGTTCGAAGACCCGTTCGCGCTGCAGCCGCGAGAACTCGTCCACCACAATCCGCAGGGCTTCGGCCGTGTTCGGCGTCTGCGTGTCGGTTTCCGCGACGACCGCGCCGGCCATCTTGTAGCTGTCGAGGTCCGCGGAGGCGCCGTAGGTCAGCTGCCGCTGCGATCGCAGCACCTGCTGCAGGCGATTGGCGCCCTCGCCGCCGAGGATCTTGACCGCCTGGTCGACCGCCTCGTAGTCGTTGTGCTTGCGCGGAATGGCGAGGTGGCCGACGCGAATCTCGGTCTGCACCGCGTCCTTCTTGTCGATCACGATCACCCGCTTGGTGGGCTGGGGGGGGGCAATCGAGGTTTGCTCCGGGACCATGCCCGGCTGCCACGCGCCGAAGTGCTTCTCGATGCCCGCCATCGCCTCGGCCGCGCCGATGTCACCGACGACGGCGAGCAGGGCGTTGTTGGGCAGGAAATACTTCTCGTGGAAGCCCAGGAAATCGGCGCGCGTCAGCGACGCGAGCGACGCCGCTGTGCCGGCGCCGGGCATGCCATAGGGATGGAACCCGTAGATCAGCCGATCGATGACCCGGCCCGCCACGGCTTCGGGGTCCTCGGCCGAGACCTTCAGCGCCGACAGCGCCTGCTGGCGCTGGCGCTCGATCTCTTCGGCGGCGAAGGTCGGCCGCTGCACGACGTCGGCCATCAGCTCGAGCGCCAGGTCGTAGCTGTCCTTCAGCACCACCGCGTTGACGAAGCTCAGGTCGCTGCCGGCGCCGGTGCCGAGGATGCCGCCGACAAAGTCGATGGTATCGGCGATCTGTTCGGCCGATCGCTTGCCGGCGCCCTGATCGAGCAGGGTCGCCGTCAGCATCGCCATGCCGTGCTTGTCCTTGGGGTCCTGCGCCGCGCCGGCGCGAATGATCATGCGGACGCTGACCGAGGGCTGCTCGTTCTGGCTGACCAGGACGACCTGCAGCCCGTTGGCGAGCTGGCGGATCTCGTAGGGCGGAAACACGACCGGGCGGGCCGGCAAGGGACGCGGCGGCCCTTCGCGCGGCCAGTTATTGACGCGCGCGCCCTGTGTGGCGCCCTGTCGGAACCCACGGGACCCGGGCACGGCCTGCGCCGCCACGATCGCGGTGAGGGCCGAGAACACGCCGAGCGTGGCGATGGCCTTGAGTCTCATTTCACCACCTCCGCCCCACCCGCCCCTTTGGGCAGGATGCGCATCACGAGGCGCCGCTCGGGCACGAAATACTGCTGGGCCGCCCGCTTGATGTCGGCGGTCGAGACCTTCAGGAAGGTGTCGAACTCGCCGTCGGCCGTGGCCATGTCCTTTTGAATCACCTCGGCGTGGCCCATCTGCGAAGCCTTCTCCTTGATCGACAGCCGGCTCAGGACGTAGTCGCGTGAAAACTGGTTCTTGGCGCGCTGCAGCTCGCGTTCGGAGATGCCGTCGGCCTTGAGCTTGTCGAACTCGGCAATCAGCGCCTTCTCCACTTCATCCGGCGATTTGCCCGGGTTGACGAGCGCCACCGCGTAGAAAATGCCGGGGTCTTCGAGGAAGCTGCTGCTGCCAAACGCGGTCAGGGCGAGGCCGGTCTCGTAGACCAGCTTGCGGTGGATGCGCGAGGTCTGCCCGTCCGACAGCGTCTTCGACATCACGAACATCGGATACGAATCGGGATGCCCGTTGTACGGCGCCTGGTAGGCGATCACCACCGCCGGCAACGGCCACGGCTGCGCCAGGGTGACCCGCCGTTCCTGCGTGCGCAGCGGCTCCTTGGGAATGTCCCGGGGCACCGGCGTCGCCGACTTCGGAATGCGGGCGAAGTACTGGTTGACCAGGGAGATCACGGTCTCGGTTTCGAAGTCGCCGGCGATCAGCAGGGTCGCGTTGTCGGGCACGTAGTAGGTGTTGTGAAAGTCGCGCACCTCGTCGATGGTCGCGGCGTTGAGGTCGTTCATGCTCCCGATGACCGGGTGCTTGTAGGGGTGGACGTCGAAGGCATGGAAGCTGATGAGCTCATTCAGCAGGCCGTACGGCGGGTTCTCGATGCGCATGCGGCGTTCTTCCTTCACCACCTCGCGCTCGGCCACGAACACCTTCTCGTCGATGCGCAGGCTCGCCATGCGGTCGGCCTCCATCCACAGCGCCAGCGGCAGGTACTGGGCCGGGATGGTCTGCCAGAACACGGTGGTGTCCTCGTTGGTGTAGGCATTGGCCTGGCCGCCCACCGACGCGATGATCGAGGTGTGCTGTTCCGGCTCGATGTTCCTGGACCCCTTGAACATCATGTGCTCGAAGAAATGGGCGAAGCCGGTACGGCCCGGCTTCTCGTTCTTCGAGCCGACGTGGTACCACAGCTCGACCTGCACAATCGGGGTGGACTTGTCCTGGTGCATGACCACGACCATGCCGTTCGGGAGCACCAGCCGCTGGTACGCAAGCTTCGGCGGCCGCACGTCGGCCTGCAGCGGGACCAGCCAGAGAACAGTCCCGACGGCCACGAGTCCAAGAAGGAGATACAGCTGTTTCCGCATTAGTTGTCCGTCTCTTCAATCTTCCGGAGGCGCGCCTCGAGATCCTTCACGTGGCGCCGCAGCTCGGGCAATTTCCGGAACACGACCGACGACCGGCGCCATTCGATGTTCGCAATGGCCGGATAGCCGGAGACAAACTGATCGGCCTCAACCGAGTTGGTGATGCCCGACTGCCCCACCGCCTTCACCCGATCGCCAATCGTCAGGTGGCCGCCCACCCCGACCTGGCCGCCAAACGTCACGTGATCGCCAACCACCGTGCTGCCGGCAATGCCGACCTGCGCGGCCAGCAGCACGTGGCGTCCCAGCACCACGCCGTGCGCAATCTGCACCAGGTTGTCGATCTTGGTGCCGGACTTGATCCGCGTCTCGCCCACGGCCGGCCGATCGACCGTGGTGTTGGCGCCAATCTCCACATCGTCCTCGATCACCACCGGCGCGGTTTGCGGGATCTTCTCATGCGAACCGTCGGGCCGCTGCGCGAAGCCGTAGCCGTCGCTGCCAATCACGGCGCCGTTCTGCAGCACCACCCGGTCGCCGAGGGTGCAGCGTTCGCGCACCGATACGTGCGCATGCAGCACACAATCGTCGCCGATCGTCGTGTCGGCGCCAATCACGACGTGGGGATGAATGATGGTCCGAGCGCCGACGCGGGCGCCGGCGCCGACGACCGCAAACGGGCCGACCGAGGCGGTGGCGTCGACGGTGGCATCGGCCGCCACCGACGCTTGCGGATGGATGCCCGGCTCGGGCTGGCGCTCCGGCGACAGCACCCGGGCAGCGCGAGCAAAGGTCAGGTACGGCGTCGAGCTGCGGATGATCGCGCACGGCGCGCCGCTCACGCTGCTGCCGGCAATCACCGCGCTCGCGCGGGTCGCCGCCAGCAACGCCGCATATTTCGGATTGGCGAGGAAGGTCACGTCACCAGCGCCGGCCGTCTCGATCTTGGCCACGCGGTGAATCTCGATGCCGGAATCGCCCTCGACGGGGCATTCCAATCGCTGAGCCAGCTCGCCGAGGGTCACAAGGTCGAGAATATCACGCGGTCGTCGTGGCCATCCGCTCCACGAACCGGGCCAGCTTCGGCAGGTGCAGACGGTCCGCGACGTCGTGAATCGCCTGATGGCGAGCCTCGCCCCGCAGGACGAATGCGCGCCGCAAGTCGGTCAGGGCGGCACTTGGCGCCACCCGCCATCGCACCACGTGCAGGGCGTGGCGAGCGCCGCGCCAGGCCAGGAAGTGACCGATGACGGTGAACGTAAAGAGGTAGCCCAGTACGTTGGGGCCGGGGATGAACGCGACCGGCGCCGACGCGATCAACGCGACGAAATGAACCGCCAGCAGCCGCAGGTGACGGTCGGCGTCGCGCTTCAACGAGGTCCGCATCACGCCCTCGGCCTCGCCCTGGCTCATGTCGGCATCGGCGTGCAGCGTGGCCGCGTCGGCCGTGCGCAGGCGCCAGAGCAGCCGCTGCTCGGCAATGCGTTCGGCAATCCAGCGCATCGACTTCTGCTGCATCATGCCAAGGAACGTCGTGGGCACCTCGGGCGCCACCTGGTGCCGTGCCCGTTCCGCCTCTTTCAATTGCGCCTGAAAGCGCGCCCGCGCCCGGCCAAAGAACCCCTTGTCACCAACCGGCTCATCCGGTTCCTCATCGTCCGGCGCCTCGTAGTAGGTTTCGAAGCGATCCGAGGCGATGGGCACGAGATACACGTCCATTACTTGCTAGGACGTCGAATCCGGCGCGGAGTTCGCGCCGGCTCTGCCGGAATCGCCGGCTTCCCGGCCTGCTCCCACGCGCCGACGATCATCGCGGCCACCGCGGTGATCGACTCGTTCAGCCGGCGCTCGAGGGTTGGCAGCGTGCCCTTGCCGAACGCCTCGAAGTAGCCGTCGTCATAAAACTCGCGCCCGGCGGTCGCCGCGAGGTCCGATTCGAGGACGTTAGCGGCGGCGCGGTTACTGGCCAGCAGCACTTCGAACATGTAGTCGCGCGGGTTGGTGACGCCGATGGCGGGCGCCGGCTTGATGACCAGGCGGCTACGGTTGCGCTCGAACAATTCTGACTCCCAACGCGAGTGCACGCCGTCCTGACGGGTGACCTGACCGTTGTAGTTGACCACCGCGTGCAGCGGGACGTAGCCGTCCGACACGTAGTGCGCCATCACTGCCGCAAACAACACGATGTTGTCGACCGCGTAGGGGGGCGCCGGCTGACGCGTCAGCGACGCGAACTCTCGCTGGAGGTGACCATAGAACTCGGCCGTGCGCCAGGGCAGCAACCCCTGCGTGTGCACGACGTCCTTGCCGAATTTCTGGACCGCGGCGTCGTAGTCGCGCGGCAGCGCCGCGAACGGGTACGGGCCGAAGGCCTGGTAATCGATGTCGAGGAAGTGATTGGGGGGTTCCTGGTCAAAGCCGACCGTTCGCCACAAGTCGGGATCGACCGACCGCTCGATGACAAAAGCGCGGCGTTTTTCGAAGAGCGGCTTCAGCTCGGGTGGCAGCAGCTCGATCATCCGATCAACGATGAACTTGTGAGCTTCGAACCCCCAGGCCGCGGCCGAACTCGGCAGGGCGATGGTGGCGGCCAGGACTAACGCGGCAATTCGCATGTCTTTATTGTAGCCCTCCGGTGTCAGGAGGGCTTCGGCTAAAGCCGGAGGCTACTGAATTTTGGTGGCCGACCATCCATAGGCGCCGGCATTCGCATAGCGGTAGTCGTTGAGCCAGATCGCCGGGGGCGAGGTGCTGCGGTCGACGTGCACGAACGGAAACCGCGACCAGCGCAGGAACGCGCGGGCACGCGGCGACTGCAGCGCGGCCTGGGCCTCGGCCTGGTCCAAACCTTTCGGGATACCGAACCCGGCGGGACGGAAGTGCGGCCGGGGCTCGAACCACAGGTTGCCCTTCTCGTAGCGATCGCCCAGGTCAACCACCACTTCGCGGCTGAACGGATTGACGGCCACGGGCGTGACCATGAAGCGTGTCTCGACGGGGCGGCCGGCGCGGTCCAGCCCGCCGCTCACCACCATGCGTGCCACCGCATTCGACGCCAGCATGGCGACGAGGTAGACGACCGACACCGCGACGCCGATGCGGGCGGGCCGCGCGGCGCCGGTGAGGCCCTTCTGCTCTCGCCGCCACGACCCCCACCACCCAAGGCCCAGCGCGAGGTAGAGCCAGGGATCGACAATGAAGAGGGCGTCGCCGTAGAACCACCGCTCGGACCAGGGCATGAGCAACCGGATGCCGTAGCTGTTCATCAGGTCCATGAACACGTGCAGCAGCACGCCGAGATACGACAACAGGAGCAACTCGCGCGCCACCGCGCGCGGCGGCGCCTGGGCGCGGCGCTGCAGCACCAGGCGATCGCAGGCGAGCATGGCGCCGGTCAGGAGGATGGGCAGCGTGGCCTGGGCCAGCACGCCGTGGGTCCAGCCGCGGCGGAACGACATCGCGAGGGTGTTGGTCGCAAACACCGCCACGTCGATGTCAGGCAGGTTGTTGGCGAGCACCAGCGTGCTCATGCCGAGGGTGGTGCGGCGGGCGAGGCCGGCCTTGCCGATGGCCGCGCCCACCAACGAGTGACACAGGTTATCCACGCCGCTCCAGGAACGCCGTCATCGCATCGTCGCGCAGGTCCTTGCGCAGCACCTTGCCCACGTTGGTCTTGGGCAGCTCGGTGCGGAACACCACGAGGCGCGGGATCTTGTACGCGGTCAGGGTCTTGCGGCAGTGCGCTCGCACGTCGTCTTCGGTGAGGGCGGGATCCTTCTTGATCACGAAGGCGACGACCACCTCGCCGGTTTCGTCATCGGGGACGCCGACCACCGCGGTGTCGACCACGCCCGGATGCTCGGCGATGGCGGCTTCCACCTCGTTGGGGTAGACGTTGAAGCCGCTGACCAGGAT
>SXGQ01427895.1_pt1 | contig 10708 bp, 9 predicted proteins | sample 3178371 | NCBI WGS metagenome assembly SXGQ01 (sample SAMN11356859, study PRJNA531348) | freshwater metagenome | isolation source: freshwater sample F1-20 | place: China: Fuxian Lake, Yuxi | collected 2017-12-25 | reverse complement strand
TTCCGCCTGCTGAAGCTGCTCTTCCAGTTCCTTCGATTTCTCAAGCTCTGAGGTCATCTCATTGAACCGCATCGCCAGCCGGCCCATTTCGTCGCCGCGGTGTTCGTCCGGAACCCGGACGGCGAGGTCGCCATCGGCAACGCGCCGTGCCGCGTCCGACAAATTCGCGATCGGCCGCGTGAACCGCCAGACGAGCAGGAACGTGATGAGCGTTGAGATCGAAAGCACGCCGAGCGTTACGATCAGCGGCTGTGCGGCACGAGCTGCCGCTTCGTTACGGTCATTGCGAAGCAGGACCATGATGTACCAGCGGCCCTCGCTGGTCTCGATCGGGAGGGCGTGGGCTTCGTCGTTCAGAAACTTGTTCTCGGCCGTCCGGCGGTTTGGAAAACTCTCGAGGTCGGCGCCGAGCCGTTCGCCTTCCATCAGCGGCGGCAGGTCCGTCAGTTCGCCGAGCCGCTTGTAAATTATCTCGTCGCCCTCTCCGCTTTCGGGCAGATAGGTATCGCTCAGGCTGTCGAGCACCTTCCAATCATTCGTGATGACGAGGATATCAAGGATCCGCTGCCGAGAGCCTTCATCAAGATACGCCTGACCCGGTTGATTCACGAGGTCGCGAATCCGGTCCTGCCTGGTCAGGCTCGAAACTCCGAGCTGAAGCCCAGCCAGTATCGCCTGCTTTTGCTGGTCGCGGAGTTCTTCGTTCTCCTGCTGCATCACCAAATTGATGTAATACTGAACGCCGAGCGTGGCGACCAGCATCAGTGCCAGAATGAGCAGCAAGCGGCCGCGAAATGTACTCAAAAACCCCATTATTGCTTCAGATAAGCAAGTGCTTAAAAAAGTCCTTGCACAAGCGTGGTTTGAATGTTATCTTGAAGTTCAGTCGATTCGCAAAGTTCCGCTTTACAACATTTGCTCTTCCTTGCGGGACTTGGCCTCCAAATTAGATTAACGAAAATTAACGCCCCGCACGTTGAGGTAACGGATGAACCTTTCCATGATCGCCTTTTGCCGCCGTTCCGGTCTCCTGTTTTTGATCTCCGTTTTTGTGTTTGCCGGTATCTCTGCCGGCCAAACAAAGAAACGGACCGCAGCAAAGCCCGATCCTAAGAAGGCAGCAGCTACTAAAAAGGCTGCCCCGAAAACATCGACATCGTCCCGAACTGCCTCGGCCCGCGACAAGAAGGCCGCGGCCAAACCCGCGAAAAAGATGACCGCTGCCGAGCAGCGGCGCGAAACAGCACGCAAAAAGGCGGAGGAAGCGCGCCGGCAGGCCGCTCTTGCCGAACAGCGTCGCCGGGCAGAAGCGGCAAGAATCGCTCGTGAGCGAGCCTTGGCGTTCGAACGCGGACTGCGGACCGAGACCATTGAGAATATTGCACGCGATAATACTCAAGGCGAGGATCTCGGCATCAGGCAGGCGGCCATCAATGCTCTCGGCGACCGCGCCGGGACGATCGTCGTGATGGAGGCAAAGACCGGCCGCGTCGTGACGATGGTCAATCAGGAATGGGCGATCAAGAAAGGCTATAAGCCGTGCTCGACCGTCAAACTCGTGACGGGCGTTGCCGGGATCAATGAGAACAGGATCACGCCGGATGGAGCCATAAGCGGCGACTCCGGGAGAATGGACCTTGACGATGCCCTTGCCTATTCGAACAACCCTTATTTTCAGCGTGTCGGCAGCGGGCTCGGCAGCGACAAGCTGATCCAATACGCAAAGCAGCTCGGGCTCGGCCAGCCGACCGGCATCAATGCCGAGGGCGAATATGCAGGAAAGCTGCCCTACGGCAATAACAATCCGCGGATCTATTCCCACGCCGATGATTTTGAAGTGACCCCGCTTCAGCTCGCCGTAATGGTGACGACCATCGCAAATGGCGGCAAACGGTTAACGCCGCAGATAAACCGCGACCGCACTCAGCGCGTAAGCCAGCAGGCAAGGCTAAAGGGGACCGCAAGTGTTCCCAATCAAACGCTCATGGGCGTGATTCCCGGAATGATAGGAGCCGCCGAATACGGTACGGCCCGCCGCGGAATGGACCAAACGCTAGGCGTTGCTGGCAAGACGGGTTCCTGTATCGGGCAGGGCTCGTGGGTCGGGCTTTTTGCATCGGTCGCCCCGATCGAAGATCCCGATTATGCCGTGGTCGTCATAACTCGCGGACAGGCCGCCCGCGGACGAATCTCAGCCGCCATTGCCAGCCAAATTTACAATGCTCTCGGCAACCGCATACGGCGCGATCCGGAACGGCTGCTTGCTTTGCAGAATTTTCGAAATCGCCCGGTGCAGCCCCGCGATGCGATGATCGCAGCCCGGGCGGGTGATGAAGAAAAGGACGGCGACGAGGACGAGGAATTGACCGATGAGGCCGTCGAGGCCGCCCCGCAGCGGACGATCGTTGCCGGAGCTTCACAGCAGCGTCCCGCGGAAACACCGCGGGTCACGCGAACTACGCAATCCGCACCGGTGTTTAACCCTGTCGTTATCGAGTACGATCGCAGTGCCGCAGCAAAGCCAACCGCCCCCGCCGCGAAGCCGGTAGCTCCGGCGGTGAAAAAGACCGATTCCCGGCCGGTCAACGCACCCGCACGCACACCCGCTCCGCGCTCGGCCGCCCCCGCGGCAAAGGCCACACCGGCAAAAGCGAAGCCGACGGCCGCCGCAAAAAGCACAGCGGCAACGAAGCCAGCCGCAAACGGGGCCAAAAAGCCTGTGGCGAATCCGAAGACCCCGGCCGCTAAAAAGCCGGCCGCCAATTCCAAGGCTCCGACAAAGAGTAACGCTAAACCCGCGGCCAAAAAGCCCGAACCGGCTCCGGCAAAGAAAGCAGGTGCAAAAGCCCCGGCAAAAGCTCCGGTAAACAGCAAAGCGACGCCGGCAAAGGCCAAGCCAACAGCTAAAAAACCCGATCCCAAAGCAAAGCCGACGACGGCTGCCAAGGAAAAACCGCGTCCCCGCATCGTGCGTAACTAGAAAGCAGACTGACCGCTTATTGAGAGTTTTTCGCGCTTTCGCTTGACATCATTTCCCGCAATAAATGATTATTATTGGTCACTGCTTTTTCAGGGCAGGCCGGGATCCTATTCTCGGCGGGTGTATAACACGCCCTGATTTTTTAGCAACTATTTTTCCGAACGATACATCAGACAACACGCGAAACCGATTCAGCGTTTTCCGGTTTCCGATGGGTTAGTAACAAGCAGGTTTTGGAGGAAGTAAGAGAAATGAAAACGATCTTTAGATATATCGGTTTTGCAGCACTTTTGGCGGTTTTCATGGCTGCCGGAAGCACGGCCGTTTCGGCTCAGGATCAGGACCCGTGCGAGGATTTCGACGGGATGAATGCACTTTATGAAAAGGTTACTGCCAACTACGGTAAGATCGCTACGCTTGAAGTGGCGGTCGATGCCGGTAAGCAGTACCTTGAGAAGTATGGTAATTGCGCCTCGGCCAAGGACTTTGTCGATTGGCTCAAGCCGCAAATGCCGCAGTGGGAAAAGGATGTTGCTCAGTACAAGATCGACCAAAAGCTTCGCCCGCTTTTCCAGAAGTATGACGCAGCCGTCGGCGGCCAGAACAAGAACTGGGCTGAGGCTTTTGCCGCTGCCAAAGAAATTCAGGCGATCGCTCCAAACGATCCCCGTATCCTGAATGTGATCATCCCGCTTGGGCAGGCAGCACTTTTCGAAGCAGCACCGCCGAAGAAGAACAACGCCTTCAATGCTGATTCGCTGATGATGGCCGACAGGGCACTTTCAATGCTCCGCAGCGGAACCCCGGCCACCAAGAAGAACAAGGACGGCAAGGACGTTTTTGGCGTATTCGAATTTGAAGACACTAAGGACCAGGTGATAGCAGACCTTACGTACGCGAAAGCCTACGTTAAGTTCTACGGACAGGGCGACAAGAAAGCCGGTTTGATCGATTACTTCGAATTGACACAGATGCCGGCCGGCAAGACCAACCCGGCCGTTTACGGAGCCATTGGCGACTTCTATTTCGAAGAGGTCACAAAGCTTGCGAACCAGGTCAAGGACATGATCGTTGCCCGCAACGCTTTGACGACCGACGAGGAAAAGATAGCCAAGGACAAGGAGATCGCCGAAAAGGAAGGTTTGCTCAAGGGCTATGCCGAACGTGGTGTCGATGCTTACGCCCGAGCCTACAAGAACACCAAGGCAGACGCAGCTACTAAAGCCTATCGCGATGGTCTTTACAATAACGTAAAGACGCTCTACAACGTCCGCTTCGAGAAGGAGACGGGAATAGATGAGTTCATCGCATCGACGATCCAGAAGCCGATGCCGAATCCGACCTCGGAGGTCACTCCGGTCGTCACCGAATCGCCGACCGCTGAAAGCTCGACCGATACCGCTTCGGGTAACTAATTGCCGGAAGGGCTCGAAAAGTCCTGGGGCACTATCTATTGATCGGCCGGACGTCCTTTGATCAAGGGCGTCCGGTTTTGTATTTGCAGGGCGACCGCTTAAACTATTTTTGGCCTTAAATGAGCATTGCGGACCTTGAAGAAAGGATCGGACATCATTTTGCGGATAGCTCCCTGCTCCGGCATGCTTTGATGCATAGCTCGGTCGCGACCGAACGTGAACCCGGCCGCAGCGGGCGAACGACGAGCGACGACAACGAGACGCTTGAGTTTCTAGGCGATGCCGTGCTCGGGCTGGCGGTCGCCGAGGAGCTCTTCAGGCGGCATCCGAATTCGCACGAGGGCGAGCTGACCCAGATGAAGCACCAGCTCGTCAGCGCAAAGGCATTTGAGGGCATCGCACGTGAGATCGGGCTTGGCGAGTTTTTGTTGCTTGGCCCGGCCGAGGAACGCTCAGGCGGGCGCGATAAGCCGGCGATACTTTCGGATGCGTTCGAGGCCGTGATCGGAGCTGTATTCCTCGATGGCGGGTATCCGGCCGCACGCGACGTTACGCTCCGGCTTTTTGGCGAGCGTGTTGCGGCGGCAAGCCCGCAGGCTTCGGTCGATTTCAAGTCGCTGCTTCAGGAGCGGCTTCAGGGTGTCGGTTTCCCGCTTCCGGAATACCGAACGATCACAGAGCACGGGCCGCCGCATGATAGAACATTTCGCGTTCGAGTCAGTTGGAAGGGCGGATCGGCCGAAGGCGAGGGACGAAGCAAAAAGACTGCCGAGATAGCGGCCGCCGAGGTCGCACTCGCCGCGATCAGATATCTTGACGAGAAACAATAATCTATGAGTATTGACACACCCGAGGTGGCAACGGCCGAGGTTGATGAAAAGGAAAAGGAGCAGGCGAAAAAGCCGGCCGGGCCGCCTAAGTCGCTCTTTCGCGAATATTTCGAGTCGCTGACGGTGACGCTCGTTATGGCGCTTTTCGGAATGACCTTCATCCTGCAGGCCGTTACCGTCCCGACCGGCTCGATGCAGAACACCATCCTCGTCGGCGACTATTTGCTCGTCAACAAGTTCATCTTTAACCCCGCGGGCGACCCGCTGCCGTTTCTCCCGATGCGCGACATCGAACGCGGCGACATTATCGTTTTCAAGTATCCCGGCAACCGTGCCCGGCCGGAACGCGACCGCTTTCGCGGACAGGGCAACCCGCCGCTCAAGGCGTATCAGATCAACTACGTAAAACGCGTCATCGGGCTGCCGGGCGAGACGGTCGAGTTTCGGAATAACCGCGTTTATATCAATGGCGAACCGCTTGCCGAAAATCGGGTCATCGGCGATGCCCCCAACAATATCTCAGAATTAGAGACGCTCGAGTTCGAGGAAAAAGACCCGAATGCGAAGTGGACCGTTTATTACAACAAGGCGACAATGGACGCTGTTCGTGCTGGGCGACGGCTTCCGACCGCGGGTTACGATTTCGGCGTCGAGGGCAAGGAGATGGTCGTTCCGCCAAATAATTTCTTTGTTCTTGGCGATGCCCGCGACGATAGCGAGGACGGCCGCGTTTGGGGATTTGTTCCGCGTGAGTTGGTCATCGGCCGGGCGATGTTCGTTTATTGGTCGTGCGACCGCGGAGCATCGAACGGCGATATGCTCGGCTGCCTGACACATCCGCGGCTTGACCGGATCGGCAAGTTCGTCAAGTAGCTTCTCGCGTTTCCCGATGAGGATCGATCTAAGCGATGAGGTCTCCGGCGCGGTCCATTTCGACCGCCCCATAGTCGCGCTCGAATCGACCGTTATTGCCCAGGGACTCCCGCATCCGCAGAACATTGAGACCGCGCTCAGGCTTGAGGCTATTGTCCGCGAGGGCGGCTCGATACCGGCGACCGTCGCCGTTCTTGGCGGGCGGATAAAGGCAGGGCTCACCCGTGAAGAGATCGAGCATCTTGCCCGTTCGGAGAACGTCCGAAAGGCCTCGATCCGCGACCTTCCGATCGCAATTGCCGGCAAGCTCGATTGCGCGACGACCGTCGCCACGACCACCTTCATCGCCCGCAAGGCCGGCATCCGAGTCTTTGCGACCGGCGGCATCGGCGGCGTTCACCGCGGTTCGCTGCTGGACATCTCTGCCGATCTGCCGCAGCTAGCCGAAAATCCGATCATCGTAGTTTGTTCTGGGGCGAAGGCCGTGCTCGACCTCCCGGCGACCCGCGAATGGCTTGAGACGCATGGCGTGCCGGTGATCGGCTGGCGTTGCAGCGAGTTTCCGGCGTTCTTTTCGCGGTCGAGCGGGCTTGGGGTTGACGTCCGGCTCGAAAAGGCCTCGGATGTAGCAAAGATCGCCGAGGCGAGAGGCGAGCTTGGGCTTCAGCAGGCGTTGCTTGTTGTGAATCCGGTGCCGGAGGCGGATGAAATCCCGCGGGCCGATGCCGAGCGTTTGATCTCGGACGCACTCGCCGAAGCGGCGGCCAAACGCATCACCGGTAAGGCGATCACGCCGTTCCTTCTTAGCGAACTCGCCGAAAAAAGCTCGGGCCGGACGATGAAGGCGAATATCGCCTTGCTCGAATCGAACGCCCGCGTTGCAGCGGAGATCGCCGCCGCACTTTAACGCGTCGCTGTCCTTTCCATCTTTTCTTTCAACGCATCAAGTCGCTTTTGGGCCTCCGCAGATTCTTGGCTTGCAGCGTGCTTACTTACGACCTCGGACCACGAAGCGCCGTCGTAGTGGAACAAACGCGTTGACGAATTAAAGACAAAGCGAATTCCGAGCCTGCGGTAGCGGTCGAGGCTTACGAAATTGAGAAAGTAACTATGGACCGGTGCTCCCGAGGCGGCCATCTCGCGGCGATCGAGCCGGTTATTGGCATCGCGGCTAAGCCGTGAAGCAACGTCCTCAAGCAGGTCTCCGTAAAGAAGGAGCACCGCAGGGCGGAAGCGCGAGTCAGGGTAGAGCTTGAGGAAATGCGTGGCGAGTTCCACCTGCGGAAAGCCGCTCGCGGCTTGGATCAAGCGAACAAAGCGATCCTCATCCTCCGAGCGAAATTTGCCGAAAACGGCGTCCGCCTGAACCCAGCCCGCCGCCGGCGGCATGGCCGAAACGCGAAAGAACCTGACGCCATCGGCCTCCGCAACGCCAAGAATCTTGACAACGCGGCCGCGGCGCATCCTCTGAACGGCGTTTGCAAAAAGGCTCGGCCGATCGCGGAGCACGGAGATCGTCTCGTCCATTACGACGGCCGTTTTACCGACCTCGGCAGGCTGCGGCGTGCGGGCCGCCGGACGGCGTTGGGCCTCGGCGGTGAAAGTGAATAAACAGAGAAATAGCAGCAGAAGGAGAGCAGGTTTCATAAGCTTTGTTTCAATATCCGGGCCGCGGCTCCGGCGTGGTGAAAGTGGCAGATCGCGGTCGCCAATGCATCGGCCGCATCGTGCGGCGTCGGGACCGTGCGGAGCCCGAGCAGGATGCGAACCATCTCGCCGACCTGATGCTTCTCGGCATTGCCATAGCCGACAATGGTTTGCTTTATCAGCCGCGGGGCATACTCGGCGATCGCAAGCCCACGCTGCTCGGCAAGCAGCAGCACGACGCCGCGGACCTGCCCGAGCTTCATCGCCACGCTGACGTTTGCGGCGTAAAAGGCTTCCTCTATCGAGAGCACGTCCGGCGAATGGGCATCGATGACCTCGGAGACGCCGGCGTAGATACCCATCAGCCGTTTTGAAAAGGCATCACGGCTCTTCGAACGGACCGTTCCGAAGGCAAGCGAAGTGTACTTCGAGCCCAAGCCCTCGACCACGCCCCAGCCGAGAGTTTCGCTTCCCGGATCGATACCTAAAACACGCATAAACGCCTGAAATCCTTTGCAAGATAACCGAATCCGACGCACGAGGCAAGAGAGCAGCCGCTCTGCGACGCGTTTGTAAAAGCCGAGGGCAATCCGTATCATTGCGAATTATACCGAACAAACTGCCTTGAACGAGATGAACGCCGCCGCCGAACCCGCAAAACCCGTAGAGTCCGTAAGAACGCTGCTTGAAGATCTGATCGACTACGCCGGGCTTTTTCCGCCCTCGCAGCTTTCGATGCAGGAGGCGGTCGTCAATTATGCGGCATACCGGAGCGGCGAACTTGGCTGGATGCTCGGGCGGTTCGTGGTGCCGACGGCCCGGCTTGATGAGTTCCTTGACTGTGCCGGTGACCTCTTGTCCGGCGGTTCGGCTTTCCCCTGGCGGCTAAGCGCTCTCTCGGGCGAGGACATTACGGCAACGATCAAAGCCGTCAACGACTTCAACCGCGAGAACGAAGGGCGGGCGGTAATCGACACGCTCGAGGTAAAGGCGACGACCGTTTCGAAGATAGAGAACACGGTCGCGCTTTTGCCCGAGGGGCTGACGGCATTTTTTGAGATCGCGACCGGCGATGAATTTGTGGACCTCGTAATGTCGCTCGCCGCCCATAAGCAGCGGGCAAAGATACGCACCGGCGGTGTGACCCCGGCGGACTTCCCATCGGCCCGCGAGATAATCCGGTTTGTCAGGAGCTGCATGGCGGCCAACGTGCCCTTCAAAGCGACGGCCGGGCTCCACCATCCGCTCCGTTGCTTTAAGCCGCTGACCTATGCCGCCGACGCTCCCCGCGGGGCGATGCACGGCTTTCTCAACATGCTGCTGATGACCGCCTTTGCCCGCGAGAGCTACCGGCCATCGCTGCTTGAGGAGCTGATGGAAGACGAGTTCGAGGAGGTCTTTTCCTTTAGCGAGGGCGGCGTCGCCTGGCGAAGCGAGTATTTCCTGACGACCGCTCACCTCAAGCTGCTCCGCACCCGCGGAATGATCTCCTTCGGCTCGTGCTCCTTCGACGAACCGGTCGAGGACCTCCGCGCAATGGGATTGCTATAAAGGCAGAGACGCGACCGGTGCGGAGGGTGTCAAAGCTAAACTATCAAGCTGTCGTGGCACCGCGAATGAGCCAGAACTGTTCGGGTAAGAATGCATCAAGCCGATTGACGCCACAGGCAGAAACCCGACCGGTAGGGAGGGTGTCAAATAACATTACGAATGAGCGAATATCATGGTCCACTACCTCGACTGGGACGACAATGAACGGCCGATCGCGTACCTGATCACCTTTCGGACCTACGGCACATGGCTGCACGGGGATGATCGATTTTCTGTGGATCGACACAACGGAAAGAACGTGTACGGCTCACCGGCGATCAAGCCGAACAAGAAGCTTAATCGCATCATGGAAGCCAAGACCGCAGGTGATGCGTTCCTTCTCGATGCAGATGGCCGGAGGGTCGTCGATAAGGCAATTCGTGAGGTCTGCACGATCCGTGAGTATTCTCTATTTGCCCTAAATGTGCGTTCGAACCATGCTCATAGTGTCGTTTCGGCGACCGCTAAACCGGACGCTATTATGAACTCATTCAAAGCGAATGCAACACGCGAACTGCGAAAGGCCGGACTTGTTGCCGATGAGAAAATATGGTCTCGCGGGGGAAGTACGCGTTTTCTATGGAAATCGGTCCATGTAGATCTGGCGGTGGATTACGTTCTTTATGGTCAGGGCGATGACTTCCCGGGCCTTGTTTGATGGCAAAGAAGTGACACCCTCCCTACCGGTCGGGTTTCCGCCTGTGGTGAGGCAGAAACCCGCTTGGGTTGCAACCGTGAAAAATGAAAACGATGTACGAGATAAACGAAACGCACGACCCGAACCTGAAAAGCTGGGTCGAATCCGCCAACGACCCGAATACGGATTTTCCGATACAGAATTTGCCGTTTTGCATCTTTCACGACAGGAGTGATCCAATGCCAAAGCCGGGCGTTGCAATCGGCGATCAAATTCTGAACTTGGAAGCGTGTCTTTCCAAGAGACTCTTTGGACCGCGAGTTCGTGAGGACTTGGGAGGATCATTTGGCGGCTTCGATGACTTACTTCGCTACAACTACAGCGACACAATTACACAGATTAGACGAGAAATTATTCAGCTACTGCGTTTAGAAAGTGATCAGAAAGACGAGTTGATTGGCTGTTTAATATCGCCGCGATCATTGACATTCTCACAGCCTTTCTTGATCGGCGATTACACCGATTTCTACTGCTCGATCTATCATGCGACGAATGTTGGGTCGATGTTTCGGCCGGATAATCCGTTGATGTCGATTTACAAATATATTCCGATCGGGTATCACGGGCGGGCTTCGAGCATTGTTGTGAGCGGTACAGATATCAAACGCCCCAAGGGCCAGAACCGGAGCGATGCAGAGAAGCCGCCGGTGTTTATCCCGTGCAAGAATCTCGATTA
>SXGQ01178386.1_pt1 | contig 10708 bp, 18 predicted proteins | sample 3178371 | NCBI WGS metagenome assembly SXGQ01 (sample SAMN11356859, study PRJNA531348) | freshwater metagenome | isolation source: freshwater sample F1-20 | place: China: Fuxian Lake, Yuxi | collected 2017-12-25 | reverse complement strand
GAATGGGTTCCGCTAGAAGCTGTCAACACAGGTTGGGAGTGGCAAGGCACCGCAATCGTTTCAGCAAGGTCTATTGAGTAAAGGATTCTAATGGCTTATACACGCAGGACTTACGCTGGCGGTGCGGCGGCTACCACCATTTCGGGGGCTTTGGCATCTAACGGCACCTCGATTACGATTGCCGCCTATACCGGTTGGCCGTATGACGCTACGAACCCGTTCTATGTGGTGGTTTCCCCCGGTACTGCGTCGGAAGAAAAGATTCTGGTCACCCGCACCACCTCGACTAGCACCACTTTGACGGTGACAACTCGCGGGGTGGACGGTACGACCGCCGCTGCCCATTCTTCGGGTGCGACGATTTATCCGGTGTTCACGGCGGTTGATGCTGACGAAGCGAACGCTGTCGCGTCTACCTTGACCACGAAGGGTGACCTGCTCACTTACACCGGTTCGGCGTATGCGCGTACTGGTGTGGGGGCGAACAACACCGTTCTAGTTGCCGATTCAGCTGAAACGAACGGCATCAAGTGGGCCAGCCTGTCATCGGCGGGAGCTATCCCAGCCAGCCTCATCGACGCTAAAGGCGACCTGATCGCCGGCACAGCAGCCGACACCGCAGGACGACTAGCAGTCGGCACCAACGGATATGTGCTGGTAGCTGACTCAGCCGAAACAACCGGCCTCAAATGGGTATCATCTAACGATGACGCAAACAACATCCTTGCTTTCGGATCATTCGCCTAAGGAGCAATAATGGCAACATTCAGCAAAACAATTCTGTCAGGCTCAACAAATGGGCGTATGGTCAAGGTCGCTGCGACCGCCACGGCAGGAACATTGATCCATGCCACCGGCACGTCGGCCACCATTCAGGACGAAATCTGGTTGTATGCGGTGAATAGTGATACAACTGCCCGCAAGTTGACAATCGAATTCGGGAATACCACTTCTCCCGACGATCTGATTGAGTTTACTGTTCCGGCAGAATCCGGTTTGTATCTGATTGTTCCGGGTTTGATTTTGACTGGTACTGGTTCAGCTGCGAATAATGTTCGGGCGTTTGCTGCTACTGCTAATGTTGTGAATATTGCGGGTTATGTGAATAGGATTACGCCCTAGTTATGAGCGCACGTTACGGTGATAAAACACGGGCCGGTGACGGCGTTTCTTTGAATGGTCGTCGAGGTGGAGCTACATCAGAAATTTCTGTTGCCGCGTCCCCTTCTCCTGCCGCATCGTCAACGCCGGTAACTATTGCTGGCACCGAATATATTGTTTGGACTGTCACCGCCAATACAGATTTGTCTTTTTCTGGGTGTCCATCTACTGCTAAAGCAGAAATTATTATGATTGGTGGCGGCGGTAATGGTGGCCCCGGAACACTATCTGGTGGCGGCGGTGCAGGCGGTTTGATTTTAGAAACCGTTCCTGTTACCAATACTTCATATCCGATTGTAATTGGTGCTGGTGGAGGCAACAGCAGCACAGGTTTTTCTAAAACTGCTCCGGGAGGAAGTGCAGGAGGGCCACTCACATCGGGAGGTGCATCAGGCGGCCCGCAACCTTATGCCGCTGGTACCAACAGCCCACAATTAGGAGGTTCCGGTGGTGGTGGGGCAAGTATGCAAGGAACTGGCGGCCTTGCTCCTTTTGGCCCCGGCGGTACTGGCCCGCATCGAGGCGGTTATGGTGGGGCAGGAACACGCGTTTATTTCCCCGGTACAGCTCCCTATGAACTGATTGGTGGCGGCGGTGGCGGTGGGGCTAATGGCCCCTCTGGTGTAGGCGGTGTCGGTGGTACTGGTGGTGGTGGATCTGGTGGGCCAAGCGGAAGTGGAGGTTCTGCTGGGACAGCCAACACGGGTGGCGGCGGTGGCGGTAACGGTGGCAGCGCACCCCCAACAGGCATCAGCGCAAAATCTGGCGGTTCTGGCGTGTTGTATATCCGTTACGAAAGGTATCAAGCGTAATGGCTCACTTCGCAGAACTAGATCCGAACAACATTGTTCTCAGAGTCACCGTCGTATCAAATGCAGATTTGCTAGACGAAAACGGGGTTGAACAAGAGGCATTAGGAGTTGCCCTCTGCCAAAAAATGTTGGGCGGGAAGTGGATTCAAACCTCCTATAACGGCAACTTTCGTAAAAAGTTTGCTTTGATTGGCGACACCTACAACGATTCGTTAGACTCGTTCATTGAACCACAACCGTTCGGGTCGTGGTCACTAGATGGAAACGGCGACTGGCAACCACCAGTACCTAAGCCGGATGGGGAGAGCCAATGGAACGAAACAACTTTGAGTTGGGAACCAATCACAACGGAATAACAACCGGCCCACTCATCATCAAAGAACTATTTGACAGCGACACGCACGCAGCAATCAAACAGTTCCTAGATGATCGAGTACCGATGATGAGCGTCGGTGTAGACACCAAAGACTTTGTTCGTACCTACGCCCACAATGTTCCGTTCTTCGTCAACATTCATAAGCAGCTCACCGATCTTGCTTGTCAAGTGTTCAACGAAAAAGTGAAACCGTCCTACTCTTTCCTATCAATGTATGAGAACGATGGCATTTGCCCTCTGCATATTGATCGCCCCCAATGCCGATACACAATCGACTATCTGATTCGTCAGGATCAACTTGAACCGTGGCCGATCTGCATTGGTGACCATATGACCGATGAGCAGCGCACCGAACATGACGAAAACGGAACAGGTCATCCCGAAACAGACGACGACATTCAGGCTCGCATCAGCGCAGAAAACTGGCATGAAGTTTTGCTCAACCCGAACGATGCGGTTTGCTATTCCGGCACCCATTCTTGGCATTATCGACCGAAACGACTTGTCGGTAAAGCTGATCTAATTTTCTTCCATTTCGTCCCGGAGACATTCGATGGCCCTCTCAACTAATCCGATCAACCTCACGCTTGATCTGCCGAAACTTCGTCCTGCTAGTTCTGCTGGTGGCGGCTGGCCTTTGCGTAACGATCATGTCGAAAACTTTGCGTGGCTGAAAGATTCATTTACACCTGTTGAACTTGATGCGATTGTGAAGATCGGTCAAAGCATTGAGATTGACCGGGCCAGCACATTCGGTGGTAACGATCCGAAGGTTCGCGATTCGTATGTCAACTTTCTGTTCCCGAACGAAGTAACCAGTTGGGTCTTCGAACGGCTAGCTGGTGCGATCAACGAAATCAACGCTCGGTTCTTTGGCTTTGATTTGTACACGATGGAACAAGGGTTGCAGTTCACCCGCTATCAAGCCCCCGGCGAACACTACGAATGGCACATTGATCGAGGTATGAACTCTGGCACCCGCAAACTGTCGTTGTCGCTGCAACTCACCGACCCCGACGAATATGAGGGTGGGGATTTGGAATTGTGGTTCGGCGGGGAGCCGGTCAAAGCGTCACGTGAGCGTGGCATGATGACTTTGTTTCCGTCGTATGTGATGCACCGTGTCGCACCTGTAACGAAGGGTGTTCGATATTCGCTGGTGTGTTGGGTGTCTGGCCCGCCGTTCAAGTAGCTGACAGATGGTATTCTTGGGGCTGTTTGACGACCAGTTTTAGGAGCCAGTATGAGCCGCCCGTACACCGGAAATAGTGACCCCACCCCCACAGCCCGCGCCGGTACGAAGAAGTTTCAGGACTACATGGTATTTCTGTTCGGCATGAAGAACTTGGGTATCTATGCGAATCGTCCGGTGCGTGGCGGTTCCGGCCTGTCCGTTCATGCGACATGGCGGGCCTGTGACTTGGGTGGCAACGACAAGCAGATCGTGGACGCGATCAACTTCCTTGAAACAAACGCTGAGAAGCTGATGATCGAGGAAATCCATGATTACGGCAACCGTGTGAAGCCCGGTAAGCATGGTGCCGGCTGGCGTTGTGACCGTGCCGCATGGAAGGTGTATGACAAGCCGACTATCGGTTCGCCCGGTGCCGGCTGGGTTCACTATGAGATCGCACCGGCTATGGCTGACGATCCGGCGAAGGTGGATGCTGCGTTCAAGGAAATCTTGGATGCGATCAATAAGGCTTTCGCTAAGAAGTGACGCGCCTGTGGCGCATCTTGCCGTTCCTCGGCATCTTTCTACTATCCGCTAACTCTGCTTCCGCATCAGACAGGTTGCCGGTTGTTGGCCCAACCGACTTCTGGTTCACATTAGAACAACCAGCCCAACTAACCGCCCGTACGTACGCATGGGAATATGGCATTGATTCGATGCTGTGGTTGTATGACGAGGCCGGCAATCTGGTTGCGGCGAACGACGACTGGTTCGGGTTGGATTCTTGGCTGGATAGGACGTTGCCTGCCGGGTCGTACCGGGTGCGAGCTGGCGTATGTTGTGGCGATCCGAACCGCTGGTATGGCACATCGTATGAGATTGAGTTCAACAGCACCCCTATTGAGCCGACCAGTACGACGACAACAACGGTTCCTGAGACAACAACCACCGTGGAGGAAACCACGACAACCGTGGAAGAAACAACTACAACAGTAGAGGAAACCACGACAACGGTGGAAGAAACGACGACCACCAGCGAACAGCCGTCAACTACACTAGAAGAAACCACCACCACCGAACAAACAACCAGCACCACCCCGGAGGAAACATGGCCGCCAACCACCTCAGTCCCCGCCACCCCTCCCAAAACAACCACTTCATCAAGTTCAACAACATCGACGACCTCATCGACTACCTCAACCAGTACGACGACGAGTACCGTGCCGCCCACAACGGAACCAGCAACAACCCTGCCGGCGACCACCAGCCCGCAGACGACGGTTCTTGCGGTCACGACTGTTGCATCAACGGAACCTGCAACTGTCCCTTCTGTTTCGTCGTCTGTCCCATCTGCACCGGAAACGACGACGACGACGACGACGATCCCGCAGGTTGAACCTGAACTGCCAGCACCTCCGGTCGGAGCGTCCGAACAGCAGAAACGCCAGTTTGAATCACAAGTGAACGTGTTTAGTGGCGCATACGACAACTATGTGCCGGCTGGTTCTACGATTACGGTCGCGCAAAGGCGTACAATGGTTGCTGCAACTGTCGCAGTTTCGACTGTGATGCCCGGCCCGACCAGACGGAGGACAAAGTGAAACTGTGGAAATCCCTCCTGCAAGCAGGTGTCATGGCTGCCGGGCTGGTGCTGGTTCTCATCACCCTGTCTGGCACCACCCAGAAAATCGGCGTGTTCCTGTCCGTGTTGAGTATCGCGTTTTTCCTGCTTGATGCCATGTTGGACGACCCTGAAGAATCCGACGAGTGAAGGTATAATCCGTCTATGAGCCAGACCCCGAAGCCTCCCAAGCCCGCCAAGTCTCGTCGCCCCCGGCTGTCTGGCGAAGAAATCCAAGCTCGCACCCGCGCCATCCTGATCCTTACCCTTGCCGGCGTGTTGGGTGTATCGGTGTTGGGCATCCTTCTGTCGGTCATGTTCATCAGTCAGCCGATGGAACAAGCCCCGAATGATGCTGCGTTCCTGAAGATGTTGGAACCGTTGATGTTCTCCATTGGTGGTGCGCTCACCGGCCTCGCTGCTGGTGGGGCTATGCGCTCATCGAAGCCTGACGACAGCGAAGAATAACCTCTAATGGAAGCGGTGTGGGTGCCGGTTGTTGTCGCGTTGATCGGCGGGCCTGTTATGTGGTTCCTCACCCGGTTTGACCGGCGCAACACCGAACAGCACGGTGAGAACCAGCGGGTGTTGAACCGTATCGAGAATAAGGTTGATCGTCTGGACGGACGCATCGATTCTCATATAGACTGGCACACCCACAACGAATAAAACCCCTGCTCAGAGGGTCTTTTTAGGATTGGTGCTTGACATTGAGTGACGACATTGTTCGACTATTCCCTGAAATCAGGCATTACCTATCGCGGGTGATGCCACGTGGGACAGCAGATGGCGACCGTCTGGCCGTCATCATTGCTAGATTGGAGAGCTATGGGACTGGCCGACGACCTGATCGTCAAGGACAGCGCACCTAAACTTTGTGCGTTCGGACGGATGCGAGCCGAACTAGACGCAAAGGATCAGGCTGCGTTGGATGGGGCAATCAAACTGATTCTGATGACCCCACCGCAGATTCGATCTGCTGCCGGTGGTACCACGATTGCATGGTTGCATGAGGCACTTCGTAAGAACGGTGTGCGGATTGGCAGACAGTCAATCAACGACCATCTGAAGGGAGTGTGTGGTTGTGAGTCTCGCTAACGAGTTATCCACCCCGCCTGTGGATCGTAAAGCGTTGTTGGGGAAGATTGCTGACCTGTTGGATCGGCAAGGGATTTCAGTTGATGAGGTCGGCAAGATCAACCGTGTCTCCCTTTACCAGTCGTTGACGAAGAACGATGACGGTGAAGCTGAGGTGCATGACCTGATCGGTTTGCAGTTCTCGCCGGCGTGGGAACAAGGCCCACAGTTCGATCCGGTTCGACAAGGCCCAGCAGTCAAAGTGACCGCCCGTCCGGGCAAAGGATTGCCGAAACCTGACGGCATGGAAACCGCAGTCGTGCTACCCGATATGCAGATCGGCTACTACCGTGCCGCTGATGGTGGGTTGGAACCGACACATGATGAGCAAGCAATCCATATCGCAGAAAGCATCATCGCTGCCGTACAGCCCGATGTGATCGTGTTGGTGGGCGACAATCTTGATGCCCCAGAGTTCGGCAAATATCGGTTGTCGCCGGCGTTCGCCCAAACAACACAGCAGTCCATTGATCGTGCAACCGAACTGTGTTTCCGGTTGCGAGCGTTAGCACCAGCGGCCCGCATCGTATGGATTGCCGGCAACCATGAGGAAAGGATTACCAATGCGACACTCGATAACCTCAAAGCTGCGTTCGGTATCAAAAGAGGTCTTGCACCTGACTCTCTCCCCGTACTATCTGTACCGTTCCTCTGTCGAATGGACGAAACACAAGTGGAATACAAGCCGGGATATCCAGCCGGGTCGTTCTGGATCAACGAACGACTCAGGGTTATTCACGGCGACAAGGTTGCGTCAGGTGGCAGCACAGCTCACAAGTATCTTGCGACTTCCAAAACGTCCGTCCTGTACGGACACATCCACCGACGCGAATGGGCAGAACGATCCCGCGAAGATTTCGACGGAGCCAAAACCATTATGGCGGCAAGCCCCGGCACTCTTGCGCGATGTGACGGCAGCGTTCCGTCTACGAAAGGCGGCCTCGACTTGGAAGGGCGACCGCTACCGATAGTCGAAGATTGGCAGCAAGGGTTGGGTGTGGTCACCTATCAGCCGGGAGACGGCGAGTTCTGGTATGAGCAGGTCGCCATCCACGGCGGCAGGGCATGGTTCCGCGGTAGAGTTTATGCATGACCGACAAGTACGGCGAATGCGAGGTTTGTGGTGAGTGGCTCGAACGAGGACAACGACTCTGCGAAGGGTGCGAGGAAACCGGGGCCGCCAAAAAACCCGAACGCCGAGGTGTACGACAAAGACGACACGACTTGGGCGATGGTGATAGTTCAATGGCGTGACGCCCATTCGGGCGATCCGGGTTGGACTCACACCGGAGATTATGAACCCGACCCGTGTCTACCGCTAACGGTTGGTTGGGTGTGGCCCGACTGTAAAGAAGGGTATCTGACGATTTGTGGGACGGTGATGAACACCGCCGAAAACCCTGAGGTGGTCGGTGACGTGAACCATATCCCGTGGGAAAACATTGTGGCCTGTTACAGCTTGTCGACGTATATGCCGATCAACTGGAACGACGAACTTAGGGATTGACAACCCTGCCACACCCCTTTATTATCGTCGGTGGGAGACAAACAAAGGAGAATGAATGTCCATCATTATCAAACCTAAGCACGGCTCGATTGAGTGGTTGCAGATCAGGCATCGTGACCCGGAAGGTCGGCCTGTTATCTCAGCTTCTGATGCTGCCGCTGTTCACGGTGTCCATCGGTTCAAGACAACACACCAGTTGTTTGCGGAAAAGATCGCTGCCGAACCTCCGGTGACGGAAACAACGCCGGCGATGGATCGAGGCAACCGACTGGAACCAATCATCGGCCAATGGGCATCCGACCTGCTGGACGTACGACTCGTGCAGCCGTCGTATATGTACTGGTTGGATCATAGCAACCATCCGATGATCGCCACGCTCGATTTTGTTGACGAATACGGATACGAGAACAGTCATCCGCAGATGATCGTTGAAGTGAAAACCTATAACGGCGTGTGGGATGGGGTGTTGCCTCCGTATTGGCGGTGGCAGGGTGTCCAGCAAGCGATTTGTGTCGGGCCGCATATCGACAAGATCACATGGGCGATTTTCGACTCGACGCTTCAGCTTCACTTGTACGAGCAGACGATCACCCAAGAGGAACGGCACGAACATTTGGGGGCAGTCCAAGACTTCTTGTTCTGGGTGAATCTTGGTACACCAAACCCGGAGTGGCCGGCAACGTACGACGATGTGTCGCTGGTGTTCCCTGAGCCGTCCGATAAACAGGTTGATATCGGCGCACATCGCATCTTGCTGTCCGAGCTGCGTGATGTTCAGGAACAGAAGAAGCAGTTAGGTTTGATCGAGGACGAACTGAAAGCGAAGATCGCTAGTCTGCTGGGTGAAGCTGACACGGGGACTATTGACGGTAGTGTTGCTGTGACATGGAAGCAGCAGAAACGTTCGTCGTTTGATGGGAAGGGTTTGCAGAAAGCACATCCTGACCTTTACGATGAGTTCACGAAGATCAGCACGTTCCGTGTGCTGCGTATCAAGGGAGAGAAGTAATGGAACAAAGAGAAGCACTACTCAAAGTCCTGAAGGACTATGCCGTACCCGATCCGAAGATCGTCGGCAAACTACCGAAGGGTAGCATCACCCTTGATTTCGTCGGCCATGCTGACATCACCCGCATCCTCATCGAAGTAGACCCACTCTGGTCATGGTCACCTGTCGCATGGGACGACACGACCGGGATGCCAAAGGTTCATGTGGCGAACGGTGTCGCAACAATGTGGGGAACGCTCACGGTGTGCGGCAAAACGTTGTTGGGTGTCGCCACCTGCCAAGCAAACAAGCCCGACTTGTACAAGGAACTCGCATCCGATTTTCTGCGTAACGCAGCGATGCGGTTCGGTATCAGCCTGAGCTTGTGGAGCAAGGCCGAATGGGAAGATTTGGGTGCGCTTCCCGCACCAGCCCGCAAGATCAAAGCCGTCACCGAAACCAATGTGACCCGTGCGGTTGATCGAGAAACCATCAACAAGTTCCTATCCGCCTGTGCGAAAGCCAACCTTGACCACGATCAGGTAGCTGACGCAGCCGGCGTGAACCTCACCGGCGAAATCACAACCGACGACCTCACCAAACTTCGCAACGCGTTCAACCAACTGAAAGGACAACAGAAATGAACCACACCGTAGTCATGGGCAACGTAGGACGGCAGCCCGAAGGATTGAAATACACCAGCGCAGGACTTGCCGTACTGCGGTTCTCGCTCGCAGACACACGCGGCAAAGACGACAACAAGAAAACGTCATGGTACGACGTGGTGGTTTTCGACAAGCAGGCCGAAGCAGTTGCCGAAGTTATCCGCAAAGGCGACAGGATCATCGTGGTCGGCAGGTTCCAAGTTGAGGACTACGAAAAGAAAGACGGAACCAAAGGAAAAAGTGTTCAGCTTGTCGCAGACGAAATCGCCCTGAGCATCAAGTACCGTCGCAACAACGACGATGCACTTATGCAGGCATTTCCCGGCAGCCAACTCGATGACGAAGAAGCGTTCTGACCATCGTGTAGAATGGTTCTGTTCAGCTTGCGGCACAACCATCACAACCTACGTACCCCTGTCTGAGACTCCATACCATGCGTGTCGCAAACAAGGGTTACGCCGATTGAACTTGGAGCAACGTGAGCAAACAACGTCAGAAGGGAACCAGCTTTGAGACAGCCATAGTCGGCTGGCTAAAAGAACACGGTTTCCCATACGCTGAACGGCGCGCCCTGCACGGAACCTTCGACAAAGGTGACATCACCGGCACCGGGCCGCTTGTTTGGGAATGCAAAAACCATAAGACGCTAGCCATCTCCGAATGGCTGGTCGAAACTGAGGATGAACGGCAAAACGCTGCCGCCGATTACGGGATTCTGGTTGCGAAACGACGCGGCCACGGTGATCCCGGACAGCAGTATGCGATCCTGCCCCTCCACCAACTAGCTGCGCTACTGAAACAAGCCGGCTACTGACCGAAAGGCCACCCGTGAAACGTTTCATTGCTTGCCTGCTTCTAGCAGGCTGTATCGACACATACGCCAACCCGCCCGCCACCGATTCGGTGCCACAGGACACCACCGCCCACGTCAGCGAGCCTCCAGCGACCGTATACGTGCCTCTCCGAGCCGATTATCAGCAGCCGGTCACCCTCCCACCGACCACCCTGCCGGACACCCCCTGCCCGGAATGGTATGACACCGCTATCCGGGTTGGTTGGCCGGTCGAAGAATGGCCGACGCTTGCCCGAATACTCTTTCGCGAGTCCCGTTGCCTGCCGACTGCATTGAACGGTTCCGACCCGAACGGTGGAAGCACCGGCCTTGCCCAAATCAACCACTTCTGGTGCAAACCAACCCAATACACCGCGAACGGCTGGCTCCAAGATCAAGGTGTTCTCGCCACCTGCGACGAACTGTATGACCCTG
>SXGQ01078125.1_pt1 | contig 10708 bp, 10 predicted proteins | sample 3178371 | NCBI WGS metagenome assembly SXGQ01 (sample SAMN11356859, study PRJNA531348) | freshwater metagenome | isolation source: freshwater sample F1-20 | place: China: Fuxian Lake, Yuxi | collected 2017-12-25 | reverse complement strand
GTGGCCTGCTTGGAGAGATCATCATAAATGATGAGCGCATCCATGCCGTTATCCATGAACCACTCGCCAATAGAAGCTCCAGAGAAGGGTGCCAGATACTGATCGGCAGCCGAGTCGGAGGCGGCGGCCGCCACGACGATCGTGTACTCCATCGCGCCGGCCTTCTCGAGCTCAGCGATGACGCGGGCGATGTTGGACTGCTTCTGACCAATCGCGACGTAAATGTTGTAGACCGGACGGAAGTCCTTAACTCCAACATTCTGCTGATTGATCCGGGCCTGATTGATCATCGTATCCACGCCGATCGTGGTCTTGCCGGTGGAACGATCACCAATGATCAACTCACGTTGACCGCGACCAATCGGAATCATCGCGTCGATAGCCATGATTCCAGTCTGGAGCGGTTGGCTTACGGACTTCCGCTTAATGATACCCGGGGCGATCTTCTCGACCGGATAGAACGCTGTGGCTTCAATCGGGCCCTTGCCGTCGAGCGGGCGTCCGAGGACGTCCACGACTCGACCCAACAGTCCTTTTCCGACAGGCACCGATAGCAGTTTGCCGGTGGTCTTCACCTCGCTGCCCTCATGGAGACTGGTGTAGTCGCCCATGATAATCGCGCCGACCTCGGTTTCCTCGAGGTTCAGGGCGAGGCCGATGATGCCGCCACCGAAGTCGAGCATCTCATTGGCCATGCAGTCCGAAAGACCTTCGATCTTGCAAACACCATCGGAGATCTCGCGGATTTGTCCGATGTTTTGGCGTGTCACCGAAGCCTTCGCGCCGTTGATCTGGGCCTCAATTTCTTGGAGCAGGGAACTCATGTCGTCTGTGGGATTATTCGACTGTGGGAAAGTTGAAAATGATCGTTAAAAACTGTTCTCGAGAGCGGCCAACCGTGTTTTCACGGTGCCATCAAACACATCGCTACCAATCTGGATGCGGAGCCCGCCGATCAGAGTGGGATCCACGAAGAACTGGAAATCCAGACCGGACCCGTACTTCTGGGTCAGGCTGGCTTTAATGGAGTCCATCTGGGATTCAGAGGTGGGCACTGCGTTGTCAATGCGGACCGTGCGACTCTGGATGTCGAGCTCTACTAACCGTTGAAAATGGGTCAGGGCAGCCAGATAATTGCGAGGCTTGCTGGCCAAGACCTGCGTCATCACCTGGCGGACGCGGCCCTCGTTCAGCACACCATCGAGCAGGCAAATCCGGTAGAGATCCTTACCGTCACGCCGCGCCTGTTTTCCAATCTTCATCCGAGAAATTTAAGTTATGATTCCGGTTAGCTTAGGCGGCGATTTGCCGTTGGGTTTCTTCAGCTAAGCGCTTTTGGTCGTCCAACGTCAGAATCTTTCCGGTGACCTTGATGCTGGCCTCGACAACCAGTCTTCCAAATTCCTGACGGAGTTCCGCCTTGAGGCGGGCCAGTTCGGCGTCATTAGAATGACGAGCTTTGGCAATGATGTCGGCGGCGGCGGCAATGGCTTTTTGGGTTTCGATCTCCGTAACCCGTGCCGCTGCAGCTCTGGACTCTTCAATGATCCGACCGGTCTGGGCGCCCGTTTCTACCAACAACTCTTGGGACTTGCGGTGGGCAACGGCGAGATCCTCCCGTGCGCGGCTGGCATCGGCAAGACCTTGAGCGATGGTCGCGCGGCGGTCTTCCAAAGTCTTTTGGATGGGGCCGATCGCCCATTTCTTCAGAATGAGCGCAACCAACAAAAAGCTGATCGCATTGGCTACCAGCGCCGGAACGTTGGCCCCGAAGGTCTTGGCAATTTCGGCGACCGGACCCGCATCGGATGCAGCAAGAATTAGAAGATGGCTCATTTCTGTAGGAACTATGGGATCTGAACTTCTAGTAAAGGGGAGGCGCGGAACCATGGGGATCCGCGCCGACAAGATCACTTCCCGTTCCAGAGGAACAAGGCAAAGAACACGATACCTTCGGCGAAGGCCGTGCTCAAGATCGCCTGGACTAGGATCTTGGTCGCGGCACCGGGGTTGCGACCCACCGCTTCAGCGGCGCTTTTGCCAATCATTCCGACGCCGATGGCGGCGCCCAAGGCGGCTGCGGCGACGTGAATGTTGCCGGACATTTCTGCGATCATCATGGTGTTGTTTATCTTTGTAGTGTTGTTGCCAGCCATCCCGGCAGTCTTGCCACCGTCTGAGGGCCGAAATTATTAGTGATGAGAACCGTCCTCGGCATGTTCCTCATCGTGCGAACAGATGAGGAGGGTGAAGACCGCGGTCAGCAACATGAAAACCAGAGCCTGAACCACTCCCACCAAAATCTCCATAAAGTAGAAGGGCAAGGCTGTCAGCCAACCCAGTTTTGCACCGCCCAGATGAGTCATGGCCTCCAACATGTTTTCGCCAGCAAAGACATTTCCGAAGAGACGGAAACTCAAGGATACGGGGCGGAACAAGATTGAGACCACCTCGAGAAGACCGACTGCGAAGAAGACCACCATGAGGATGAATCCCATGAAACCGCCCAAGCCACCTTTGGCTCCAAAAAGATGCTTGAGAAAGCCCACAGGCCCATTGGCCTGCAGCGCCCAGACAGTCCAAAGGATAAAGAAAACCATCGCCATGGCGAAGGTCATGTTGAAATCCGCGTTAGCTCCGCGTAGCAGGGGTTCCGTCACATCGAAACCGTGTTCCGTAGGATGACCATATCCGATGCTGCCAACTCCCGGCAGTAACCCAAACCAGTTGGTGGCCAAAATGAAAATGAACAAGGAGGCGAAAAACCAGAAGGTCTTATGGACCAGTTCTGCTCCAATGATGCCTCCGAGGAAGTCATAAAGACTTTCGACGAGCCACTCCCAGAAGTTCTGCGCTCCATCGGGGACGTCCTTAATGGTCCGTACCCCAAGTCGCACAGCCAAAACCAGCAACAGAGACACAATCCAAGTCAGGACCATAGAGTTGGTCACTGGCAACGGTCCGATATGGAAAATGACCGGAGCCGCCGAAGGCAAGCCATGGGTGGCCGCGACCTCGTCAGGGTTTCCATGCTCTGCAGCAACGGTCACCAACTGAAAGAAGAGTCCGCCAAAGAGAAAAACTAAAGCTTTAGGCCAGGCCATCGTGATAAATAGGTAACCACCGGATCTGCTCCACGGGCAAGCAGACGGCAAAGGTTCTCAACTATTGTTTGGTCATCCTAGCGAGATAGTGAAAAGTTTCACAAGCGGTTTTTGCAGATCTTTCCACCGACTCGTCCCTCCATTTGAAACCCTTCGTTGGTTTTAATCTTCATTTTGGCTCCTGGGTCCATGTACGGGGACCGATCGTTCCGATGGGTTTCTATCCCCTGAGGAAAGCCCGAAGCCACATCCAAGACTGCTCGGCTGCAAAGAAGATCACCCAGGTGACCAACGTAAAATAGATAAGCGTGACCACCAGACTCAGGAGAGCCAGCAGGTACATGACGCCATCTCGCTGAAGCCGTCCGATACACGCGAAAAAGATGACCAGTGCCGGGAGCGAGTTCTGAAGCGGAACCACCAGAAATGGAAGAGCCACCAAGAGGCCTCCCACCAGGATGAGCCAGCCAGCGCCCCTGCGCCCGACCGCATCCACCAGCCAAACCATGCGTTCGGTGCGGCTCACGCGACCGACAATTCCCAGTAATCCACACCCGAAGCCGGAGAATGCGTTCCAAGTCATTGCCCGAGGCCGAGTCGAGCGGATGCGCATTGGCAGCCAGACCGATTCATCACCACGGATTAACCTCCAACCTATTCCTGCAAAGGCTAGGCCCCCGAAGGTGGCAATAGGCCCGGTGGGCAGGGGCTGAATGAATGGCAGCGTGAGGATCAAAGCCATCAACCAGGCGTTGCCCTCGCCCAGTTGATCAAGGAACTCACCGATGGTTTGCCCACCGGAGCGTGCGACCTGGGCCGTAGCACTCAAGGAACGGATAAAATCCGCCGCGGTGGCGTTTCGGGGGGACTGAGGTGATGAGGACATCCAGCGAGGCTCTCTGACCTTAAGGCAGAAGCCTCGATACAAGGGCACTGACGGACTTGCCGTCCGCTCGGCCATCCACCTTGGACTGGGCAACCTTCATGACCGCTCCCATGTCTTTCTTCGAAGTGACTCCCACCTCGGTGATGACCTCTCGAATCAAGCTTTCCAATTCTTCGGCGGACAACGCCTTGGGCAAGTACTCGGTGAGCACTTCCAATTCGGCCTTCTCGTTGGCTGCCATTTCCGTCCGTCCAGCCTTCTCAAATTCATCGATGGAGTCTCGGCGCTTCTTGGCCTCCCGTTGGATCATCGCCATCACATCGGCATCCGAGAGTGTCTCCGTTTTCTTTTCGATTTGGGCGTAACCCAGAGCCGACTTGAGCATCCGCAGCGTCCCAGTTCGGACGGCTTGGCGGGCGAGCATGGAGGATTTTAGTTCGTCGTTGACGCGTTGTTGGAGACTCATGATTCGGAAGCTTGGAGTTTGCGGAGCTGATCGCGGACTTCGGCAGCGGTCTCGTAGTCCTCGATTCGGATAGCCTCAGCAAGAGCGAAGCGAAGGCGTTCGATCTCATTCTGCGGTGGCTTACGACGAATTTCATCGAGCCATCCGCGCAGTGACAAGATTTCGCCGCTCTGTTCGATGAGTTCTTCGCGCTCGTGATCTCGATAAAACTCAGCCAACTCGCTGATGCCTGCCTCGATGGCGACCATCGCAGCGTCCCGATCGCTCTCTTGGAGACGGGCTTCGCCGCGAGCTCGCGTGCGCATCATGGTGAGCTGGGGCGTGAATTGAACCACACTCCAGGAGAGGTCATCGGATTCGGCGAAGCGATCCACAAAGCTGAAGACTTCGAGGTTTCTGGCACAGTCACGCTCAACGGCCTCGTAATCCTTGAGCTGGAAAAAACAAATGTATCGGTGGTGATACTGAATGGATTCCTGCTGGAGGCGGCCGCATTCCTCCGAACCCAGGGCGAAATCTGGATTCTCGCCATCAGCGCTGGCGGGGGCCTGTTCAGAACGCTTTCGGTAGAAATGAAACCAGGACTCATTTCCCATGGGCTTCTTGCCGTCCGGACGTCCCAACACATTCATCTGGAGAATCCCCAGATCTACACGCAGTTGGATTTTCTCACCATCCTTGCCCTGAAAGCGGCGCGCCACCACCTGACCGGGCTTATAATCCCAGTCCTGCAGCATCTCAGTGAGGTCGAACGTCATCGGTCTGCCAATATGGAAACTTTTTGGACAGCGTCAACGCGCAGGGCCGATGAGTTATTCTCACGCTCGCTCCCTATCGATTAGGCCAAGATTCCGGGAATCACCTCTCCGTGGACGTCCGTAAGGCGGAAATCACGCCCTTGGAATCGGTAGGTAAGCTTATGGTGATCCATGCCGAAGAGGTGCAAGAGAGTGGCGTGCAAGTCGTGCACGTGAACCTTGTTTTCAACGGCATAGAAACCAAAATCATCGGTCGCTCCGTAGACCGTTCCGGGCTTGATGCCGCCACCCGCCATCCAAATGGTGTATCCATGCGGATGATGATCCCGACCGATCTGATCGGGCTTGAGGGCTCCTTGCATCATCGGAGTCCGACCGAACTCTCCGCCCCAAAGGACCAAGGTTTCGTCGAGAAGACCGCGCTCCTTGAGGTCCTTGATGAGGGCGACAGACGGCTGATCGGTCTCGGCGCAACGCTTCTTCAAATCGAAGACGAGATTGCCATCCGGCCCGCCATGATGGTCCCAGCCCCGGTGGTAGAGTTGAACAAATCGGACTCCGCGCTCGACCAATCGACGGGCCAAGAGGCAGTTGTTGGCGAACGAAGCCCGGCCGGGAGTTGTCCCGTAGGCCTCATGGACTCGCGCTGCTTCGCCTGTAATATCCACAACCTCGGGCACACTGGTTTGCATGCGGTAGGCCAGCTCATAGGAGGCGATACGGGTCTGGATCTCCGGATCCTGCAGAACATCGAACCGCGTCTGGTTAAGGTCCCGCAGGACATCCAATGTTTGGCGACGGCGTTTGCGATCCATGCCCGGCGGATTCCCGACGTAGAGCACCGGATCGCCCTGTGAGCGCAACGTGACACCCTGATGCACCGTCGGAAGGAAGCCGCTGCCCCAAGCCGCATTCGTCAAAGGCTGTCCGACACCCGTCATCATGACCACGAAGGCCGGCAAGTCTTTGTTCTCGCTGCCCAGGCCATAGCTGAACCACGAACCCATGCCCGGCCGACCCGCCAGCTGGGCACCGGTGTTCATGAACAAGGTTGCCGGATCATGATTGAAGGCCTCAGAGTAGAAGCTCTTCACAAAGCAAATATCATCGGCAATAGAACCCAGATGCGGCAGGAGCTCACTCATCCAAGCTCCGGATTTGCCGTGTCGGGCAAACTGATACGGAGAGGCCAGCAACTTCGACTCCTTGCCGATCTGAGCCAAGCGGATGTTCTTCACCAACTCCTCCGGCACCCTTTGGCCGTTGCGCTTAGTCAGCTCGGGCTTGGGATCGAAGAGGTCGAGGTGCGAAGGGCCACCCGACTGGAAGAGGTAAATGATGTTCTTGGCCTTGGGGGCGAAGTGCGGGGCCTTGAACGCCGCGCCCGTTTCGGGAGTGCCGGCCCGCAGTGACGGGTTGAGCAAGGTACTCAGTGCCAAGGCGCCCATGCCGGTCCCGCAGTCCTGGAGGAAGCGCCGCCGCGTGGAGGCCTTGAGGGATTCCAAGATGGGTGTCGGCAACTGCGGGTGCATGGAGAGAATCTGCGTCCCGAATCCATCTCGATCAAGCCCCGCTCACAGGACAGCGTTCGGGGTTCTTTAACCGGATCACTGCTCCCGAACCGATTGAGATCTCTGTTCAACGAAAAAGGGACAGAACCGAAATCGGTCTGTCCCTTGTCCTGGTATCCCGCAGCGGCCTGTGGACCGGCTGCTCAGGCGCCGTACTTGTCGAACAGACGGGCGTTGGCCTGCATGAGGCGCATAAGATACTTCGCCTCGAAGATTCCGAGGGATCCGGAATTAGCTCCTGTCTCCGTGAAACGGGACAGCTTGTCGCTGCCACTGATTTCGGAGTGGATGAGCACCGGTTGCGGATGCCACGAGTGACCCTTCACCGCCACCGGTGTGGAATGGTCACCCGTGATCGCTATGACATCGGGCTTCTTGGCCAAGAAGATGGGTAAGGCGGCATCGAAGTCCTCGATGGCCTTCACCTTGGCCGCGAAATCACCGTCTTCGCCGGCCTTATCCGTGTACTTGTAGTGAATGAAGAAAAAGTCGTACTGATCGTACTCCTTCACGTAGCGCTCGAACTGCTGGGCGATGGTCTCTGGCCCTTCAATCTTCACCATGCCCACCAACTGGCTCAGGCCCTTGTACATCGGATAAACCGCGATGGCCGCGGCCTTCAGTCCGTAGCGTTGCTCGAAGGTTGGGATTTCGGGCTGATGGGCAACGCCGCGCATGAGGAACCCGTTGGCCATCTTCTCACCTGCCAAGAGCGGCAAGGCCAGCTTGTAAAAATCAGCGATCAGTTTTGCGACCTTCTTCTGGCCGGCATTTTGCGGATCCACCGGCTTGGCCTCGGCGATGAGCAGTCCCTCGCGATTGGGATCCGTATCGGTCAGCGGGCCTTCCAGACCCTGACCCCGGAACACCACGACAAAACGATGCTCCTTGCCCGGATAAATGTGGACCTCGGTCGCGCCGATCTTCTGGATCTTCGCTGAGAGGATTCCGCACAGACGCTCGCAAACCTCGGTCGCGATGCGACCGGCGCGACGGTCCGTGACGATTCCCTTCGGATCGAGGGTGCAGAAATTTGCGCGTGCGGCCACGTCACCATTCTTGAGCTCGATGCCCAGACCCAGCGTCTCGATCACTCCCCGGCCGACCTCCCACTCGATGGGGTCGTAACCGAAGAGGGCCAGGTGTCCCGGACCCGAGCCTGGGGTAATGCCCGGTGCCACCGGAATCATCCGTCCCTGGGCGCAACCCGATTGGGTCAGTGCGTCGAGGTTCGGGGTTTTGGCCGCCTCCAAGGGCGTCATCCAATTCTGGGAACGGGTCGCCAGATCTCCTAGGCCGTCGAGAACGATGAGGGCCATTTTGGCCCCGGTTTTGACCTGAAGTTTCGCGTAAACGGAATCGAGTTTGCTCATAATCAAGGTGACTTGGGTCTCCGAAGGGCCCCGATGTAGAGGCTCCCGGCAGGCTCACTGCAGGATCCCTAAAGGCTCCCGCTGCCCGACCCTGTTGGCCTGTGAATTTGCCGTCAACGACACTTTGGTGCTGACCCTCGGCAGCCTTCCGATGAACGAGCCGATCTAGCACCACCCTCGGCCCGGGTCACTTTTTGAAGAATCCCTTAGACTTGGGGGCCGGGGCCGGGGCGTCTGATTTGACCGGGACCTTTTCAAGGAATCGGTTAAGATCCATCTCTGAGACAGAATTGGTGATCAACGAAGCCTGGTGGGTTTCCTTCGTTGTCAATTGAGCCAGCTGAGAAGGTGCTTGGAGAATGTAGGGCGTCAGAAAGATGAGGAGTTCGGTCTTGGCGTCGCTCTTGGCGCGAGTCTTGAACAAATTGCCCAGAATCGGGATGTCGCCCAAGTAAGGAACCTTCTTCTCGCTCTGGGATTGGTTATTCGAGATGAGTCCGCCAATAACGACAGTCTCCGCATTTGGAGTGACCACCACGGTGTCGGCTGAACGGACATTGATGTAAGGAGCCGAGACATCGGCCGACAAGAACTGCTTTTCAGTCGGTGAAACTGAAGAGATTTGCGGTTGGACGATCATCTCGACTTGACCGTTAGAACCGATGAACGGAGTGACGTTCAGGATGATACCCACGTCATTGTAGGTGACGTTAATTATGGGGATGGTGTTATTACCCGAAGCCGCATAGGAAACGCCGCTGGGCAGGGGCACTTGTTGACCGACCACAATGCGGGCCAATTGGCCATCGCGGGCGATAATCGACGGACGGGATAAAACCTGCGCTTTTCCAGAGGTAGCCACCGCCCGGAGCGTCGCCTGAAACTCGGAGCCTGCGATGGAATAAAGGCCACCGGAACCGCCGCCGGTGGACGACGGAGTCAGTGCCGTTCCCATCGACTGCCCCAAGCCGTTCAAGTTAGTGGTGATAGTGTTCACCCCTGAAAGACCCATCACGGTACCACCACCGCTGCTGATATTATTTCCAATGTTGTTCTTGGCCCAAGCGCCTTCGACTCCGAGTTCGGAGCCGTTGTTCCTCTGAACCTCCATGAAGACCACCTTGATCAGCACTTGCGGCTTGGGTGAATCGAGATTCCGGATGACGTTGCTAATTTGCAGAGCCGTCAGGGCATCGGCAATGACCACCAAATTGTGGGTCTGCGGATCCACCGTGATGACGGCGCTACCCACCGTGCCGTTGTTGTTGTAAAGACCCGAGGATCCGGAGCTTCGATTGCCCCCTCCGCCTCCGCCACCAAACCCACCTCCGCCTCCGAAGCCACCACCACCGCCAAAGCCGCCAAAGCCTCCGCCTCCGCGCTGCTGGGCTAGGGCGGGTAGGACTAAGGACAATCCAAGGACCGCGGCCAAGACGCGAAGCGCCGAGGCCATGGAAAGGAATCGCGAAAAAATAGAACCACTGGTTTTCATTCTGGAATCGTTCAAGGTTCTTAAGTTCAGAACAGTTGCCCGCCGGAGCGGCCACCGCCGCTATTCCCAAAAGTACCCGATCCACTGGAGGTGCCGCCCGTGGTCTGGTTGTTGTTTTGCTGGCGTTGCATGAGCGCACTGTTCTGAGCATTGCCGCTGTTGCCTGTCCGGCCGCCCGATGTGCTCTGGAACATGTTCTGCAGCACCTGCGCCGCCTGCTGAGGGTCGCCGTTGTTCATACGAAACACGTGCACTTGCTGGTCCCGCGTGGAGACCACATCCAATTCGCGCACCATGCCCGCGATCTGAGTCATCAAATCCTTGGAAGCAGTGACGATCACCGAAGAAGTCCTAGAGTCGGGCACTGCCATAACCTGCGATGCACGGCGAATCCGATCGTTTTGTCCGGCTGCTGAATTACCGCCACCACCACCAGCTCGGCCACCGCCACCGCCACCACTTCGTCCACCGCCGGCCATCATCGCGGCAAAACCGCCCGCTCCAAAGGGTCCTCCACCAAACCGGACTGGTGCCTGATTATTGTTGCCGGACCCGCTGCTGCTGGGAAACACCCCAGCCAGGGCCGTGGCCACATCGGTAGGGCTGGCATGGGTCAGATGGAACACGCGGATTTCGGTCTCGGCTTCGGCACTCGAATCAATGGCTTTGATGATCTCCACCATGTGCCGGATATTGGCTTGGGTGTCGGTCATCACAATGGAGTTACCCGCTGCATTGGCCACGAAGGTCGCCTGGGGTGAAATGAATGAGACGAGATCCTTGGCCAATTGATCGGCCTCGACGTATCGAATCGGTATGATCTGCGTCACGATCTCATCGTTCTTCGGAATCATCCGGGGATCGTTATTTACCTTCACCGGGATGTCCCGGGTCTTGGCAGATAGGCGGTCGACGATGGTGAGAGTTCGCCCATCCCGAATGGCCGCTAGGCCATTCTTATTGAGGGCCGAATTGAGAAAATCCACCGCCTCATCCTGACTCAAGGGCTTGGCGCTGATCACGTTGACGGTGCCCTTCACGGGGGCGTCCAGAACGAT
>SXGQ01680905.1_pt1 | contig 10709 bp, 9 predicted proteins | sample 3178371 | NCBI WGS metagenome assembly SXGQ01 (sample SAMN11356859, study PRJNA531348) | freshwater metagenome | isolation source: freshwater sample F1-20 | place: China: Fuxian Lake, Yuxi | collected 2017-12-25 | reverse complement strand
TGGCGGGATCAAAATGGCACCCCTCACGGTCGCCCGAGTGATTCAATGGGAACAGCACCTCGGCGGTGAATTTACCGCCTTCTTCGAGTACCTGATTGATGGTCTCGCCATCCAGCTCAGCGTGCACCGGCAGCTGCGCAAATGCCTGCTCTACCTGCAGCAGCTCGTGCAGCACAAACTGCATATCGCGCAAGGGGGGGTGGTAACTGGGCATGCGGGTCTCCTCAGACTGCGTATAGGGTGGGAAGGGCGATAAAGTCGGCGTGGCAGATTAAGTCGTTTTCACTAGATTGTAGTCAATTGGTTTGGACTAAAGGAAAACAAAAGGGAGGCAACGCGGCACCGGTGGGCTCGCCGATGCACTATGAAGGAGCTAGCCGCTCAATGCGTTACTCCGGCGAAGGCCGGAGTCCAGCAAAATCAAGCACCTGGATGCCGGCATGCGCCGGCATGACGACCTCAAGGGGTCTGCTGAACCAAACCGCCAAACGACCATTCGTCTACTCACCCACGCGAGCGGTCGAGCTGACGCCTGTCACGCTTGGTCGGCCGACCGTGAATGGAATCGGCCGGCTCGGTAAACAGCCGGCGCCGCTCGGCTTGCTCTTGCTGCCGTTGCAGACCCTCGGGTGTGTCTTCGTAAAGCTGGCGCGCTACTGTCGCCGGGCCGCGCTTGTCGGACAAGGCTTTGACACGTACTTGCCATTCGGTGCTGCCGTTATCAATATCCAGTAAGTCATTCAGCTTCAGTGCGCGTGCCGGCTTGCAGCGCTCGCCATTCACGCGCACCTTGCCACGCTCAACCGCCTCGGATGCCAGCGAGCGAGTCTTGAAGAAGCGGGCTGCCCACAGCCATTTATCAATTCGGATACCGTCCATAGTGCGATCGACCTCGTCAACGGGTATAGCTGCCCAGTGTAAGCGCCTGTAATACCAGGCGGTACAAACCATAGGCAAAGCGATTCCACAGCCGCCGAGGTAACGACAGGCGTGCAACATCGTCTGCGGTAATCACCACGCCCTCGGCCACGGCCACTCGGATCATCCGCTGCAAGTCGGCGGCGAATGCCATGTCACGCACCACGATATTGGCTTCATGATTCACGAACAGCGACAAGCCATCAAAGTTACTCGAGCCTACGGTCGCCCATTCACAGTCAATCACCGCAAGCTTGCCATGCAGTTGCGTGCGACGGTATTCAACAATCTTCACGCCGGCACGCACCAAGCGCGGATAGAAAGATTGCGCGACAGCGTCTTGCATCACGAACTGCCCCACCCCAATCAATAACACGACTTCCACCCCACGCTGCGCGGCATGCATCATGGCCTTGCGCAGCTTGCGGCCGGGTGCAAAATACGGCGTGACCAATAAGGCGCTACTACGTGCACGGCCAAGCGCTTGCAAGAGGGCACGTTGTATGGCTTGACGATTGCGAAGATTGTCACGAACCACCAAAGCGGCCTCCGCCACATCTACAGCACGCCACGGTTGCCGGCTACGCACATAAGCGCGCAAACTTTGCAAACGTGTTCTGAGTGGTAGCGAACCCAGCCGCTGCCACTGAGCCAAAACTTCGGTATGGATGGTTTGCACCAGTGGGCCGCTCACGCCCACCGCAAAATCCCAACGCGGCGCGGGCAGCGGTAGCGCACTACCGTCATCTGCGAGCAAATCGTCATTGATATTCAGGCCGCCCAGAAAGGCGATGCGCTGATCAATCACGGCGATTTTGCGGTGCATGCGGGTGATGCCACGTTCAAACCAGGGATTGAACACACCGACGCGCACACCGGCCGGTTCGAGTTCAGCGCGTAGTTGGGTGATGGTGTCATCGCCCGTGCCCAACCAATCGACGACGAGTTGCACTGCCACCCCCCGCTTAGCTGCATTTGATAGTGCAGTCTTGATGCGCACGCCGGTAGGGTCAAGCGCAAAGATATAGGTCTCGATGTAAATCTCAAGCGATGCACCATCACACGCACTAATCAAGGCAGGAAAAAACTGCTCGCCACGGTGCAGTAGCGATAGCTGGTTACCGTGGCTATAGCTGGCCGCTCGCATGGCTTGTCTCGATAGGCGAGGTGGCTGAATGACCGGAAGTAGATGAATCAACCGATGCCATCACCTCCGCTGACCGTAACATCAATTCAGTGACGATAGGCGCATGGTCAGACAATCTTGCCCAGCTCGCGCCAAACAACACTTTAGCGTTTATCACACCAAAGCCACGCACATACACACGATCGAGCTGCAGCATCGGCATCGCCGCCGGAAACGTACGCGCCGGCGCCTTGCGTGGTCCACGACCCGATAGCCGTCGCAGGTAACTACCAAAGCGTGATGCCTTCAGCTCACGATCAAATACCTCGGTAACACCAAGCCGGGCACATAAATGCGCTGAGAGCGAATTTGTCCAGTCGTTGAAATCGCCAGCAATGAGTAATGGCGCGTCGTTTGGTGCGCTGGCACTCACCGCTTCGATCAGTGCTTCTGTCTGACGCAAGCGACTACCGGCAAACAAGCCGAGGTGAACGACGTAGCAATGAATAAGCCGCGTGTCGATGGTAACGGCGCAATGCAAAATACCGCGCGACTCAAAAGCGTGGTCAGAAACATCATGATTACGCACAGCCGTAATCGGATAACTTGATAGCAAGGCGTTGCCATGATGGCCATGGTCATACACCGCATTCTTGCCGTAAGCGCTGTGTTGTGACTCTCCCGCCAAAAACTCATGCTGACCTTGCGAGGGCCAACTCGCGTGCTTGATCGCCAGCAGATCATGCCGCCCCTGAACTTCCTGCAAAAAAACGATATCAGCGCCGATACCTGCCAGCGCCTGCTTGATCCCATGTACGCGTGGACGACGCGCTAAAGCGCTCACGCCTTTATGGATATTCCAAGTCGCAATTCGAAGCTTCATGAATCAGCAGACATGGCATAGCGGGGGAGCTGCAGGATAGCCTCAGCGTTTGAAGGAGAAAAACAGTGATCAGCTGCCTCGCGCCAGGGTAACCAGCGATGCTGCACATGCTCTCTTGGTGCGAGCGTTATCGCGATATCACGCGGCACGCATAGCCCGAACACATGCTCGGTGTTTTGCGTGATTCCGGGTGCGTAGCGATGCCGCCAAGTAGGGTAGATCGTATATACGTTAGAGAGTTGCCAGTCGCGCAAACTGACCAATGGCACCTGCTCGCTACCAATTGCAATGCCGGTTTCTTCGAACACTTCGCGTATTGCGGTGATCTGCAAAGGCTCATCGAGGGTGTCTTTAGAGCCAGTCACTGATTGCCAAAATCCGGGCTTATCGGCACGCTCGATCAGCAGCACGTGCAAATCTGCACTGTGAATCACCACCAAGACAGATTCAGGAATTTTGTAGTCAGGCATTGCTGGCGCCGGAAAGCTTTTGTGCCCACATTATGCCGCGTTACAAAAAAGCCGGCGTTTCGCCGGCTTGAAAGGAAGTGAAGGTGACGAGTTTGCTTTCAGGAGTTTTACTCTGGTAGTTATACTTTGGAAGCGATTCTGCGGACGTTTTATTGCGAATAACTTGCCGTTGCACGGGTAGATGCTGCTACCACGGGCGCCTCGTCAACCTCCATCACTGGCTCGACGTGTACGTCGAGTTCTGGTTGACTGGCGCCAAGCTGATGAGGGCCAAACGGAGAAAACCTTGGCTTGGTCACGCCAAAGGCTTCACAAAACAAGCGCCACTGCTGAAGCAGTAAGTTCGAAACAACATCTAATGCTGAGGGTTCGCATTTCACAAAAGTTTCTACAATTTCAGGAATCTTGTCCCATTCCTCAAGCGTGTCAACGATACTATGCCTGAACTGTTCTGCGAGTGGTAGGGCAGCAAACTCTGCAGTTACGCGCTCCGGCTTGAGTGTGCATAGCTTCTCATAAGCCACTTTAACGAGTCGAATAACGGCACGCGCTATTGGCTCATACAAACCCCACTCACCCGTGATCCGCTTATTCAAGTCAGCTTCATTCAGTCGGTGAGTACGCGAGATATAGATATTCATGCAAAGATCAGGGAGACTCGCGACCTGCCGATCGAAGCGAGCGCGCAAAATGGCAATGCCTTTCAGTATGAGTTCGCCCTGCGCAATCGCGATCTGGTTCATGACCAGCTCCCCTTTGGGCGTCAGATTCAGACCAGAAAAGCGCTGCGGCCACTCTGGTGAGCAGAGTTGGTCCGACAGTATCTCAACCAACATTTGTGTCTGCTGCGCTTCAAGTGATTGCCGACTTAAAAAAAAACTTTCGCCATAACTGTTCTTGCGTCCAAGCAAAAGAGCGCTCCCAGCAGGAAGATCGGTAAAATCTTTGGTGCAAAGCATTGTCCCGAGCAAGCCTTGATCGTGCCAGTAGGCTACCGAGAACAGCTGCAGGGCATTTGATGTAGCGAGACTCGTTCTTGCTAACCGCGTAATAGCTAGCTCGGGGTGTAGCCATAGCTGCTCGTCTGTTAGTCGATCAGCGCGCGTATTGGCATCGATTTGCGTAATCAGATGAATATGCATATCTGTTGCTACGCCCCATCCGAGACAGATACACAAGTCACTCTTACGTACTGATGGTACGTTTGCAAGAAAGCCCATACCCAGCAGATACTCGACCACCGCCCATTGCTTGTAGTACGCAGCTATTTCAACAGCGCCTACCAAGTATTTATTGTCTGGAGTGACTACGCCCCTGTTAGCTGTATGCGCCCCCCGCTTCAATAAAGACTGAATCACCGATAACGCGCCCCTGGTAATGGCTATATTCCATAGCGAAGTATTTGTGGAAGGCTCTAATACATCGGCAGCTTGCTTTGTATGATCTAGCCACCAGTCAATCAGTTCTACGAAATCACATACTATTGCGAGACAAACCGGCGTCGATAAGAAAGGGTTAGCGCCAGTGTGATCGGGTATGCTAAGCAGCTGAAATAGGTTGGCGCCATGTTCGATTAACGTTTTACATGCATCAAAATTTTTTGTTTCCACAGCAAAATTCAAAGCATCCCATCCAAGCGCCTTATGAGTGACGAGCGGGTCAGCGCCAAGCCTGCAAAGCTGCACAATCATCTTGACGTTGCCCTGCTCTGACGCGTGCATAAGAGGCGTCAGACCATCCCTTCTTGACGGTACATTAATGGGACAGCCGGCGCTGACCAGAATGCGGACGATGTCCGCTCGGCCAGCCGAAGCGGCGCGGCAAAGTAATGTAGCTCCATCCTCACCAGGTATGACAACGTCACGTATTCGGGGTGACTGCTCGATAAGCTCCTTAATTTTTTCCGCGTCGCCTTTCCAGACAGCTGAATGAAGGGCAGACAACTCTGTATCGACAGATTCATCCGACGAATTATCGTGTGACGGCTCGACGCGCGCCCGCTGGAGCGACGGCTCGCTAGACTCCGGACTTTCTTCTTCTCTGCGACGCTTAGCACCACGAGGATCGTCTGGCACGTCCTGCGTGTGCATTTGTGGCACCACCGGTTGAGGTGCAGGATTCTCGGGCGGCTGACCCGTGGCTTGCGTAGGTACAGGAGCGACATCGCTCCGCGTATTGGTTGGCATCATGAGGCATGACCTTAGAACAGGTTAATCGAGCGGTATCTGCCGCGCTTGCGGCAATGACGGCCGTGAGTAACCCGAGGTCAGGCAAGGGTTCAAACAAAAATGGCCGGGGATACTATCCGCCGGCCACTTTTATTTGGGCGCCTCGCGTCAGCTTTTTACTGCCGGCTCAGCCGCTCGCAACCGAATATGCAATTCGCGTAACTGCTTCTCGTCGACAGCTGATGGCGCTTGCGTCAGCAAACACTGCGCGCGCTGCGTTTTCGGGAAAGCGATCACATCACGGATGGATTCGGCACCGGTCATCATGGTGACCAGACGATCGAGACCGAAGGCGAGGCCACCATGCGGCGGCGCACCGTACTGCAAGGCATCGAGCAAGAATCCAAATTTGATGCGTGCCTCTTCGTCACCAATATTGAGTGCCTGAAAAACTTTGCTCTGTACATCGGCACGATGAATACGTACGGAGCCACCACCGAGTTCCCAGCCATTCAGCACCATGTCATAGGCTTGTGCGATTGCCTTGCCCGGCGCAGTCGAGATGAATTCTTCGTGACCGGCCTTCGGCGCAGTAAACGGGTGATGAAGCGCGTTCCAGCGATTTTCGTCTTCGTCGTGCTCGAACATCGGGAAGTCCACGACCCACAATGGACGCCAGTCTTCATCAAACAGACCACCTTTACGTCCAAAATCACTGTGGCCGATCTTCACGCGTAAAGCACCGATCGCATCATTGACGATTTTCGCTTTGTCAGCGCCGAAGAAAATCAAATCGCCATCTTGCGCGCCGGTCAGCTCGAGAATCTTGGTCAATGCCGCATCGTGAATGTTTTTCACAATGGGTGACTGCAGGCCATCACGACCCTTCGCCAGCTCATTCACCTTGATGTAGGCCAGGCCCTTCGCGCCGTAGATCGCAACGAACTGCGTGTACGCATCAATTTCCGAGCGCGGCATCGCGGCACCACCCGGTACACGCAGACCGACCACACGGCCATTGTTCATGTTGGCCGCGCCGGAGAAAACCTTGAACTCAACGTCTTTCATCACGTCGGTGAGTTCGGTGAATTCCATCTTCACGCGCATGTCTGGCTTGTCGGAACCATACTTACCCATCGCAGTCGCAAAATCCATGACCGGGAATGGATTCGGCAAATCGACGTTCAACACGTTTTTGAACACACCACGGATCATGCCCTCGAACAGATCACGAATCTCCTGCTCGGTCATGAACGAGGTTTCACAGTCGATCTGCGTGAACTCGGGCTGACGATCGGCGCGCAAGTCTTCATCGCGGAAGCACTTGGTGATCTGATAGTAGCGATCAAAGTTAGACACCATCAGCAACTGCTTGAACAGCTGCGGTGACTGCGGCAAGGCAAAGAAATGGCCGGCATTGACGCGCGATGGCACCAGATAATCACGCGCACCCTCGGGCGTGGATTTAGTCAGCATCGGTGTTTCGATATCGATGAAGCCGTTCGCATCGAGGAATTTACGCACTTCCATCGACACGCGATAACGCAAACGCAGGTTGTGCTGCATCTGCGGACGGCGCAGATCGAGCACGCGATGCGTCAGGCGCGTGGTCTCGGAAAGATTGTCGTCATCCAGCTGGAACGGCGGCGTGACTGAGGGGTTGAGTACTTCAAGCTCATGGCACAGCACTTCGATCTTGCCTGAGGTCAGCCCAGCGTTTTCAGTGCCAGCGGGACGAGCACGTACCAGCCCGGTGATACGCAAGCAAAATTCATTACGCACCGCTTCTGCGGCTTTGAACATATCGGCGCGATCCGGGTCACACACGACTTGCACCAAGCCTTCGCGATCACGCAGATCAATAAAAATCACACCGCCATGATCCCGACGGCGGTGTACCCAGCCGCACAAGCTCACGGTTTGGCTCATCTGCGCCTCTGAAGTTAGGCCGCAGTAATGTGTACGCATAGACATGAATAATTTCTCGACAGATCAGGAGTATTAGTGGCTCTTCGGCGTCGCTGCCGTTGTGAGTTTCTTATCGGGTGGTGCAACAACGCCCATCGATACGATGTACTTCAGCGCTTCATCGACGCTCATCTCAAGCTCAATAACGTCGGTTCTCGGCAGCATCAAGAAAAACCCCGAGGTTGGGTTCGGTGTGGTCGGCACGTAAACGCTGATGTAATCACCCATCAGGTGGTTTTTAACATCGCCGCCAGGAACACCGGTTTGAAAGGCAATGGTCCAAATACCTTCGCGCGGGTACTGCACCAGCAACGCCTTACGAAAAGCATTGCCACTCGATGACAGCAAGGTATCGGACACCTGCTTCACGCTCGAGTAGATCGAATTCACCACCGGTATGCGCTGCAGCAGCAATTCCCACAGCCGAAGCACACGATTACCAATAATGTTTTGCGTCACCAGGCCGGTCACGAAAACAATCAGCAGTGTCACCAGCGTACCAAAGCCGGGTAGATGGAAACCAAACAGTGATTCGGGTCGCCACTCAGGCGGCAGCAGCACCAGCGAGCCGTCGAGCGTACCCACGATAAGGTTCAGCACCCACAGCGTAATCACCAGCGGTACGAGTACCAGCAAACCGGTAATAAAGTATTTACGCATGCCTGTCTCGCTTAAGCGGCCGGGGCTGACTTGCTGCCCGCGCTATCGCCACCGCTAGCAGCGCCGGATGCACTTGTTGCTGCACTCCCAGTGCCGCTGTTATTACCGCCGCTTGGATTCGTGCTGCTGCTTGAGTTGCCTGCGCTATCGCCGGCGCCGCCGGCGGGGGCGCTGCCGGCACTCTCACCACCGGCAGTAGTACTGTCGGATTTGTTCGCGTCAGCTGCGCCAGGTTTCGCGCCATTCGAGCCATTTCGAAAATCGGTAACGTACCAACCGGTGCCTTTCAACTGAAAGCCAGCGGCGGTGAGTTGTTTCTTGAATTTTGCCTCGCCGCAGGCGGGGCAGTCGGTAAGCGGCGCGTCAGAGACTTTCTGCAGCGCGTCTTTCGCGAAGCCGCAAGCTTCGCAGCGGTAGGCGTAGATCGGCACGAGTTTCTCCCTGCGAATTATAGAAAACCCACGATTATAGGGGGTTTTGGCAGGGAGCCATGGCGCGCAGCTGGCGCTTGTTCTTCATCTTCGCCGACGGCGTGCGGCCTGCTGAGGGCACCGAGCCGGGAAGTGGCCTGGCGCCATGCGCCTGCAAGACCACACCTCAGGCCGGCGCCTGTTCCGTCTGCTGCCCCACCCACTGCGGCACTAGTGAGCCGACGATCATGCCGAGAAACGCTACCAGCAGGCCAACCAGTTGCGGCGGCCAGATCGATTCAGCACCAAACACTTCCATCAGCACCCACGACAGCAAGCCACCAATCACCGACACCAGCGCGCCCTGCGTGGTGGAACGGTGCCAGTACAGGCCCATCACCAGAGGAATGAATGCGCCGACCAAAGGCACTTTGTAGGAATTACCCACCATCTCGTAGATCGGCATTCCTTGTGAAAGTAAGGCAAAAGCAGTAACGATGATGGCAAAGCATACGACCACGATACGTGTTGTCATCAGCAGCTGACGATCGTTCATCGGGCGCATCTCGCGAATAATATTTTCCGTGAGCGTCACGCTCGGCGCGAGTAAAGTACCACTCGCCGTGGACATAATCGCGGATAACAGCGCACCAAAAAACATGATCTGCGCCAGCAATGGCGTGTCGCGCAAAATCAGGGTCGGCAGTATCAGTTGTGAATCTTCTTCGAGCAGTGAAGCAAACAGTGCGGGGTCGATCAGCTGCGAGGCGTAGACTAAGAACATGGGAATGAATGCGATGACGAAGTACATCGAGCCACCGATAACAGCACCAGAAGCCGCCACATCCTCATCGCGCGCTGACATCACGCGCTGAAACACGTCTTGCTGCGGGATTGAGCCGAACATGATGGTGACTGCTCCACCAACAAATGCCAGCATGCTGGGCAGCGTCATCTCTGGCAAGAAGCGTAGTTTGCCCGCTTCAGAGGCATGGCTAATGACTTTACCCGCACCACCCGCGGCATCAGCGATAACCCAGGCAATGAATATCATGCCAGCGACGATCAGCAACATTTGAAACGCGTCGGTCAAAGCGACCGACCACATACCGCCAAACAAGGTATACAGCAGCACGATCGCTGCGCCGAGCACCATGCCGTACGACATTGAAATAGCACCACCGGTGAGCACGTTGAATACCAGGCCCATCGCAGTAATCTGCGCCGATACCCAGCCGAGGTAAGACGCAACAATACAAAGCGAGACGATGACTTCCACCGGACGGTTGTAACGCTGTTTGAAGTAATCACCAATTGTCAGCAATTCCATGCGATACAACTTGCGCGCAAAGAACAGGCCAACAAAGATCAGGCACAGCGACGCACCAAACGGATCTTCTACCGTGCCACCCAAGCCGTGTTCAGCAAATCGCGCTGGAATCCCGAGCACTGTCTCAGAGCCGAACCACGTGGCGAACACGGTGGCAATAACAATCGGCAGGGGTAGTGAGCGTCCGGCGACAGCGTAGTCCGTGGCGCTCTTGACGCGCGTGGCGGCATACAAGCCGATGCTGATCGAGACCAGCAGATAAAGCAGCACAAATGTGAGCAGAGGCGTCATGTCGTCTCCCGGCACGGCAAATTTGTAGCCGCAAAAAAATTGCGGCGATTATAGCCGTGGGCTTTTTCTATCGGGCGCAAAATTTTTCAGATGAGGCTACAGCAGACCTTGAGTGCGCTGCAGATGTGATGGTGTGAGGGTGCGATTACGTAAAAAGTGATGTCAGAACACTAACCAACAAACGTGCCGAAGCTGACTAGCGGCCGCTTGATTAGTGCTGATTAGCCGCCGCTGTGCAAGTAAACGAATAATTGCACCAATAAGATGCCGGCGAGCAGGCCGCCGCCGAAATAGACGATCACACCAAGCAGCAAGTTGGTGCGGCGCTGCTCTGAGATCAAGCGCTTGAGTAATGGGCTGTGATCTGGCGGCGGTTCGGCGCGCGTGGTCAAGGCCTGATGCAACAAGCGTGGCAGCGCCGGCAGCAGATGCGCGTACTGCGGCGCCTCAGCCTTGAGCTTGTCAAGAAATCCGCGCCAACCCAT
>SXGQ01023088.1_pt1 | contig 10709 bp, 14 predicted proteins | sample 3178371 | NCBI WGS metagenome assembly SXGQ01 (sample SAMN11356859, study PRJNA531348) | freshwater metagenome | isolation source: freshwater sample F1-20 | place: China: Fuxian Lake, Yuxi | collected 2017-12-25 | reverse complement strand
TATCTGATAGATTTTATAAAATAGCCCTTAGTATCAAACCAGGTCAGAAATTAATTGACGCTGAGTGGTATGATGTTTTGGATAATATGTTAGGTTATAGTGAAAAAGATTTATTTCTAACAATTATCCCACAAAAAGCTACTGATTCAATTTATGAAGATTTAAAACAGTTAAAAGATTTTTGGTTTACTAAAGAATTGGTTCCAACAATTCCAAAAACAGCTTTAATGCAGGCAGCTTCTAGATTTTTTTTAAGTGATACTAAATCAGTAAACATTGCGTTAAGATTTGAACAATTTGAATTATATGATGATTTGGGTGAATTAGACGAGGATGGTGAATTTCAAAGATTTTTCGCAAAATATAGACTTTCAGAATTCAATCAAACTGAAATGGAATTAGTTGACCCTGATGAGGATTCTCATTTTTATGAAGACGGTTCAGTTTATGGTCTTGTATCGGTTGTTGAAAACACATATCAAATTATTTTAGATTTTGAACAAGATGATGATTATGGTAATGATTATCTTTTAAATTACGGAGAACAATTACAAATTGATGGTAATTTTAATAAAGACAAGTCTTTTTCAGTGTCTATGCACAAAATGCTAGATAAAACATTAGATAAAATTACAAGTTATGATTATTTCAAAGCTAAATTGGAGGAATTTAGTGAGAAAAAAGGTATTAATAGAAAATACACAATGGCAGGTTATACCTTTACCAAAGGTGGTAAATTAACAAAAGCATTGATTAACTATATTGATTCATTACCTGATGGCACTGTTGGTAATAAATTAGATTTCTTAAAAAGAACAGGTCAAGTTACTGTCACACCCGAAGGAAGTTTTAGTAAAACAGGAAGACAAATATCACTTCAAGGATATCTTTCATCTTTTTTTTCAGCGGCAAACCAAGCCGGAATTATTCAAAAACCTGAGGGTAAAAATGGATACATTAAAGGTCCAAATTTTGACAAATACAAAGAAAAATTCTCTTAAAATTATTTTTTTATTATTTTTCATTTTTTTTGGTTTTTTTGGTTGAATTTGCACATTTTTTGATATATATTGTTTGACTAAAGCAATGGACCCAAACGAAAAAACCACCGAACAAGATTTCAACACGATTTTGGATAATTTCATATCCGATGATAAATCTACGCAAGACGAAAATACTCAGATTGAGTATTCGTTTTGGGAAGACGAGTGGGACAATTGTAATGGTGATATTATCTTGTTTATTTAAACAAAAATTCTAAAACACCGATTAAGCTTAGTCCAAGCAACGTTACTACACATATTATTGTACTCCAAAAAAACATTTTGTAAGAAAATTGAATATTTTCTCGTTTCTTACCTTGCCATTCAAATTCATCTTCCTTCATAATATTGTATCATTTTTTTTGCATTGTTAATTAACCAATCTTCAACATTAGGTATTCTTCTTAAAAATTCTAATTCAGTGTAATAACAGAAAACCTCTTCTTCAATTGGGGTATATTTTATTTTTTGATTTATAATTCTTAAATGATGTGATTCATGCACTAAAATTGCTGAAATATTATTTAAACAACTATGGGTGACATCTTTTCTTGTTATAACAACTGTTTGACTATCCTCAACTGTTGAGAAGTTTCCATTCCAAAATGAAACATTCTTACAATACTTTAAAACAACCTTATAATTTGATGTGTCATATTTTTTAACTATTTGAAGAGCCGAGTCAATTCTTAGTTTCCAATTGTCACCAACATCATCAATTTTTATTTGTGACTGTCCGAATATTGGGATACAAAAAAGAATTAAAATTAACCACTTCATCTTAATGTTAAATATATACCAACAAGACACTAATGTTTACATAGTCATATTTATATGTAATTACCAAGATGCAAATGAAAAAAATCCTTTTATCATTAACGTTGATTTGCGCTTCGCTGGTGAGTTACGCGCAAACATGTCCGACACCGTCCACGACGGCTGCTCACGTGACATTAGATTCAACTTACCAAACAGGTACCTATAGGTCTGGAAAAACAAATATAGGATTGTGTTGGTACAACAACACCTCAACAAACATTACGGCAACACAGTTTAGAGTATTCTACGATAAAACTGCGTTTGCTAAGGTTGATACTGTTACTTCGTTGAATACGTCGTTCTCACAGTATCTTCAGTATGTAGACAACCCAGCTGGTGGATATATAACAATTACTTTAACGTACACAGGTACAAATAGTAGTTTTACATTACCAAATGGTAAAATGTTCCAAGTTACTTTGAAACATTCATCCGTACTTGCAACAACATACTTTAACCCTACCGATATGACATTTGGTGGAACCCCAACTTTTCCTCAGTTATCTACAACTCAGGCAGGTGCCGACTATGCGTTGACACTTAAAAACTTTGGTGGTGTTTTCAAACCTCAGGTTATGTCATTTAAGGGTAAGTTTGTAAACGTTACTGGTACACCTTCAAAAAACTTGACAGTATCATTAGAGAAGAAACTTAAAACTTCATCTACATGGTCATATGTTCAAGATACCTTTACTAATAGTTTAGGTAAATTCTTCTTCACAGATGTTGCAATTGATACAACTGTTTGGGATGTAAGAATTGCTGTTAAAGGTGATACTATGGGTGTTGGAGCAATTGTTTCTACATCAGATGCACAAAGAATCAACCAATATGTATTGGGAACTCAGTCTATGACTGGTTTTGATTACTATTCATCTGACGTAAACGGTGACAATTCAGTTTCAATCTCTGACGTTTATGGTGTTTACGCAAGAGTATCAGGTAGATTTACAACTTGGTCAAATAGTGTTAAAGATGTTAAATTCTTCACAGTTTCTGAATACAACACTATTAACGGTTCAAGTACAAACTACACAAGTACAATTGCTGGTGTAACAAACTTCACATACCAAATCATCGCAGGTCAACCTGACTCTGTAACTTATTATGTTGTGTGTCCTGGTGATGCTAACGGAACAGGTTACAACAGAGCTCGTTTAACTCCAATTCAAATTGTTAATCCAAACAATGCTAACAAACACATCATTGATGTAACAACAGCATACGACAACATCTTGGAAACTATTGAAGTGCACTACCCTAAATTGGGTGTTGACGCTGGTGACATGGTTAACATTCCTGTAAAATTAAAAACAGGTGGTATTAACTTGGGTTCATTACAGATTTGTATGAAATACGATTCTACTCTTTTAACTTTCAAAGGTGTAAAAAATGAATTGAAAACTTCTTATTGGATTTCTTTCATCAATACATCTAATAATATGGTTGAGTGGGGTGGATATGACCCATCAAATAACCAACACTTGGTTAATGATGGCGACATGTTTTTCACATTACAATTTGAATCTAAGAAACCACAGAACGAATGGGGAAAAAGTCCATTATATGTTCAAAGAAAATTCGCAGGTAACTCATTGGCAACTGATTTAAATATTAGTCCAACTGACGGAATCATTCAAGTTTTCAGAATGGGTGGTACAACAAACAATTTCAAAGATATGGTTTTATATCCTAACCCATTCGAGGGTGATGTAACAATTGGTTTTAAAATTTACAAAGAAGGTAAAAACATAATTGGTATTTATGATATAAACGGAAAACAACAAATGGAAATTGTACCAAACGATACTAAAATTGGAATTTATTCAAACACAGTTGATTTGAGTTTTTTACCACCAGGAACTTACTTGGCGGTTTTAAGAAACGAAGAAAAAACAACAACTAAAAAAACTGTTAAAACTAAATAATTAATTTGGGGGTCAATGACCCCCATAAGCCGAAAAATAAAATAAACCAAAATAAAATTAAAAACAAAATGAGTGAAGAAACACAAGAAACAGAAAGTACTTGGTCAGGTTTAAAGAAAACCATAATCGGTACAATTGCAACTGCGGTTACAGCTGGCGGTGCATGGTTCACAACAACACTATTCGGTGGTGGTGATGACGAAGAAAAACCAAAAACAGAACAAGCTGCGGCAGCACCTGTTATCAACTTAAGTGTTGACAATTCGTCAAAGAACACAGCAGGAGGTGGTGGTGGAACTACAACTGTCATCAAAGAAAAAACTGTAGTAGAAAAACAAGCAGCACCTGCAGAATCTAAACCAGCGAAGAAAAGCGAAACTGAAGATGCGCCTTGGTAATATACTAGTGGGTTTAACTTTATTATTTGCAAGTTGTGTGTCAACACAACCACTAAAAGCGCAAATTGGTTCAGTTAAAACCGAAGAATATACCGCAGGATTTGAAAAGAAAAAATCTTTGGATTCATTACCTCCGTACACTGACACAATTCAGATTCCTATTCAAATTTTAAAAATTGGTATTAGTGAAGAAGTTTATGAGATGTATCCCGAATTAAAAGATGCAAGAGTTGGTATGGGTGTAACAAATATTGTTTTAGAATATTTGGAACAAACAGGAAGATTTGTCTTTACTGAAGACAAATTGGAAATAAAAGAAAGAATGGTTAACCAATTCAAAGCGTCTAACAAAGGTTTTACTGAAAACAAAGTTGACGGTAAAGGTAAAATTAAGTTAGCTAAATACTTTGTCTATATTGAAGTTTATGACTTCTCGGTAGGTGAAGATGAGGTGGTTGAAACTTCAGGGGTTACTATTAAACAAAACACGCAACTTGGTTTACAAGTTAGATTTGTTGACGCAGAATCAGGTGAGGTAATCACAGGTAGTGGACAAGGAAAGGCGGTTACAACAAAAACATCATCAACTCTTGGTGATATTGATGGACCAAAATTTAATAAGTCAACTGTTGGTGTATCAACCAAAAAAGCATTAGAAACATCTACCGTAAGAGTGGTAGAGAAGTTGATAAAAAAAGGAGTATTCAAAAATTAAAATGGCTATTAAAGACAAAATTAAAAATTCATTGGGTTTAGATAAACCTGATTTCGTAAAAGTAGAAGACAAAAATAGATTCTATTTCATGTTACAACAAATGCAGAATAACAGATGGAAAATCACTTTAGCAGTGTTATTCTTATTCTTCTTCATTATCGCTGGTATTAATTCAGCGGTTTTCTTCGGTGTTACTATCGGTGAAGATTGGAAAGAATTATTATTAATATTGTTAGGTGCCTTTGTTGGTAACTTAAACAAAGTCGTTGACTATTGGTTCAACTCTGAAGACAGAGACAAAATGTTGATTCAAAAAGTTGACGAAGAAGATGGACAATCTTTATCTAACGTAACATCAGTAGATTAATGAAGTGGATATTTTCAATATTGTTATTGTTAGTATCCTCAGCTAGTTTTGGTCAGGGGTTCTCATATTCGTATGTGGACCCCTGTTCTAAAAAAACAAATACTGTTTACATACCTTCAGGTCAAAATTCAGTAACAATAAGTTATTATGGAGTAGCAAATACGTTTACTCAAGCCGATTTTCAAAACGGAACATTCTCAGCGTGGATGTATTCAGTATCCGCAGCATCAACACAACCATGTGAAGGTTTAAAAACACAAACACAAACCAATACAAACCAAATTATCACCAATAACATTATTTCAACTCTAACAAGTGTGACTGCAACTGCAACAATGTCTGTAACGAGTTCAATAAGTTCTGTGAGTTCTCAAAGTGCAGGAACTGCGTTAGGAAATAGTGTGAATAACTCATCAGATAACAGTAATGGTGGGAGTAGTTCAAAAGAAAACAAAGATGGACAGAATAATTCAGGAAGTAAATCAAATAATCAAGAAAGTGGAACCTCAGGACAATCTCAAGGAGGTGGAACAACAACTAATTCAACTCAAGGGTCTAATAAGACAGAAGGAGGAAGCTCATCAGGTACAAATCAATCAACTGAAGGAGGAAATCAACCGTCTGGCTCACCTGTAGGGGGTAATACAGCTCAAAATCAACCAAATACGAGCCCGAATACAAATAAAACTGAGCCCAATACGGGGAATTCAGGTTCAAATACGGGGAATTCAGGTAATACCACTCAATCAGGTCAAAATACAAGTAATAATACCCAATCAGGGACAAATACAGGTTCAAATGGGGGAAATAATACCCAAACGGGTACAAATACAGGAAATTCAAGTGGTTCAGGTGGTACAAATACGGGGAATTCGGGTACAAATACGGGGAATTCAGGTTCAGGTGGTGGAAATACAGGAAATAGCGGGTCAAATACAAACAATACAGGTGGTTCAGGAGGTTCCAATGGTTCAGGTGGTGGAACTGATACAAAAACTAACACAACAGACCCTACAACGACACCTACGGACACCAAATCAGGTGGTAATGGTGGAACTACCAACTCAGTTGCAAACGCTGCTGAGTCTTCATCAGGTGGTTCTACATCAAATGCATCTGAAGGTAGTGGTGGTGGAGGTAAAGGAGGCGCAAAATCAAATATCAGAGTGGGTTCAATCATTGGAACTGGTGATATTGTTGCAATTAGAAGTGCTGAAGATAATGCGAACTCATTTAAAGCAACAATGTCCGTTACAAAATCAAATACTGACAATTCAAGAGCTAAAGGTGCTTTATTAAATTTTACAACCGCAATCAATAACTCAAATCTTACTTTTTACGGAGCGTTTACGAATAAAGCTAAATCAAATACTCTAATTTGTGCTAATTCAACAATGATTAACTTTAGTTATGATTTGTTCAATACAACAACAGTTCTTGAATCTCACAGATTTAACAAATTTTCACTCATGGGAGGTCTCAACTATACCATAGGTTCAATGGCTGAAACATCATTTAATAATATTTCAGCTGTTGGTGGTGGTTTTTACATGTTCAAAGTTAGTAAAAACTTATCAGGTAATATGTTGTTATTAGCAGTATATTCACCTTTTACAAAATTCTATGAAGGTACTTGGTGGCAATCAGGAACATTGTTAGTCCCATTTAGTTCTTGGGATTATTCAATTTCAAAAAACTTTAAATATAATGTCAGTTTCTCAGGAACATGGGAAGTTGGTAAATCTGTATTACAATATCAGATATTAACAGGTGGTAAAATAATGTTATAAAAATATGAAAAAAACAATTATACTATTAGGTATTATACTCACGGGTATAATCAACCTAAACGCACAGGACTGTTACACAGTCAAAGAAGTTAACAACAAAACTGAAAATCCTGACCTTTCGTCAAAAAGGTTCACTTTTGGTATAAAACAAATGACTGAAGAGTTGTTGGGGGAAAAAGTTACAATCTGTACTGATGGTAAACCTGTTATAGTTAACATCACATCAATTGAAGCTCCGACTGTTGGTATTAATATCGGTCCGTTTATGATTAGAAAAAAAAATACAATTGTAAAAACCGAGATTCTTATCAATGATAAAGTTTATGTTGGTGAGGGGACTGCAAAACTTTCAGTTAAAGCATCTTTTGCAGAATTAAAAGATGAGAATTTACCATTTGAAAAAAGCGTTTTCGCATCAGCAGTTAAAAAATCATTACAAGACAGTATTTCTAAAATTTAATGAGGTATTTTTTTATTATATTATTTTCATTGTTCAACTGCTTGATGGCTCAAACATTTACGCATTCAGGTTACCTGTATACTGCTAATGGAACATCAGGCTGTGAAAACATACCAGTTAAATTATATAAAAGAACTACACCTACCATAACAGGATTTACATCTCAAACAAATTACAACGGACATTCATATTATCGTTCAACATCAACAGCATTTTGGTTGAATGCGAAAGCAGCTTGTGAAAACATGGGTGGTCACTTGGTGACAATGTCAAATGCCGCTGAAAACACATTTGTATTTAATACTTGGCCTTCAGGGTGGATTGGGTACTATCAGGATAAGACGGGAGCGTTCTATGGGGAACCAAATGCAGGGTGGAGATGGACTGAACCTTATGTTACAAATAATCAACAAGCAGATTATGATGTTGCGTCATATACCTCAGGTTCAACACTGACGGATATTAAATCATCTGTGAACGCTACTTTATATAACTCGCCAGTATATACAAGTGGTGGTGGGAAATATCTAACGTTTAACGGTTCAAACACTTATGGTATTACAAATAATTTAGCATCAAAATTAGGTAGTACAAGTGTTGTTACTTTATTAGCTTGGATTTACCCAACAGGTAATGGTGTTGTGGTTAGTGAGTTGGGAACAGCAAGTCCGTCATCAGGATGGCACGAATCGGTATTTGAAATTACAGGTGGAAACACTTTGAGAGTTGGTCTTTGGAATGGTAGTGGTATCACTCAAATCAGTACATCAATCACATTAAATACTTGGAATTTAATTGCTTTAACATATGATGGAACGACAATGATAGGATATAAAAATGGTGTGAGTTTTAGTTCCGTTAATTTTACAAGGTCCGCAGCACACCTTAATGGTAATGGTGAACATTTTGCAATTGGTCTTTCAGATGCAACAAATATGGGTTCGGGTGCTTATGGAGCATTTAGATTGGGTAGTTTTCAAGTTTATAACACATCATTAACTGCCGATGAAATAAACAGAAACTACATGTCAACTGCATGGAGATTTGGTGTTTATCCTTTTTCAAATTGGAATAGTGGTGAACCTAACAACTCAGGTGGTGAAGATTATATACAATTTGTTGGTGGTGGAAAATGGAATGATTTAATAAACGGTAATTCATTAAACTATGTGCTTGAATTCGATTATATTGTTGGTTACACATCATGGACATTGGAAACTACGTCATATACTGATGTTAATGGTAGATATTCTTTTTCAGTTTCAACGAATCCATCAATTGAATACTATATTCAAATAGACTTACCAACGACTTCACAGTTATTAACATTATCAGACGCCAAAGGTATTAGTAGTATTGTCTTGAATAATTCAACCAAAACAGGTTTGGAATATCACAGGTGGGATTTAAATAATGATAGTAAAATAACTTGTTCAGATTTATATTATCATTTTGGTAGACAGTCGGGTAGATTTAATTCTTGGAATGTATTACCTGATTCAAGAATCTATACTCCATCACAATACAATCTAATCAAAGCTGGTAGTTCAAATTTATGGTCAACATACCCAGGTACCACATCAGTTACAATTAACACCCCAACAAGTGGTGGCACAAGTAACTATTATATTATTTCTCCAGGGTTCCTAAGTAAGGTAAGATTTTAATTATTATTTGTCTTTACGAAAAATTGTTATTACCTTTGTTCCAATATGGAATATAAACACACCTTTAAGAGGTTTTTACAACGAATAGCAATTGACATTACACGTAAATTGGACTATCGTACAATGGATAAGTCTACTCATGGAAAAGAATGTTTTACAATATGTCAGAAATTAATCGGTAATCCCGAGTCAGAGCTTATTGTATCACCCTTAACGGCAAAAAGATACATTAAAAATGATGTATCAAATATCTTTGTTATTATACAAGGAAGAACGGTTCAAATCATTAACCATATTTATAGTTACTCAATACATCTTGATGAGAAAACATTTGAAAGGGTTATGGCAACATTCAACCATGAACAAGAAAAAAGATGTCTTAAATTGGAATCTGAGGTAGAAGTAAACATTAAACACTCGCTTAAAAATATAATTAATAACTTACAAAAATAATATGAACAAATCATTTAAAAATACGTACAGATTAGGAATGTTGGTCTTTGTAATTACAACATTATTCACAAGTTTAATTTTTGGTGTATTGTTCCGCTCTTGTAGTTCAGAATCCGTTGTCAATGTTAATGTAATGGACCATAAAAAAGAATCAGTTCACGATACATTCTACATGGACAGAGAAGTCACACGAGTAATACGTGATACTGTTAGAGTATCTGTTAAACCTGTTGTAACACCAACCGTAAAACCTGTTGTAAAACCAATGGTATTACCAAAGACTGATACGGCATCTAAGTAATTTTCGGACCCTTAGCTCAGTTGGTTAGAGCGGCTGACTCATAATCAGTAGGTCGCAGGTTCAAGCCCTGCAGGGTCCACCATGAATATAAATTTAAAAAACTTTTTGTTTTGTTTTGGGATATTTGCGTTAAGTCAAGTTTTAGTTTGGTTTCAACTGAATGGTCAATTTTTTAATGAGTGGTTTAAAAAGAATACTTTTTTATTATCCCTTGTTGGTATTCCAATTAGTTATCTCTATATCTATGGTACAAATTATGGAGTAAAGGCATTTGACGGATTACTTTGGCCACAAAGATTTTTAGGATTTTCTATTGGTATAATTATATTTGCAATTTTAAGTCATAGTATTATGAATGAAACAATTAATTTCAAAACAATGCTGTCATTATTCCTTTCTTTTCTTATAATCTTAGTACAATTATTTATAAAATAAGGACATGTATTGTATTATTAAGTTAATGAAAAATGATAATGGTGTAGAATTACCCGTTATCTTATTAGATAATCAAGATGAAGTTTGGGAATTTCAAAGTGCTGATGAAGCAATTAAAATCGCTGAAATTTTAACAAAAAATTCCGATTCAGGTTATAGATATTATGTAAAAAAGGTTTAACTTTGTAATTATAAACATGTCTTCGTAGCTCAGCTGGATAGTAGGTGACATGGAATTGGAATATGTAGTTAGTGTAAAATTGTAAGTTAGGAATGTACAATCGTCGTAATAATCCAAATCACCCACATTATAACAAGGATTAGGACCTTTTT
>SXGQ01709594.1_pt1 | contig 10710 bp, 6 predicted proteins | sample 3178371 | NCBI WGS metagenome assembly SXGQ01 (sample SAMN11356859, study PRJNA531348) | freshwater metagenome | isolation source: freshwater sample F1-20 | place: China: Fuxian Lake, Yuxi | collected 2017-12-25 | reverse complement strand
TGTGCCCCTCCAGCAGCCCCTGCAGCCGCTGCAGCTCTTTCGCCCGGTCAACGGCGCGGACGTGGACCGCTTTGGAGACCGCACGGAAGACTTCCATGCCCGTCAGAGCCTCCAGTATCGTCGCTCGCTCGTCATCTTTCGCCTTGAGGAACGCAGAGAACTCATTCTGAGCCAGCAGCACTGCTCGCGTGAACTGCTCAAACGTCAGACCGACACGTTCCCTGATCGCTGCCAGCACTTCAGTCTTCTTCCCGCCAACCTCCAGCTGTTCTTCCTGCCCCTGCGTCAGATTTCCGCGGTACAGGGCCATGGTAACCGCCTGCAGTTGCCCCTCCGCTTTATTGCGGGCGCGACGGACTTTCCACTGGGCCGTCCACGTGTTTCCGTCCACGCCGACAAATGCCACCTCCGCCATGCCACTGGCAGCACCGCGACGCAGCAGGCCTCGCGGATCCTGCTGGCTCACCCCTCTGATATCCTCACCCCCCTTCGGCGCCAGCGTCAGTCGCGGAGTGTCGTCGTACAGAGCCAGGCACAAAGCGTCGAGAAGAGTGCTTTTGCCGGAACCTGTCGGACCAATGATCGAAAACAACCCAGCCGACCGCAAAGGCTCAGTCGTGAAATCCACATGCTGAAGGCCTGCCAGTGAAGCTAGATTTTCAGCGGTTATCCGCACTATTCTCATGCCAGCAAATCCTCCTGATGCAGCACATCACTCAATGCCTGCAACAGCTCCGCCGGAGGATCAGCGGCATACAGTCGCTGATATTCGCGAGTCAGCACGGCGACCGGGGTCAATGTGCTGAGATCTGCGGACACGGGAGCGGAATCTGCTGCATCGGCCCCCTGCTGCTGCTCGGCCACCGTCTGCACATGGATCTGCACCAGCCGCACACTGCAGCCCTGCAGTGCCTGTTCGATCTGCTGTCGCCGCGTCGGATCCGGACCGCTGGCCAGCACGTTCACTCGCAAAAACGGCTGCTGCTCCAACGGAACTTCCGGCAGCTCCTGCAGACTGCAGAGCTGCGGCAGAATGGTTTCCAGCGGAGCATTGCCGCGAACAGGCACCGACAGCAGCGAAACCGTTCGCGGCACCGGAATCGACTGCACAGACTGCAGCTGTCCGCCTGCAAAATCCAGGCACAGAATCTGATGCTGATAGGCCGCTTCCGTAAACGACAGCGGGATCGGGCTGCCACTGTAGCGAATGCGTCCCTGCTGAAACTGCTGTGCCCGATGCAGATGGCCCAAAGCCACATAGGCGAGCGCCGGCGGGAATGTGTCCAGCCCAATGGCTTCAGCATGCCCGACAACCAGCCGACGTTCTGAATCCAGCGTTTCCAAACCACCCGCCAGATGACAGTGTCCGATGGCAATCAGTGCCGCACCAGGCGCCGTTTCCGCTCTCAGCTCAGCCGCCGCCGCGACAGCCTGCTCATAGGCAGCCCGAATGCCGGCCAGCCACGGATCCTCAGCAGCCGGAACTGTCGGAACATCGGCCGGTCGCAGGAATGGCATCGCAATCACAATCGCCTCGGTCTGACCACTGTCGCCGCGCAACGGTACCAGCAGACGCCTGAAATCAAGTTCTGTGCCCGCAGCGTTCAGCGGAGTTCCCACGATATGAATGCTGAAGGCATCCAGCAGCCCGGCCGGAGCTTCCAGGCGGGAACCGGCATCATGATTGCCGGCTGTAATCACCAGCTGCAGGTCAGGCTGCAACTGCCGCGCACGAGACAGAAACGAGTAGAACAGCTTCTGAGCAGTCGCTGCCGGATGAATCGTGTCAAACACATCACCCGCCAGCAGCAGTGCGTGCGGCTGGTGTTCCTGCAACTGCAGCAGCAGCCAGTCAAGAAACGACGCATGCTCAGGCTCACGCGAGTAACCATGAAAGGACTGACCCAGGTGCCAGTCTGCAGTATGCAGGATTTTCAGCATGTTCGACAGATCTTCAGCAGGGGTGCAGCTATCGATCGCCGCCGGCAGTTTCACCCGTCACATGAATCGTGTTGTGAATCCGCCCTCGCACAGGACCTCCGTCCACGGCACGCAGATCAAAACTGACCTCCATTCCCCACGTGGGCTGCAGGTCCGGGATCGTCAGACTGAGAGTCAGACCATCAGCCGACAGAGCTGCTGCAGTGACCGGCCACGGACGTTCATTGAAATGCTTTGAACCATAGCCTGCCGTCCGCTTCAGATCCCACGCTTTGACCTGCAGTGCCGCCGGCGCCACACTGGCTGGATCCAGCGGTTCACTGAACGACAGCTGCAGCCCCTGAGGCACGGCATGCATCGTCAGCGGCAGATGCAGTGGTTTCGGCTGCAGTCGCAGCCGATACAGTCCGCCCGGATGGGTTGCACTGCCGGCCCAGGCAAACATTCCGCAAACATACAGCTGACCATCAGCCGGGTTGAATCGACCACGCATCACACCCGTCGGAAACGCCGGCATCGGCAGCTCAATCATGCCACCCTGGCGACGACCGCCGGTCTGCTCATGCAGCACCAGAAACACCTTGCCATAACCATAGGACAAATTCAGCAGACCGCCCTGCAACGGCCCCCAGCGATCACTGTCCACCCACAACAACTCACCCGGCGATCGATCAAATTCGTTCGTAATCCAGCACAGCGGTGGCTCCATCGCACTGTCCGACTCGTCCTGCACACCATGATAGCCCAGCATGTTGCCGTAGAACTTCGGCTGACCATCCGCAGGCGGAAGCACCCAATTGATTCGGTTTTTCGGGTTCCAGAATCCCTCCTGATCCGTCACCACAAAGGAACCGTCCGGATTCAGACAGACCCCGTTGGCCGCCCGGAAGCCCACCGCAAGAATCTCAGTCCGGGAACCATCCGGGGTCACTTTCAGCAGCGTTCCGTGCTGCGGCACCACCGCCGGCAAAGCATGTCGCCCGGATTTGGCGTAATAGAAATTGCCCGCTGCATCCGTCTGCAGTCCCATGGCAAACTCATGAAAATGTTCGGTCACCTGGTGATCACTGTTCAGGCACTCCACAAAATCCGTTTCACCATCACCGTTCAGATCCCGCAGCACGGCAAGCTGATCCCGGCACGTCAGGTAAATGGTCTCATCGATGATCTTCAGCCCCAGCGGCTGATACAGCCCCGTGGCAATTCGCTGCCACGACAATTCGGGCCCCGCCGGAAGACCGCTGACCACCCAAACATCTCCGTCCCACGTGCAGACTGCCATGCGACCATCAGCAAAAAAGTCCAGCCCCGTCATTCGCAACTGCGCCAGCCAAGGATTGATCTCCGGAGGAGTCAGGGAATCCTGCGCCAGCGGGCCACCATCAAACAAAGTCTGCACCTGCGTGGTCAGCCGCTGCGCCCACCGCGCCGGTCCGCCTTTGGTCAGTGCCTGCAGATCGGCGTCCAGCGGCAATTGCCCCGGAGCAGTCTGCAGCACGGGACGGCCGGTTTCTGAAAGCCACAGTGAAAATCGCAGAGGATCCGTGCCCGCCGGGATTCGCAACACCAGTCGGTCGCCATCTGCCTGAAACTGCAGACCCGGAATCGCTGCCGAGACTCCTGCGAAAATCGGTGGAGCCGGGCGGGACGACGGAGCTCCCCGCTGCACCTGCAAACGGACCGCCGCAGCCCCCGCGGCCGCAATTTCACTGCCAACTGCCGCATCCAGCTGCCAGCGAGCCACCAGCCCCGGAGCCGCAGCCAGTTTTTCAGCTGACGATAACTCCTGAGACAAAGCGCGCTGAAAGAAACTCACCGTCTGCAGTTCACCGGTCAGATACGAATCCGGCTGCGGAAAATTCCCGGCCGTAAAGCCGATGCGAAGCACAGCATCCTGCGGTTGCTGACGAGCCGACAGCTCGCCCTCGGCGTCCGGACGACCATCGATCCAAAGCTGCAGACGACGACTGGATTTTGTCCAGACCGCCGCGACATCATGCCACCTGCCGTCATTCACTCGACGACGCGATTCCACCGCGCCAACCCAGCCAATGTCATACACCAGTCGCCCGCCACGAATGAACAGCGACTGACCATCGGGCGTCCACTGCGGCGTCGGTCGGGCCAAAGCAAACAGTGTTCCATTGCCCTGCGTGCGGACTCTGGCAGTAATTGTGAAATCGGACTGCGTCAGATCAAACGGCTTCGCATCCGCCGACTGCAGCCAGGTACCACCGTCAAACTGCACAGGCAGGTTGGCGGCTGCTGCTGCCTCGCCGGCGACCTCTGCCGGGCCAAAACGCACCACATCCGGCTGATTTGAAACACCCTCAGGCGTCTGAACCTTTGTCAGGGCAGACCCCGGCAACTCAGCCACCTGCAGCAGCAGGTCATGGTCGCGCGGGCCGATGTTGAAGGTTCTGAGGAAGGCTGGCTGACCGCCCCGATCGTCGGTTCGCAGGGCCGGCAGCTCCAGAATGTCAGCGCTGCCCACGCCATAATGCAGTATCACCTGCTGGTCATGGAAATACTGACCACGAAAACGACCCCACTCGCGCGGCAATGGCCCGTAACGCCGACCATCACGACCTTCCACACGACGGTCGTCCGCGAAACTGCCGGTCTGAGGACTGGCCCAGCCCGGACCATCCGCGTTGCCCGCCAGCAGCAACCCGCTGATGGTCGGGTGAATCTGATGCTCCCCGTTAAATTGAATCCCCCGCCAGTCAATAAAATTCCGCTCGGAATCCGGCTTTTCCGGACCACTCCAGGCAGCCGCCATCCGCAGCGTGTCGGTGTCAAACAACATCCAGTGCCGGCCACGGGCAATGCCCCCCGAGCCGGCATCCAGTCGCACCGCCAATCCCTTCTGCGCAATGTTGTGCCGGGCGGTCGGTACTTCGTAAGAATGCGTCAGCGAAGGACCATAATCCATCGCATTCCAGGGCTGAATTGTACTGGGTTCCGGCCCCCGTGAATCGCCGGCAGGCAACCCGGCCAGCCACGCATCCTGCACTTCGAAGTACTGCGACGGGTTGTACGGCTTCAGCATGGTCTGGCGGATGTAATGAATCACGTCGTACTTTTGCGAAGGCACCATCCACGTCTGAGCAGCCATCAGGCCAAAACCACGCGTCAGAGTCTGATACATCGTGAATGGATCACTGCCGCTGCGAAACCTGCCTTCGGCAAACCGCAGCGAAGTGGGCAAAGATCCGGCCTGATCCTTCGTACCATGACAGTTCTGACACACCCGACGATAGATTGCTTCGCCTCGTTGCAGTGCGGCATCGTCCAGATCGCGTATGAAACCCGCATGATCAATTGACTGCTCATACTGCGGGATCTGCAGCGTCAGCAGTGCAGCCGGAGGCTGCAGTTCGCGGGCGCGCCGCACACCCCCCGTACGCAGCTCGGAAAGATATCGAATCAGATCCAGAAACTGCTGGCGACTGGCCAGAGCAGCCGTTTGCCCGGCAGGCATCAGAGACACAGTGGCCGGAACAACTTCGTCAATGCTGTCGACTGACAGCACCGTCGGCTCCCCACCACGGGCTGCATCGCGGAGAATCAAAGCTGCGGCAGTGCGCTCTGCAACCAGACCGGACAGAGAACGCCCGTCGGTCAGCACCACAGTCACTGATTCATACCCGCGGCGGATCTCCTTCGAAGGCTGCAGCACGGATTCGACCAGGTGCGCATCAGTCGTGTCTGCCGGCAGCGCGGTCAGATCAGGGCCCAGCAGAGAAACAGCGGACTGCCCCGTGGAATGGCAGCGCGAACAGAGTGACTGGGGCTGGTGAAACAGGATCGCGCCGCGAGCCGCATCGCCGGACTGCAAAGCTTCAGCGGCCAGCTGCGACGGAGACACAGCCAGCAGCTGCTGCTCCAGCGTCTGAGCAGCAACGGAATGGTGCAGACTGAAGACAAAGGCCAGGGCAAGCAGTGCCGGACGATGACAGGGAATCACGGGAGCTCCGGAGCGGCGTTGGCGGTGATCTGAGAATTCGTGAACAGAATCATACCGCATTTGTGAAAAAACGGGGGCTGAAAACCGGGGAGGAATCCGAGTTGGTGTTTTTTGAGGGGAAGGGAAAAAACGGCCACCATGACAGGGACCGGAATTGCGCCGGTCCCGCCAGCCTGCGCCTGCCACCACGCAGCCATGGCACTAAGGCTGAGGCACCGTGACCAGGTTCTCCCCGGGATTCTCCGACAGCAGCAGGCTGCGAAAGAAATACTCCTGCGGCTGGTCATTGCTGTGCAGCTGCAGACCGATCGGGCCGGATTTCAGCAATTCGGGCTTGTCAGCAAAGTCAAAGACCTCCCGACCATTCGCTGCAAATCGCAGCCGTTCGCCCCGCACCAGAATCTCAATCTGATTCCACTCCCCGCGACGCTCCACTTCCGGACCGGGCCCCTGAGGGACCACGCGATTGCGACCATGAGCGTCCCAGATGCCCCAGTCATGACAAAACATCAGCAGCGGTCCGCGAAAGCCAAAAGCATTGTTGCCCGCATCCGTAAAACGCTCGCCCAGCGCCGCCACAGCCGAATGCATCGTCGAATGACGGCTGCTCATCGTCTGCCGGACTTCAAACAGCAGGCGAAAATTTCGATGATTGCCCGCCGTGAACAGATAAGTACTGCTGGGAACCCGATTTTCATTGGCTCCGCGAATCATCCCGTTCACCGCCGACCAGCGTGCAGCATCGCCAGTCCAGCCGGACAGGTCCAGACCGTTGAACAGGCTGCGGACTTTTTCCTCCGCGGGCACCAGTGACGCCACCGCGACAGGTTCATTGAAGTCCGTATCAGGTTTCTCCAGCGACAATTCACGAATCCAGATATTGCGGTAACGCACATCATGACCCTCGCACTGCAGCTTCAGACCGCCCGGAGTATCCGTGATGCCTTTGCCGTCATCGTTGCCACCATCAATGCCCGATCGCGGACCGCCCCACACCTGATTGATCTCGAAATTGCGGTGCACCTTCTGACCGTTAAAGTACATGGTCAGCCGCGCCTTCTCCGTCCGCTTGCCGTCTCGAAAGCGAGCAGCCCGGAAGACTATGTCGTACGCATTCCAGGCACCACGCCCGTTGTACGCGTAATAGGGCGATTCGCTCTCGTTAATGACCGCACCCATGCCGTGCGACGTGTTGTCTCCGTCCAGCACCTGGATTTCGTGGCGATTCTGCAGATAGACGCCACTGTTGCCGCCCGGATTCATGATCAGCAGCTCAACGTGCAGCCGGAAATCCCGGTACTGCTGCTTCGTCACAATATCGGCGGCTCCGAATTTGCCGCCAGCGGCCGCCGGATCGTCCGTCTGAATGCACTTCCCGCTGCTGAACGGATCGTCCACCACTTTCCATTTGATGGGCAAAGACGAGGCGAATCCCGGACCTTCCCAGTAAGTCCACTTTGCATCCAGCATTTCGCGGCTGCCATCCAGCAGCAGCTCGGCACCCTCAACAGGCTTCGCACCAACACCGACATCCGCCAGCGTCAGCCGGGGCAACAGAATGATCGCGAACAGGAACAGCAGGCGGCGGGGAGTTGCATGAGACAGATTCATCCGGTGTGCTCCAGAATGGGGTGAAAACCATGCCGAAGCGAGCAGTGTCCTGCTTTTGGGGCGGAACTGCAAACGAGAAGCAGCTGGCAGTCGGAAGCTGGCAGCTGGGAAGTGGTAATCATCAGATGGTTTCTCCCAACTCCAGGGTGTTGTGCAGCGGTTGAATGGTATATGCCGGTTGAATGGTATGTACCGGTTGAATGGTATGTTTCTGCAGAATGGTGTGGGATGCCGCCATTGGAGTGTGGTGTGTCCCCGCTCCCCGTCATTCCGGGCTATCTCCGGCCGATTTGTCCCCCGTGCCGAAGACCACTGCGTTTCCTTTCGCGTCTTCGCGTGAGACAAACGGGGTGGTGTGTCCACGGCTCCGGCCGTCCCCGTCGCTGAAGTGGTGTGTCCCCCGCTCCGGCCGTCGTTCCTGGGTGTGCTTGTCGCAGGTGTTGTTCCGGTCGCCGAGTGGTGTGTCCCCATCTCCGGCCCTTCGCGTCTTCGCGTCTTCGCGTGAGACGAACGCGGTGGTGTGTCCCCGGTTTGGACGTATGCCGGTAGAACGGTATGTACCGGTTGAACGGTATATGCCGGTTGAATGGTATGCTTCGGCAGAATGGTGTGGGATGCCGCGATTGGAGTGTGGTGTGTCCCCGCTCCCCGTGTCCCCGCTCCCCGTCGCTGAAGTGGTGTGTCCCCCGCTCCGCCCCCGCTCCGCCCGTCGCTCCTGGGTGGGCTTGTCGCAGGTGTTGTTCCGGTCGCCGAGTGGCCTGTCCCCAACTCCGGCCCGTCTCCGGCCGATTTGTCCCCGTGCCGAAGACCACTGCGTTCTCTTCGCGTCTTCGCGTCTTCGCGCGAGACGAACGCGGTGGTGTGTCCCCGGTTTGGACGACACCCGGTTTGGACGACACCCGGTTTGGACGACAGCAGGAGGCGTGGTGGGAGGTGGGGAGTGCACCGGTTGTGATGCGGGGTGCCTGAGTTTGCTCGGTAAAAACAGAAACGGCGATGATCCGCCAGGAAGGGGAATCATCGCCGTCTGTTGTCTCCAACGGTTCCACCCTGATTGCTGATCCTTTACTGGTGGAACCGCGAGCCGGGACGATCCCGAGTGGCGTGTTCCCCAAGTGTGAGTTGCCTCACGTTACTCAGCATTGCGGGGCGGAAGGCTGGGTTTTTAACCGTGACCGTCCGTTTGACGTGCCCTTTCGAAAAAACTCATACCGCACAGAATTTTTCGCGGACGGCGGGAGCGACTCACGACTTTCGCTCCCTGTCCGTCATTCGTATACCAGTCACGCAGGCTAATCACCAAACCTTACGCCAACCTGTGATCACTTGCATCCGCCAACCGGAGCAGCACAGGTCGGTTCAGCCGGAGCTGCACAGCTGGCTTCAGCCGGAGCAGCACAGGTCGGTTCGCTGCCATTGCCGCAGCCATTGCCGCAGCCGTTGCCACAGCCGTTGCCACAGCCGTTGTCGCAGCTGTTCTTGCACAGCTTCGGCAGACGCAGCTTCGGCAGACGGATCTTCGGCAGCTTGAACTTGGGCAGCGTGAAGCACTTCTTCTTCTCGCAGCCGCAGCTGTTGCCACAGCCGTCACCACAGTGAGCCGGAGCAGCACAGGTCACTTCGGCAGGAGCTGCACAGTGAGCTTCGGCAGGAGCGGCACAGGTGGCTTCAGCAGGAGCTGCACAGGTGGCTTCTGCAGGAGCTGCACAGGATGGTGCACAGCCATGGTCGCCGGCAGGAGCTGCACAGCTTGGGTCAACCGGAGCGGCACAGGTCGGCTCGACGCTGCATCCACATCCCTTGTCATGCTTGAACAGACCGAACAGACCGGCCTGTGCGCTGTTGGCGATAGAGAGTACCACCAGAGCAGCTGTCAGTGTAATTGCCTTCATCTCAAAATCTCCAATTCGTACCTGCTGAGTAAGCTTGCGAAGCCTCCCCGAATGCACACGCCGCACCCGGAATCCTGGGGCCTCGAAACCTGCTCGAGAGTAACGCCGCGAATCTTTTCGTCCTGCGTGGAATGGGAGGCTCAGGCAAACAGCATTGTTTGCCGGTTACTGAGCAAGGTGCGCCCGAGTATGCAGGCTGTAGGGGTTTTGCCGTCCTCGGGGGATCAGGCAGAATAAACACCACAAACACAGCCCTGCAGACCCACTTTCATGGGTAAAATCACCCATAAACATTCCACAGATCGGCTGCCGGACCGTTGTCAACAAAAAACCGGGCGGATTTTTCGGAGTGTTCCAATGGCAGCGGTCTGAGAAATGAACGAGTTTCTGCTGGGGTGCGCAAGTCTGACGGGCTTTGCGGGCAGGTTCCACGGGGAACTCACTTGTCCCCGCCCGCTTTATCTTCCAGAATCCCGTCGTGCACCCAACACAACTCGGTGCACGTCGACGCCGGAACGGATGCCGCTCGAACTGCTGCTTCAGACAGAAGTCCCTGCCATCATTTCCTGCCTGCCTGAAAACTGTTCATGAGTCCAGATAACTCCCGGTCGTTGAATGTGCCGTTCTCTGTTTCGTGGGAGCATCGCCTGCGATTTACCGAGGACGTATTTGGTGCGGACAGTGCCGTGCTGGCGGATCTGCTGCAGGCCTCTGAGGAGCGGATCCCGCGTGTGCAGTTCTGGCTGGACGAGCACGTTGCATCGGCGAATCCGGACCTGCGTCAGCGACTGCATGCCTTCGGTCGCCGCCATGCCGGTCGGTTCCTGACCTGCGGTGCGCCGCAGCTGGTACCTGGCGGTGAAGCCATCAAGAATGATGTGCATATTCTTGAGCGGATGCTGAAGGTGATGAACGAGGCGGATCTGGACCGCCGCAGTTATGTGGTGGTGGTGGGTGGTGGTGCAGTTCTGGATGCTGTGGGATTTGCCTGTGCGATTGCGCATCGCGGGCTGCGTCTGATACGCATTCCCACCACAACTCTGGCGCAGGCAGATTCCGGCGTGGGAGTGAAGAATGGTGTGAATCTGTTTCAGAAGAAAAACTGGATGGGTTCGTTTGCGGTCCCCTGGGCGGTGATCAATGATCGGCGACTGCTGGAGACTTTGGGTGACCGGGATTTCCGTTGTGGTTTTTCCGAGGCGGTGAAGGTTTCGCTGCTCAAGGATCCGGAATTTTTTGGGCAGTTGCTGCGGGATGCCGGCGAGATCACAGCCCGGGGTGCGGCGGCATGGCGGG
>SXGQ01686875.1_pt1 | contig 10710 bp, 9 predicted proteins | sample 3178371 | NCBI WGS metagenome assembly SXGQ01 (sample SAMN11356859, study PRJNA531348) | freshwater metagenome | isolation source: freshwater sample F1-20 | place: China: Fuxian Lake, Yuxi | collected 2017-12-25 | reverse complement strand
GAACCCTGCCTGCAACCGATGCGCGACCGCGCCACCCAGAATGAAGCCACGGGCTTCGATTCCCGCCACTTTGCCGACGCCTACGTGGGCGTGCGGCGCGACGAGTTGATCGATCGCCGCACCGAAGGCTTGGGCATGACCTAGCAAGGTAGTGATGTCGCGAAATTGGATCCCGACTTTGGGATAGTCGGAGATAGTTCGGATGGTATTTTTCAGCACGACGGCACCTTAACATGGGGACCCATGAAGAGCGCCACACTGAATAGATTCGCGATGCTGGTGACGGCTGGGCTCCTGCTTTCGTCAGCGTCATACGCAGCAAACGAAAGGCCGGTAATCGGCCGCGAGCAGGTGAATGCGACGCTATGGATGCAGCGCGCTGCCGAATATCGCATCGCAGCGACGCAGGTGTATCGGTTGGCGACCGAGCGACTCGGCAGCACGGTCGCCGCTCCCGGAAGCGCAGCGGTCGAGCAGCAAGCTGCGGACGCGGCTTTGGTTGCGAGTTTGCCGACGGCGATTATCGTCGACCTCGACGAGACGGTGCTCGACAACACGTTTTATCAGGCACGGCGCATTCGAGCGGGCGGCGATTATGACGAGTCCTCGTGGCAGGCATGGATGCAGGAGTCGGCAGCCACTGCAATCCCGGGTGCCGTGGAATTTTTGCAGGCAGCCGCTCGCGCCGGCCACCGGATTTTTTACCTGACCAATCGCGAGTGCCGACTGCTGCCGGAACACCCTTCTGATCCGTGCCCGGCGCATACCGCGACGCTGCGTAATCTGCAAAAGCTGGGTCTGCCGAACGTCGCCGAGCCGGGTGCGCTGACGCTGCGTCAGGAGCGACCCGAGTGGTCGAGCTCCAATAAAAGCGCGCGCCGTGCCTGGATCGCGAAGAGATACCGCATCTTGGCTCTCGTCGGTGACGATTTGCGTGATTTCATCGATCGACCCGAGTTCGAGGCACGTCAGAGCGAACTCATGCCGCTTTTCGGCGCGCGCTGGTTTTTGTTGCCGAATCCGATCTATGGGTCTTGGGAGCGTGGCATCACGGCCGAGGCCTGCAGCGCCGGAATGTCGGCCACTGAGTGCGCTGCGGCGACTACCCTGAAGCGGTACGCCGCGCTAGAGGAGAATCCGCACCCCTGAGTTGCGGATTACTTTGAGTCTTTGGCGGAGCTTTCGGTGCAATGCTTGTCAGGCAGCGCGATATCGATCCACACCAGCCGATGATCCGAGCTCGCTTCGACGTCGTCGTTGACTAAAGCAAACTCCGCATCGGTGCTGGTTGGCCAGAACACTCCCGAGGCGCAGACCTCGAGATTGCTAGATGGCAACAGGTAGTCGGCTCGTAAGTTCCCGACGGAGTTGCCACGGTCAGAGAAATCCGCGGTATCGAGCGAGGCATCACCGCGCTGCGTCATATTCGCGCCGCCCTGACGCTGTGCCGCCTCGCTTGCCCCGCGGGAGCGCGGAGCTAGATGGCCTATGGCCGCCTCACGATGCACGCGCGGGTGCAGCAACAACTGATCGATGGCACCGCAAACGCTACCGCCGTCTTGCGGGTCGGCATTGAGATCGCCGGCGATGACGAACCGGGCATCGGGGTCAAGCCCGCCCGATCGATCACGATCGTCACGCAGGTAAGTGCTGCGCAGCGGGTCGATGTGGTCGGCCCAGAGTCGAATCTCGTCGTGATTGCGGCGTCCGTTGCGATCTTCCGGTCCGTCGAAACCGGGCGGAGTGGGGTGACTCACGAGAAAGTGCAGATTCTGTGCAGCGCCCAGTCGTATCGAGACATCCCAGTGACTTTTAGACGAGAGCGGCAGCTTCGCGAGACTCTCGGCGGTGTACCAGTGGGGTGGCAACAACGCGCCGTGCATGTCGCGCCAGAGAAAATGACGAAAGGTCCGTGTCGCGGCGTGATCGATCGGCAGCTGCGAGTAAACCACGAGGCCGTATTGGCCCGGAAATTGGCCGAAACCCAGCGCGTCGTTGCCACCGCCGACGCTGCCGTTGCGATCGAGATCGAGTCCACTCGGCACGCCGGTATTCGAGGGTGCAACGAAGTGGTAGGCGAATTTCAGCGGCTTATCACCCGCCTGCGATATCGCGAGGTAGTTGCGGGAAAAGAGTTCGGGATTTCGCGGGTCGTAGTCGAATTCATTGAGCAGCAGCACGTCGGGGCGTACGCGTTGCAGGACTGCGGCAATCTGCCGGGGTTGTGCGGATCCGGAAGCCGCGAGTTCGCGGGCAAGATCACCCTCGGCCTTGCGGAAGAAGCTGACGTTATAGGTGGCGATACGCAGCGTACTTGCAGCGCGCGGCGGTGGCGTCGGCGACAGCTTGGTAGCCTCGCGAGTCGGCGCAGCTACCCCCAAAGAAAAAATCAGCGTAAGTGCCACGAGGCCCGCACAAACGGTTGCGGGTGCAAAAAAAAGGGGGCGCCACGAGGCGCCCCTTTGCCATAACGCTCCGCGATGCACGCGGGACGCTGCGCTGCTTTAGAAGCGGGTCTGCACCGAGACACTGACGGTACGCGGCGCGCCGAGCGTCAGGTTCGGCGGGCTCGGCGAGAAGCCGGCGAGCGGCGGCGTGAGTGCCACCGAGTAGGCCGTGCTGCCGATCGAGCCGAAGAACTCTTCGTCGAAGAGGTTGTAGACGTTGAGCTGTACGCGCATCGACTTGACCCCTTCGAACTCAAAGTTGTAGCCGGCATCGAGGCTGAACACCTTGAAGCTGTCGACCTTCGCATCGGTCACGTCCGTGGTAAAGCGATCGTCGACGAACTTGCCTTCGAGACCGACGTTGAAGTTGGCGAAGGGCTGCAGCTCGACGCGACCACCGAAGGTCCACTCCGGCGTCTCGACGAGGCGCTTGCCACCCGTCGGCAGAACGCCCGTGACGCTGACCTGTAGGTTTTGCTTCAACTCGCTGCCGTTGTAAGACGCCGAGCCGTTGACCACGATCCAATCGTTGGCCTGCCAGCCGATCTGGAAGTCTGCGCCCTGCAGATCGACGTCACCGACGTTGCGATCGACGCTATAGCCGAGATCCGGATCGAAGGACGAGACGATGCGGTTCTTGAACTGCGACTTCCAGAGTGCGACCGACGCAAGCACCGACTCGGAGCGATAGCGCCAGCCGAGGTCGAAGGAGTCGGTCGTCTCAGGATCGGGGATTGCCTGGACGAAGCGTCCATCGGCACCACGGCTCACCGTGTAGAGGTTGTCCGTACGCGGTGCCGAGAGGCTCGAGGCGTACGAGGCGTACACCGTCTGCGAGTCGGTGAGCGCGTAGGCCACGCCGATGTTCGGCAGCACATCGTCGAATTTGAAGGTGCCTGCGAACGGAGTGATGTACTGCGTCGTCGAGCTGCCGAGCGTGACGTTGCCGTTCGGGAGGAAGGTGGTCGGACGCTGCGTCGTGCAGAGCACGTTGAACGACCCGTTCTGCGAGTAGCAGTACTGATTAAGTTGACGCTCGAAGAAGGGCGCACGAACGCCGATCGTCGCGGTCAGTTTTTCGTCGAGGAACTTGCCGCGATACTCCGCCGAAATCTGGTTCAGCTTGGCGATCGAGTAGCGATCACGGGTACGCAGGTAGCTGCCGTCGGCGGTGGGGACCTTGCGTCCCAGGCGACCGCCAAAATAATTCTCCGGGTTGCCGTTGGCATCGAGGTAGCCGAAGGCGCCCGTCTGACGGTGCTTGCCGAAGTCCCAGGCATAGGCCACGCGTACGCGCTGCGTCTCGGAGAGATCCCAGATCAGCGACGCGTTGACGCCGAAGCGGCGGGTGTTGGTGTTACTCGGAGTGTAGAAGCGCACGGTGTCGAGAACGTCGCCGTCGCCGTTCAGATCGAAGCCGGCCGCCGTGGAGGCTCCGACGACACGACGATCGGCGTTAGAGGTCGCCGACGGAGTCTCATTGACCACCTGCGTGCCGCCACCGTTGGCGAGCACGTACTGGAACGAGGGATCGATGGCGAGCCGAACGTTCTCGCTGATATTCCACAGCGAATTGATGCGGATGTTGCCGGTGTCCGAGGGGTTCACGCGCAGCCCGTAATAATTGGTGCAGGCCGACGGGTTGAGCGGGTTTTCGGAGCTGCCGGAGTTGGGCGAGCCGTTCTCGTCCTGACGGACGCCGTTGACGCCGGGCAGGCGGGTGCAGAACGAGAGGTTGTCGAAGCCGCGACCGTTAGCGAGCCATACCGCTTCGCTGGCGTTGCGGTAGAAATTATTGCGGTTGCGGTTGAAGTGCGCCGCGACGGCGACGAAGTCACCGTTGCCCATGTCTTGGTAGAGACGCGCGTTGAACTGGCGCTTGTAGATCTCGCCCGGGCCCTTGTACTTGTCGTTGCTGGCGTGCGAGGCCGTGATGTACGCGCGAGTGCCCCAAGGGCCGATCTCGCCGGTCTCGTACATGCCGAAGTAGCGGCGATAGTTGTACTCGCCCGCCGACACCGAAACCATGCCGCCTTCTTCCTTGCTCGGACGACGCGTACGGTTGTTGATGGTGCCGCCGACCGCCGAGGCCGTCGGGCTGTCGACGTCGGTCGTGCCGAGGTTGACGTCGATCGCTTCGATCAACTCGGGGTCGATCTGCTGGTTGGTGTAGATGGCGTAGTTGCCGGTGTCGTTCAACGGGATGCCGTCGAAGGTCAGCGACACGCGCGAGCCGTCGATACCGCGCAGGCGCAGGTTACCGCCTGAGCTGCCGTAAGGGTCGTTGTTGGTGAAGCTGACACCGGGAACCTGGTTCAGAGATTCGAGGAAGGTCTGCCCCGGGATGTAGTTCTGCAAGAACTCGCCGGTGATGGTAACGCGCGATTTCGCGGCATTCTGTTCGGTGACCGCGCCGATCTGGCCGATGCGGCGACCCGTGACGACGATTTCCCGCAATTCTTCGGTTGCGGTCGTACCCGTCGACTGTGCAAATGCGGAATAGCTCGTCGCCACCACGAGCAGCGGGCAGGCGAGCAGTACGGCAAGTGAAACGCGTGAGCGTCGCGCTTCGGACACGGGCGCGTGTTTGCCCAAAATCTGCGTGGACATTTTTGAGGTCTCCAAGTGCGTCAATAAGTGCGTCGGGAACGGGCGAAATGACCCGGGATTCCAGACCGAGAATTCTACGTTAGTGACCCCCGAAAAGGCATCCGGGAAATCGTCTATGTCGGGAAAAAACAACAGTGAGGGGTTCTCGGTGAGCCCTAGACCTACAGACTGCCAGACCAATATTTGCGGATTATGACGGCGAGGCGCTTCAGGCCTTGCCGGTTCCGATGGCCTTGCTGAAGTGCTGACGGCAGAGGGATACGTACCGGTCGTTGCCACCGATTTCGACTTGGGCGCCGGCCGTTTCGACCTGCCCGTGGGGGAGCACCCGCACCACCATGGTGGCTTTGCGCCCGCAGTGACAGACCGTTTTGATCTCGACCAAGTTGTCGGCCCAAGCGAGCAGTTGTGCGCTGCCCTCGAAAAGTCGACCCAGAAAATCGGTGCGCAGACCGTAACAAAGTACCGGCACGTTGAGCTCATCGACGACGCGCGCAAGCTGACGTACCTGTTCGTTGCTGAGGAATTGCGCCTCGTCGACGAGCACGCAGGCGATCGGACCCACCGCGAGATCGGCGCGGATCTCGGCAAAGAGATCTTGCCCTGCGGTGAAGTGGCGGGCATCGGCGCTGATACCGATGCGCGAGGCCACCCGGCCACCTGCACGATCGTCGAGCTTGGCGGTATAGACGAGGGTGCGCATGCCGCGCTCGCCATAGTTGTGCGACGCCTGCAGCAAGGCCGTCGACTTGCCGGCGTTCATGGTCGAGTAATAGAAATAAAGTTTCGCCACGACGGCGCACCTCAACCCGCCACGATGCCGACTATGCAGCCGGTCATGCACGAGCCCAAAGTCGCGGCGACGAAGGCTGGCCATGCGAGTGAGGCGAGATCGTCCCGGCGCTCAGGTGCCATGGTGCCGATGCCGCTGATTTGAATACCGATACTGGCTAGATTTGCAAAACCGCAGAGCCCGTAGATCGTGATGAGCCGCGAGCGATCGGACAGCGCCTCGGGCGGTACGGTCGTCAACTGGATGAAGGCGATGAATTCATTGAGTACGCTTTTCACGCCGAGCAGCGAGCCTGCGGTCGTCGCTTCGTACCACGGAATACCCATGAGCCACGCGATGGGTGCGAAAATCCAGCCGGCGATGCGCTCGAGCGTGAGGGACTCGCCACCGACCATCGGCAAGAAACTAACGATGCTGTTGGCGAGCGCGACGAAGGCGGTCAGCACGATGAGGATCGCAATGATGTTGAGGAACAGCGCGAGCCCATCACTAGTACCGCGGGTGATAGAGTCCATGGCGTTCTGATAAATCCGCGGCGATTCCTTCAGATTCTGTGAGCTGCCGTTATCATCGGGCAAAATCATGTGCGCAAAGAGCACGGATGCCGGTACCGACATGATCGACTTCGTGATGAGATGGCCGAGCACGCCCTCGAATTGCGCGCCGAGCATCGCCGAGTAAATCACCATCACCGAGCCTGCTATGGTGGCCATGCCGGCCGTCATCACGAGCAGCAGTTCGTAGCGCGACATGCGTGCGAGATACGGCCGCACCAGCAGCGGCGCCTCGGTCTGACCGAGAAAAATGTTGGCGGTCGCGACGAGAGCCGAGGGACCGCGCGTGCCAAGTGCGCGCTCGAAAACCCAGCTGATGCCGCGGATCACGATCGGCAGGATGCGCCAGTGCCAGAGCAGCGCAGACAGCGCCGACATCACGATCACGAGCGGCAAAACCTGAAAAGCGAAGGTTACCGCAGCGTTGGGGTTAGTGATGGTGAAAGGCGTGTCGCCGCCGCCTACGTAGCCGAAGACGAACGCGGATCCTTTGAGCGTTGCAGCGCCGAGCGCACCGACCGCCTGGTTGAGATAGAGCAAACCCTCTTTAACGACGGGCGCCTTGAGCAGTAGGATGCAGATCAAAAACTGCAGCGCGAGGGCGATGGCTACGAGTTTCCAATTGATGCTGCGACGATTGCTCGACATCGGCAACACGATGGCGATGAAGACGGCGATACCGAGCAGGGCCTGCAGATAGAGTGTCATGATAGTCGTCCCGTGCTGATGATCTTGAGAATTATTTGAGCTTATTGATTACTTGAGCTTGATCTCGCGCAGCCTTTCCTGCAGATATTCTTCAGCGAGGATCGGCGGCAAGGGTTCGGGTTTTCCGGGGCCGACGCAAGAGGGCAAGGCCGCGATCGGAAAGTCCGGGTTAAAGTGCAGAAAAAATGGCATCGAGTACCGCGCATTTTGCGCGCGTTCGCTGACCGGGTTGATCACGCGATGACTGGTTGAGCGCAGGCTGCCGTTGGTGAGTCGCTGCAGCATGTCACCGACGTTGACCACTATGGACCCCGGCACCGGGTTGACCGACAACCACTTGCCCTGACGGGTGAGAACTTGCAGTCCCGGCTCTTCGGCGCCTAGCAACAAGGTGATGACGTTGATGTCTTCGTGTGCACCCGCCCGAATGCTCTCGGCGGGGTTCGGCGACATCGGCGGATAATGGATCACCCGCAGTACGCTGTTGCCAAGCTGAACTTTATCCTCAAAAAAAACGGCAGGCAGATTGAGCACTCTTGCGATCGCCGTCAGCAGCCGCCGGCCGCTGCGATCGAAGGTCTCGAACATCTCAGTGCAGGTGCTCTTGAAACCTTCGATGCCGTCGATCCAGACGTTGTCGGCCATGTAGTGGCGGTAGGGGTGACCCTGCGACAGCTCGCGCCCGACGTGCCAGAACTCTTTGAGATCGGAGTGACGACTACCCTTGGCGGTCTCGATGCCGAAGGGCGTGTAGCCGCGCGCACCGCCGCTACCCGCGATGTGGAATCGGCGTTTCTCGGCATCGGGCCAGGCGAAAAAGATCTTGTACATACCGAGAAAGCGGTCGATGAGCGACTGCGCAATGCCGTGGTCGGTGATGATCACGAAACCGTGGTTGGCATAGGCGGCGCCGAGCTCGCGCACGAAGCCTGCGGACTCGACATCGCGCAAGCTCAGGGTCGGGATGACATTCGACATCGGCCCATTCTGCACCCTCGCAAGGGTTACGTTAAGATTTCGCAATGGTCGATTTGATCCTTCGCGTGCTTACTGCCTACCTCATGGGCTCCGTCAACGGCGCACTGCTGACCGGACGTTTCCGTGGCATAGACATTCGTACGCAGGGTAGTGGTAACGCCGGCGGTACCAATGCGTTGCGTACGCAGGGCTGGGCGTTTGCGATTGGCGTGATCCTGATCGATGTCATGAAAGCGGTGCTCGCCGTTCGCTGGCTGCCGACGGCGCTCTCACCCGCGCAGTACCCTGCCGACTGGCTGGCCGTGGCCTGTGGTTTTGCAGCCGTGTTCGGTCACGTGTATCCCGTGTTCCACGGCTTTAGGGGCGGTAAGGGCGTGGCCACCGTGCTTGGTACCTTACTTGCGCTCTCGACACCCTTGTTGCTGGGTCTACTCGTGATCTGGTTGTTGATGATGGTCGTGTTCGGATTCGTCGGGCTCGGCTCGATGGTCGCGGCCGCAAGCCTGCCCATCCTCGTGCAACTCGGCGCGGCGCGCGGGTGGCTTGCTCCCGAGGAGGTGATGCCGCTGACGATTTTTGGCGCCGTGTGTGCAGCCTTCGTCATCTGGACGCATCGCAGCAATATCGCGAGTATGCGTGCAGGGACCGAGCCCCGAGCCCGCAAGCTCTGGCTGCTGGGTCGCTGGCACGAGCGCCGCTGACGCGGGGCGGATCGATGCTCACCCGAAAAATCTTTGGTGCACTCGCTGATGGTCAAGTGCATTCCGGCGAGGCTTTGGCCGAGGCGACGGGCGTTACCCGCAGCGCCGTCTGGAAGGCCGTCAGTCAGCTGCGCGAGATGGGTTTGCCGATCGAAGCGCAGACCAATCGCGGCTATCGGCTCGGCACTCCCTGCGAAGCGTTGAACGCAGGCGCGATCTCCATCTGCCTTCCCAAAGAAATCAGCAATCGTACGCAGCTCGAGGTTGCCTGGGAGATCGGCTCGACAAACGCTACCCTGCTCGAGTCGCGACCGCCCGCAGTCGGCGAGTTCACCGTGCTGATGGCCGAGAACCAGACCGGTGGTCGCGGCCGTCGTGGTCGCACCTGGCAGGCCGCACTCGGCGGAAGTCTTTGCTTGTCGATCGCCACCAGTTTCGAGCCGTTGCCGCGCGATCTGCCGGCCCTAACCCTCGTAACCGGTGCCTGCGTACGCGAGGCCTTGATGGAGTGTGGTGTACGCAACATTTCTTTGAAATGGCCAAACGATATCGTGACCTTGTCTCCCTCGATGCAACTAGTGAAGCTCGGGGGAATACTCGCAGAGTTGCGTGCCGAGACGGCGGGGCCCGCGCTCGTCGTCGTTGGCACCGGTCTCAATCTTCGGCTCAGCGAACGAACAAAGAAATCTATCGCTGCAAGTGGCACGTCGGCGGGCGACCTCGAGTCTTTGGGTCTCGACGCCGGCAAGCGCAATCGTGCGGCTGCTGCCGTCATCGGTCGGGTGATTGCAGGTCTGCAGCGCTTTGCGGCCCAGGGCTTCGAGCCCTTCATCGACAGCTGGCGAGCTGCCGATGTGCTGCGTGATCGACCGATCCGCGTGCTCGACGGCGGCAGCGAGCGCGTGGGGATCGCCCGCGGCATCGACGCCCAAGGTGCCTTACAGATCGAAGATGCTGCGGGTCGTCGCAGTGCGATACTCGCCGGTGACGTCAGCGTGCGAACCTGAGGAATCGCGATAATGAGCAACCCCCCTAGCTACACCCCGCCCAAAACGTGGGTCTGGGACCGCGGTAATGGCGGTCGATTCGCCAATATCAATCGGCCGGTGGCGGGGCCGACGCACGACAAGGCGTTGCCTCGCGGACGGCATCCACTGCAGCTTTATTCTTTGGGAACGCCCAATGGAATCAAGGTGACGGTGATGCTTGAGGAGTTGCTCGCTGCGGGCCACGCCGATGCGGAGTACGACGCCTGGCTCATCGACATCAGCGCCGGTGATCAGTTCGGTAGCGACTTCGTCGACATCAATCCCAATTCGAAGATTCCGGTGCTGCTCGATGTCAGCGTCCAGCCGGCGGTGCGCGTTTTCGAATCGGCGGCCATCCTGACCTACCTTGCCGAGAAATTCGGTGCATTTTTGCCGCGCGGCGGCGCTACGCGCGCGGAATGCTTCTCGTGGCTTTTTTGGCAGATGGGGAGTACACCTTATCTGGGCGGCGGTTTCGGACATTTTTACGCGTATGCTCCCGACAAGTGGCAGTACCCGATCAACCGTTTTGCGATGGAGGTCAAGCGACAACTCGATGTGCTCGATCGCAACCTCAGCACTCGTTCTTACGTTGCGGGTGACGAGTACAACATTGCCGACATGGCGATTTTTCCGTGGTATGGCGCGCTGGTGCTGCAAGATCTCTACGGGGCAGCAGAGTTTTTGGAGGTACCGAGCTACGCCAACGTGGTGCGCTGGGCTAACATGGTGTTGACGCGGCCGGCGGTAAAGCGCGGCATGCGGGTCAATCGCAGCAAGGGCGAGGGGGCGATCCGCGAGCGGCACGAGGCCAGCGATTTCGGATAGAAAATCGCGCTAAAATCTCGTTCTCGGGCGCCGGGTTAGCACAGGGGTAGTGCAGCGGTTTTG
>SXGQ01628778.1_pt1 | contig 10710 bp, 12 predicted proteins | sample 3178371 | NCBI WGS metagenome assembly SXGQ01 (sample SAMN11356859, study PRJNA531348) | freshwater metagenome | isolation source: freshwater sample F1-20 | place: China: Fuxian Lake, Yuxi | collected 2017-12-25 | reverse complement strand
TGACAGATTCAGAGATACAGATGGCAGCTATGGTGTATGGGAAAACAAAGCGCTTGAAGCTGCCCGCGCCGCAATCGCAAAAGCTACGGGGGGTGAGAGGTGATTGCTTTGCTCAAAGAGAAGTGGTGCGACTGGTTCCACGGAGGCGGGAGCATCAAGCGAGATTGCTATGGCCGCATCAACTGGCAGTGTGATCGATGTGGACGGTGGGGGGAGCCGGTGGATAAGCAAACGGAAGCGTTGATTATTGAACGTGACATTGAACAAAGGATGAAAAAAATGACTATTGAACGAGAGCAGATTGCCCGTGTTTGCCATGAAGTGAATCGCGCTTATTGCCAGGCTATTGGCGACATGAGCCAGCCAACTTGGGAGGACGCCCCTGAATGGCAAAAACAAAGCGCCTTGCTTGGGGTTAATCTTCATTGCAATTCGGATGTTGGCCCTGAAGCCAGCCATGAAAGCTGGATGGCTCAAAAGATTGCTGATGGGTGGGTATTTGGGGAAACAAAAGACCCGGAAGCAAAAACACATCCTTGCATCGTTCCATTTGCAGAGCTGCCGCGAGAACAGCAAGCCAAGGATTTTATCTTCCGCGCTGTGGTTCATGCCCTGCGCAATGACTGACCAATGGTGCGCGGGCTACGCAGAATGCCTGTCCTGCGGGCATGAATGGATCGCCGTCTGGCCTCTGAATGGCGATGATCTTAAATGCCCGGAGTGCGAATCAACCGACACTATTCGAGAGCATGATCCTAATTATGTGAGGAATGATGACGCCACTGATTCGTGATTGGGTGAAAGCGTGTGCCGAAGCAGGAGGTGATCCGGCTGACGGATTCTGGTTTGACATTTCCGGCGCACTGCATCGAGCCGATGTGCCTGCGTTGGAATTGACGCTTGAGCACGCTCGCCCACCATTCCAAAGCTGCTATTTCGTATGCAGCGGCAAGAAAGATCACAAGTCACACGAAGTATTGGTGACGGTTGATGGCGATGATCCAGAGGACGGCATTCAGATCAGTGCCGGGGTGAGAGTGGGGAGCGGTACCCCGAATACGTTGGGATACTTCACTTACGCTGTGCAGGACGGCAAGATCGTTTTGCTCAGTAACGACATGCCAAGCGAGCAAAACGTCCAGATGGTGATGCGTATGCTGGCACTTTGGTACGGAGCGCTTTCGCAGGGGGCAGAAGCGTATCAGCCTGCGATCACCCCGGGATACACAAGCCAGCGGCTACAGGCTAAAGGTAAAGCCCCGTTGTTCTCGTGGAATACGGTCAAGATTGAGCCACCGAAGCCGAAAAAGGATCACAAGGGAGGAACTCACGCTACGCCACGGCTGCACGATAGACGAGGGCATTTGCGGCGGTTAGCAAACGGCAAGACATGCTGGGTACGGGCTTGCAAAGTTGGCGATGCAAGCAAAGGAGTGGTGTTTAAGGACTATAAGGTGTCGGCTTGACCACGCTCAAGATCCAAACCCCTCGATGGGCCCTGCCCCTGCTAAAGCCGGCGCGCTACAAAGGCGCATTCGGAGGCCGTGGCTCTGGCAAGTCACATTGTTTCGCTGAGATGATGATTGAGGCGCATATAATTGACCCAAAAAGCCGGAGCGTGTGCGTGCGCGAGGTGCAGAAGTCTCTCAGCCAGTCAGTGAAACGACTGCTCGAAATGAAGATTGAGCAGATGAACGCGGGGGCTTACTTCGAGGTACAAGAGGCCGTCATTAAATCGAAAAAAGGCGACGGCCTGATTATCTTCCAGGGGATGCAAAACCATACCGCAGACTCGATCAAGTCGCTCGAGGGATACGATCGGGCCTGGGTGGAAGAAGCCCAAAGCCTTAGCCAGAAATCGCTTGATCTACTGCGCCCAACGATTCGCAAGCCGGGAAGCGAGCTTTGGTTCACATGGAACCCGCGGCAAGCATCTGACCCGGTAGATCACCTATTGCGCGGGCCAAACCCACCGCCCGATGCCGCTGTGCTTCCAGTCAATTACGAGGACAATCCGTGGTTTCCTGACGTGCTGCGCGATGAGATGGAGTACGACAAGCGCCGCGACCCGGACAAGTTTCACCATGTGTGGCGCGGTGGCTATCTGTCAAACAGCGAGGCGAGAGTTTTTCGGAATTGGCGTGTTGAGGAATTTGAAGCGCCAGCCGATGCCATGCACAGGCTAGGGGCTGACTGGGGTTTCGCCGTCGATCCAACCACGCTCGTTCGCTGCCATATCGTAGGCCGCACCCTGTATATTGACCACGAAGCCTACCGCGTTGGCTGCGAGATCATGGACACGCCAGACCTGTTCATGACGGTGCCTGAGTCGGAAAAATGGCCGATTGTGGCCGATTCAGCGCGCCCTGAAACGATATCGTTCATGCAAAAGCATGGCTTTCCGAAGATCATGGCCGCGGTGAAAGGGCCGAAATCTCTTGAGGAAGGGATTGAGTGGCTTAAGACTTACGACATCGTGGTGCATCCTCGGTGCGTGCATACAATTGACGAGCTCACCCTGTATTCGTATAAAACAGACCCGCTGACAGGCCGCATTTTGCCGGTGCTCGAGGACAAGAAAAACCACGTTATCGACGCTCTTCGATACGCATGCGAAGGCATTCGGCGTGCCGCACCGAAAAAGCCCGTATCTTTCACCGCCTTGCCTACCGTAAGTAGATGGTGAATAATGTAGAAAAACCGAGGTTTATCTACATGGCGCGAATGTCAAACGAACAAAAGCTGGCGCAAATTCATCAAGAGGCAATGCGCCAGTTTGACAACATTCAATCGGCATTGCGTGACGAGCGCCTGCAATGCCTTCAAGACCGACGTTTCTATTCCATTGCCGGCGCGCAGTGGGAAGGGCCCCTCGGTGAGCAATTCGAGAATAAGCCTAAGTTTGAGGTCAATAAAATCCACCTTGCTGTAATTCGGATCATCAACGAATACCGCAACAACCGGATCACAGTGGATTTTGTCAGCAAAAAGGGCGAGGAATACGACAAGCTCGCCGACCTTTGCGACGGTCTTTATCGAGCAGACGAGCAGGACTCTGGAGCGGAAGAAGCCTTCGACAATGCCTTCGAGGAAGCCGTGGGCGGTGGCTTTGGTGCGGTACGCCTTCGCACTGCCTACGAGGACGAGGAAGACGACGAAAACGAAAAGCAGCGTATCCGCATTGAGCCAATTTACGATGCCGATTCCAGCGTGTTTTTTGATCTTGATGCAAAGCGCCAGGACAAGGCCGACGCAAAGCACTGTTTTGTCATAACCTCAATGACGCGCGATGCGTATCAGGTCGAATGGAACGACGATCCATCAAGCTGGCCGAAAGAAATTCACCAGTATGAATTCGACTGGCTCACGCCTGACGTTGTTTTTGTGGCTGAGTATTATCGGCTCGAAGAAATAAAAGAGACCGTCAGAATATTCGAAACAATCGACGGCGAAGAGGAGCGGTATTCTCAAGCCGACTTTGACGCCGATGAAAACCTCGAGGAAACCCTGCGCGCTATCGGTAGCCGAGAAGTGCGCCAGAAGCGTGTTAAACGCACCAAGGTGCGCAAGTACATCCTCAGCGGTAACTCAGTGCTTGAGGATTGCGGATACATCGCCGGGAAAGCAATTCCAGTGGTTCCAGTCTATGGCAAGCGCTGGTTTGTCGATAACGTCGAGCGGTGTATGGGACACGTTCGCTTGGCGAAGGATGCGCAGCGCCTCAAGAACATGCAGCTATCAAAGCTTGGAGAAATCAGCGCACTGTCCAGCGTTGAAAAGCCGATCCTTACGCCTGAGCAAGTTGCCGGCCACCAGATGATGTGGGCAGAAGACAACATCAAGAACTACCCATATCTGCTAATCAACCCGATCACCGGGCCAGATGGCTCGCAACAGGTCGGCGGGCCTGTGGCATATACGAAGAGCGCGGCGATTCCTCCTGCCCTGGCTGGCCTATTGCAGCTTACCGATGCAGACATGAACGACATCCTCGGCAATCCGCAAGGGGCCGATAAGATGGTGTCGAATATCTCAGGCAAGGCGGTTGAGGCGATCCAGTCTAGGCTTGACATGCAGACGTTTATTTACATGTCTAACCAAGCCAAGCTGGTGCGACGTGTCGGGGAAATCTGGCTCGGAATGGCAAAGGATGTTTATGTCGAGCCTGGCCGGAAGATGAAGACCGTTGGCTTGATGGGCGAAATGGGCAGTGTCGAGTTGATGAAGCCCACCATTGACGAGGAAACGGGAGAGATCGAAAACGAAAACGATCTGTCAGAAGCCTCGTTTGATGTGGTGTCGAGCGTTGGCCCGTCTTTCGTTTCACGCCGCGAAGCCACGGTGCGTTCGATCACGAACATGATCGCAGTTTCCGATGACCCGGAAACCCGACAAGTGCTTACCTCGATGGCTGTCATGAACATGGAAGGCGAAGGCATCGACGACGTGCGCGAGTATTTCCGCAAAAAGCTGGTGCAGATGGGCGTGCTCAAGCCGACCGAGGAAGAAGCGCAGCAGATGATGGCGGCAATAGAAGGCCAGCCGCAAGACCCGAATGCGATCTTCCTGCAAGCAGCGGCAGAGGAAGCCGTGGCAAAGGCTGCGAAGGCTCGGGCCGATACCGTTGAAACGGTGGCGAGTGCGGAATTGAAGCGGGCGCAGACAATGGAAACGCTTGCGAAGATCGACAACGACGAACAAGCAGCGACACTGCAAGGCATTAAAGCCGTGAAGGAAATCTGGACAAATGGCTGACCCGACAATCAAAGACCTTGCCTATCGTGGGCTCGCCTCAGTGCTTGGCGGGCCTGTTGATCTTGCCACGATGGTGATGAGGCCGTTTGGTTACAACGTGCCCGAGCAGCAGGTGGTTGGCGGCAGTGAGTGGATCGGTAAGCAGCTCGAAGATGTTGGCTTGGTGAGTTCAGCGCGCGCGCCTGTGCAGGAATTTATTACTTCAATGGCAATCCCTACGCCTTCAGGACTGGCAAAAGGTGCGGCGCTTGGCGGGGCTGCTATTGTCGGGGCTATTAAAGGTGGCGTAAAAATTGAAGATGCATTGAGAATTCCCTTGTCATCTGTAAATCCAACCGGAACTGTTTTTGCCAAATACACCCCTGAAATCAGAGCTACTCAACCGCTGGCGAAAAATATCGTATCAATAGATAAAACACTTGGCGGAAGCCCTGATGATGTTATAACTATTTATCGTGGGGCACCAAAATCCCAAAAAAATATAGTCCCAGGCGATTTTGTAACAGACAATTTACAACTTGCAAAAGATTATGCAGGCGAAGGAAAAGTTATTGAAATGAAGGTTCGCCGTGGGGATGTGATAGATGATTTATCAGATCCAGCAGGTGGAGAATATATCTACAGGCCAAACGCAGATAAATTTGTTTATTAATGGCATCCACCCGGCCATTCTCGGGTGAGTTTATGGGGTCTTAAATGAATCAAAAGGCAGAGCGAGAGGACGAAAACGAAGGAACCGACGAAATCGAAGTGCAGCAGGAACCGGAACTTGAGAATGTGGGCGACGAGCATAATTCCGACGCCGACCAAGAGACGGAAACCGAAGCACAAGAGGAAAGCGGAGACGAAGTAATCGTTTCAATCGGTGAGGAAACGCCACCTCAAGAGCAGGAACAGCGCGCGCCTGAATGGGTGCGAGAGTTGCGCAAGTCACACCGGGAATTGCAGCGTCAGAATCGAGAGCTGCAGGCCAGGCTTGAATCCACACAAACCGAGACAAAGCCGGCTGTGTTGGGGCCAAAGCCCACGCTTGAGGCACACGATTACGACGCAGAGAAATACGAAGCCGCGCTCGCGGATTGGTTTGAGCGGAAGCGACAGACCGACGAGCAAACGCAGCAGGCCAAGCGAGCGCAGGAAGAACAGTCGCAAGCATGGCAGGCAAAGCTCGATGCGTATGGGAAGGCGAAAGCCGGCCTGCGTGTTAAAGACTTCGATGATGCAGAGATGGCTATTCAAGAAGTGTTTAACGTGACGCAGCAGGGTGTTGTACTTCAAGGTGCAGAAAACCCGGCGCTGGTTGTGTATGCACTCGGCAAAAACCCAAAGCGCGCGAAAGAACTTGCTGACATTAAAGACCCCGTGAAGTTTGCCTTCGCGGTCGCGAAACTGGAGACGCAATTGAAAGTGACGAATCGCAAGGCAGCGCCACCGCCTGAAAGGTCTGTCAAAGGTACTGGCAGCCTTAGCGGGTCGGTGGACTCAACCCTTGAACGGCTGCGTGAAGAAGCGGCCAAAACCGGCAATATGTCGAAAGTTATCGCATACAAGCGCCAACTTCGGCAGAAATCAAACTAATCAGGAGTTTTAAATCATGGCTAATAGTTTCTCGAAGGAAGAGCGCGTCGCGTTCGAAGACATCCTTGAAGGGTTTCAAGACGCCCTCGTGCTGTCCCGTAACGTCGCGGTGTTCAACACCGATCAAACGATGATGGAGCGCACTAACAACGTCATTTGGCGCCCGCAGCCTTACATCGCCACCAGCTACAACGGCACCGACCAGTCAAGCAACTTTGACGACTTCACTCAGCTTTCTGTGCCAGCGACCATCGGCTTTTCGAAGTCTGTGCCGTGGGTGATGACCGCTACCGAGCTGCGTGACAGCCTGCAAGAAGGCCGTCTGGGTGATGCTGCCCGTCAAAAGCTGGCGAGCGACATCAATGTGGCGATCATGAACGTTGCAGCCAACCAGGGCACCCTGTTTGTCAAACGTGCTTCGACTGCCTCTGGTTTTGACGACGTTGCACAGTGCGAAGCGATCATGAACGAGCAAGGCGTCCCGTCTTATGACCGCTACCTTGCCCTTTCGACTCGCGATTACAACGGCATGGCGAATGATCTGTCCAAAGCTTCGCGTTCTTTCGGCAACGAAATCAGCGACAAGGCTTTGCGCAAGGCGTTTGTCGGCGAAATGGCGAGCTTCCAGACCTACAAGCTGGATTACGCCAACCGCAAGATCGCTGCCGCTGGCGGTGCTGGCCTGACCGTCGACACCCGTGCGTCTGCCGGCAACTACTACGTGCCGAAAGCAACCTCCGTGGCGACCACTGGCGAAACCGCGAACGTCGACAACCGTTTCCAAACGATCACGGTTTCGAGCACCGCAAACGTTGCCGCTGGCGACGCATTCACGATTGCCGGACTCAACGCTGTTCACCATATCACCAAGGGCGACACCGGCCAGCTGAAAACTTTTCGAGTTATCAGTGTGCAGTCTGCCACTACGATGGTTATCAGCCCCCCGATTATCAGCGCCCAAGGCGGCACCGATGCGGAGCTGCAATATCAAAACGTGGTGGCGAACACCGTGGCGAGCAACTCCGCTATCGTGTTCCTCAACACCGTGACCAACTTCATCAACCCGTTCTGGCAGCGTGACGCCCTCGAGATTCTTCCGGGCCGCTACGCAGTGCCGCAGGATGCCGGCGCAGCCGTCATGCGCGCCTCGACCGATCAAGGCATCGAACTGGTTATGCAAAAACAGTATGACATCAACACTATGAAGACCAAGTATCGCCTTGATACCCTGTTCGGCGTTGTGAATAAGCAGCCCGAAATGTCCGGCGTGATGATGTTCTCGCAAACCTAAGCATGACTGGCCGGGTAAACCCGGCCTTCTCTACATTCTGAAAGGATCACCATGTCAAACATTATCGCAGTCAATGGCAAAGCCACTATCACCATCCCGGCGAATGAATCCATCGCCGTTTTCACCCAAGGCCAAGCGCAAGTTTCGCGCACGATCGGCTATCCAAACTATCCCGATCAAACCACGCTTATCGGCACCGTGACCAATGGGCAAACCGTGTTCGGTTCCTACGCCTCGGGCGCGACCATCGTGGTTGAATCCGTTGGCTCCCAGCCTGTGTATTACGAAGTCGGCACCGCCCCGCAAGTGCAGCAACTGCGTTTGAATGCACAAGTGCAAGGCGCTCCCACTGACATCGCTGACGGCGGCTCGATGGTTTTCACCGCTGCCTCGTTGCTTGGCGGCATTGTTACGGCCACCCCGACTGCTGGCCGTAACATCCAGCTTCCCACCGGCGCGGCGCTTGATGCTGCCAGCGAGTTTGCAATTGGTGACAGTTTCGACTGGTCTTTAATTACCTTGGCAGCGTTTGCGCTGACCATTACGGTCAATACCAACATGACCATCGTTGGCGCACCTGCTACCGCTGGCACTTCTGGCGCTGCCGCTCGTTTCCGCACTCGCAAAACGGCTGCTGATACGTTCGTCACCTACCGCATTGCCTAAGCTGTAAAATAAGCCCGTGGAGAAATCCTCGGGCTTTCCTCAAAGGGATAAAAATGCCGCTTAAAAAAGGCTATTCTCAGAAAAGCATCAGCTCCAACATTTCCAAAGAAATGAAGGCTGGCAAACCGCAAAAGCAAGCCGTAGCAATCGCGCTTTCGACCGCGCGTACCGCTGCGATGAAAGCAGGAAAGCCAAGCAAGGCTCCAGCGAAGAAAGGGAAGTGATGGATTATCCTGCACTGGTCTATCGTTGCCCTGGGGCGCATTTTGGGCCTGATGGAACCACGTATGATTCGCTCGGCGTAAAAGACGATGAGCAACTGCGCTCGGCATTGGCTGAGGGCTGGGCTGAAAGCTTGGTCAAAGCCGTTTCAATTTATCTCCACCCGGTGAAATTTGATGGATCTGTGGGGAACTCTGTGCAAGATGTTGATTCCGCCGAAGAAAAAGAAATCATCGACGGCGACGAAAACGCACCGCCAACCCGCGAAGAGCTTGAGCAAAAAGCCAACGAACTCGGGATCAAGTTTGACGGTCGCACGACTGACCGCAAGCTGCTCGAAAAAATCGAAGAAGTCCTGAGGGGTGAGTGATGGGATACAGCAAGCGCCAATTTATCGAAGCAGCCTTCGAGGAAATCGGGCTTGCATCCTATGTATTTGACCTGCAGCCGCAGCAACTTGAGAGCGCGTTGCGTAGGCTTGACGCGATGATGGCAGATTGGAACGGAAGGGGAATCCGTGTAGGGTTTCCGCTGTCCGTAAGCCCGCAGCAGTCAGACCTTGATGAGCAAACCTACGTGCCAGACATGGCAAACCAAGCGATCATTACCGGGCTTGCAGTCAGGCTCGCGCCGTCATATGGGAAGCAGCTAATGCCGGCAACGCTGGCGATTGCAAAATCATCGTATGACACGCTTCTCGCCAAAGCCGCCATGCCGCCAGAGCAACAATTTCCCGACACGCTGCCTTCAGGGGCAGGGAACAAGCCGTGGATGTATGACGTATTCTTGCCGGGGCCGGAAGAGCAGGTGCTCGCAGGCCAAGACGGGCCGATCGAACTTAACTGAGGGCATACCATGCCGACCATCAATCAACTGGCAACGCTAAACGAAGTCACGTCGTCTGATAAGCTGATCGTCTATTCCAACGACAACGGCGACGCGCGAAAGGCCAGCATCAACACGGTGCGCGAGTTCATTGAAGGCGCGTTTGTGGATGTTGAAGCACGAACAATTACGCTTTCGAGCTACTCGAAAGTGACTACCAAGACCGTCGCAAACCTGCCGTCAGCCGTTGTTGCCGGAGCAGGCGCTAGGGCTGCCGTGACGGATGCAACGCAAACACTTACCGCAGGTATTGGCGCGATTGTCGCCGGTGGCGGGGCAAATGTTGTTCCTGTGTTTTGTGATGGCACAAACTGGCGCATTGGTTAAACTTTAAACACGGCATCAATCTTTAGGGGGTGAAAAATGCCAGATATTCTTAAGAGTTACAACGACGTTATTCGTCGCAATGTTGACCAAGGAGACGGCACTTGGGCTGAAAAAATAACAGCAACTCAGTCAGGAACTTGGGTTATCAACAATCTCCCAGCAACTCTTGGCCAAACCACGATGGCAGCGTCGACATCGGTTGCCATTGCTTCAAACCAAAGCAACGTTCCGGTAATCAGCAATAACAGCGAGGTACGGATCAGTGCCAACTTTACTCGTCCAGCTGATACAACCGCTTATGCCGCAGGCGATCTGGTAGCCAACAGCACGACGGCAGGCTCCGTGGTGCCGCTCACTTTCACAAACGCAGTACGTACTGCTGGCGATTGCGTACGGATTGAGCGTGTGAGGATTGAAAAATCCAACACCAGCTTAACCAATGCATCTTTCCGGCTGCATCTGTTTGAGGCCAGCCCGACCCCGACAGTAGGTGACAATGGGGTATTCAACAATGCGGGTGTGTTGGCAAGCAATAACGTTCTCAATTACGTTGGGGCATTTGCAGTCACGATGACAAATAGTGGATCAGACGGAGCAGCAGGTTTTGGTGTTCCAACCACAGGGTCTGGAGTGACGGTAAGCCCAACGTCAGGAACATCTTTGTTTGGTTTGTTAGAAGTTACGGCAGCATATACACCGGCAAACGGTGAAGTGTTTTACGCAGTCATTGAAGGATACCGGACGTAATGGCTACCGGATTTCCCATTATTTTTAGTTCAGGAAATCTATGGACGCCTGCATTGATAACCACGGCAGCGTGGTTTGACGCGGCTGATGCCAGCACGATTACGCTGAATGGATCAGCCGTAAGCCAATGGACTGACAAAAGCGGAAATGGGCGAAATGCAACGCAATCTACTGCGGCCAACCAGCCAATATATAACCGGATTGGATATAACAACAAGCCAACGCTTTCGTTTGATGGT
>SXGQ01282174.1_pt1 | contig 10710 bp, 10 predicted proteins | sample 3178371 | NCBI WGS metagenome assembly SXGQ01 (sample SAMN11356859, study PRJNA531348) | freshwater metagenome | isolation source: freshwater sample F1-20 | place: China: Fuxian Lake, Yuxi | collected 2017-12-25 | reverse complement strand
ATTGATCATGAGCCTCGCCGACCCACTCGACGTAGCGGTCGTATTCCTCAGGCGCCATGCGGACGGATTGCGAGATGCCATCAGGCAACGGGCAGTGGCACGTGAAGATGATGCCCTTCAGCCCGCGCGCGAGGGCCTCGGCGGCGTAGTCCATGGGCATGCCATGGGCGTGTTTGCACAGCGGCGTGTGGCAGTGGGATTCGTAGAGGAGCGGTGTGGGCACGGGTGGCGGGCGCGGCGGACGAGGACTCTTTCTCGTCCTCGTAATCTTTCTCGTTCTCTCCATCCGGCGGACGGCAGAGAGAACGATTCCGATAACGAGGAACGAGAACGATTTTTAGAAGAACGTGGTGTATTTGCCCTCGGCGAGGCGCTGGATGAGAAGTGCAAGTTCCATCGCGTGGTAGTCGCCCCACATCGAAGATTCGCCGTTGGGGACTTTTTGCCCCTTCGCGACGTGGTCCCAGCCGTTGGGGCGATGGTAGACGCTGTGGAGGAGCAGGCCTTGGTGTTTATTGTCGGTGGAGAGATAGGGCTCCTCGAAGAGCGTGTCGGCGATGGTCAGGCCGGCTTGGAAGTATTTTTTTCCAGCGGACTTTTCGCCTTTCGCGGCGAGGTAGGTGCCGAGGCGGAGAAACCCTTGCGCGGCGATGGCGGCGGCGGAGCTGTCGACGGGTTCGTGGGCGTTGTAAGGATCGGCGTTTTTCTTGGTGATGTCACCGAGCTGATGGCTGTTGAGGGCCATGGAATCCCAGTAGGGTACGCCGTCTTTCGCGGAGTAGCCATCGATGTAGTAGTCGCTCGTGGCGCGGGCGGTCTCGAGGAAGAGATCGGTGACGGCACGGCGACCGCCGACGGCGTCGAGATCGGTGCCTTTGGCTGTATCCAGAAACTCGAGCTGCTCGGCGTAGCCGGCGATAATCCAGGCGGCACCGCGCGTCCACGTGGTGAACGGCGAGTAGCCCTGCTGGGAGGACGGACAGCGGAACTGACCGTCGTTGCGATTGAAGACGGATTCGTGGGCGACGCGTCCGCGGACATCATAGCTATCGCGGCCCTGGCCGAAGAAGACGTTGAAACGTGCGGTGGTGGCGGCGTGTTCGATGGCCCGGTGGAGGAGATTCGTAGGCTTATCGCCCTCGCCCATGAGCGAGTGGCCGAGCTGGTGTGCGACGACGAGGGAACGCATGGAGCGGATCGTATCGGCGAAGAGGGACTGCGGGCCGTTGAAAGAGTAGACGTAGCCGCTGGGCGCGACGCCGGGGCCGCCGGCGACGGGGGACCAAGGGCCCTTCGCGTTGGTGGTGGCGTAACGGGCGGCTTGGACCGCGCCGGAGACTTTGAGGGCGAGCTCGAGGAAGTTCAGTTCGTCGGCATTGTGCGGGACTTTGCCCTCGAGCATGAGACGGCGGAGGTTGCCGTAGGTGGAGACGTTGTTGAACCCGTGATCGTGGACACCGACGTGCGAGACGTGCGAGGCCATGAATTTCACGGTTTTCTCGCGGGCGAGTTGGAGGGAAGAGGCGTCGCCGGTGGCGTCGAAATGGAGGAAGCCCATGCCGAACTGGAAGCCCTGGGTCCACTCGGTCCAGCCGCGCGAGGTATATTGACCGGCGACGGTGAAGACGGGCGTGCCCTTGGCGGAATCCCACGCGGCGTCGATGGCGCGGATTTTTTGGCCGGCGAGTTCGAAAACGTGCGCGGTTTTCTTGGTGAGGCGCTGCGGCGTGAGCGTGGCGTTGATGTTCATAGAGCGAGGGGAGCGAACCACGAAATGGACGAAACACACGAAAGAATTTTTAGTGGAGCCGGCAGAGGCTTGCCGACGACGCGATCAACAGGGAGAGTCAAACCATGCCGCCGATCTTGGAAAGTTTCCTGAAGGCCTTCATTCCGCTTTTTGTGGCCATCGACCCGATCGGACTGGCGGCGATTTTCCTGGCGATGGGTGCCGGTGTGCCCGCGGCGACTAAGAAAAAGATCGCCACGCAGGCGACCTGGACCGGAGGCGCGGTGGCGCTGTTATTTTTGTTTTTGGGCCAGACGCTTTTCACTGCGCTGGGCATTACGCCGAGCGACTTTCAAATCGCGGGTGGGTTGATTTTGTTCATCCTCGCCGCGCGCGACCTGATCCATTCGGCAACAGAAGAGCCGGCGAAGCTGGCGGATGATTTTGGGGTGGTGCCGCTCGGGATGCCGCTGATTGCGGGACCGGCGTCGATCACGACACTGATCTTGCTGGCGCAGACGCTGGGCGTGGGGGTGACGTTTGCGGCGCTCGCGGCGAACCTCGTGCTGGTCGTGCTGGCCTTCGCTTCTAGCGAACGAATCGGGCGCATCATCCGGCCAACCGGAATGCGCGCGATTTCGAAAATTGTGTCACTGCTGCTCGCCGCGATCGCGGTAAACATGATTCGGCAGGGACTGAAATAGCCCGAGATCGACGAGGCGGATCAACCGGCGAAGCTTGTGAGTAGGTCGGCGTAGATCTTCGCGCTGGCGAGAAGCTCCTTTACCTTGGCGCGCTCGTTGACGGCGTGGAAATCTTCGCCGCCGGGGCCGTAGCCGAGCGTGGGAATTTTCAGGTGGTGCGAGAAGAAATGCATGTCGTTGAAGCCCGGCGAGACGTTAAAGACGGTCGGCTGTTTGCGCACGCGGGTCACGCAACCGGCCATGGCGGTGAAGAACGGATGCGTCGGTTGCGAGAAGCAGGAAAAATTCTCGGAGATTTTGGCGACGGAGATTTTGCACTGCGGGAGCTTGCGCGCGGCGGCGGCGAGGAACGCCCGCAGTTCACGCTCGGCGGCGGCTTGGTCTTCGACCGCGAGGATGCGGCGGTCGATGGTGAAGCGTGCGAGGGCGGGCACGGTGTTGATCTTGCCGCCGGGGCCGGCGGAGAACTCGCCCCCGAGGTTGATCGTCGGGCGCATGGTCGTGCCCTCGGGAGTGACAAACGCGCGCCGGGCGAGGCGGCGCTGGTAGTCGCCTAAGGCGAGGACCAGCGCGGACATTTTTTCCAGAGCGTTGATGCCGCGCTCGGGCATGGAGCCGTGGGCGGCGCGGCCGTGGACGGTGACTTCGAGCCAGAGTGTGCCGTTGTGGCCGCAGCAGACCCGGTTGAGTTCGCCACCTTCCATGACAACGGCGTAGTCGGGCTTGATGGGTGCGTGGGCGACCAACCAGCCGGTGCCAAGCACGGAATCCGTTTCCTCGTCGGCGGTGAACGAGACCTCGACACTGAGGCGCGGAGCAGTGCCCGTGGCGCGGACGGCCTGGAGAGCGAAGAGGAGACTCGCGATGGAGCCCTTCATGTCGGCGGTGCCGCGGCCGTAGACCCAGCCGGCGTCGACGGTGCCGCTGAACGGGCTGCCGTGTCGCCAATTACCGGAGACGGGCACGACGTCGTAGTGGGCGTTGAAGTGGAGGGTTTTTTTCGCACCCGGGGCGGCAAGTTTGCCGAGGACGTTGTAGCGCGGGAAGGCGTGCTGGGCAGGCGGCAGAGTTTGGCGGAGGAGCGCGCGCGGGATCGTGAAGCGGCGGGTGCGGAGGCCGACAGCGGTGAGATCACGCGCTAGCTCAGCGGTGATGGCGTCGTAATTTTCACCCGGCGGATTGACGGTGGAGATACCCACGAGCCGTTGGAGGCGAGAGAGGAGATCGGCGGAGTGGAGGTCGATGTAGGCCGAGGGAGTCACAGTCCAGAGGGTGCCCACGCCCCCCCAGAATACACGAAAATTTAGGCGGCGCGGAAATTTTTCCGTGTGTTCCGTGGTTTCCGCGGGCAGGACATCAGCGCATGAACGAAGAGGCTCGGAAGATCATTGCACAGTTGGGGCTGGAGCCGCTGCCGCTGGAGGGAGGATGGTTTCGGCGGACCCGAGCAAGCACGGTGAAATTGGACAACGGCCGGTGCGCGGAATCGGCGATCTATTTTCTGGTGACGGCCGTGGATTTTTCCGCCCTGCACCGGCTCAAGATCGACGAGGTGTGGTATTTCCACGCCGGCGACGCGTTGGAGCACGTGATCCTTGATCCCCGCGACGGCAGCATGCGAGTCACCCGGCTGGGAGCAGCAGTTTGCGCCAGTGAGGTACCCCAACTGGCCGTCGCGCGCGGGGTCTGGCAAGGCGCACGGTTGGCCGCAGGGTCGACGGTGGGCTGGACACTGCTCAGCTGCACGACGTCGCCCGCGTGGGAGGACACGGACTTCGAATTAGGTGAACGCGACGAGCTGAAAAAAGCGTTTCCAGCAGCGAGCGACCAGATCGACAGATTGACGAGATGATTTTTTGACAGAGGGGAACCGGCGGGGCAAGTTGACGGCAAATGTCTCTGGCCGATCTTCGAAAAGATTACTCCCTTGCTGGTCTCGCCGAAAAGGATCTCGCGCGGGATCCCTTTCGGCAGTTCGAGAAATGGTTTCAGGAAGCCGGAGCGGCGAAGATTCCCGAACCGAATGCGATGACCCTCGCGACGGCGACACGGGAGGGGCGCCCCTCGGCCCGCACCGTGTTGCTGAAAGGCCTCGATGGGCGCGGTTTTGTCTTTTATTCTAACTACGAGAGCCGCAAAGGGCGGGAGCTGGAGGCCAACCCGCACGTCACGTTGGTATTTCCGTGGATTGCGATCGAGCGGCAGGTGCTGATCGAAGGCACGGCGACCAAGGTCGCGCGGGAGGAAAGCGAGGCGTATTTTCATAGCCGGCCGCGGGCGAGCCAGCTCGGAGCGTGGGTGGCACAACAGAGTGCAATCATCACCGGGCGCGCGGTGTTGGAAGACACGATGAAGGCGTTGGAGAAAAAATATGCGGGCCAGGAAGTGCCCCTGCCTGCGAACTGGGGCGGCTGGCGCGTGGCACCGGAAACCGTGGAATTCTGGCAAGGCCGGCGGAGCCGGCTACATGACCGGTTGCGTTTTCGGCGGGGGAAGCACGGGGAATGGTCGGTCGAGCGGCTCGCCCCATGAAATAGGCCACGCGGACGCGGTCCGCGGACGCGCGGCGCAGGCAGCACCGGTGACGCTGCTGGCGGCGGTACGGGCTGCCCAAGGCTGGGCCGGAGCAGCCGTTGGTAGGTGAAGAGTTCTTACGACAGTCGAAGGGCCGCTCGAACCGTGCGGCGGGGAGCTTTGGTCCATGGTGGGACGCGCGTGGCCGGATGACGCCCGTCGTCGCGACCGACCGCGACCGGACGGAGCAGCGGCGGTTACAAGAAGCGCTGGCGGTCGGGCTGGTTTCACCTTTCAACTTCGGGACGATGACTATTTTTCTTACCGGAGCGTCGGGCTTGGTCGGATCCGCTTTTGTGCAGGCGGCAACGCGACGCGGGCATCGCGTGGTCGGGGTCGTAGGGACTTACGTCGGCGAAATCGAAGGTCTCGCCGCCAAACGCTCCGTGGATCTGACCGATGAAACCACGACGAGCGCGGCGGTGTTGGACGCGTTTCCGGATGCGATCGTAAACTGCGCGGCGGTGTCGGTACCTGCGCAATGCGAGGCGGACCCCGCGCGGGCCCAAGCGATGAATGTCGGAATGCCAGCCCTCCTCGCCCGCTTGGCGCATCACGTGAGCGCACGGTTCGTGCATATTTCATCCGAGCAGGTCTTCGACGGCACGCGCACGATGCCCTACACCGCGAACGACCGCGCGACGCCGATCAATCTCTACGGGCGGCAAAAACTGGCGGGTGAACGCGCGGTGCAGGAGGCGGCCGCAGAGTTTGCCGTGACCCTGCGCGTGCCGTTGCTGATGGGTGACAGCCCTGGCGGAAAACGCAGTCTGCACGAACGCCTGCTGGCGGACTGGGCGGCAGGGAAAACGCCGCGCCTCTATACCGATGAGTTTCGTCAACCCTGTGCGGCCGACAATCTCGCCGAGGTGCTGGTGGAGCTCTGCGAGCGTCGGGAGGTGTGCGGCGTGATGCATTGGGCCGGCACGGAACTCGTCTCGCGGTATGCCCTCGGGGTGAGCATTCGCGAACGCTTCAAACTGACGGCCAAACAAGCGCCGATCACTACCTTGACGCGGGCAGAAACACCCGACGCGGCCACGCAGCGGCAGGCGTGTCTCGCGTTGGATATTTCACCCTTGGCAGGAAAACTAAAGACCCGGCCGCAAGCGGTGGCGGAGCAAGTCGAAGGACTCAAAGTGCCGGTGCCGGTGCGAGAGTGGTTTTTGAACCTAGCCGGTTAGGGCTGGGAACGCGAAAATTTGCGACGCTTTGTCGGCGGCTTGCTTCGGGGTAGCCCTGCTCGTGAGAGCAGGGATTGCGGGAGCTGGCAGGCGGTCCGTCCCGCCTCTCACGAGGCGGGCTACGCGAAACGGCGGTTTGCGCGTTGCATCGGGTCGCACCATCGGCCGGAAAAGTACTGCAGGCGCAAATTGAGTTTGGTGTTTTTCCGGGTTCTCCGCCTCTTTGGCTGACCATGACTCTGGAGATTCTCCCCACCCGCAGCAGCGGTGCCGCCGAAAACATGGCCACCGATTTTCTGTTGTTGCAGCGCTATCCGCGCGCGACGCCGCGGTTTCGGCACTACGGGTGGCGCGGTCCGGCGTTTACGTTTGGCTACTCGCAGAAGATCGCCTTCGTGCGCGAATCCCTCGCGGCGGTGGAGTCACCCTTTGAACTGTGTCGGCGGGCGACGGGCGGCGGCGTGGTCGATCATCGCGACGACTGGACGTTTGCATTGGTGATTCCGCGAGGGCATCCGTTGGAGGAATTGCGGGCGACGCAGAGCTATCGCGAGGTGCACGAAGCGCTCGCGGCGGCACTGCGAGCACAAGGCGTGGCGGCGGTGACGAAACCTTGCGTGAACGGACCGGGGAGTGAGGGAGCGCCGGCGGGGCCGGCGGGCGTGTGTTTTCAGCGCGCGGAAATTTACGATGTCGTGCACGGGGACACCGGCGAAAAAATCGCGGGTGCGGCGCAGAAGCGGAACAAGCACGGACTCCTCTTCCAAGGATCACTCTGGCGACCGGCCGCAAACGTGGGCAGCGCGGCGGTCGATTGGGAAGAATTCGAGGAAGATTTTGTCGCACGGCTCGCCGTGACGCTCGGCGGGGAGGCCCACGCGACCCCGTGGCCGGATTTGCACGAAGACGAAATGACCGGCCTCGTGGAGCAGTATGCGTCAACGGAGTGGACGGAGTCGCGGTAAACGCGGAAGCAGCTTCAGCGGAGAAGGCACGGAAAATCTTGCGAAAGTTTACCGCGTTGGCCGGTCATAAATTTTGGAAAGAGGGACAGACGCTGAGAGATCGCAGCCGGTTCGCGTCTGAGCAAGCTACCTTCGTCAGCGACGACCGCTGTCTCTTTGCTGGGACTGGCCGTTTCCTCCAGAGGAAAACTCGCGACGTTTGATCGGAAAATTCCAGCGGGGTTCGTGGTGGACGGGAGCAGTGCTTCGGAGCTCGTTCCCGCGAAATGACGCCATCGGAAAAACCACCGCGCCGAATTTTGCTCCTCGTGGCCTGCCACCAATCTGGGATTTTATTTTCCCTCATGGCGGTGGGGAGGGCCGAGCGTTTAGGCGGAAGGACGTCCAAAGTCCTCGAGGTAGTGGGCGATGAGAACGTTCAGGGCCGGAGGCGACGGGAGGCCGAGGGCGCGGGCGCGGGCGCCGTCGATGGCGACGGGCCAATTGGTCACGATGCCTTGGATACGGGCGTCGGGCGCGTCGACGATTGGGCCGAGCATCAGGCCGCGCTCGGCGGCGACCTGCCGGAGGGCCGATTCAGCGAGGGCCGGTGTGACGGTATGGGCCGGCAAGACGTAGGCGCGGTCGTCGGCGAGGGCGGATTCGGCGACCTCGTGGAGAGCGATGAGCGATGCGATGACGGTACGATAACCGGTCATGGGGTGGCCCTGATCGCGGCGGACGGGGAGCGCGCACGTCTGGCCGTTGAGGGGTTCGCGGAACATGCCGCTGGCCCAACTCGACGCGGCGGCATTGGGTTGGCCGGGCCGAATGATGACCGTCGGGAGGCGGGCGGTGCGGCCATCGAAGTGACCCTTACGCGAGTGATCGTTGATGAGGAGTTCGCAGATCGCCTTGGTCATACCGTACGTGGTGCGCGGCGTGAGTTTGGTCGCGTCGGTGTTGATGGGCGAAACGGTCTCACCGCTGTAACACGCGATGCTGCTGGCGAAGACGACACGGGGCCGGGAACCCGCTGCGGTCGTGATGGCGCGAGCGGCCTCGAAGACGTTACGCCCGCCGTCGAGATTGACGCGCAGGGCATCGTCGAACCTCTGTTCACATTCGCCGCTGACCATCGAGGCGAGATGAAAAATCGAGGCGACGGTCGTGGCGGGAGCAGCGAGACCGGCCGCGGCGAAGACGGTGGCCCGGTCGTAGATGTCGCCTGTGAGTTGGGTGACGCGGATCGTGGGATGCGCGGTCGCGGGGCGGTGAAACGCGGCGTCGAGGAGGACGATTTCGCGAAGGGGCGCGGGTGCGCCGAAAGGACCGGTGAGGGTGCCGCGGGCGAGGAGGGCGGAGCAGAGTTGGGAGCCGAGGAAGCCGCCGCCGCCGGTGATGAGGATACGCATGGGGAAAGTGAGGGGGATGGAGAGAACGAGAGAGGGAGAGGGACGGTGAGAGTCAGGGTGCGGTGGTAACGAGATCGGCCAAGGCAGGGTTTAACCGCTCATTTTCGCTAATGATCGGAATCAAGGGCGGGGCGGGAGCGTGCGTGCCTCGCGTAATCGGCGAAGCTCGAAAGCGGGCGGGCGTGGAAGTCTCGAAGGGTTTTTGATGGCGACGACGAGCGGCTCAGATCGGGCTCGGGGAGTTTCGGTGTCAGCAGGTCAGGAGTGCATGATCTGGCCGCCGTCGATGTTGAGGGTTTGGCCAGTGATGTTCTTCGCGTGGTCGGAGGCGAGGAAGACGGCCATGGCGGCGAATTCGGCGGGGGTTTGCCAGCGACCGAGCGGGGAAATCTTGCGGATTTTTTCTGCGGCCCAGTCGGTGTAGGGCTGGCGGGAGGACGCGGGGAGGTTGGCCTGACCGGCGGCCCAGACGGACTCGTTGAGGGCGGTCTGCACCATGCCGGGAGCGAGAGCGTTGACGCGGACATTGTGCGGGGCGAAATCCTTGGCGGCGCACTGCATGAAGTTGATGAGGCCGGCCTTCGCGGCGCTGTAGGGCGGATCGGTCTGCGAACCCATCTGACCGGCGACGGACGTGAGGACCAAGTAGGAGCCGGCGCCGCGCGCGATCAGGCCCGGGGCGAAGGCGTGGGCGACGTTGACGGCACCGATGAGATTGATGTCGAGCACGCGCGCCCAGTCGGACGGGGCGAGATTCCAAAACGGAAAGCCAAATTTACCGGAGCCGACACCGACGGTGAAGACCACGTGGCTGATGGCAGGGAAGGTCGCGGCAAAGGCCTTGAGCTCTTCGAACGACGTGACGTCGCCGAGGGTCGTCTTAAAAGGAGCGGGCGTGCCGGGAAAGGCGCGATCGAAACCGCGGACGTGGCAGCCCTCGGACAGAAAACCCTCGGCGATGGCGCGGCCGATGCCGTTTGAGGAGCCGATGACGGCGACGTGTTGGCCGGTGAGGCGGAGGTGCATCACCGGACAGCTAGACGACCGACGGCTACTTCGTAAAGAGCGCGCGATGGATCGGGGTCGGGTAAGGTTCGTCGCCTTTGGCGACGGTCCAGAGGGTGCGGTTGGGCGCGTCCTCGGGAGCGCGGTCAAATTCCGTGAAATCCATCTTCGAGGACCCCTGCCAGAAAACCGAGCGCTTGGTGTTTTTCTCCATCAGATCGACTTGCGCCGAGAGCACCGTGTAAGGCGTCAGCACCGCTTCTCGTTGAAAGGCGTTGAACATGGGCGTGGCGCCAGCGTCGTTTTGCGTGAGCGGCGGAAGGCCGAGGATGAGCTCCATCGTGCGGAGCATGCTGGCGGCGGTGTAGAGCGTGGAATCGACGTAGCCGCGTTTCGCGTAAGGGCTGATCACAAAACCCGTGGTGCGGTAGGCATCGACGTGGTCGGGGCGTTCTGCGTATCGTCTTCGATGACGAAGATCGCCATTTCGGACCAAAATTTGCTGCGCGAGGCGGCGGCGACGATCTTGGCGAAGCCTTGGTCGTTGCTGGCCACCGCGGCGTTGGGGTAAACGCGCCGGGCGTGGTGCCGCTGGTGTGGTTTTCGCCGAGCGACATGGTGGTGAAGCGCGTGAAGACGCCGGTTTTTTCGGCGGCGTGGAGATCGGCGATCCAGAAATCGACTTTGTCCATGTCGCGCATCTGGCGTCGGTTGCCCCATTGGCCGCGGTTGGCGGAGGGGACACGCTGGGCGCCTTCACCGTAATTTTTGTAAGAAACGCCGTGGCGGCGGCAGAGGTCCCAGAGGTAACCGTTGGCGGGCGTTTCCATCTCCTCGTTGCCGGGGAGTTTGCCGTGTTTCGAGTAGCTGATGATCCAAGAGCGCTGGTTGAAATCGGTGGCCATCGCGGCATCGCACCAACTGTGGCCGTCGACGCTGACTTCGCTGTTGGAATAGAGATTATCGAAGAGGACGTAGTCGCGGGCGAGCTGGTGGTGGTTCGGCGTGACCTTTTCGCCGAAGATCGTGGGACGCGGGTCGCCGTTGCCGATGGGTTTGCCGGTGGCATCTTTCAAGTCGCCGAGGACTTGGTCGTAGGTGCGGTTTTCCTTGATGATGTCGAGGACGTATTTAATCGGGCACGGATCGCCGACT
>SXGQ01011088.1_pt1 | contig 10710 bp, 17 predicted proteins | sample 3178371 | NCBI WGS metagenome assembly SXGQ01 (sample SAMN11356859, study PRJNA531348) | freshwater metagenome | isolation source: freshwater sample F1-20 | place: China: Fuxian Lake, Yuxi | collected 2017-12-25 | reverse complement strand
TAGGTCTGACTGACGATTTCCGGTTCTATCTTTACTGTGAATGATTTGATCTTGCCCATAGGAGTTCCTTTCTGTAGGAACCCTTTATCGACTAGAAACCCACCTGATCAAAAGAGAAACCTCGTCAGGTGTTACAAAACCCTTCACATCGTCACTAAAGTCAAAACCATCGGGGCGAACGAAATCGCCGTCAGGGTTGAAGACAGCAACCTCAGCGTTTGCGCACTCAAAAGTCCCCTTCGGGCCATCAAGAAACATGGCTGAGTTCGCGTTAAAGTCACGGTTGGAACAGTAGTTGAACGCTCCAAACTGGACGGAGATCATCCATCCGTTGGAAAAGGTCATCTGAAAGCCCATGTTTCGGCATGAACGGAAGCATGGGTCTTTCGAAACGGTGCTGCCGGGGTCGGTGTCTGTTATGTTGTTCAGTTCCATCGGGGTTCTCCTTACCCGATTAGTTTATTCACAGGATGTAACTTCAATCTTTCCTGACTTCCAACGCTTGCTGACCTTCATTCGATGCCTAGTCCACCGTGACAGGAAAGTGCGGTACTTCTCCCACAGGATGTCCCTAAATGACGGCACAACATGGTGGTCTTGGATGGAGAACACAAAGTCTCCATTGGGGATGAGTCTTTGAAGATCGTCCTGATAAATAAAGAAAGAATCAACGATCTCGTTGGGAGCCCACTCCGAATCCTTGAACTTCACCTCAATGTGAGTCCTCTCTGAACTGTCCGTGTTTCCGAAAGAAAGACTAACATCTTGATAGGTGAAGTCCTTCATATACTGGATCACGACAGGAATGTCGCGTGGGTGGATATAGGCATCAAGGAGACAGTTGCAAACCATAGCCGGGACTGGTTCCTTTAGTGCAGCAAAGAAGGAATAGAAGAAATTAGCCATATACCCTCTATCGGCAGATTATTTGGTTTCGACATGAGCCGTGCAGCAGTCGTCGATTCTGGCGAACATTGCACGGACAGTCTCCTCCAACTTCTTTTGGCGTTCCGCAAGTGCCTTGATGCACCCTGCGTATTCTTTGGGATTGCCGATGAAGTTCCACTTTCCGGACTCACCTTCGCAGGTGTATTCAAGGCGGAAGGTCAGTTTAGGGTAGGCAGCGGCAAGCGCGTGAATAACTGGAGCAGGCGGCGACCAAGCAGTATCGAAACGGTAGACGGTCATGGTCGCTGTTTCTTGGGGATTGCGGCCTTCAGAGTGACAAGCGTTCCACTTCGTACCCCAATTGCAGCAGCACCAATCGTACCAGTTATCGAAACCATAGCGGCTCTGAAGTTCATCAAGACGCTTGCCCTCTTCTTCTGTAAGAGCGCCTTCAAGTCGCCACTTCAGAGTTTCCTCCGGCCATTCGTTGTCCTTCGCCAAACGAATGATCTGCTCTGCGGTCATCGGACGGGGAGAGGTAGTGCCTTGCAGTTCCTCGGGCATCGGGATCACAAAGTTGAAGTCGAACATCGGCAGGATGTTCTTCTCAATCTTGCTGCGGCACTTGCCGGGGTTCTCATTCATCCACTTTTCGATTTCAGCCTTGAACTTGCTGCGGATGAAAGCCTTGAGTTCTGATGCGAACAGTTCGCGGTCTGCCTTCTTGCCCTTGACCTTGAGAGTATTGCTTGTCCAGTTTGGCATGGGTGTTCTCCTTGTGCAGTTAGTTTATTTGCCCGATGAAAGTTTCATGGTCGCACAGGCATCAGGGAATCCCTAATAGGCTGAAGAACATTCTTTGAAATGACATTGAGTATTGGCGTCTTTGCGAAAATGTAATAAAGCACAAAGATTACTAGGATGGCCTTGAACTGAGCGATAACGGACTCTGAGTTTGGACTCAAAGCCTTGCGTACTTCGCTCTGTCTTTGCTTCTTCATGCTGTTAATTTATTTGCCGGATGTAAAATGACCACCTGAGCACTTAGGCTACAGATGGTCGGGAGTGTGATGCACTTGTAACGAGAGTGCGACCCGTGAGATAAACTCAAGACTCGTGGGTTCTCAAAACGACATCAATCCCCGTTACGAATCCGTCCTCAAGGCGCACCGTGACGGTTCCATTCCCGTCATGGGTGAAAGCATCCGTGTTCTTGTGAAATCCTACGGCAGTCATAATGTCCGAAGTGTCAAGACCGACAAGCGTACCGTCCGTGTGGACTGCAACTGCTCCGGTCAGATTGCCGTCATCGTCATTCAGCAGGATGAGTTCCATGCCCGTTGTGTTGTCGCCTTCTGCAAGCGCAACGGCAGCGGTAACTTCGCTGAGACTGAGGAAATCTTCGTACTTCGTGTCCATACTTCTAGTTTATTCCTGTGATGAAACTTTGAAACGCCCCCGACAGGGTTCGAACCTGTGACCTACGGTTTAGGAAACCGTCGCTCTATCCAACTGAACTACGAGGGCTTTCCAAACTATACGGCTCTTTCACGGGAGCGGCAAGTTTTTCATGTGCTTCAGGATTGATTTCAGTTCTTGCTTTTCTTTCTCCTTGATGTCACCGCTCTTGACAATCTTTTCGATTCGGTGCGAAAGGTTGAAAGCCAAGACTTCCATGAAAGCCTTGCCTTCTTCCGTGAACGAAATGTCGCTCAGGTAACCCTTCTCATCGAAATTGGCATTGACGATTCCCTCGGAAACAAGAGAGAGGACAAGCGACTTAAGTTCCTTGTCAACCACATCTTTCAAGTCCTTCGTCATGGACGAGAGGTGGGAGTTTAGTTCATTAGAGAATGCGCTTTTCATTGCCTGTCTCCTACACAACTACTTTATTTCCGCGATGAAAGTTCTGCGATCTTTTTCCGACATACAACCACAGAATACTCTTCGTGTTCGTTATCGGGCGTTCCCCAACAGAAGCCCCTGAGCGGAATGTCATTGAACCAAGTGATTGTACGACCACACTTGGGACAATGGTCAATCAGTTCGCCAAGACTCTTTGTTTTTCTTGAAGAATCGGCTTTCTTGCTCATTTTGACCAGTTGTTTCATTTGCCGATGAAAGACTATTCATTCTTGCGATGGCACTTACATACTTGGCATCATTGCGATGCTGAGGATGTATCCACGCGGAATGGTAACTTCCTTGTGATCGTCTGTCGGTTCACTACCGAGAACTGCGACAATATTGTGGGCATCCTGAGACTTGATCCACATGGGAACAAGAAAAGCACCACGATTTGCGAATGCGGGGATGAACTCATTCACCCCGTCCTCAGAAATCTGAGCGAGGGCAAACTTGTACCCTCGTCCAATCATAATCCGTGCGCGTATGTCGAATGACATTGTTAGTCCTCTTCTTCGTTGGCAAACATGATGTTCCAACCTTTGGGTGAGATGCCTGTCTTGATGAACTCACGATCCCCTGCGTTCAGATAGGGGAAGATGTTCTGAATCAGACCCTCGCCGTTCTTGTAACGCTCAAGGTCGCCTGACTCTACCGTGACCGAGTAAACCTCTCCGGTGACTCGGCAGTTTTCGGTGATGGTAACGGGGTTCTGCATCCGGTTCTCCTTGTCCGATTAGTTTATTCCCCGGATGAAAGATTTGCCCTGCTTGGATTCGAACCAAGAAAAGGAGATCCAAAGTCTCCCGTGATACCGTTTCACCACAAGGCAGTCATTATGTTTATCGGCAAAACCCCTCCACCGGATTTCTCCGGTGAAGGGGACTGAACTTGACAGACCATACAATGACAGAGCATACCTAGACTCGCCATACCTAGCCTTAAGTTCGGTTTACCCAAGCACAGACAATGCTGCGTCATGGGCTTCATTAGTCATCTTGAACCCCGTTGCAAAACGGTTGCTCCAACCACGGATCAGGGGATTGGTCGATTCGTTCTTCACCTGATTCTCATGCTGAATCCACTTCGTCACGGAGTTCATCGCAAGCCAAAGGTTAGGCTCCTGACCAAGAACGCTGCGCTCGTTGTCGAGCGTCATGCTCCACTCTGCGCGGACACGGGAAGCCTTGCGGTTTGCGCGTTCGATGGTTTCGACACGGGCTTCGTACTGCTCCTCGTTCTCGTCTGCACGGCGAGGCGGGATGTTGGTCATCGGCATGATGGCATCATAGTACGAAGCGATCTCCGCATCGGTCATCTTCTTGGAGATCATTTGGTGCATCTCCTCGTCAGCCTTGTCGAACGCTGCAAGGGTGATGCCGAGAATGCGCTTCGCCTCAGCGAGTCGGTTCCATGCGCCCTTAGTGTGACGAATCTTGATGGCGCGGGGAGAACCCTTGACCTCGCGGAGCATGAGATTCAGAGTGTTGGCGCAGACGATCCTTTTCATGTGCGCTCCCGCAACGAAGTGGCGCATACCGCAGAAGTTGTTGGTAATCCCGATGAACGGCTTGTTGACATCTTCACCGTTGCGGAACTCGCGGTCAATGCCGAGATCAACGAAAAAGTCCTCGCGGTTATGGAGGCTTCCTGCGCTGACAACACGACCCGTACCGTGAGCAACAACGAGATCATTGGCAAGACCAAACATCTCGTCAAGGTTGATGATCTCGTAGGTTTCACCCACGACACCGTTGCTCTGCTTGTCATCGGTGGTGATGACAGCCTTGAAGCCTTCAACCTCCACGCCGTCAGATGTGAACATCGGAACCTTCTCGTAGGAGTAGGGGAACTGCTCCTTGAGATCGGTCATGCTGATCGAATCCATCTGCTGACCCAACCCGTGCCAACCACGGTCGCTAACGATGAGGACGCGATCACGATTCTTGATTCCATGTGCCATTGTTGTTCTTCTCCTAGATGATTGAGATTGCCCACTTGGGCAAGACTACTTTATTCAACGGATGCAACTTTGCCGGACCCAAGAAAGTCTCCATACCGGGCTACCCCGATAGGAGACGAGAAGTGAACCATAACCCAACTCAGCATAAATCTACCGTATCTCTCCTGACCTTATCGTGCCTGACCGTTTCATGTCCCAACAAGACTCAAGAAAGCCTCCAAATCGGGTTTCCCCGATAGGAGGCGGGAAACTCAACATACCAAACACGACCCTGAACTACCCCAACGTACCGTACCTGAACCGACCGAAAAAAGCCTCTCTACGCATTTCTGCGGAGAGAGGAGAGTATTACTTGTAAGACTCAATCGTGAAACGACCCATCGTTGGGCGCAGTTCGCAAAGACCCTTGAGCCGCCCGCCCGTTTGAACCCAACGAATAAGGTCTGCTTCATCAACAACGGACGGGTCATACTCAACATTGAACTCACACGACCAATCATGGAAGATCGGGCGGGTTCTCGTCACCTTGCTGCCGTTGACATCGACAAGCCGGGAGTCGATGAAACTCTCCTTGCCACGAAGGTCAGCAAGATTCTTGATCTTGTTGTCTCCGTTGTAGTGCAGACGAGCCGATTGAGTGATGAACACTCCTGCCTTGAACGACATCCCGCCCTTGAAAGCCTTTGCTCCCGCGAGAAGGGTTGCGTAAAGACACTCAGCGGGGATGATGGGGTGCGAGTCCTCAGACCAAAGACCCGTATCCGCATCGCGGTGACTCATGTAAAGACCACCTTCCCACTCAATCTTAGCCATCTCAATGTGGTCCTCTTCGGTCTTGCCGCGCTTCTTGGTGATCTCCTTCAGACGCTTGGTATACGAATAGAAGGGCGAAGCCAACAGACCGTTGTGCATCATCAGCGGCGCGATGCCCTTGATGGTGAAAGTCAAGGTGCGTGTTCCGGTGTCAACAGGACTTGCGACAGGCATTATTTGTATCCTTGTGTCAATTCTTAACTTGTTGTGCCACTCGGTGCGGCACTATGCCCCATTAGCCTATTCCCACAATGCAACTTTGACCTATGTAGTCCATGCACCTTGAATCATTCCTTCAGAGGTGGAACTATAGCCCAATAGAGCAAATAGGCAAGCAAAAACATATGGATTCCCCGGATTAGTTAAAATACCCGGCTATGAACCGGGTATCGGAGTAGCGTTCCCGGCTGGACTCGAACCAGCGACCTGCCGCTTAGAATATAGGACTATTCAGGTGAGGGTAGTGATGCTCAGAGTGACAGTTCTTGCACAACAAATCGCACTTGTCTAGTTCGGCAATAATCTTGTCCCAACTTTTTAATCTCAACTTTGTCCACTCAAAGTCTTTTGTATTCTTATCTCTGTGGTGAAAGTCAAGCGCACCATAGTTTTTGCTATAACTGCACTTAGAACACTTGCCTCCTTTATACTTTATTGCTTCTACTTTTCTTTGCTGCCATCTTGCTTGGCAGTATTCGTTGAAGCAAATCTTGCATAAGGAAGATTTCCGATCTCTTTTGTCGTAGAAGTCTTTATCCTTTTTTTCTAGTTCACATTGATTGCATTTTTTCATAACTCACCTCCAATGATGAGTTACAAGCAAATGCTTAGAAATCCTTTTTCTATCCAACGGGACTGGTGGGAATCGAACCCACAATCTGCCGCTTAGAAGGCGGCTGCTTCATCCAGTTAAGCTACAGTCCCAATAACCCCTTATGGGGATTTCTGCTCTATCCAACTGAGCCACGGGAACTTAAGATTGTCTAGTCAGCCAAAACTTGTTCTGTTTCAGCGGAAAGAGGCTTTGCTCCTCTTGCCATCCATTTCTCGGGCTGCATACCCGCAAACCAATCTTGAGGAGTGGGGATAAATCCCATGTCCTCAATAATGTGTTGCTCCCCAATAGTACGGACAGGCACGGGCTTTCCGTCAGAATCCCGCACAAGAACCTCACCGAAAACCTGTTGACACAGGAAGATTCCGAAAGACGAATGAAGGATTGCCCGATGACGGACATCAGGAATAAGAGCCTTCGTCTGATCGAACCATTCGTGAATCTTGATGTAGTCGCTCCATGTTCCTCCGAAACGCTTGACACTTGACAGAGCATGGTGGTACGGGTGACTCATGCCATTAGTTTATTCACCCGATGAAAAATCATACCCTACCTAAGCATACCTTATCCAAGCATATCTCAGCCAAACAAGTCAAGACTCAACCAACCTAAACTGACCCTGTTGTGTCAAATAAGTTCGTCAGAGCGGTACTCATCGCTCGGTGTTTCGCTTCTTACGAGTTGCATCAACTTTGCGATGCAATCATCAGGACTTAGTTGAATGTATTTCCATTGTCCGCCTGAGTAACTTGGGCGATTGATGAAGTCCCTTACTTCGTAATCGTATTTCATTACCTTGAAAGAGTCGTTTGACGGGTTGTAGAATACATGGAGCATGATTGATTTATCGAAAACTCAGGGTTGTCCAGTTGCCCATTTTCAAGCCACCATCTCTTGATAGCGAAGGCATCTTTCTTTAGTTTGCATGAGTAGACAATATCGTATTGGCTCCCCCACGATGAAGCATATCGGGAGTCCACTTGATTGCAAATGAAAGGACATTTTTTTTCCGCAGAAAGAACAGGCTCCACCGCGTCTACGGTGCAGCGAACTACCAAAATGTATGATCTGTTCTTTCTTGCCATGACAATCCTTCAAACACATAGAATTAGGCATTTCTATATGAAAAGGAAAAATCCTTTGTAAAACTTGCGGAAATGCAAGAGATTTAAGACTCGGTGTTAGCCGTGCAAGTTCAAGGCTTGCCGTACTTCGCCTGAGTACCCTTAGACGCTTGTTCGGAACACCGACTCCGACATCGGTGTTACACATTTCCAAATGCCCTCAGTAGGGTTCGAACCTACGACCAACCGGTTAAAAGCCGGTTGCTCTACCAACTGAGCTATGAGGGCGTTTTTATGAGTGACTCTGACGGGATTCGAACCCGTGTAGCAGCCTTGAAAGGGCTGAGTCCTGAGCCAGACTAGACGACAGAGCCGCTTTACTCAATCAATCATTTCTGTTTTCGACATTTAGGTGTGAATGTCCACCAAAAGAACAACATCTTGTGTCCTTTCAGTCTTGGCGGTATCACGGAGGTCGAAACAGCGGTAGTCATATGGCGTAGCCATTGTACGGCTGAACAACCCAAACCGGGAAGAAAGTACGCAATCTCTCACAAGTCTTGTGCGCGAAATGTAGTTAGAAATCTCCTGACGAATGAACATAGCCATATTTTCATCCCCATTCGCCTTTGTCTCTACGTCTGCCCCTTCCATCCACCAAACTTTGCCTGATTGAATCGTTTCGCTGATATGAGCGTCCAAATAACTTGCCAAATCTTTTCTGCAACGCGGTGGAGGATTGGTGACTACGCCGTCCTTCCAACACCCCAACTTCCAAATCAGATCATTTCTGATCGTTTCGTGACTGAAATCAATGAGCCCATTCCAAGTCTCCTCGGGACTAGACTTGATAAACTCTGAAATGATGGAATCACGACCCCTGTAATCTTCCTTGCCATCAAGAAAGTTGAAAGATTCGCCTTCTTCAGAGATGATTCCGCAAATCTCGTACCAATTATTTTCGTCCGTGTGATCGGATGACGAATAGTCTCTTTCAAAGACCTTTGCCGCGTGTTCTGCCTTCCCCTTGAGGGACATGAAATTGGGAACAGAGATCAGAAATGCATATGTTGCGTGCATGGCAATATTAGTTTATTCCCGGGATGAAATATCCTTATACTGTGCATCCCGGTAGTTCTTGTCCATGTCATTTGGCATGATGCCACCCTTCGGGTCGGGCATAATGACCCTCAGCACGGGTCGTTCACATTCCTCTGCCAAGACCAACCTGCACTTGTATCCCTTTGACAGAACATCGTCAAGTACTTCCCCGTTGGAGAACTTGCGACCACTTTTCATTCTTGCGGCAAGATCATGGAAAATAGAGGCAATGATCTCGGGCTTGAGTGGCACGGTGATCTGAAGATCAAAACCGCCGATCAGATCAAGACCGTGAGTATGGGAGTTGAATCCGCTCGGACTCTGCGGGTCATTACCCGTAACATAGTGTATGAAGAACCCATATTCCATGAGTGCCTTCGCTTCCCATTCCGCCGCCTCGAAAGGCGCACTATGGCAGTATCCGCACTCGCAATCTTCATGCTCGTCCATTGGGCATTGTTCCTTCCATGTGTAGTTTATTCACCCGATGCAACATCTCGCTTCTCAAAAGCACGGCGACCCATCCACAACTTTCTACTCAGTTCACGGGCCTCAACCGATGATGCAATGGCAGCAAGTGCTGCGCCACGACTCGTAAGACTTGACTTGTCAGCCTGATTGATGGAGTTGCTATGAGCCGCAGTCTCCAAGCACACCTTCGCGTTGTCTCGGATATCTCGCATGGAGTGGCGGTATCGCTTGTCGCTTTCGCGCAGCGTATCAACTGCACGAACAGGCACAAGACCTGAACCGCTGTTCTTCACGAAACAAGCATGACCGTAATCTCTCTTGAAAGCCGTCTTGACATAGCCACGACACTTCACACGGGCGATGCTCCATCGGTCAGTTCCGATGCAATCAGTCGGAACTCCCGTCACACGGGAGATGATCTCTGCGGTGATGACCTTGCCTTCAGCGACCTCTCCGGGTTCAAACCGCACCTTAGCGGGTCTGCCACGCGGACGAGAATCTGCGGTTTGATTAATCACTTCATTTGCTTCGGGATTGTTCGTAGAAGAGATGTCCATGCACCTAGTTTATTCACCGGATGAAAAATTGGAAGAAAATGTATCTCGTTTTCGGTGGGACAGAACCGAATATCCGGTTGTCTCTCTATCTACTCCATCTACATGAAGCGACATTCAAGAACGAACAAACTGATTAAGTGTTCTTTCTCTGATCTGTTCGATTGCCAATTTTGTTTTATCGGTAAAGGGGCAATCGGTGTTGCTCATCAGAGTGCTGACGCTAACAGAAACCGAACGCCAAGCGTATCTCCAAGCATGAAGATTGATATCGGGATCAGGACACAGGCTTTCATCCTCTGCCTCGTTGATCCAAACCTTGACGTACCGATTGCCGTGAGGGTCTATGGCAACGGTGACGTATCCGCCCTTGAAGAAGAAATGCTCAATCAGTTTATCTTTGCTCGGACTCTTCATTAATTATTTCCTTCAGCCGAATAGTGCCTTCTTCTTTTTCGACACTTTCCCGAAGCCTCTGAAGAGCGATTTTTCTTCGCAAATAAAGAAGTTGTCGTGATTTTGGCGTTTGGAACATCGGGACCGTGTAGATCACCGATCCACCATAGCAAGTTTCTTGATGCTCAATGCAGGCTGTGAAATCCAATCTTCCGCTCCTTCCTCGGTCTTTTCAAGAGCGAAAGAAGGTGACACCGAAGATGGGTCGGGCTTGTCATCGCAAAACTTGTTCAGTTCAGATCGCTTGATGCTTGCAATCACAGCCTTGCCCTTGTCTCCCGAACGGACGAAGGCGATTGAAGCAACCCTCTGACGAGTCACGAAAAAGGGATGGTCATGCGGGATGTTGTGGACTCCCCCAAACTCGTCAGAGATGATCTTCATTCTGTTGATGTCCTTCTCCTCGTTTGCCCGAATGAGAGGACCGCTATAGATCACACAGAACGGATTGTCGTTGTCCTGATTCTCAACTTCCTCAAGAATGAAGTTCGATGCGCTAGTGAGTCCGTTTGGATTGACTCCGCTCGTATTCTTGGTGCTGCTTACCATTCCCCACCAAACTCCACTCTCCGTGATGATGTTGACGCAATCATACATCTTCTCGCGCTTGGAGTTCTTCGTGCAGTATGTGGTGAACTCAAACTTGTGGTAGGTTGCAGC
>SXGQ01817488.1_pt1 | contig 10712 bp, 4 predicted proteins | sample 3178371 | NCBI WGS metagenome assembly SXGQ01 (sample SAMN11356859, study PRJNA531348) | freshwater metagenome | isolation source: freshwater sample F1-20 | place: China: Fuxian Lake, Yuxi | collected 2017-12-25 | reverse complement strand
GTCGCCAGGGCCCTCTCCAGCGCCGCCAGCCGTTCGGCGAGCTCCTTGGCCGTCATTTCCCCGGCGGCCTTGCGGTCGCGGTTCTCGAGCGCCGCGGCGATCTCGCGAAGGTTGCCGAGCACCTTGCCCTCTGCCGCGTCGGCCTTCTGCTTGTCGGCCTCGAAGAGCGCGGCCGTGGCTTCGGCCGTGGCCTTCTGGGCCTGGTCGAGCAGCGGTGAGGCGTCTGACCGCCGGGCGACGATCGGTTCCATCTTCTCCAGTTGCTGCTCGACCTCGGTCTGGGCGGCGATCAGCCGCTCGACGTCGGTGTCCTCCAGCGGCGACGCCGCGATCTCCTTGCGGATCGCCTCGACCTTCGCGATCGCCTCCTTGACGGCCTTGATCGCCTGCTCGTTGTCGTCGCCGACGACGCCCTGCGTCCGCTCAACCGAGGCCAGCAGGCTCTCGAGCGCCGCGATCACCCGCTCCTGGGCCTGCTGGGTGGCGGGAAAGTCGGTCGCCTGGAGCCGCTGCTCGGCGGCCGCCAGGCTGCCGCGCACGTCGCCGATCCGCATCAGCCGTAGCCCGTCGGCCGCGCCGTCGCCGATCGCGCCGCCCCACTCGGTCATGTCGGCCAGGTCGGCCTCCAGCCGCTCGCACAGCGCCCGCACGGTTCGCTGCGATTCGAGCACCTGGAGGATCCGCGTCTCCCGGTCGTCGCCGGCCTTGGGCAGCGTGCTCACCGTCGCGGCAGCCGCGGTCTCCAGCCCGATCAGCCGGCGGACCTGGGCGGCCAGGTCCGCCACCTTGAGCCGCCGCAGGAGCTTGTGCCGCTCCTCCGCCAGCCGGACGACGATCAGCCGCACCTGCTCGCGGACCTGACCGATCTCGCCCGGCGTCATCGTGCCCCGGTCGAGCATGGCCACGACGCCCTGCATCTCCCGCTGCACGAGGCCGTCGACGTTGCGCCGCATGGCGGAGACCTCGGAGTGGATCGGCGTGTCGGTAAGGCCGTTCTCCTCGAGTTGCCGCAACTGCACGTCGATGACGGCGGTCACGAGTTCGGCGGTCTTCTGCCGCGCCCGCTGGGCCCGGTCGCGGGCGGACGCATCGAAGCCGGCGGGCGCAGCCAGCGCCACGGTCGCTGGCACGAGCAGCAAGGCCACCAGCCAGCAGGCCGTGCCGGCCCGATTCGCACGTCCCGCACTCAGCAAGGTTCGCATCATGGCTTTTCTCCCACGCGCAACTGGTCCTCGATGATCGTCCTCAACTCCTCCGCCGCCTGCGTGTCGGCCCGCTGCAGGGCCTCGAGCACGCCGTTCTCGTCGGTGACCGAGAAGTCGATCGGGGCACTGGTGGTCGCCTGGCCCGGAGTCGGGCCGCGAAAGTCGACCGCCTCGATCGTCACCCGCACGAAGTCGCCCTTCTTGAGGCCGTAGCCGCCGAGTGGCACCGCGACCTTGCCCGCGTGCGGCAACGCGGCGCCGACGAGCGGCGGGTCGCCCTCCCGACGGATCTCCACGGCACCGTCCGAGGGTGGGTCCGCCGGCTCGGCGGCTTCGCCCTCCGCCGGCGCCGCTGCGGCCGCCAGATCCGCGTCCCCGCGCTGGACCACGATGTTGGCCCGCAGCCGGGCCACGCCGTAATCGTCCTTGACGGTGTAGGAGATCGTCGGCCGCGCGGTCGGCACGACGGCCCGGGTGATGGCGTCGATGACGATCTGGGGCGGGCCGTCGGGGCGAATGCGGATCGTGCCGGAAGGCGGCCGGTCAGGCGACAGACCGTCGCTGTCGACGGCCCGTACCTCGTACTGCACCGGCTCCGTGACGGCCGCCAGCGGCGACCCGCTGCCCGAGAGCACGAACCGGGGCCGGCCGTCGGCGCCGTCCTTCCGGACGAGCGGATGCGCGGTTCCGTCGATCACGACCTCCGCGCTCGCGAGATCCTTGTTGAGGCACACGACCTCGAGCGCCACGCTCGATCCCTCGAGCACAGCCGTCTGCCGACCGGCCGACACCGGCTTCGCGGCATCGCGGGCGTAGGCCGGCGGCTCGACCCCGAGGTTGGCCTCCACGACCGGCGCGGGCACGGCCAGGATCCGCACCGATTCGCTTCGGGCGTCGCCGGCGCGCACGACCACGGTGGCCGACTCGGTGAGGTTCGGCAGTTCGCCCGCGAGCACCGGCTGGCTGCCCTCCGCCGTCCCGGTCTCCGGGGACGCGAGCGGGATGTCGGCCGACCCGCCGACCGAATCGCCCACGAACGTCGCCAGACTCTCGCTCGGCTGCCGACCCGCCCAGGTCACCTCGACGGCCAACGGCTGACCGGCCGGGGCACGGATCTCGCCGCCGCGGGTGGGGTCGATCTCCCGCCCGGCGATCACGAGCCGCTCGATTCGCGTCCAGGTGGGGTAGTGCCGCGATCCCAGGGCCATCCGCTCGGCAAAGGCGCGGAGCGTGCCGGGCGAGGCGACGCCGATGAGCGCGAGCAGGGCGGCCAAGCCCGCCGCCCAGGCCGCCCGGCCCGCGAGCAGCCGGTTCCAGAGGGGCGCCGCGCTCGTCCACTGGCGGCCGAACTCGGACACGTAGTCCACCACCGCCGTGCGGAGCGTCTCCGAGCCCCAGCCATCGGCCTCGGGCCGCTCGAACTGCAGCGCCGCGACGAAGTCGCTGTCGATGCCGTGGGCCTTCTCCATCGACAGGGCGACGTCGATGTCGTTCTCGTGGACGCGAAGCAGCGGCCGGGCGTAGCGGCGATACGCCCAGACCACCGCGGCGATGATGCCCGCCCAGAGCCACAGCCGGCCGGCGCGGGGCAGGCCGAACAACCAGTCGAAGGCGAAGGCCACCAGCAACGCACCGAGCACGGCGGCTACGACGGCCGTCCAGGCCGTCAGTCGCCGGCTGAAGAGCCGCCGCTTGCGCACGGCGTCGAGCCTGACCCGCAGCGGGTCGAGCCGGCTGGAGCGCGGCCCGGCGGCCCGGGGGCCGGTGGTGGGCGTGTCGGCGGTGAGCGTGTCGGTGGCCATGGGGCGCGGGGTCAGGAGAGGTTCGACCGCTTGCGGAGCAGCCATTCGCCGAGCATCAGCCCGACGACCGTGAGGAAGCAGATCCAGGTGTTCGACAGCGGAAAGACCTTCACGCTCCGCTCCGGGCGCGCGACCGAGTCGATCTCGTCGGGCAGCCGGGCGGCGGAGCCGAGGTCGTAGGCCCGGCCCCCGGTCCGCGAGGCGAGCATGCCGGCCAGGGCGGTGTTGCGGACCACGCTCCGCTTCTCGGCCGAGAGCGAGTCCACGCGGAAGGCGGCTTCGGTCGCCTCGCCGGTGAGCGGATCGGTGACCCGCATCCGGTATTCGCCCGCGTCGCCGAGCTGCACGCGGGCCTCGAAGACGCCCTCGCGGAGCTGCTGGAGCGCCACGGGCTGCGGCGGTTTCTCCGCCCGCAGCGCCTCGGGCGAGACCAGTTCACCGGCGAGCGCCCGGCCGGCCAGGCCGTCGGCCTTCAGCGGCCGGAAGTCCTTGTCGTAGGCCTCGACGGTGATCACGGCGGCATCGCCCGGCTGGTACTTGTCGGCGTCGCTCCGCACGACGAACCGCTTGCTCGAGCCGAGGGCGTGGCTCAGGCCCAGCCGGTAGATGAGCTGGCCCCAGAACTGCCGGTAGTAGCGGTCCCCCACGCCCTTCCGCATCCGCCACATCTCGTCGAAGGCGAGGTACACGACCTCGCCCCGGCCGTAACGGCGGATCGCGATCAGCGGCTGCGGCGTGCGGCCGTCGGCGCAGCGGTCGGTGGGATGGGCAAGGAGCACGGTGGCCTGCGGGTGCGGCCGCTCGACCGGCTGGTACCAGGGCATCTCGTCGAGCTTGGCCCAGGCGCGGGCGTTGTCGGCCTCGTCCCGGCCCAGCCGCATGAACTCGAACAGCGGCGCCTCGGCCGTGAGCCGCGGGCGGAACTCCTTCACGGCCGCCTCCGTGCCGGCGGTCGGCACGACCGGCAGCATGTCGCCCAGCGGCGTGCCGGCGAACTGGCCGGGGCCGTTCCAGCGGCTGCCGATCACCACCAGGCCGCCGCCGAACGTCTCGACGAACTCGCGGGCCAGTTCGGCGAACCGGCCGCTCATCGAGCGGGCGTCGAAGTTGCCGATGAACAGCACGTCGTTGGCGAAGAACTCGCCACGCGGCGGCGTGGCCGTCTCCAGATACAGCGGGTTCTCGCGGCGGACCCGCGGGTCGGCCGAGCGGAGGTAGGTGCGGAAGCCGCGCTCGCCCACGAGCGGATCGCGGTAGAACACCTCCTTGATGAACCGCCACTCCCAGCCGGGCTCGTCGGCCACGTACATCAGCCGCAGGAAGTCGTCGCGGACGTTGACCTCGCGGGTCGAGACGTTGTTGCCCGCGACCGACTCGCCGGCCTGCGGCTCCACCGTGGCCGTGAACTCCCAGCGGCCGACCTCGGACGGCGTGAAGGGAATCTCCACGGTGGCCGTCGGGCCGTCGAGCGTGACGGAGCGGGCGCCGATCGGCACCTCGGCGCCGGGGCCGTCGCTGCCGATGAGCCGGCCGATGACGGCCACGGGGACCGAGGAGCCGGTGAGGCCCGACTGCCGCACGAGCACGCTCACGCTCGTCGCCTCACCCTTCTTCATCACCGGGGGCGACTGCAGTTCGGCGGCGATGTCGACGGCGATCGAGGGCCCGAGCCCGACCGTATAGCAGGGCACGCCCAGCCGCTCGGCCGCCTCCACCGCCGGCGGGCCGGAGTTCTCGTCGAAGTCGCTCACCACGACGAGCCCCTGCAGGCTCGAGGCGGTGTGCCGGGCCCGCAGGTCGCGGAATGCCGCGCCGATCGCGGTCACTTCGCCCTTGGCCGTGAGGGCCGCGGCCGCCTTCGCGGGATCGACCGTGCCCCGCCCCTCGTCGTCGAGGTCGAGCGGCGTGACGCTGTCGGCCCCGTCGAACAGGAAGGCCTTGACGCGGAACTTCTCCGCCAGCCGCTGGACGACGTTCTCCTCCGGCCGGCCGAGCCAGGAACGGAGGTAGTCGATCCGCGCCGGCGCGGTCTCGCCGGCCGGCTTGAGCCCCGTGGCGGCGGCCAGCCGCGTCCGCTCGTCCTCGGGCAGGTCGTCGCGGAGTTCCATGCTCTCCGAGCCGTCCACCAAGAGCCACAACAGCGGCCGCGACACATGCTGCACCGTCACCTGGAGCACCGGGTCGGCGAGCAGGACGACCATGAGCGCGAGCAGGGCCGCCCGCAGCGCGGAGAGCGCGATCCGCCGCGGCCGGGGAACCGTGGGCTGGAACCGGCGATAGAACCAGATCGCGGCGGCGATCGCCGCCACGCAGCCCAGGAGCACCCACTCGGGATGTCGTTGGGCCCAGGCGGCCGCGAACGCCAGTTCGAAGCGGTCGATCGACCGCACGTTCTCGATCCGCAGCAGGTTGCCGAGCAGCTCGTTCATGCGGCGGCTCCTGCGGATGCCGGCTGGGCCGCTTGCCGCTCGCGGTACGGCCAGCCGAGGAGCAGCGTCTCCAGCAGCAGACACGCCAGGGCCAGGAGCAGGAGCCACCACCACGACTGCTGGCCGCTGACCCGCGCCGTCGAGAGGGCGATCGGATCCGACGGGCCGACCCAGCGGAACCGCGGGTCGCTCCCCGTCGCCTCGGCGAACGTGGCCACGTCGAGCACCGTGGGCTCCGACTCCTCGGCCGGCCCGTTGACGGCCACCGGCATCTTCCAGCGGACGGCTTCGGCAGCCCGCGGTTCGGCGGTGGGCGCGGACGGCGAGGCGGCAACCCGGTCGGCCGCGGCGACGGTGTAGATGCCGCGGCGGCAGGCGTCGCGGAGCGTGACGCCGAACCGCTCTCCCCCGAGGGCCTCGACGCCGAGAGCCTCGGCCGTGCCGTCGGGGGTGGTCACGGTCACGTCGGCCCGGCGGTCGGCGGCCGCGACGGGGAGCGTGATCGCCGCCACCGTGTCGAAGTTGCGGGACGGAAGCGTGGCCGCCAGCATGCCGCGCAGCAGACGGTCGAAGAGCAGCATGCCGTTGGTCTTCGGGAGCGTGTTCCAGTTGCTGAACACGCCGCTCGACACCCAGGCCGCCTCGCCCCGGCCGATGCGGCGGGTGACGAGGAACGGCAGGCCGTTGTCGAACAGGGCCACGAGCGTCGGCCGTGCCGCCTCCTCGTCGCCCGTCGCGTCGTCGTCGGGAAGGTCGTTGGCCCACACGAGCCAGTTCGGGGCGAGGCGGGCCCGCTCCGCGAGCAAGTCCTCGCGGGACCGGGTCTCACGGGCGGGCAGGGTCGCCTTCTTCTCCGCGGCGGCCAGCTTCTCCAGTTCGGCGTCGATCGCCTCCAGCCGGCTGCGGCGATCGGTCTCGCGGCGGGATTCGGCCGCCGCCGCGGCGGCCAGCGAAGCCTCGTCGGCCACGGTCTTCACCGCCTTGAAGAACAGCGGGTTTTCGTAGAGGTCGCGGAGCTCGTCGAGATTCACCCCCGGCAGCCGGAAGAGCGGGTTGTCCTGGAACGACCGCACGTCGAGCAGGAACGGCCGCAGGTCGCCCGCCTCCTCGGGCATGCGGCCGACGGCCGCTTCGAGCGGCGCCGGCAGGAGACCCGCGCCGTCGAGCCAGGCCGCCGCGGTCCACGCGGCCGGATCGAAGTCGCCGCCCGCGGCGATCACCAGCCGCCCACCCTGGGCGACGTACTCGCGGAGCAGCGTTGCCTGCTCCGGCGACGGTGCCGTGATGCCCGCGATCACCACCAGCCGGGTGTCCTCGAGCAGTTCGCGGGTGATCCCGTCGGGCGTCACGTGCCGCACCTGCACGAGCGCCGTCTCCCGCTGGTCGCGGCTGGCCGGCGCCAGGAGCGTGCGCAGGTGCCGCGTCTCGCCGTAGCGGCCGAGCGACGGTTGCTCGCCCTCGGCGCCATACTGGTCGACGAACACGACCGGCAGGGCCGCCACCACGGGCACGACGATCGACCGTGCGTCGTCTTCCGGGAGGTGGTCGTTGGCCATCGACACCGTCACGGGCACCGACGCGATCTTGCCCGGCTCGACGTCGACCGCGAAGCGGTGCCGGAACGGCACCTCCCGCGCCTGCCCGGGCTCGAGATCGACGGCCGTCGCCGCCGCCTCGACGCCGTCGACGAGCAGCGCCACGCGGACGCCCGCCCGCGGCGCCGCGGCCTCGTGCCGCACGACGGCCGTGAGCGTGGCCTCGGACTGGGTGTCGGCGACGCCGTCCTCGATCCGCAGCGACTCGACCCACGAGTTGTCGCGGTCCGGCGGCGACACGGAGACGACCTGGATCTCGGGCCCCTCCTTCCGCGCGGCGTCGCCCTGCCCGTCCCCGGCATCCTTCGGCTCGCGGTCGCGGCCCTCCCAGTTGATCGCCTGCTGGTCGCCGATGAACACGATCCGCTTCTCCGGCAGGTCCGGCGCCGCGTCCGCCGCCCGCTTGGCCAGGGCCTCGGCGGCGGCGGCGGTGCCCATCCGGTCCACGACCGGAACGGCGGCCACGGCCTCCAGCGCATCCTCCTTCGCCCGGTAGGCGTCGAGGCTCGTGCCCGCCGGCGAGCCGCACAGCGGCAGCACGGAGATCCGGCTGCCCGGAGGCAGCTGATCGATGAACTCGCCGGCCCGCACGCGGGCGTCGTCGAGCAGCGTGCTGCCGCCGAGCCGTTCGCGACCCATGCTCATGCTGTTGTCGAGGACGAGGATCGCGTGCACGGGGCCCGACGTCGCCGCCGCGCCGCCGGTGGCGAAGAAGGGCCGGGCGACGGCGAAGCCGAACAGGGCCACGGCCGTCATCCGCAGGGCCATCAGCAGGAGTTCACGGAGCCGGAGGAACGCCTTGCTCCGCCGCGACGCCTCGAGCAGGAAGTCCATCGCCGCCCAGTCGACCTGGCGGAAGATGCGGCGGTTGAGCAGGTGGATGAGCACCGGCCCGGCCGCGGCCGCGAGGCCGGCGACGGCGAGCCACTCTCCACCCGGCAGGAACGAGATCATGCGAGGAGTCCCTGCCCGCGGGCGGGTCAGCGTCCGGCGAGGACGCCGACCTTCGCTTCCTGAAGGATGGGGAGATAGCGGTAGGGAATCGCGAGCACGAACACGGCCACGGCCGTGCCGTAGAGGCTGCTGTTGAGACGGCTGTCGTTCCAGGCCCCGTCGGGCCGCTGGCCGGCGACGAGCATGTCGCGAAGTTTCGCGTAGTGGTCCTTCCAGCCCTGGCCGCCGACCTGATACAGCGACTGGCCGACGTAGTTCAGCGTGTAGGAGTCGAAAGGCAAACCGCCGCTGGCGGCCGCCGGCGGCTTCGCCGCCGCGATCGCGGCCGTGACCGGCTCCATGCTCTTCGCGATCCGCCAGTCGTCGTACTGGCCGAACTCCTGGATGCAAATGACGCCCGCCGCGGCCATGGCCAGCGTGGCGCCGCCCCCACCACTGTACGTGAATTGCCCCGGCCCCTCGCGCATCTTGGCCTCGCCCTGATTCTTCACGCCGTGCTTCGGCAGGTACATCGACCGCACCCGGCCGATCGCCTTCTCGATCGTGGCCCGCGGGATCTCGAAGCCGCTGTCGGTGGCGCTCCGCAGCGCCTTGGCCTGCATCACGCACAGGCTCAAGTCGCCGTCACCCCGCTGGGCCACGTAGGCCCAGCTACCGACCGGCCCCTGTGTCTGGATGATCACCCGCAGCGCCCGGTCGAGGGCCGCGCCCAGTTTGCGGTCGTTGGTCATGCCGTAGGCCTGGCCGAGCACGAACGTCGACAGGCCGTGGTTGTACATGTCATGGTTTGGCGCGCTGATGTTGAGCAGTCCAGACGGCTTGGCGTTGTTGATCACGAAATCGAGGGCCCGGCCGACGGCCTGACCGTATTCGCCGTCGCCCGGCGTGTGGCCGGCCGCCATGAAGGCCAGCGCTCCCGTGGCCACGATGCCCAGTTCGTTCGTGCCCCAGTTGCCGGCCGCCCCCTGCGTGCGGGCGAGAAAGGTGAGGCCTTTCTTGATCGCCGCCTCGCTCTGCGGCGTGATCTCCCACTCCTCGGCCGCGGGGGGCTGGGAGAACGCCGGGCGGGAACGAAGCCCAAGCCCGGCGACCGCGAGCAGGGCGGCGAAGATCACGCGGGTGGGCGACGGGCGGGCGTGCATGGGCGGGCGTGGGACCGGAAGGCGGGGGTCCGATGAAATATGACCGACCGCCGCCAGAGGTTACGCAGATTATCGCTCGGGGCTGGAAAACCCGCCAGCGGCGCATCCCCGGTGCGTCAAGGGGCCGGTTTGGGGGCCAGTTCCCAAAGCGATCGGCGCAGGTCGGCGGGATTGGAGGCGTGCGCCAACGCCCACAGCCTGCCCTCGGCCGCGGCCAGCGGCCCGACCCAGGGTGGCTTACCCGCCAGCGGCGGCAGGGCCGCCTCGTGCCGCACGGCGCCTGAGGCCGCGTCGAGCCAGAGGAGCGCGGCGTCGAGCGTGTCGGAGGTCGCGGTGTCGGGCCGGCGACGTTCGACGGCGACGATCACCCCACCGTCGGGCATGGCAAGGACGGGCCCGAGGAGCCGTGAGGGGGCGATCAGGTTGAAACCCGTGCCGGGGCCGTCGGCTGCCGCAAGCATCAGCCGCACGGCACCGTCGCGTGGATCGAGCGCATGGAGGCCGTCGCCCGACTCGACGACCAGGCGGGCGGTGTCGCCGGAACCGGCCACGCCCACCAAACGCCGCACGAGCGGCAGCGGCGTTCGCCACCGCAGCCGTCCGGTCGCGGCGTCGAGCGCCGTCACGGCATGCACGCCAGGCTGCACGACATACACCGCGCCGTCGCGGACGACCGGCGGCGTGGGTGCCTGGTACGACCACCACGAATCGCCCTGCTGGCCCATCCACGGCTGGTGCCGCAGCCAGAGCGGCTGGCCGTTGGCATCACAGCAGATCACGGCGCCCGACGTGGTCACGAACAGCCGGCCGCCGTGGGCCGCTATCTGGCAGTCGCCGGGGTAGGGCCGATGCTCCCGCACGACCTGCCAGTCGGCGAGCAGATGGCACAGCGGCTGCGACCGCATCACCCTCCCGCCCGCCGGGTCGAGCGAGGTGAGGACGAGCACGTCGGGCCAGCCCGCCTGGATCTCGCAGACCCGCACCGCGCCGTCGAGCACGATCGGATCGGACAACAGCGTCCGGTCCGTCGCGGCGCGATGCTCCCAGGCGACGACGCCGTCGGCCAAGCGCACGGCCACGAGCGTCGGCCGACCGTCCGCGGCAAACCGGCGGACGTACGCGTGCCGCTCGTCGCAGGTCGGACGCATCGGCACGAGGCCGAGGGCCGACACCGGGGGCGGATTCGGGATGCCGGGCGTCCGCCAGACCTCCTTGCCCGTCTGCGGGTCGACCGCCGCCAGGTCGAGCAGGTTGCCGACGAGCAGCTTGTCTCCAGCCCGCGTGAGCGAGCAGACCTCGCCCGCCCAGTCGAGCCTGTGCAGCGTGAAGGGAGGCGACTTGAACGACGTGTCGAACCGCTGATCCCAGGGTGAGAACAGCGCTGGCGGGTAATGGCCCGCGTTCACCCACGCGTTGCCCTGCCCGAGGTCGAGCCGCTTCGCGAGTTCGACGTCACCGGGCGCGGGCGGTGGCGGCTCCGCTGCGACCGGCGGCGGCACAGCAGTGCTGACGGCCGCGATCTCCGCGGCGGGAATCGGGCCGATGCCCGCCGCAGCTGGCGACCGCTCGGCGGCCCCGCCGACCG
>SXGQ01637607.1_pt1 | contig 10712 bp, 8 predicted proteins | sample 3178371 | NCBI WGS metagenome assembly SXGQ01 (sample SAMN11356859, study PRJNA531348) | freshwater metagenome | isolation source: freshwater sample F1-20 | place: China: Fuxian Lake, Yuxi | collected 2017-12-25 | reverse complement strand
GGGGCGACGGCGCGCCGCGGCGCGTCCCCGGGTAGGGGCGCGGCGGCGGCCGGCGGTGGGGCGGGGTTTCAGCCGGCGGCGCCCGGGCCGGCACGCAACAGGCCGACCATCACTCCCTGGATCACCAACTCCTCGGCGGGCAGCAGGTCAGGGTAGCGGGGATTCTCGGCGCGCAGGAACGGGCGGCCGCGCTGGAGCAGGTAGCGCTTGAGCGTGGATTCCCCGTCGATCAGCGCGGCGACGATCTCCCGCGGGCGCGGTTCGCGCGGGGTTAGAAAGACAACGTCCTGGTCTAGGATGCCAGCGCCCATCATCGAGTCCCCGCGGACCCGGAGGGCGAACAGGGGGGAGGCCGCGTGGACCCCGAGCGTCGCGGGGTCCAGAGGCACAAAGGCTTCGGGTTCCTGTTCCTGGGCGGTGGGCAGCCCTGCCGGGATGGTCCCGTACAGGGGGATGCCGGCGGGGACGGGCGGGGTGGGGGGGAGCAGCCCGCGGGCCTTGCCCTCGAGACGGCGGAGCACGCCCTTGCCGATCAGGGCGTCGACGTGCCGCTTGACGCCGAAGGGGCTGGCGAGGCCGAAGTGGGCCTGGATCTCGCGCAGCGAGGGGGCGACACCGTGCTCGCGGTGGTGGGACTGGATGAAGCCGAGCACCTGCTGCTGGCGCCCGGTGAGCTGGTCGTTCATAGTGTCCAGGTGGACACTAGTAGCGCCTGATGGCAATCCCGAAGCGCACGCGGGGCGCGGGAGCGTCAGGGGCGCGCGCGGCGCCGGGCCGGGCGGCGGGGCTCGATGTTCAGGTAGGTCTTGTTGAGCATCTGGCTCTCGTAGAGCTCGAGCAGCCGGACGCCCTCGCGGGGCTTCACCTGGTCCTTGCGGGTGGCGGCGTCGATCTGCGCCTTCATCCGGCGGCAGAGGTCCTCCTGCTGGTACTGCACGCCCTCGATCACGTCGGCGATGCGGCTGCCGCTGAGCGCCTCCTCGATGTAGAACCCGTTCGGCTCGTCGTCCTCGAGGAACACGTGGACCTCATTCACGCGGCCGAAGAGGTTGTGCAGGTCGCCCATGATGTCCTGGTAGGCGCCGGTGAGGAAGACGCCCAGGTAGTAGGGCTTCTGGTTGAGCGGGTGGAGCGTGATGTAGTCCTTCACGTCCTGCAGGTCGATGAACGACGAGATCTTGCCGTCGGAGTCGCAGGTGATGTCGACCAGGATCGCGTTGACCGTGGGGCGCTCGTTGAGGCGGTGGAGGGGCGCGACGGGGAAGAGCTGCTTGAGGGCCCAGTGGTCGAGCAGGGACTGGAAAACGGAGAAGTTGCAGACGTACTGGTCGGCGAGGAGGCGGTTGAGGTCGTGGAGCTCCTCGGGCTGGTAGCCGGACTGGCGGCCCTCCTTGGCGATCTGCTCGCAGATCTGCCAGAAGAGCGACTCGGCGGCGGCGCGGTTCTCGAGGTCGAGGTAGCCGAGGTTGAACAGCGAGAAGGCCTCGTCTTTCTTCTGCAGGGCGTCGTGGAAGCGCTCCAGCCGGCCGAGCCGGGTGCGGTTGCGCAGCATCGCTTCGAGGTCCTGCACCACCTTGTGCTTCTGCTTCGGCTGGTGCTGCTGGCCGAGCGACTCGCGCTTGTTGATGCGCTCGAACACCTCGACCACCAGCAGCGAGTGCGGGGCGACGATGGCGCGGCCGGACTCGCTGACGATGTCGGGCTCGGGCACGCCGGAGGCGTTGCAGATCTCGCGGATGTTGGAGACGACGTCGCGGGCGTACTCCTCCATCGAGTAGTTCATCGACGACTCGAAGTTGGTCCGGGAGCCGTCGTAGTCGATGCCTAGGCCGCCGCCGACGTCGAGGTAGCCCATCGGGAAGCCGAGGCGGGCGAGCTGGCAGTAAAAGCGAGAGGCCTCCACCACGGCGTTCTTGATCGTGAGGATGTTGGGGACCTGCGACCCGATGTGGAAGTGCACCAGACGGAGGGCCTGCTGGAGGCGGGCCGCGCGCAGCTTTTCGCAGGCGAACAGGATCTCGGCGGTGTTGAGGCCGAACTTGGCGTTGTCGCCGGTGGACATCGCCCACTTGCCCTCGCCGCGGGTCTGCAGCTTGGCGCGGAAGCCGATCAGCGGCTTCACTCCGGTCTCCTCGGAGATGCGGATGATGTCGTCGAGCTCTGCCAGCTGCTCGACCACGAGAATGACGCGCTTGCCCAGCTTGCGGCCGAGCAGGGCGAGGCGGATGTAGTCGTGGTCCTTGTAGCCGTTGCAGATGATTAGGCGCTGGGCGCCCTCGTGCATCGCGAGCGCGATCATCAGCTCCGGCTTCGAGCCTGCCTCGAGGCCGTAGTTGAACTCCTTGCCCGCGGCGACGATCTCGTCGACGACCTCGCGCAGCTGGTTCACCTTGATGGGGAACACCCCGCGGTAGGAACCCTTGTAGCCCTCATCCTTGATCGCCTTGGCGAACAGCGAGTTGAGCCGCACCACCTGATGGCGGAGCAGGTCCTGGAAACGGATCACCAGCGGGGCCTTCAGGCCCATCCCGACCGCCTCCTGCACCACGTCCAGCACGCGGATCCCCCGGCCGTCGAGCAGCGGCTGCACGTTCACGCAGCCAGAGTCGTCCACCGAGATGTGGCCGGAGCCCCAGCGCTTGAAACCGTAGTGCTCTTCGGACTTGGCGGACGACCAGGCGGTCGAGGATTTGCTTTTCAACGCGGTGCGGGGTGGGGAGTTATGGCTTGCTTTTGCCTTCAGCGGATTCGTTAGATGCGTCTTTTCTGGTTTCAAATCCTGCCCGCTAGCAATTCCGAAAATGCACCCGCTGACGCTTCTTCCCGCTTTTCTCGCCCAGACCCCCGCGCCCGCCCAGCAGCAGCCTTCCTTTCTCGTGCAGATCCTGCCGATGGTGCTGCTCTTCGGCGCGATGTACTTCTTCCTTATCGCCCCCCAGCGCAAGAAGCAGAAGGAGCATGATAAGATGCTTAAGGAGCTGCAGAGCGGCGACGAGGTCGTCACCAGCGGCGGCATCTTCGGCGTCATCACCAATGTGAAGGAGGACCGCTTCGTGGTCCGCATCGCCGACAATACCAAGATCGAGATCGGCAAGGGCTTCGTCCAGACGGTCATCCGCAAGGCCGGCGCCGAGGTCAAGTGATGCCGCCGGGCGCGCGCCCGGCTCCGCTCCGCCCCGCTCTGCCGGCGGGGACCGTTCCCTTTTCAACCCAAACGCACCATGCTCAAACGCAATCTGTGGAAGCTGATCTTGTCCGTGGCCGTGCTGGCCTGGGCGGGTTCCCAGCTCCTGCCCCTGCAGGACGAGGCTTTCGTTGACTACGTCCGGACGCACGCGTCCGCCAAGTCCGCCGAGTTCGGCAAGCTCCTTGAGGAGGCGGCCGCCCGGAAGAAGGCGCTACAGGCGCCCAGCGAGTTCGTCGCCCTCAAGCAGCTCGGCCGCGAGCGGCGGCTGGACCTCACCCAGTACTTCCCGCACATCCGCCTCGAGGAGTCGCTGAAGAACATCGAGAAGCGCAATGACATCCTGTTGGCGGAGCTGCTGCGCCTCTCCCGTGGCCGGCTCCAGCTCGGCCTCGACCTCAAGGGCGGCGTGGCCTTTACGCTCGAGGCGGTCGAGACCCCCGGCGAGAATCTGGACGCCTACCAGCGCCAGGAAAAGCTCCAGAAGGCGATCGAGATCATCGGCGCCCGCGTCAACGGCCTGGGCGTCGCCGAACCGGTACTCCGTCCGATCGGCGAGAATCGCATCGAGATCCAGCTCCCTGGCGTCAGCACCAAGGACAACCCGGATGTGGTCGACCAGGTGAAGGCCCCGGCCCGCCTCGACTTCCGGATGGTGCATCCCTCGCTGGTCCCCGGCCCGGGGATCGAGACTCCCGCCGGCTACGAGGTGAAGACCCTTGATTGGGAGACCCGCCGCGGCGACACCGGCGTGGAGGAGATCTTCGTCAAGCGGATCCCGGAGATGACCGGCGAGATGATCTCCAACGCGTTCGCGCGGCCCGACCTCTACGGCAAGCCCGAGGTCATCCTGGAGTTCACCGACGCCGGCAAGAAGCGCTTCGCGGAGGTGACCCGCAGTATCGCCGAGATCGGCCAGCGTGGCGGCCCCCTCGGGCGCCTCGCCATCGTGCTCGACGGCAAACTCTACTCCGCCCCCACGGTCCGCGAGGAGATCAACAGCCCCTCGGCGCAGATCACCGGGAGCTTTACCGACCGCGAGGCGATCAACCTCGCGAACGTGCTTAATAACCCGCTCGACGTCGAGCTGCGCATCATCGAGCAGTACGAGGTAGGTCCCACGCTGGCGGCGGACGCCGTGATTAGTGCCCGGAACGCCTTTATCGTCAGCACGCTGCTCACGATCGGGTTCATGGTGGTCTTCTACACCCTTGGCGGGTTCATCGCCGCCTTCGGTATGGGGGTCAACGTGCTGGTAACCCTCGGGGTAATGGCCAGCATCGGCGCCACCCTCACGATGCCCGGCATTGCGGGTATCGTGCTCACGCTCGCGATGTCCGTCGACGCAAATATCCTGATTTTCGAGCGGATGCGCGAGGAGCTGAAGCTGGGCAAGTCGCTCGGTACCGCGCTTGAGGCGGGCTTCGACAAGGCTTGGTCTGCGATTCTCGACTCGAACGTCACCACGCTGCTGGTAGCTCTGGTGATGGTGTGGCTGGGCTCCGGACCCGTTAAGGGCTTTGGCGTGACGCTCGCGATCGGTATCTTCACCACGATGTTCGCCGCGGTCGTGATCAGCCGGCTCCTGCTCGACGCGGTGATCCTGGGTGGCGTGACGGGGCGCCTCCCGATGTTCTCGGTGCTGCAAAACACCGCCTATGATTTCCTGAAGTACACGCGGGCGGCGGTCATCGCCACCGTGGCGGTGCTGGTCGTGGGCATCGGCGCAGTCGCCTACAAGGGCAAGGACATCTATGGCATCGACTTTGTGGGCGGCGATATGATCACCCTCAACTTCGGCCAGCGAGTCCAAGTGGGTGAGCTGCGCCGGGCGGCGGAGCGAGCGGGGCAGAAGGACGTCGCTTTTTCCTACCAGCAGCCGGTCGGCGGCAGCCGCGAGGTGCTCCGGGTCACGGCCCCGTTTGACCAGGGTCGGCCGCTGGTGCGCCAGCTGCAGGCGGCCTTCCCCCAGGCCAAGCTCGAGCTCGCAGGCGAGTCCCGCATCGGCGCCTCGGTCGGTAAGGAGATCCAGTGGAACGCGCTGCTCTCGGTGGTGGCCGCGCTGGTCGGCATCCTAATCTACGTGGCCTTCCGCTTCGAGATGGGCTACGGCGTAGGCGCCGTGGTGGCCACCGTGCACGACCTCATCCTGACGATTGGTCTGTTCGTCCTCTTCGACCGGCAGTTCAACGCCCCGATGGTGGCCGCGATCCTGCTGATTATCGGTTATTCGATCAATGATACCATCGTGGTGTTCGACCGCATCCGCGAGGAGCTTAAAGTGAATCCCACTGGCACGCTGCGGGAGATCATCAACCGCTCGCTCAACCTAACCCTGTCGCGCACGATCATCACGGGTGGCACCACCTTACTCACGTCGGTGACGCTGCTGCTCACTACCTCCGGCGATGTCAACGACATCGCCTTCACCCTGCTGATTGGCGTCCTGACGGGCACCTTCTCCTCGCTCTTTATCGCGACCCCCGTGTTCTACTGGTGGCACAAGGGCGATCGGAAGCACGTGGAGGCGCACCACGACGTCGCGCCCAAGTACGAGTGGCAGGGCACCAGTAAGGCGGCGGAATAAGCCGCCGCCGGCCGCCGCCGGACAGTCGGACGGATTCCCGGGACGCCCCACGTTCCGGAGCCGGCCCTCCGGCCGCCGGAACTAACCCGCCACGATGCGCTGGATTCACCAGCCGCAGCCCGCCTCCGAGGTCGAGGACCTCAGCAAGCGTGCGGGCGTCAGCCGCGTGCTTGCCGAGTTGCTGCTGCGCGCCGGCCGATCCGATCCGGCTACCGCCGGAGAGTTTCTCCAGCCGAGCCTCGCCCAACTCGACGATCCACTCCGCCTACCTAATCTTCCGGCGGCGGCGGACCGGCTCCGCCGCGCGATCGCGGCGCGCGAGCAAGTCGTGGTTCTCGGCGACTACGACGTGGACGGCGTCACCAGCACCACCCTGCTCGTTTCGGTGCTGCGGCGTTTTGGGCTGAATCCCCGGTTCGTGGTGCCCCGCCGCGCCGCTGACGGTTACGGCCTGACACGCAGTGCCATCGACCGCGCGCTGGAGGCCGGCCGCCCGGATCTGTTCGTGGCGCTCGACTGCGGCACTAACTCGCGGGACGAGATCGCTTACCTGCGGGCGCAGGGCATCGAGGTGCTCGTGATCGACCATCACCGCTCTACGGTCGAGGCGAACTCGGATTGCCTGCTGATCAACCCGCACGTGCACGGGCTAACGGATGCCGCCGCCGAGGCCTGGCGGCACCTGTGCACGGTGGGCTTGGTCTTCAAGCTCTGCCACGGCCTGCTGAAACAGTTACGCGCCGACAATCACCCGGTTGCCTTCCGCATCCGGCTGCGGGATCATCTCGATCTGGTCGCGCTCGGCACGATCGCCGATCTCGTGCCGCTGCAGGGTGAGAATCGCATCCTTGCTCGCCACGGGCTGCGCATTCTGCGCGAGACTCAGCGGCCCGGCCTCCGCGCCTTGATGGACGTCGCTGGGGTTCGGCCGGAGCAGGATCTGGCTCCGACCGACGTCTCGTTCCGCCTCGGGCCCCGCATCAACGCCAGCGGCCGCCTCGCCGACGCCGCCCTTTCGGTCGAACTGCTCCTGAGTGACGATCCAGCCTTTTGTGCGGAGACGGCGCGGCAATTGGACGCTTTCAACCGGGAGCGCCAGGACATCGAACGCCAGATCACCGAGGAGGCGGAGACCGCAATCGAGGAACGCTACGCGGACCACGCGGGCGTCGTCCTCTTCGCGGAGAACTGGCACCCCGGTGTGGTCGGGGTAGTGGCGGGACGAGTCACCCGGAAGTACCACCGGCCCTGCGTGGTCCTGGGTAACGAGGGTGAGCTGGCGAAGGGATCGGGCCGGAGTATCGAAGGCGTTAATCTGGTCGAAGTCCTCGGGGCCTGCGCGGCCGATCTGACGAGTTGGGGCGGGCACCCCATGGCCGTCGGCGTCGCCCTCGCCAAAGATCGGGTCGAGGCATTTCGGGCGCGGTTCGCCGAGGCGGTCCGTACCCAGATCTCGGCTGAGGCGGCCGAGCTGAGGTTGGAACTTGCGGCGTGGCTATCGCCCGAGCAGGTGCACGAGCGGCTGATGGACGAGTTGGAGGGCCTGCACCCCTTTGGTCAGGGCAACCCGGAGCCCGTCTTTGGGCTGCGTGGGGTGGTGCTGCGGCAGACGCCCGAGGTTTTCAAGGAGCAGCACTTCCGGTTTCGACTGGAGGACGCCCGCGGCCGACCGCTACATGGGGTCGCTTGGAAGATGGCGGATCGTCTGCCGCCCGCAGGTCGACCGCTCGATCTCGCGGTGGAGCTGAAGTGGAATCACTTCAACCAGCGGCGGCTGCTACAGTTGGTCTTGTCCGACTGGCGACTCTCCTCCGCCGAGTGAGGCCAACTGCGACGTCTAGGCGACGTTCGCCAGCTTGCGTTCCTGGGCGACAAACCAGAGGGGCTCGCCGGCATCATCTAGCACCGGAGTCAGCGCGAGCTCGACCTCGTATCGGGTGCCATCGCGGTGGTAATTAACGAGTTTTTCGCGGCACTTCCGGCGCTCGCGGATGGCATCGCGGATCCGCTGCACCACTCCGGCGTCGGTGTCTGGCCCCTGCAGGAACTCCCCAGGCTTACGTCCGCGGATCTCTTCAAAGCTGTGGCCACACATGGCGGTAAACTGAGGATTGACCCACTCCACGCGGCCCTGCGGGCATGTGACTACCATCGGGTGCGTTTCGGAACGGGGTCGGGAGGCGACCGCGGAAAGCACGCGCGCGCGCAGGTTCGCGGGTGGGGCGGAATCACGACGGAGAGAAGAGAGGGTCACGGCCGCGCCAACGTCTTGCAGGCGGTCCACCAAGGCGCGGAGCTCCGGCTGGAAATCGAGGACGAGTTCGAAAGCTTCGCGTTGATCGGGGTCCAGCGCACCCGCAACATAGAGCGCGGCTCGATCTTGGAGCAGTTCAGGGAGCATAGAGTCGATGTAGGGGACAGAGGGCGACCGTCAAAACCGAAAATGTGCCGCCCCGGGGTGGGCACGGAGAGTGGTCAGGGCGAGTGACTTCATTGGTGAATAACCAGAGTACGTTCGACATCCGTTCTGGGATGCAGCCCGGTGACGATCGTGGCCCTTGCGAACCTCATCGGCCCGTGCTTCGATTCGGAATGCTCCGCTCGCTCCTCCTGTCCCGTCTCGCCCTGCTGGCGCTGCCCTTGATCGCGGGGGCCAGTCCCGCGCCTCAGGGCGAAATTCGCGGCAAGGTCGTCGAGGCCATCAACGCCGCAACGTACACGTACGTCCAAATCGACACCGGTACGGCGAAGGTGTGGGCCGCGGCGCCGCAGTTCACGGTCAAGCCGGGGGATTTGGTGGCGCTGGGGGAGGCGATGCCGATGCGAAACTATCATAGCAAAACCCTCAACCGGACGTTCGAGGTCGTCTACTTCAGCGGGCGCGCCATGGTGAATGGGTTGGCGGGGGTGGCTGGCGGGAGCGCTGGAGCACCTTCCCGTAGTCTGCCCGGCCTAGCGGTCGATCTCTCAAATATCGCGCGCGCTCCCGGTGGCCAGACGGTGGCCGAGATTCATTCCGGGCGGTCCGGATTGGCCGGGAAGTCGGTCATCGTCCGCGGCCGGGTGGTTAAGTTTAATCCCAATATTATGGGACGCAATTGGTTGCATATTCGGGATGGCTCCGGAGTGGAGGGGGTCAACAACCTTACGGTGACCTCCGCCGCGCAGGCCAAGGTGGGCGACCTAGTGGTCGTTACCGGGCGGCTCGCCGTCGATAAAGATTTCGGCTCCGGCTACCGCTATGCCCTCCTCGTCGAGGAGGCCAAGGTGACGGTCGAGTGAGGTTCAGGCCGCGCGCCAGCGGTTGAGGCGCTCGATTAGGGCGCGTTCCTGAGCTGCCGAGGCCCGCAGGCCGGGTAAGTCCGCCTGCAACTGTTCCCAGCTGGGAACCTCCCCCCATGCGGTCACTCGGAACACCTCGTTGGCGTGCGTTCCGGGCAACTGCAGCTCTCGGTTCTTGCGGTCGAAGCGCTGGCGGAGGGTCACGCCCCACTCCTGTAGGTTGGCCGGCGGGGCCATCTGGTGGCGCCCGACCCAAGGGAGCCATTCGCGGATCTGCGAAGCGTGGCTCCACGTCATCTCGGTGAGGAGGGGAAACGCTGCCTCAACGTCGACGGCGAAGTCGAAGGCATTCGCCCCTCCCATATAGCTGTCGTAGACATTGAGGATCACGGGGACCTTCACGGGGCGGGAGATCGTTTCGTCCGCCGGGTATTCGGGGGTGAAAGCGTGGGGCACGTTGAGCATGTAGGCGACCCGTCGGACGGCCTCCGCGATCGTCTCGTGGTCATTGTGGATCCCGGCGAGCGGATCGTGGGCGAGGGGAGGGCAGAAGAGGTAGTCCGGTTCGAAGTCCCGGATCGCGCGCCACAGCGCGGCGAGTAGCGGCGGGGTCACTTGGAGGCACGCCTCGCGGGGCACGGAGCCGTCGGGAAGGCGCAGGGAATTGAACTCGTACCGGCCGAGGCGGGCCGACGCCAGTTGCTCGGCAAGCCGAGTGTGCGCGGTTTCGGCCCGGGTGAGCCGGTGGTGCCCAGCCTGGCCGTCGGTGCAAACGATCACCCGCGCCCGGAAAGAAGCTCCGAGCTGTTGCCGCCACAGCTCGAAGGATCCGGCTGCGGTGAACTCATAGTCGTCGAAGTGAGCGTGAATGTGGAGGACCTTCATCGGGTGGCGTTAGCGAAGCGGCCCGGCGAGTGGGCGGCAAGCTGCCGGGGAGGGGAAAACCGTTGCCCCGGACGGTGGCCGCTGCTTCGGTCCGACCTCTTCATGAAACGCTGGTCCCAGTTCTTCATCCCGACCCTTAAGGAAAGCCCCGCCGATGCGGAGATCGCCTCGCACCGTCTGCTCGTGCGGGCCGGGCTGGTGCGCCGGCTGAGCGGCGGGCTCTATACCTACCTCCCGCTGGGCCTGCGCGCCGTGCATAAGATCACCCAACTGTGTCGTGAGGAGATGGACGGGGCGGGCGCGATCGAGCTGTGGATGCCGCACCTGCATCCCGTCGAACTGTGGGCGCAGGGTCCTCGTTGGGCCGCGGCGCGCGAGATCATGTTCCGCGCCGACAGCGCGGGTGCCGGCCGCCGGCCGGAGCGGGAGCCGGAGGTCGTCCTCGGGCCCACCCACGAGGAGATCATCACCCCGCTGGTGAAGGCGGAAATCTCCAGCTACCGCGATCTGCCGAAGAACTTCTACCAGATCGCGACCAAGTTCCGGAACGAGATCCGTCCCCGCTACGGCCTGATGCGGGCGCGCGAGTTCATCATGATGGACGCCTACTCGTTCGACACCGGCGACGAGGGTGCGGTGCGCAGCTACTTCGCGATGAAGGAGGCCTATGCGCGCTTCTTCAAGCGCCTGGGCGTGCAGGCGATCGCGGTCGAGGCTGACACGGGCGTGATGGGCGGCAGCTTCTCCCACGAGTTCATGGTCCCGGCCGAGGTG
>SXGQ01504975.1_pt1 | contig 10712 bp, 5 predicted proteins | sample 3178371 | NCBI WGS metagenome assembly SXGQ01 (sample SAMN11356859, study PRJNA531348) | freshwater metagenome | isolation source: freshwater sample F1-20 | place: China: Fuxian Lake, Yuxi | collected 2017-12-25 | reverse complement strand
CTTGCGTCCCGAACCAGAAGGCGATGATTGAACTCAGAATAAGCATTTCATCTTCAGAAAACACGTTTTCCAACGCAATCGCAAACGGTACGCCTTGGTTCCACGCATACCACATACCAGCGATGTTGATGGTGACTAACTCCAGCACAAAAATGTACGTCACAACCGGACGGACACTGGCACGAAGGTTGATCATCCACTGGGATGCACCTTCACCAATCTTCATGTCATGTTCGTACAACGCCTGACGTTCTTCGCCAGCAGTCTGCGTCTGGATCTGCTCCAGTTTGATTTCCTCGACTTTGGCCTGTGCGATCAAGCCCCGTTCGGCAAGGGCAAGTTCACGTTCTTTTTGCGCAGCGACAAGGGCAAGTTCGTGCTTTTTGTCTTGCCGATCTTGAAAGATCGTCAAAATTTTTGGTAAACCGCCTGCTAAAAATGACAGAAACGTTGAAATCATTGTCATCATAATTGAGCCCTTTACGACAGTCCTACAAGTTTAAATACAATACCAACAAGCAGCAGGATGATAGTTCCGGCCGCACCCATCAGGATCTGTTCGATGCGTTTAAGGCGAGCATTCGTCGCATCAAATTGCAGTTCGATTTTGGCGTAGCGCGCTGAACACAAGTCTTCGTGCCCAGTTAGGCGCACATCAAGTTCACCAACAGTCGGCATAATCATTCCTTATGGTGCTTCAGGGTTGACGGGCTGAGGCGGGGGAGGCGGCTTATGAAAGTTCGTGCCGTCATAAGTCCAATCTATTCCAGCAACTGCGCTTTCTATCCAATTGCTAAATAATGGATATTCAGAAACCGCTATGTTGACCACAACGCCATTCTCAACAATTGCATATCTTTTAATCATACAAACCACTCCACAACACAACGACCATCAGCCCCAGCAACTACCCCACCGTTACATATACCGCCGCTACCAGCGCCTGAATTTGCACCAACAGCCCCGCCACCGGGGGTTCCACCATCTCCAAATAATCCGCCACCACCGCCACCGCCGCCGTTGCCAAATCGAGAACCTCCATCCAATCCACCACAACTTGTAGGGTGAGAAATTTGTGAGGCTGATGGAGAATCGTATCCTCCCATAGCGCCACCTCTTCCGCCGCCGCCTACGACGCTAGCACTTCCTGTATCATATCGACCTCCTGTTCCGCCAGAAACAGTCAACGCTCCAAACGATGTAGATCCTCCAGCGTTTCCGTTTTCCGCATCGCCAACAGCGGCGCCACCAGCCCCAATCGTTACTGTAATTCCTGCGCCCGGTGTAACAGATACAGGGTATTTAATTAAATACGCCCCTGCACCGCCGCCGCCCGCAGCACTAGTTGAAGCAGAAGCACCAGAATCCGCACCACTACCACCGGCCCCCGTCATCGTTACGAATACAACCGTAACTCCATTCGGGACCGTAAAAGTTCCAGAAGATGTAAAAACTTGAAAATTAGGTTGGCCTGCTTGAAATTGCGTGAAATAACTCATGTCAAAACCCATCCTTCGGTGTTATCGACGAAGCGTAATTGTGCAGATGCATAAGGCGCATTCAATGTCATATCTTCAGCAATACCCTGAATCGGTTTTCCGTTTCGAGCGATGACATTGTCAGTTCTACTATTCGCAACAGTCACCCACACAGCATCGCCCGCTGACGGGGAGCCGGGCAACGTCACCGTAGTGGCAGAAGCATTTGTCAGAACGTACTGATTGCCGGCCGCAGCCGACTGAGTGGTGCCGGTGACGATATTCATCGTCGGCAGTCCACTAGTGTTTGTAATCGTGATCGAGCCAGAGCCGTTTGAAATGCTGATGCCAGTGCCGGCAGTCAACGTAGCCAACGTGTAGCCACTGCCGTTGCCGACCAACAACTGACCGTTAGAGGGCGTTGACGTCAGCGCAGTGCCGCCGTTTGCAACAGCGAGCGTACCCGCCATCGTCAGCGTGCCAGACGTCGTGATCGGGCCACCGCTGAACGACATGCCCGTCGTGCCGCCAGAGGCATTGACCGACGTGACCGTACCGCCCGCAGCCGAGATCGTGATCGAACCAGCGCCGTTGGTGATCGTAACTCCGGTACCGGCCGTGAGAGTGGCTTTAGTCAGCGTGTTGCCAGTGCTGTTGCCAATTAACAATTGACCGTTGGTGTACGTGGTCTGACCTGTACCACCGTTGGCCACAGCAAGCGTGCCAGCCAGCACCACAGCGCCTGTGGAGGCCGCTGCAGGGGTGAGGCCAGTAGTGCCTGCGCTGAACGATGTAACGCCTGCAACGCCGCCAGAGGCCGTCGTCCACGAAAGTGAACCAGAGCCGTTAGTCGTCAGGACCTGACCGCTGGTGCCGTCCGCGTTCGGCAGGGTGTAAGTCGTTGAGCCAGCCGCGGCCGGAACCGTCAGCCCGAAGTAACCGGACGTCGAACCGTAAATACGGAACGCGTTACGGACATCCAGACGGCCCGGGGTCGTGCCGCCCAACACAAGGTTGCCGCTGCCATCGTAAGTTAGGTTCGAGGAGCCGGCGAGAGAGCCGCTGGAGTTGAACTGGATCTCGCCAGAGTTACCGGCGGCCGCCAACGGAACCGACGTAATGCCCGGGCCAACGTTGGTGCCGTCGCTGTAAACGAGAACGCGAAAGCCCTGTAGGATGACAGTCGAAGTACCACCACCACCAGAGTCAACCGTGATCGTGAACGAACCGCTGGTGTTGTTGTACACAACCCATTGACCGCCAACGCCAGACGGAATGCGATAGGTGACGTTGGCCGTTAGAACGCCCGTAATGATGATCGTCGGCGGACGATACTGACTGGTCGAGAGCGTCACCGTACCGGATGCGCCCGTGGCGTTCAGCGTCGTCGTACCGCCCAACGAAGCATCGATGATGTCCCAGTCGCTATTAACGGGAGTCGACCACGTATTGACGTAGTCGCCGTTAGCCGGCTTCTCGATGCTCTTGTTGGTTGTATATGTACTAGTCATTCGTTACTCCTAGATCGCCTGCTGCGCTACGTCGAGAGCCTTGACGATATGTTCGTCGGGCTGGTTGAGCAACGGCTCAGTCATTTTCTGGGTCTCTCGTTTCGCGTTTTTGACACGCGTCATTAGTTGAGCAACGAGGGGTTCTACGCTATCCACGCGACCGCCGGATCTGCGCTCAATGCGACCGCCAGAGGCTGATCCAAACACTTTGCGCAAATAGTCCTGCGTCTCGGCCGGCAAAAATTCCTCAAACGAACCGCCCTGCCGCTCAGCCTTGCGCAGCGCCTCGCGGACTCGACCGGGGCCTGCGTTATAAGCCGCAGCAGCAAGTTTTTCGTCGCCAAAGTCCTGCAACTGCTTTTGAAAGTATGCGCGACCCAAAGCCTCGTTGTATTGCGCATCTTGACGGAACCGGTTTGGGTCCCATTCCAAGCCAGCAGCCTTGGCCGCCTCCGGTCCGGTATACGGCATAACTTGCGCTATACCTACCGCTCGATTCGGACCAAACTCAGTTTGAACCTCGGGGCCCAGAATAGTTTCGCCGCGCTCGTTAAATTGTCGCTTTCCACTCTCGACGCCAAGCATTTTGTCGAATGTCTGCTGAGCACTTGCTCTTGGTTGTTCTGATTCTTCTGCCGGAGCCGTAACTTGCTGCGAGACCGGAGCACCGATCGTTCCGCGCACCGCGATATTGCGCATGGCGTCTAGCATGTTGCCCAAGAAGCCTTGAGTCGCCGGAGATTTTCTAATCATTTCTCCTAACTTCTTCAATTGTTCTGGGTCATCAGTACCGATCAGCCTCATCACCTGTTCGGCTTGCTTTCTCATTGCCTTGTTGGCAAATAATCCAGTCGTTCCTGTTACGGCATACGTGGACAGAATGTTGATGATTGGCGAGAAGTCGCCGCGGGCTGCAGACAGCATCGCGGGGCCCATGTCGTAAATGACCTGAGCCTTTACAAACTGTTTTTGAACATTCGGGTCTTCAAACGACGCAGCATATGCCTTAGTACGATTCATCATCGATTCGGCTGTTGCGCGCCCAACAATCGAATTGAGTTCATCAGGCGTTAATACGCCTTCAATGAGTTTCTTTTTACTTGGGTTTTCTAATAGTTTAAGAAGGGCCTCAGGACCACCCTGCTGAGAAATATCAGCAAGTTGCGACGCCAATCCTTGACGGAACATATCTTTGCGATCAGGCGTATAGGTCTTGAACGCATTCAAAGTCTGCCCAACTTTAAACGTGTCGGGAGCGCCTCTTACCGAGTTATAACCGGCTTCGACAGCGTTTTGAGCACCAAGAGATTCTGCAGCCTTGTCACGCGCCTGCTTGTATGCAGGCACTGTGCTATCAAGTTCAGAAAGCATGTCTTTGCGCAGATCTTTCAACATCATTCCGCGATTGTTTTCGCCATTTCGGAATGCTGCGTTAATCTGATCATCAAGGTCCCGCTTGACTTGATCCCAGAAGAAAATGTTTCCCGGGCTTGTCGCACTAGGCGCAATGATTCCACTGCGGGCACTTGTGGCCAAATCGCGAGCGTTCTGCGCGACCTTTTGAAAGGTAACGTCTTGCAGGAATGAATCTAAATTTGGGCTGGAAACGGCGCGGGCAGCAGGATTAGTCTGCAGCACCGTATATAGCCTTCGGACTTCATTTTGATTGGCGTTTTTAATTGCCTGCTGAATATCGAACGCATCTGACGTCACATTGAATGTGTTAGCAATGTGATCACGCATAACATCGCGAGATGCGCTGCTCTGCTGCAAAATACGCTGATTCAGATTTTCAAGGGCATCCTGAGCGGCAGGCGTGGCGTAACCAAGTTTCTCAACCAGTTTTCGCGTTTCAGCGCCGCCCATATTCCACAGGCCGGGAGATGAGCCAGCATCAATAGCCGCCTTCAACTGCTGCGGCGTCATCTTGGAACTGCCGTTGGCGATATCTTTCGCAATTGCATCAAGCAACAGTTTTTCCGTCTGAGACTTGCCCGGTCCCGTCAGAACCATGGCGGCATTATTCATGCTGTTAAAGCCCATCGGGCCGAGGAACGAACCAGCAAGGCGAGCAGCAGTTTCGTATTGAGTGCCTTCCGCCGCTTGGCCTGCCGCTTCTGACAAAAAGCCTGAAGCGCCGGCCATTCCTGCGCGAGTCAGAAGACCAGCGCCGCCGCCAACGACGCCGCTTGGAACCGCTCGAAGCGTTGAACTAACAAGTTTGCCCGCTCTCGTTTCTGGGGCATACGATAATTCTGGCGCGATGCCTCGAATTGTTTTCTCCATGCCCTGCGCAGTTGGGAAAGACACGCCAAAAACCTTATTCACATCGCCTGCAAGTTCAGCCTCAGTCTTTCCTTGTTGCGCCTGTTGCTGCGCTAGTTTTATGGCTTTTTCTGCGCTTCCCGTAGGCGCAAAACCGAATGCTTCTTTACCGCGGGCCGTTAGCCCCGCAAGTTTTTGAGAAGCAATGTCATATAACTGACCGGTGCTTCCGACAATACCCGGCAGATCAGCCAAGACGCCCATGGCAAGACCAGAGCCTGCAGCCTTGGCGATGTCGGTTGCCCCTTCACGCGAAAATGTTTCTGTCGGAGGAGGCGCAGGTTTGCGTTGTGCAACGGCCTCACGAACCGGAGCGGGCTCTTGCCAGCGACCGGGTGGGCGTGTTTTTGCCGCTTCTTCCTGAATGCCTTGACGACGCTGCCTATCGGGAACAACTCCCGCAAAAGGATCTACATCCGCACGCGCCGCATTAGGCACTGCCTGTCTCGGAGGCGGCTCCTCAAATGATCTCTCAGGCCTTACTCCGGCGAATGGATCAATGGGTTCAGCCATATCGCCCTCTTATTGCCTGTAAAGATATCGCGTAACGCCCGGATATCGTTTTTCAAAAGCCGCTGGCGTACGAATTTTTTGCAAGTCTTCATTCTGACCAACGCCGAACAAATAATTGATGATTGGCTCGCCAGTTAGCGGGTCAACATCATTCAATAACTGCTCAAGCATTTTTCGGTCTTTTTCGTAAATTTCGCCATATTGACGGATAAATTCGCTGCTGGCGTTTTGCGCAACGATGTTTTCCGGCTGCGAACTTGAGTATCGATCAATATAGTTTGTCATATCGATGTCGCGCTGATTCGTTACATACAAATCAGCCAACAATCGAGCAACAGCGTCTTTTTGCATCGTGCCTTGCGGGACCGTTTTTCCGAGGCTTTCTAATGCCGAATATGCGCGTTGATCAAGAGACTGCGCTCTCTGGCCAGAAAGCAACAATGAGAATTTATCTGCTACTTCTTTATTGCTAAGTGCTGCAGAAATTTCTTCATTTGGAGAAAATCCGGCGATTCTCAATAGCGTATTTACGCCATTAAAGAAATTTGCTCGTTGATCTATTCCAGTACCAGCCGTCAAAACGCCTTCCTTAAACATCGGCATAAATGCGCGTGCGCTTTCATTGATGGCATTACCGGTCAGCACTGCATTATTTCGAGCGGCAATTGAGTTAGTTATAACTTCTTGGTTTGTCGCCGCACGCAACGCACGCTGATCGCTCGTCAAATCTGACATTTGAGCGTTTTCTTGAGCCGCCCTTTGCATAGCCGCGGCATCTGGCGTAAACGCGGCTGGAGCCTGAGCAGGAGTTGTGGCGGTTGGCGCAGCAGCGGTTGGCGAAGCAGGCGCCATTGCCCCTGTGGCTGACGGCTCTGCACCCAATCTTTGCGCTTCCATTTCCGCTTGCTGAGCGGCAATCGTACCGCCGATGAGAGCCGGACGTCCCGCTGCTCTCCAATCTGCTGCGGTGTAGTACCGCCCATCGGAGCCCAAGAAGTATCGAACACCTCCGATTTCGGTGATCGCTTCTTTTGCGGTCTGAATGCGCTCTCGCAATGTTTGCGCTTTGGTTGAATCAAGTTCAGCCTGTTTTTGCAGAACCGGCTGATAAGCCTGAGCGCCTGCGCCAAGACCCTGAGCCAAAGCAACAAATGTATTGCGAGTCGGTGCGGCCGTAGCCGCGGCGATTCCGGTGGCCAACGGAATAAAGTTTTGCGGCTGTTTTACCCAATCTAAAAATGCGCTCATACGATTTTCAACTGGTGCAGACCGATCCTTAGCAACAGCCTCCGCTTTTGATGTCGCTTGTTGCGGTTTAACAGTGCCGCCAAGCATTGGAGCCATTCCAAGGTCTTGTTCTGCAGTTGCTCCTGCAGGCATTGACGGAGCGGCCAATCCAGTCGGCGGTATAGCGGCCGGTGGAGGTGCGGCGGCAGCGCCAAGACCTTCAGCCGGCCCTTCAGGCAAGTTTGCAAACTGCGACGACGGCAGCCCCACATTTGCCGGAGGCCGCGCAACATTTTGCGGCGCAGAAGTGGCAACCGGCGGTTTAGCCGGCGGCGGAGCAGTTGGAGCGGAAGTCGTAGGAGCCAACCCACCGGCAGGTGGTGGTACATAGTTCCTGCTGAAAGGCCCCAGTTTTTCGCGTTGAGCAGCGGCGCTTTCCGGCGTAACTCCGTAGCCAGCCATTTCCCGAATATCTTGCGGGATTTCCCTTGTCACGCGTTTCAATTTTTCTATGAGCGATTCTTCTTCGCCGAAAGAACCTGTAGCGCCACTGCGAACCGAGCCGTCCGTTGCATAACCAGCGCGACCGCCTGCATATTTCGTTGCCGGCGGTTTTTCTTCCTCAGGCTTTTCTTTGCGGGCTTCGTTGATATCGCTGACAGACTTTGCTATGTCGGTAATGTTCTTCAAATCTTCAATCGGCGACTTGCCCTCCGGCATGTCAGGAACGCTCAACTTGCCACCGCCAAGGTTTTGAGACGGAATTCCAAGCGAGGTCGGAACCATCCCATAGGGCATTACAGCGGCGCCGCCGGCATTCTTACCGCGTGCAAGTTTGACAGCGCGATCGGCAGCATCCGCCGTCGCTGCATCGTAGTCGACCATTTTGACGCCTTTGATCGAACCAACGGCATCAGGGTGTTTCTTCTCGACTTCCTGAGCGAGCAAGCCGATATGCGTCTGCGGCTCGCCCTTAAAGCGATAACTGTAGATTTTCTGCCCATCGTACGTGTTGCCGATGTGCTTGATATCTTCCTTCATGCGGCTGTCGGACATCATCATTACAGTCGCTGCAATCTGCGCAATGTCTTTGACGTCTTCCATCGCCGTTCGGCCTTTTGGCATCTCCGGCATTTCTAACTTTTTAACTTCTTGCTTTTCGTCTGGGATCGCCAAAGCCTGTGTGCCACCAGAATACGGCATCACTGCTGAGCCGCCATCAGCCTTAGTTGCCGGCGACGAAACAGTGCTCTTGTTGGTCTGTTCTTCTTTGTACTTTTGATAAATCTCTTGGCCGGTTTTGCCGATATCAGCGATGGCGCGCATCTGTTCAATTGCAGAAGGCTGCGATGGCATTTCGCCCGGCGTCGCCAATTCCGATACTGGAAGACTTGCAGACGGAACATATCCTTGCATGCCCGGCATACCGCCAGTCGGCATAGCAGCGCCCGAGAACGGACCAAACATCTGAGCCTGAGCGGCCAGCAACGCAGCCATGTCGTTTGGATTCACAAGACCCGGTGAGCCACCGTTCGCGTAACCGCCGCGAGCAAAGCCTTCACCAGCACGATGCGGCAACACTGGGCCGCCTTCGCTCGACATGTACTCGCCATTGAGCGTGACAGGCTTACGCACTGAGTCACGGGTGGCTTTGTCGTAGTCGACCGTCTTCATGCCGCCCGCAAGACCAACGGCCTCCGGGTGCTTCTTTTCGACTTCCTGCGCCAACATACCCATCTGGGTCTTGTCGTCGCCCTTGTAGTTGTACGAGTAGATCGGCTGCTTATCAAACGTCTCACCGACCTTGCGGATGTTTTCTTTCATGCGCACGTCAGAGAACAAGCCGCCCGGGGTCACCGCAGTCTGGGTTGAACCTGAGAGCGCGCCCGTACCCGTCGCGATGTTTGCGAGAAACTGAGCGGTTTGGAACGGATAGGCCTGCTGCTGCAGGAACTGGTTGTAGAGCGCCTGCAGGCCGGCCTGAGCGGTCTGTTGCTGAGCCTGACCAGCGGCCAACTGAGCCTGAGCACCCTGCAGAGCAGCGCCCTGAGCGCCCGTGCCGAGCGCAGCCAACTGTTGAGCCGTACCAGCACCCATGCCATAGAGGCCCTGTCCGAGGCCCTGACGCGCCTGAGCGGCGGCCAATTGCTGGGCAAAGCCCTGCTGACCAAGTGCGCCCATCTGCTGCGACCCGGCAAGGCCTTGACCGAACAGTTGCTGACCGAGAGCGGCTTGCTGCTGCGCGGCAGTAGTTCCCTGACCGAATAGCAACTGACTAAGAGCAGCCTGCTGCTGAGCCTGAGACATGCCCTGCCCGAAGACCTGCTGAGCCAGAGCGGCCTGCTGCTGCGCCTGTGTGGCGCCTTGACCGAACAACTGCTGAGCGATCGCAGCCTGCTGCTGGGCAGTCGTGGCGCCCTGACCGAAGAGTTGCTGTGCGAGAGCCTGCTGAGCCTGACCCGTAGTCATGCCCTGAGTGAAGGCCTGCTGACCGAGGCCGGCGATGTTCTGACCGGCGGCAGCCTGCTGACCGAACAATTGCTGCGCCAATGCAGCCTGTTGTTGAGCCGCAGTCATGCCCTGACCGAATCCAGCCTGACCCACACCAAGCAACTGACCCGCAGCGGCCTGCTGAGCGGCACGGTTGGCCTGCTCGGCGCCCAGACCCAACTGCTGCTGCTGTTGAGCCGTCGCCAGTGCTTGACCGTAGCCAGACTGCAGAAGATCGGAGATGACCTTGCCCTGCGCTAACTGTTGTTGCTGGGCAAGATTGGCCGCAGCAATACCAGCACGATCGCCACCAAAGGCGCCCGAGCGAATGGCGTTTCCTAACTGTTCAGCCTGCGCCTGCTGGGCCTGCTGATTCATCAACGCCTGCGTCTGCGAAACTACGTTTGACAGATACGGACTGATATAACGCTGAACCTGCGCCCCAGTGAGCGCCTCCGGCATCACCGGACGTGCAGCAGCCAGACCTAATTCGGTCGCAAACTGCTGATAAGGGGCAGCCCCTGCCTGTGCGGCGGCGATATTTTGCTGCGAAGCCTGACTCAGCGGGCCAGCGGCACCGAGGCCACCGTAGTACTGAGCGAGAGCGGCCTGCGTAAAGGGCTGGGCGGCCTGATAAGCCTGTCCATAAATACCCTGCGCCAACTGCTGCAACGGAGCGGCCGAGTAACCGGCACGGGCAAGGTTAGCGAGGGCCTCTTGGGAGACGCCTTCGCCAGTCATGCCAGCGCGCATCAACGTATCGAGAGAAAGTCCCTGCAACGGTTGAGCGGCAGCGCCGGCCTGAGCCTGCTGCGCATATGCCTGCTGGGCTAATTGAGCGCCAATGTCCTGAGCAGCGCCGATGTTGTACGCGGCAGCGCCCTGCAACGGCTGAGCAGCCGCCCGGCCGCCGTAAAGATCCTGCACGGCCTGCTGCTGGAAGCCCATGCCCATTTGTTGACCGAAGCCAATGTCCTGACCAGCCTGCGCGTAATACGGCACGGCGCTCATCTGAGCGCCCATCAACTGATTGGTGGCTTCGTCGTAGTAAGGCTGAGCCTGTCCAGCGGCGTAGTTGACGTTCTGAATACCGGCTAACTGAGTCGGCGTTAATTGGGCGACAAAATCCGCCGGATTGTACGAATACGGCTGGAATGGGCGGTTTGCT
>SXGQ01316133.1_pt1 | contig 10712 bp, 11 predicted proteins | sample 3178371 | NCBI WGS metagenome assembly SXGQ01 (sample SAMN11356859, study PRJNA531348) | freshwater metagenome | isolation source: freshwater sample F1-20 | place: China: Fuxian Lake, Yuxi | collected 2017-12-25 | reverse complement strand
TGTTCGATCGAGGTCATGGCGCGTACTCCTTCGCCAGGCGTGCGAGGTCGCGCAGGCCGCGGCTGCGGTTGGCGTACACCGCGTCGCGGGACATGCCCAGGCGCTGCTCGATCTCCTCTGCCGGCACCTCCTGGCGGTCCAGCTCGATCACGAGCCGGCGTTTCTCGGGCAGCTGCGGCAGCGCCCAGTCCAGGAACCCGGCCTTCTCCGCGAGCGCGTCGCGCTCATTGTCGTCGGCGGCGCGCGCGGCATCCGCCTGCTCGAGCGCGCGGAAGACCCGCAGCGTCAGGCTCTCGGTCTCGTCGCCGGCGTCGTCGTCGGCGTGCAGCGGAGCTCGCTTCTCGGAATGCCGCTGCTCGGCCCGCTGGACGTCGATGCACACCCCGCGCACGAGGGTGCGGGTCGCGTTGACCCATTCACCCATCGTTGTGCCCGAGAACGTGCGGATCATGTTGTTGAGGAGCTTGATGCAGGCCAGCTGCACCGCGTCCTCCAGCTCGGACGGGGAGAGCTGACCACGGCTGGTGGCGATGACTATCGTGCGCACGTGGCCGTAATGCTCGACGACCAGGTTCTCCCACGCAACGCGCATGCCGGCGTCGTCACCGGCGGTACGGGCGGCGAGGACCTGCTGAAACGTGCGGTCGTCACGAGTCACCTCCGCGTGGTCGTGCGCTGTGGCCACGATCTGACACTGCCAGACGCGACGGACCACTGAGGAAGGTCGGAGCCGCAGACCGGGCAGACCGCCGGGAATGCGCCGGCGCAGCGGACGTAACTCCAGAACGACGCGCCGCTGTCCATGAGCTCGACCCCGCACCCGGTGCAGGTGGTGCGCGCCTCGCCGCCGGGGACGGGGAGCAGGTCGACGACCTCATCGCCGACCCAGACGCGGCGGTAGCCGACGAGCCCCGCCCACGCGCACAGGGTGTCGCGGTGGTGGGCGAGGTGACCGGCGCGGTGGTGGACGACGAGCTCGAGCGCGGTGCCCTCGTCGTCGCGGACGACCTCGATGTCGGCGATGAGCATGCCGTGGCGGCCGCGGTCGTCGAGGAGAGTGTTCATCGGGCCGTCCGTGGCGAGCCACGGGCCCCAGTCGACGATGCGGATCTGGCCGTCGGGGCGGAGGGTGAGGCGGAAGTCGGGGTGGGCCACGGGGGTGGGTCGGGGTGAGTGGGATCGTCTGACATACGGCTCGTCGGTCAGACGCCGTGGCCGCACCGCGACCGGCAATCCATGGATCTCTCCTCTGAGCAGCTCGCACGGGAACTGACGGTGCTGCACGACGACATCCTCGACCGAACCGATCGGTGGGTTGCCCCGCTGGGCGGGCGGCTCGATGCGGTGATCCGAAACCGCCTGGACCCCGTGCTCGAGGAACTCGCGCTGCGGGACGCCTTCTCGCCGATGGAGGAGCGAGACCGGCAGCGGGTCGAGAACGCGCTGAGAGAGGTGCGAGACACCGTCGCGGAGGTCGGACACGATCTGCGGAGCGGGCCTTCGCGGTCGGTGGGGGAGCGACTTCGGGCGCTGGCGGTGGACCTTGACCTTGCTCCCGGCGGACCGTGACGACCAGTCACACCGGCGCCGCGCACTGGTCGTCGGACCACACACTCGAGCCCGTGCGATCACAGACTGTTCACACGGAAGCGGCTCGGTCAGCACGTCTCTCGGTATGTCTCTCACTGCTGACGCGATCACGGACGCGGCCGACATGACCGGGGTGCCGGTGACGTCGGTCGGCCTGTACCTCTCTGCAGGGGTCGACTCTCGGCCGTTCATCTTCCTCCAGCGTGCGTACCTCGACGCGCGCGGGGTGCCCGAGGCGCCGGCACCCAATCTGTTCATCTACATCGACGCCAACGAGGACCGTCCGATCCCGCCTGACAGCGAGGTGTTTGATGACGGGCGGACCACTGTGCACGTCGAGGCCGCGCAGGCCGGGACCCTCGGCGTGGTCTCGCGGGTTCAGGTGAAGAGCGACAGACCCGAGTTCACCCGAGCATTCACCGTCATCGGGGTAAGCGCGCGCAATGAGGAAGTGCTGCCCCGGATCGCGCGCGACGGGTGGTACCCCGATGTTGTGGTTGCCGTGAAGGACGGTTGTGCCTTCGGAGGGAACGGCAACCGCTGCGAGAACCGACTGCGCTCGGGTTCGGCGACCGCGCTCGACTTCGTGGAGCGTGGGACGCGCTGGTGGGTGAGCGATCACTTCCAGGGGCATCGAGAGCTTGAGCACATCGAGGACGGCGACGTCATCGCTCCCAAGGACCCATCGGTGCCCGTGCACTTCGTCCGCCGGGCGATGCTCTCGCGTGAGTGGGGGCACGACTGGGAGCCGTGGCACGGCGCTGCGCTGTTTGAGGCACATCCCGGGACTGCCAGACGTTGACCTTGGCCGAGTTGCGGGACCTGATCGGTGCGGTGCTGCGGTGCCGCTGAACCTGACACTCAACGACGCCAAACCGATCGAGGCGGAGGATGATCCGCTCGGCCGGAGCTGGGTCGGCTACCACCGCGAGATGGTCGACGAGGACGTGTTCGAGCAGAACCGGGGGATGTGGGTCCTCGGGAAGGCAGCGCATGCCGAGCGCTACGCCACGTTTGCCTACGCCGGCACGGTCGTCGCGGTCGCTGAGATCCGTGAGATCGAGACACTGCCCTGGCCGCGCCCGGACACGCGGCGCCCCAAGCAGGCACTTCGCGGTCGTGTGCTCGCAAAGGGCGAGGCGGCATACGACCAATGGATCGGCCGTAGCGTCCCCGTGCATCGCAACCCCGTCGGATACCTCGGAACGCCGCCCTCGGCGACCTGATGTGTCGACGTGGACTGGGCTGGTACGCGGCAGCCTGCCGCCGGTGGCGCGTTCAGTCGGGGGTCGCGGTGACCAGTTCGGCGGGCTGGACGTTCGGGAGATGGATCCATCCCTCGACCCTGGCCGCGGCCACGAGGTCGAACGGGACGGGATGCACCTTGCCCAGCTCGGCCGCACGCGCGACGATCGCGCTCACGAGCGCGTCGAGCGCGTGGTCGGTCCGGACCAGCTCATCGCCGAAGGAGCCGAGGTCGAGCCAGTCGCCATCGATGATGTCGCCAAGCAGGCGCCGACGTGCGTCAACGTCGGACTTGTACTTGGTCGTGTCGAACTGCCACTCCCTGAGCGCCGCGCCAGGGTAAACCTCATAGGTCGGGCCGTGGATGCGGTCGATGTTTCCCGCCGGCTTCAGCGTCGACAGCACCGTCGCGGCGCGCAACGCGCAGACCGCGATGCTGTCGGCGGAGACGCTCAGCGGTGCGCGCTGGTGCTCGCGGCCCGCGATCCAGCGGTCAGTCTCGCGCAGGCGGAGCTCGCGGCGTGACTCGGGCGTCCACGGGACGCCCCACTTGGCGTTCTCCGACCATGCGACAACCGCGCGGAGGAACGCGACCGGCCAGCCGAACGGCGCGTCGATGCCGGCGGCGGGCGCAGCGTCGAGCAGCTCCACGAGGTCGGCGTTCTCGAGCGGCCGCGCCCGGCTGCCGACGATGACGTCGGTCACGGTCGCGCGACCTGCGTCCCACTCCACGACGCACGCGCCGGTCTTGGAGCTCTCCGCGGCGAGGTCGATGCCAACCGTGTAGGTCATTCGCGCTGCTGCTCGATCGCGTCGACGGTTCGGCGTAACTCGTCGACCATCGGCCCGGCGTCACGCGCGGCGAACGCGTCCGTCAGGGCGCGGTAGTACCAGACGGTCTCGTCGGCGGTGGCGTTGAAGCGCTCCCACAGAGCCTCGCCCACGGTGTGCAGGTCGAACAGGACCGCGCGTGCGTTGTAGAGCTTGTCGGCGAGTGAGACGCGCAGCGTCTGCTCGTCTGCGGTCTGGAGGTGCGCAATGTACGCCTGCTTGCGCTCCTTCCACGGCGGCTTCGGGACGACGTCGGTGTCCGAGCACGCTTCCACGATGTCCGCGACGGTTCCGCCGAACTGCTGGCGGATGCGCTTGAGGGTGGGCTGGCCGCCTTGGTCCTCGACGGCGTCGTGCAGGAGGGCGGCGATTGCTTCGTCCTCTGTGCCACCGTCCTCGATGACGAGCGACGCGACGCCAAGAAGGTGGCCGATGTATGGGATGTCCGAGCCCTTGCGGGTCTGCGTGGCGTGGAGGTCACGGGCGAGGGTAAGGGCCGCGTCGAACCGCTCGGTGAACGAGAGAGCCGCCGGCGCGGCCGGGACCGTGTCGCTGACCCACCCCAGCATGAGGTCCGGCCGCGACGTCGGCGCAACTGTGCCGACCGCGGCTGGGGCTCCGAGCGCCTCGGCGAATGCCGTGTACGCGTCGAAGTGCTCGGCCGTTGCGCTGAAGGAATGCACGAGCATGATCGCGCGGGTGGCGCCGAAACGGCGCGCCTCGATGACCGCCGCCGCGGTCCGGTGCAGCAGCTGGTACTGCAGTGCTGCGGCGCGGTCGTCGTCCGCGAGGCCGAGGAGATCGAGGAGATACTGGAGGCGTTCCTGCTTGCCCGGCGATCCGCCTTGGCGCCAGGCCCCGACGGTCTGGTCGCCGAATGACTCGGAGACCTTGCCCTCGACTGCGATCACGATCAGGCCGTGCGGGTCACGGGCGAGGACGAGGAGGTCGGTCTGGGAGGCGGTCGATCCGCCAGGCAGCGGCGTCTGGTGCTCGGGGATCGCGAGCAGGAGCTCGAGCCCGGTGAGCCCGGCTGCGTTCAGTGCGGCGGTTACTGCGGGCGGCCACGGCTCCGCGGCGTCGCGTTCCCAGGCGTAGGCGAGGGACATCGCGGAGAACTCGTGTTTCCACTGTCGGCCGGGCTGGGCGAGGAGCCACTGCCAGTCGGAGGGACCGCGGGTCGGAATGTAGATTGGGCTCACGTTCGGAGGGTCGTGCTTGGGTTCGCGGGGCTGACACGCTCGGTCAGCGACAACCTAACCAGCGGCAGGAACGGCGCGAACCCGCGGCAGGTTGGTGTTGCCCGCGGGAACTCTTGTCAGGCCGGACTCGGCCCCGACAGGGTGCTGTCGCCGACTTGCCACTCCGGGATCGCCGCGATCCGCCCGCGCCCATTCGCCTCTGCATCAGGGTCCGCGGCGACGCTCCCGTCAGGGACAGCGGCGCGTGCGTGAATGAGCATCTCAAGGGGCCCGGCCAACCGACCCGCCCGGACAACTCCGTCACAACGGGTCATCTCACAGCCCTGTCTCTTGATCCGCCAGAGCGATCGTCCACAACCGATACAGGGCTGGTACAGAGTTCGCTCGAGCCTTTGTCTCGCGGTGAGGTGCGGAACCGAAAGTGTGTCGCTTGCCACGTCGCCGGGCATCGCAGCGCGCGCCCGAGACCCATCCGCAGCTGCGTCCTGGCCGTCGCGGATGATCACGACGTTGGAGCGGAACCGCAGGTCAGTCATTCTCGCTACCGAGTCCGAGGCCAAACTCGAGCTGATGGATCTCGCGGGCGGCGAGCTCGCTGCTGAGCTGCGAGTGGGCCACAACTGTGAGTACGAGATTGGAATCCACCATCACGTCGACGTTGATGCGTTCGTCCAAAGGCCCCAGATTGGGATCGACGGGGAGCGACAGCACGGCGTAGGTCTGGCGTTGGTCTGTTGGTTGAGGCTGACCAACGTCGACCGGGCGGGTAAAGACGAAGCGTGCTCGTCCATCTCTCGGATCGACGCAGTGAACCGGGAACCGCTCCGGATAGGCCTCCTCGTCGACCGGTAGGCGTACGCCCGCGGGGAGAAGCTCAGCCGGATGATCATCGGCGAGCATGAGCTCGAACGGCTTTGCGAGCCGCAGACGAGCGCGGTCATGGGCGATCCATGCAGCACCAAGCGCGATGAGGTCCTCGCCACCCTCGACTCTGGGCACTCGGTCGATCCCGAACCGTCGCTCAAGCGCGTGCCGGATCATCGGCATGCGGCTCATCCCACCGGTGAGCAGTACGAGACCCACCTGCTGGTCATCGAGTCGGGCGGCCTCGAGCGTGTTGGTGATGCCATCGAGTGCGATGTCAATCAGTGGCTGCGCAAGCTCCTCGAGGTCCTCCTTCGTGATCTCGACTTCGATGTGCGCGGCATCTCCGTCGATGGCGAGGTAGTTGCTCACGAAGATCAGGGCATCCTCTCTGGAGGACAGCGTCTGCTTGGCGAGCTCGCACTGGGTCAGTAGCCGGGCGGACGCGCCGACTTGCATGGGTTCGAGCGCGGCAAGATTGTGAGCCTCCGCGTGCTCCTGTCGGACGAAATTCCGCAGCAACTCATCGAACCGGTCCCCGCCGACGCGGTGCTCACCACGGTTCTGCAGTTGGACCAGGGTCTGGTTCTGGAGCCGACAGACAGTGAGATCGAGGGTTCCTCCGCCCCAGTCAACGACCAGGACGGGCGATTCGCCAAGGCGAGCCGCCAACGCAGTCAACCGATTGTCCCCGCGCAGATACGCGTAGAGCGCGGCCAAAGGCTCGTGGACAAACTGGTGGACGGCAAGGCCCGCTTCGCGGGCCGCTTCCCGCAGCTCACGTCGTCCGCGCCCGTCCATGTCGACCGGAATGGTCATGACCGCGCTCGTGAACGGGAAGCTCGGGTCAGCTTCTTGTGTTTCGTTCACAGCGTGCTCGAGGATTGTGGCGACGAGCTCCCGCGGAGTTCGCGCGACCCCGGCGACGGTGACGGGAGTGGGCTGGCCCAGGAACGACTTTGGCGACCGGACGGCGTCGCCGATTACGCCGGTGCCGGACTGCTCAAGTTGCTCGTAGGCGCTCCTCCCGACCATCACGCGATCGCCGTGGTAAGCGACCACCGAAGGGTGAGGCCGACCGGAACGGTCCGGAAAGGTCCTTGCTTGAACTCGATCGTCCGTCGTGAGGACCCTGGCCGCAAGCGTATTGGTCGTACCGAAATCTAGTCCGAAGATGTCAGCCACTGAATCTCCCCGTCGACGTCGTCCATAGCGTCCCCGACCATCCGTTTCATCACGGCTGCACGCGGCGGGTCGAGGTTCCCAGCTTCGCGTGCGGTCTCAAGCAACGGACGCAAGCGGCCTTGGAGGAAGGCGAGAGATCTCGCACGTACCGCCGAGACGTCGCTCTTTCCGAGCGCCCCTGCATCTCGAAGTTGGTCGTTCAGCCTGGCAATCTCCTGACACTTGGCCGCGAGCTCCTGCTGCAGGCTGGCTGCTTCCTCGCGTAGTCTTCGAGACGTCGCTTCCTCGTCGGCGAGTGCCCGCGCAGAGGTCTCGAGCTCAGACAGGGCCCGGCTGCGGTCCGCCTGGGCGAGGCTGACTGATCGCTCCCAAGGCTCACTGAAATCGAGGAGCCCTCGCAAACGATCAAGCGTCATGTTCGGATCACTGAGCTGCGCCATACGATCCAGCCGAGGGTTCCGCGGCCGGTCTGTGTCGTCTGGGTCGGGTAGCACCCGTCGGAGAACCGGAAGCGCATCCTCCGGGGACAAGCCCGCGCCCCCGGCGAGCACATCAATGCTGACAAGCAGGACGGAGAGGGCGCGCCGCCGGCTCTCGGCCTCGCGAAGACGCGGGGCTAGTAGGTCCGCTGTCGATGCGAACCGATCCGCCACCGCCGAAGTGTGTTCGTTGAATCGAGAGCCGTCGAGGTCGCTACTCACCGCTCGACGCGCGAGTTGCAGTGCGGGTTCGCGGAAGCGGCCTTTGTGGCGCCTGCTCGCCGCGCGAATGAGGAAGCGGAGTCGACGTAGGTCCGGGTCGGCGTCGTCGATGATGAGGAGAGCGTCTTCGACGTCACGGGCGTCAAAGGCATCCTTGCCGTGGTCTACGAGGTAGCGGAGGAAACGCCGTGGAAGATCTTGGCCATGCTCTGCGCAAAAGAGGTCGATCAAGCTCGTGATCTGCTCGCTGTCCGGCTCCGCAGTCGGCGCTAGATCCCGCGTCGGCACCGCATGGTCCTCGTCGGCGGGCTCTGGAGCGGAGCTCAAGGCGGCTGCGTCATCGGCAGCCTGATGGTCTGATTGCTCGGCGGTCACCGCGACAGTTTCCCGAACGATCGAAGTCGTGTCTCTGCGAGTCCCCCGAACGTGGGGTCGTGTACGAGTGCTTCAGCGGCGTGCCGATACTCGTCGGAGGCGCTCTCCGGCGACGCGAGCAGAACGAGAGCGCGTGCCTTCACGGCATCGGCTGGCGCCGTGTCAACGGCGCTTGCGAACCGGACAAGCTGCGTGCAAGCTGCGCGAGAACGCCTAGGCTCGTCGAGGTCGGCGCTCGCCTGCAGGATCGCATCGGTCGCGTCATCAACCGGGCAGCTCTTAAGTTCGGACGGCAGGCGTTCCGGGTGGTTGGTGTCGAGGTCGCTGCTGGACCGCGTGAGCTGTTCAACGCAGCGATCGAGTTCGGGGATACCCGACGCCAGGCCACCAAAGAGGTTGATGTTGAATCGGATGACGCCGGCCGCCGCTCTCGCCAACGGCCGATCGGGATACTGCGAGAGTTCGTGAAGTGCCTCGTTCATGCGGGCGGGGTACTTACTCAGCTCGAGGCCGCTTCCACCGATTCGCCCGTCTTTTTGGAGGAGGGCGATGAGGAACTTGTGCAGGGCGCCCGCGTAGCTGTGCGCGGTCGTCGCGGTCAGGCTTCGCTCCGCGAAGGAGTCTGCCTCACTCGGAGTCAGGCGTCGCGAGACTGTCTCGTCGAAGGCGCTTTCGACGGCATCGAGGTCACGCACGTCCGCAAGCCGGATGTCGAACACCACGGCTCGCGCGGCTGAGGCGCCGTCGGCCCGCTCGTTATGTAGCACGAGCTGTACGTGACCGGTCCCGACCGCGGCGAGGGCCTCTCCGACCTCTGCAGCGTCAACCGACGTGCTCGGGCCGCCGTCCACCGAAAAGTCGATTGTCGTCGTGTTCATGACACAGACCGCACCGGCCGAGAGCGGTCGGCGCACGGCCTTGTCGGAGGCGCAAGGCCGTCCGTTGACCAACAGCTGGGGGGCACCCAACGGGTGCTCGGTCCGGAGGTGCTCACCAATTTCCTGCCACGAGTCGGTGGACCACCCGCAGACGGGACATGAAGCTGCGGACAGCGCGGCCCCGCTTGTCTCGGCTTCGTCAAGGGAAGCTTGGTGCTCGTGGAACCTGTCGTACAAGTATCCGTAGGTGGGCATGAGTTCTCAGAGACCTCAGAGTGAGTCGGCAGGTCGCGCCGCATTGTGTCGGACTCGACGTGCTCTGTCATCTCCTGATTCCCGTCCTTGGAAGGTCGAGGGCACCTATGGCGCGAGAACCACTGCTTTGCGGTCTGAGCACCTCAAAGCTCCTCCCCGATCCGCTGGGCAACCTCCGTGATCGCGGATTGATCTAGCCCGCCGTCGAGGGTGTCCTCCGTCGTAAAGAGGTTCTTGCCGATCTCAAAGCCGTTGTCGGTGTACCACTTGAGCTTCCACTCCCACGACGCCCGGTAACTGCTCTTGCCAAGCATCCCGAGGTGCTCCCAGACGATCTCGTCGCCCGCAGCGTCAATGAACGTGAAGTCCGGGCGGAGCCGGCCAGGGCGGTCGCCGGCGCGCTCGAGGACACGCTCGTACTGGCACTGGTTCCACATCCCGAGGCGCTGCAGCTCGATCGCAATCGCCAGCTCCGACTTGCTTCGCACGAGCCGGCCGTCCGTCAGTCGATGGATGAGGTGCTCCGCGTACGGCGTGTCGTCGCGTGTCTCACGAACGGCTCCCCGAAAGAGGCTGGTGTTGCGCCGAGCTGTCTCGGAGCGCTCGGGCTGGGTCCACGAGTAGAGACCGCTTGCATCCTCGCCCTCGAGAAACAGTACGAGCTTCTCCTTGGCTCTCGTCAGACCGGTATAGAGGAGCTCTCGCGACAGCATCCGGGTCTTCGGGAGAACGAGGAACACGACCCCAAAGTCGCTTCCTTGCGCCTTGTGGACGGTGAGCGCGTACGCGAGCTCGAGAGGCCCGCCGTCTTCGCCAAACGAGCTTCCGCGGTATCCGAATCGCAGACCGGGCCGACCCGCGAACGCGACATCGAACCAGCCCTTCTTCCCACCGTTCGCGACTGTCCCGATCTCGCCGTTGGCGAGGTACTCCTCTCGTTCACCGAGCTCCTTGCCCCATCCGGTCCGCGATTGGTTGCTCAGCTGGATGACCTTGTCCTTGAAGCCGATGCGCTCGCCTCCGAGCACTCGACTCCCTCCGACGCGCGGCCTGAACCGCTGCTGGAACCAGCGGTTCAGGTCGTGGACCCCGTGCGCGTGCATTCGCACGGGCGAGAGGAGCTGGAAGTGCTCCACGCCGTCGTGGTCGTCAAACGGGACGAATCCGTCATCGGTAAGACCGAGGGCCTTGTCGAAGCCAGCGATGTCGTCCGGAGCGCTCAACCCTAGCTGCAGCTTCAACTGCTCGGCGATCCGAAGGCGAAGCTCTTCCGGCGTGCGCCAGGTCACGATCTCCAGATCGTTGAACGTGGCACTGAGCTCAAGGTCACTCAGCACGCGGTCGGCGTCCTTGGGTTGGGGTTCGTTCGTAAACCATGCGGCGAGGCGGAGGGCATCGGATGGGCCGCCAAGCGCAGTACGCACCTCGACTGTCAGTCGAGCGAGCGCGTGTGCAGCGTCACGTTCTAGCTCGTTCGTTGGCTCGTCGAGCACTCCGATGAGGTCCGCAAACGGCCGTCCGACGCCGATCGGCGGAAGCTGATTCGGGTCTCCAACCAGGATGAGCCGCTCGACGTGGCCGAGGTC
>SXGQ01125151.1_pt1 | contig 10712 bp, 8 predicted proteins | sample 3178371 | NCBI WGS metagenome assembly SXGQ01 (sample SAMN11356859, study PRJNA531348) | freshwater metagenome | isolation source: freshwater sample F1-20 | place: China: Fuxian Lake, Yuxi | collected 2017-12-25 | reverse complement strand
GGTGATGGCATTGGACCTGAAGTTGTGGGTGAGGGGCTTAAGGTTTTAGATGCAGTTGCTAAAAAATATGATTTAGTATTTACTAAAACTAATTATGAGCTAGGCGCAGCCTATTGGCACAAAACTGGTGAGACATTGCCTGATTCTGTTATGGCAGAGATTGCAAAATCTGATGTGATTTTACTTGGAGCAGTGGGTGACCCAACTGTGCCAAGTGGAGTACTAGAGCGTGGATTATTACTTAAACTACGGTTTGCATTTGAACATTACATAAACCTACGCCCTGCGAAATTATTTCCAGGAGTTACCTCACCAATTACTAACAATAAAGGAATTGATTTTGTTGTAGTCAGAGAGGGAACTGAAGGATTATATGTTGGTGCTGGATCGATAAAAGATGAAGGCACAAAGCAAGAGTTAGCTATAGAGGAATCAATTAATACCTATAAAGGTATTGAGAGAGTTATCCGAGATGCATTTAATCGCGCTCAATTACGCCCACGAAAGAAATTGACCTTAGTTCACAAAAATAATGTATTAACTCGAGCAGGAAGTTTATGGACTCGAGTGTTTAATGAGGTGGCAAAGGATTTCCCACAAGTTACAACTGATTACTTACATGTTGATGCTGCGTCAATGTTTTTTGTGACTAATCCAGAGCGATTTGATGTGGTTGTTACTGATAATTTATTTGGCGACATAATCACTGATATTGCAGCTGCAATCTGTGGTGGTATCGGTCTCGCTGCTAGTGGAAATATAAATCCAACAGGGGCTTTTCCATCTATGTTTGAGCCAGTACACGGCAGCGCACCTGATATTGCTGGAAAAAACTTGGCTGATCCAACGGCAACGGTATTATCAATTTCTATGATGCTAAATCATTTAGGTGAGGTTAAGGCTGCAAATGATGTTGAGTCAGCTGTTGCTAAAGATCTTGCAAGCCGCGGTGATAAAAAGCGTTCAACAACAGAAATCGGCCAAGCTTTAGTAGCGGGTGTGGCATGAAAATAACTAGCAGCCCAAACACTAATTCAGTCTCATCAGATGAGCGTAGTAAGAAAGTTTTAGAACCGGGTTTTGGTAAGTACTACACCGATAATATGGTCATTGCGCAATGGAGTGAAGCAACTGGCTGGTCAGATGCAAAGTTACAAGCATATGGTCCACTAACTCTTGATCCTGCCACCATGGTTTTTCATTACGGCCAAGAAGTATTTGAAGGTATGAAGGCTTATGCCCAACCAGATGGCGGTATTTCATTATTTAGGCCAGAGGCAAATGCCAAGCGATTTGCAAAATCAGCTGCCCGTATAGCACTTCCAGAGATGCCAGTTGATTTCTTTGTACAAACTGTTGAGGCGTTAGTCAAAGCTGATAAAGAGTGGGTGCCAAAAAAAGTTGGTATAGATGCTGCCAGGTATACATTAATTAGATATCCAACCGATACTCCTATGGTTATGGATGTTGATTTACTTAAGAAAAACACCAATGACAATCCGGTTTACTATGTGCAATATGCCCACGCTCGAATTTGTGCAGTACTTAGAAATGCCAAAGATTTTGGTATTGCGTATGGCGTAAATTTTTACAACCCAGAGCTGTTAGTTCATGAGCAAGAACGTGAGCTAATCGGTTTCCTAGCTCAGTACCCAAGAATTGTCGCTTCAGCTGCTCAGATGAGACAACCACATCGCGTGGCAAGATTTATTGAAGATCTTGCAGCGCAGTACCACCGTTTTTACAATGATTGCAGAGTTTTGCCACTTGGTGAGGAAAAGCCAACCCAGTTAAATTCAGCCCGTGCTACTTTATCTTTGGCAGCAGCTCAGGTGATAAGCAATGGCTTAGAGCTACTAGGCGTAAGTGCTCCGGAGAGAATGTAATGACTGATAATTACCCAACCTCACTTTTTTCTTCAAATCTTAAGTTTTCAAACCAAAATCTGCATGGCGGTGAACTCTCTATAGCTGGATGCTCAGCTGAAAAGATAGTTAAAGAGTTTGGCTCTCCGATATTTGTTTTGGATGAAGCAGATTTCTACCTAAGAACTAAAGCATGGAAAACTGCGCTGCAGCAATCATTTGGTGGCGGGCAACTTTATTATGCTGCGAAATCATTTATCTGTGTTGAGGTAGCAAGATGGTTGAAGGAGTTAAAGGTTGGGCTAGATGTTTGTACCCAAGGTGAGTTAGCTACCGCCTTAGCTGCTGATTTTCCAGCTGCTGATATTGAGTTTCATGGTAATAATAAATCTGAAGCAGAAATCTTATTTGCCATTAAATCTGCAGTCGGAACAATCGTAATTGACTCCTTTGATGAGCTATCTCGAGTAGCTAAAATTGCTAATCAAGAGGGCAGGATTCAAAAAGTTTATTTACGCCTTACCCCAGGAGTTGATACTCATACTCATGAATTTATCTCAACTGCTCACGAGGATGTGAAGTTTGGATTTTCAATTGCATCAGGGGATGCGCAGATAGCAATTGATAAGTGCATGGCTGAGAAATCCTTAAGCTTGGCTGGGATTCACTGTCACATCGGCTCTCAGATATTTGAGGTAGATAGTTTTAAGTTAGCGGCCAAGAGATTAATCGCTGTTTTAGCAGCCTTTAGAGATAAGCACTCAAAAGAGTTGCCTGAGTTAAATATTGGTGGCGGTTATGGAATTGCCTATACAAATAATGAATCGGCCATCTCACCTTTCCAAGTAATACCGGCAATAGCTCAGGAGATTAAAGATGAATGCGCTAAAGTAAAACTTTCAATTCCTAAGATTTCCATCGAACCGGGTCGAGCTATTGTTGGACCTACTACGACAACTATTTACTTGGTTGGAACTACTAAATTAGTTAAGTTGGACGATGGCTCAACTCGTAAATTCATATCAGTTGATGGTGGTATGAGCGATAACATCAGACCAGCACTATATGGTGCAACCTACTCGGCATTTCTAGCTAACCGAAGCTCTAGTGAGAAAAGTATTAGCTCACGAATTGTCGGTAAGCACTGCGAGAGTGGTGATATTTTGATTCCAGAGATTGAATTACCAGCAGATATAAGAGCTGGTGATTTATTGGCAATTCCAGCCACCGGTGCTTACGGCCGAAGTATGGCCAGCAATTACAACCATATGCCGCGGCCTTCGGTGATTGCTGTTAAAGATGGCCAGGGTAGAGAGATATTACGCAGAGAAAATGAGGCAGATCTACTAAATCTGGATGTAATTCAAGCGCCACGGCAGCTCTCATAAGTTTGAGATACTTCTCCAATGAAAACTCTAAAAGTTGGAATGCTGGGCTGCGGAAATGTTGGCTCGCAAATCGCCCGGCTATTGGTGGCTAATAAAGCAGATTTAGCCTCCCGCGCTGGCGCCCAACTTGAGTTAGTAAAGGTTGCGGTAAAAGACATCAAAGCAAAACGTGATGGCATCGCAACATCATTACTAACCGATGATCCTTATTTAGTAGTAAATGACCCAGAGATTGATTTAATCATTGAAGTAATTGGTGGAATTTCACCAGCTAAAGAATTAATTTTGGCAGCTTTTAAGAATGGTAAATCAGTTGTAACAGCAAACAAAGCATTATTAGCAAAAGAAGGCGCAGCTTTGTATCAGGCAGCAGGTGAGGCAAATGTTGATTTGTATTATGAAGCAGCAGTTGCTGGCGCCATACCAATTTTAAGACCACTCCGTGAATCTTTAGTCGGAGATCATGTAAGAAGAATCATGGGAATTGTTAATGGAACTACTAATTACATTCTTACCAAAATGGATGAAAGTGGAACTGCATTTGCCGATGCACTAAAGCAAGCTCAAGAGCTTGGCTTTGCCGAAGCTGATCCAACAGCAGATGTCGAAGGAATTGATGCCTCAGATAAAGCAGCCATTTTGGCAGGTTTGGCGTTTCACTCCCGAGTTACTGACAAAGATGTTTACCGAGAAGGAATTACTAAAATAACAGCCACTGATGTAAAAGTTGCTAAAGCAATGGATATGGTAATTAAGCTGTTGGCAATTACTGAGCTAACCGCTTCCGGTGAGATATCAGTGCGCGTTCATCCAGCATTAATTTCACGTACCCATCCACTTGCTTCAGTTAGAGAGTCATTTAATGCAGTTTTCGTGGAAGCACAATCTGCTGGTCAAATGATGTTTTATGGCAAAGGTGCAGGTGGTGAACCAACAGCAAGTGCGGTTCTAGGTGACCTTGTAGCTATTGCTCGGCATAAAGTTTTAGGTGGAATTGGTCCGAAGGAGAGTGATTACGCCTCGCTCAAGATTGCGCCGATGGGTGAAACAAAGACTCGCTACTTAATTAGATTAAATGTTGCAGATAAGCCAGGAGTTCTTGAATCAGTTGCCCATGTATTTGCCTCCCACAGTGTTTCAATTCAAACTGTTAGACAAACAGGTGCTGGCGATAAGGCAGAATTAATAATAATGACTCACACCTCAACAGAATCAGCACTTTCTGCCACAGTTAAAGAGTTGGGTAAATTACCGGCAGTAACAGATGTTGCCAGCGTGCTTCGAGTTGAGGGTGCTATCTAATGGCTTTGTTTGGCAAGAAAAAAGCCCATCAGTGGCGTGGAGTAATTGAAGAGTATCGACGCTGGTTACCAGTAACAGATGCGACTCCGATTATTTCCTTGCGTGAAGGTGGCACACCACTTGTTTATGCATGTGTGTTATCTGAAATGTTAGGAAATGAAGTTTGGCTTAAGGTTGAAGGAAATAATCCCACTGGATCTTTTAAGGATCGTGGCATGACCATGGCTATTTCAAAGGCAGCAGAAGAGGGCGCCAAAGCTGTAATTTGTGCCTCTACTGGAAACACAAGTGCAAGTGCTGCAGCTTATGCAAGCAAAGCTGAAATGAAACCAGTTGTGTTAGTTCCACAGGGCAAAATTGCAATGGGCAAATTAGCTCAAGCAATAGCACATGGTGCGATACTTTTGCAGGTCAAGGGGAATTTTGATGATTGCCTAAAACTTGCTCGTCAATTATCAGAAAATTATCCAGTCTCACTTGTTAACTCAGTTAATCCATACCGAATTGAAGGGCAGAAAACTGCAGCCTTTGAAGTAGTAGACATGTTGGGCTTTGCACCAGATATCCATGCCATGCCAGTTGGTAATGCTGGAAATATCACCGCATATTGGAAGGGCTATCAGGAGTATAAAAAGGCAGGAAACTCAGGATCGCTGCCAATGATGTGGGGATTCCAAGCAGCAGGAGCTGCTCCGATTGTGAAGAATAAAATTATTAAGAAGCCAGAAACAATTGCAACTGCCATCAGAATTGGAAACCCAGCATCTTGGGATCAGGCTGTAGCAGCGCAAGTTGGCTCAAAAGGATTAATTGATTCTGTTACCGATAAGGAAATTTTAAGTGCTTATCGATTGGTGGCAGCAAAAGAAGGAGTATTTGTTGAGCCATCAAGTGCTGCCGGCATTGCCGGTCTGATTAAACTTAAGGCTCAGAAAAAATTGCCAAAGGGTAAAACAATTGTTGTGACGGTAACTGGAAACGGATTAAAGGATGTGCAGTGGGTGTTAAATTCATCAAAAAAACCAATTGTTATTCCAGTTGATGTTAAGCGAGCAGCCAAAGCAATTGGACTTAAGTAATGGCAGCTAAACGTAATTTAAGCGGCATAACTTTCAAAGCCACAATGGCCCAAGTTAGCGTGCCAGCAAGTAGTGCAAATATTGGACCTGGCTTTGACTTCTTTGGCTTGGCCTTAGAAATTCGTGATCGATATGCCGCTCAAGTGTTAGATGATGAAACCTTTGATGTTGATGTGACTGGAGAGGGAGCGGACCAGGTAAAGAAGGATTCAAAAAATCTTGTCATAAAATCAATGATGCGTGGCTTTGAGCATATGGGTGCCAAGCCAAGAGGAATTGCCCTTAGAGCGCTAAATGTAATTCCACACGGTAGAGGACTTGGCTCATCAGCTAGTGCAATTGTTGGTGGCTTAGCACTTGCAAGATCTCTTGTTTTAACTGGTGAGCAATATATGAGTGATGAAGAGTTAATTACCTTGGCAACTGAACTTGAAGGTCACCCAGATAATGTGGCTGCGGCATTTTATGGCGGAGCAACTATTGCTTGGCTTGAATCTAAAGTTGGTAAGGATGGAGCAAGGACTAGTACTGGCCGTGCGGTAAGTCTGAAAGTTGATGATCGAATTAAAGCTTTGCTACTTATTCCAGAAAATCAATTATCAACTGCTAAGGCCCGTAAGTTATTACCTGAAACGATCTCTCATCAAGATGCGGTTTTAAACTCATCTAGATCAGCATTACTCGTCCACGCACTTGCTGAGCGACCAGATCTGTTATTTACTGCCACCGAAGATGCATTGCATCAAAAGTATCGGGAGCAAGCGATGCCAAAGACCATTGCCTTGATGGAGAAGTTAAGAGGTGCTGGTTTAGCTGCGGTGGTATCAGGAGCAGGTCCATCAGTGATGGTGCTTTACTCAGGTGCTGAGGATGAGATTGATCAACTTCAGTCAGTTGCCCCGGGGTTCACCGCCATGAAGTTAGCTATTGCAAAAACAGGGGTTCAGTAGCGGGTTTTCCTTATATATCTAGGGTGTGGTAGATTTAGACCTGTCGGAAAGTGCGACAGATACATAAGATAAATAAATCCCAAAATAAAAAAACTTTTTTCGCGGGATTACCCTCATATGGGTAGTAAAAATAATAAAAAGAAAGAATGGCAATATATAAATGGCAGAGAAAAAATCAACCAATCGCGCAGATGCGGTTGAGTTAGTGGATATGGCACTTAGCGACCTTAAAAAGGTAGCTACTCAACTAGGAATTGAAAATGCTGCCACACTTAAAAAAGCAGAGCTGGTCCAATCTATTGGCGATCTGCAGGCCGCGAATCGCGAAGCCGCTAAAAATGAACGAGAGGCTCGTCGTATGGAACGACAGAACAATCGAAATAATAGAAACAATAATGCTGAGGCAGAAGATAACGAATCTAGCCAAGAAAGCCCACCCAATAATTCAAATAACAACTCTTCAGGTGGCTATGGCGACTCTGACCGAGGCGATAACAATCGTAGATTTGGTAACCGAGACAACAATCGACGAGATCGCGGTCGTGACCGTAATCGAGATCGCAACCGTGACCGCGGACAGCGCGAAGAGCGTGAAATTGTTATTGGACCAGATGACGTATTGCTACCAGTTGGTGGCTTGCTAGATATTTTGGATAGCTTTGCATTCATAAGAACTGGTGGATATTTACCATCACCTAATGATGTTTATGTCTCTCTACAACAGGTAAGAAAGTATGGCCTGCGTAAAGGTGATGTAATTACTGGATCTGTACGTGAGCCTAAAGAGGGTGAACGCCGCGAGAAATTCAACGCCCTCGTCAGAGTTGAAACAGTAAATGGTGTTGAACCAGAGAATGCTAAAGAGCGAGTTGAGTTTTCAAAGTTAGTGCCACTTTATCCGCAAGAGAGATTGCGCTTAGAGACTGAGCCAAATGTTTTAACCACCAGAATTATTGATTTGATCTCACCAATTGGTAAAGGTCAGCGTGGATTGATTGTTTCACCTCCTAAGGCTGGTAAAACAATGGTTCTACAATCAATTGCAAACGCCATCACCACAAACAATCCAGAGTGTCACTTAATGGTTGTCTTGGTTGATGAGCGCCCTGAAGAGGTTACTGATATGCAGCGCTCTGTGAAGGGTGAAGTAATTGCCTCAACATTTGATCGACCAGCTGATGATCACACCACAGTTGCTGAGCTTGCTATTGAGCGTGCTAAAAGATTAGTGGAGTTAGGTCATGATGTAGTTGTTTTATTAGATTCAATTACTCGACTAGGTCGTGCGTATAACATCGCGGCTCCAGCCTCTGGGCGAATTCTTTCCGGTGGTGTTGATTCTGCTGCGCTTTATCCACCAAAGAAGTTTTTTGGTGCTGCTCGTAATATTGAAAACGGTGGCTCACTAACTATTTTGGCAACAGCTTTGGTTGATACCGGATCAAAGATGGATGAGGTTATTTTCGAAGAGTTTAAGGGAACTGGAAATATGGAGCTCATCCTTAACCGTAAATTTGCCGATAAGCGAATTTTCCCAGCAGTTGATGTGGTTGCATCTGGAACTCGCAAGGAAGAAATTCTGATGGGAACTGAAGAGTTAAGCATTGTTTGGCGTTTGCGCCGAGTGTTACATGCCCTTGAGCCACAACAAGCACTCGAGTTACTTCTTGAGAAGATGAAGGGAACTAAATCAAATGTTGAGTTCCTTCTGCAAATTCAAAAGACCACAACTGGTGGCGATATGCCAACCGGTAGTGGATCTAGCAAACAGGAGAGTGACCAAGCCTAATTAATGCGTAAATTTTGATTGCTTTGGCCCAGCAGTTATTCTTTACCCCTCTAGTACTTCACTAGTCCTACTGGTTCACAGATGTTCTTAAAAAAGAATATTTGATCCAGTAATAATCAAGGAGAAATATGAAGAACGAGATTCACCCACAGTATGTCGAGACCAAGGTAACTTGTGGTTGCGGTGAAGTTTTCACTACCCGCAGCACCAAAGAGAACGGTTCAATTTATGTTGAAGTTTGTTCTGTATGCCATCCGTTTTACACCGGCAAGCAGAGAATTCTTGACACCGGCGGTCGCGTAGCTAAATTCCAAGAGCGTTTCGGAAAGGCTGACAAGAGCGGCACTAAGTAGTTTTAGTTAAGAGAGCGCACCTAAACATCGAAAGATGTGGTGCGCTCTCTTTTTAATTTCTAACTTATTATTTTTGAAAGGGGGATTAGATGGAACGGTTTGCCAAAGTTAATGAGTTATTAGCTGAGTATGAATCACTTGAAGCACAGATGGCCGATCCCTCTATTCATGCTGATCAAAATAAGGCACGTGCGCTGGGCAAAAGATATGCCCAACTTGGCCCAGTCATTGCTGGCTATCGAGCATACAAATTATCTGAAGAGGATTTAAATGCTGGCAAAGAGTTAGCCGAGGCTGATCCCAGTTTTGCATCTGAAATTACTGCATTAGAGAAAACTAAAGATGAAGCAGCTGCAGTTTTAGAGGAGTTATTACTACCGCGAGATCCAAATGATGATCGTGATGTGATCATGGAGATTAAAGCAGGAGCTGGTGGAGATGAGTCAGCAATATTTGCTGGTGATCTATTTCGAATGTATTCAAGATTTGCCGAAAAACAGGGTTGGAAGATTGAAGTAATTGATACTACGCCAAGTGATATGGGTGGTTACAAAGATATGTCAGTTGCAATTAAGTCCAAGGGGGTAGCAAAGCCAGGACAAACTCCTTATGCGAAATTAAAATTTGAAGGTGGTGTTCACCGTGTGCAACGAGTACCAGAGACTGAATCACAAGGTCGAATCCACACTTCAGCTGCTGGAGTTTTGATCTTGCCTGAAGCTGAAGAGATTGATGTTGATATAAACATGAATGATCTTCGAATCGATGTATATCGCTCATCTGGTCCTGGCGGACAAAGCGTTAATACCACCGACTCAGCTGTTCGTATTACACATATTCCAACTGGAATTGTGGTCTCGTGTCAGAATGAAAAGAGCCAGCTACAAAATAAAGAGTCTGCCCTTCGTATTTTACGAGCCCGTATGTTGGCAGCAGCTCAGGAAGAGGCAGAACGGATTGCATCGGCAGAGCGGAAGAATCAAGTAAGAACTGTTGATCGAAGTGAGCGCATTAGAACTTATAACTTTCCAGAGAATCGATTAAGTGATCACCGGGTTAATTACAAAGCAAACAACTTAGATTCAGTGATGAACGGAGATTTAGAAGCAGTAATTCAAGCTTTAATTGATGCAGATCGCACTGCAAAGCTATCAGCAGGTAACTCATGAAAGAGCTGCTAAGAGCAGCGTTCTCACAATTTGAAAAAAACAAAATACCGATAGTAGATGCTGAGTTGTTGCTCGCTTACCTGCTTGGAGTCTCTAGAAAGCAAATTCACAGCCAGGCAATTGAACTGAATGAGGTTGAGCAAGAAAAAATAGCAACTGAATTTAATGAATTGATTAAGCAGCGACTAATGGGCAGGCCGGTTCAATACATAACTGGCACTGCGGCATTTAGATACTTAGAACTTGAGGTGGGCGAGGGTGTCTTAATTCCCCGACCTGAAACTGAACTAATTGTTGATCGAGTGATTGGTTACCTAAACTCACAATCTGATAAAGATCAAGCCAAAAGCATTATTGATTTAGGTGCAGGCTCTGGTGCTATAAGTATTGCAATTGCATCTGAGGCAAGTATCAAAGGATTAAAGGTGAGCATGGTGGCGGTTGAAAAATCACCAGATGCTGCTCAGTGGCTAAATAAAAATATTGCTAAATATGATCTGCCAATCAGAGTAGTAGTTGAAGATGCTCAGAGCGCACTACCAGAGGTCAAAGCTGATGTAGTAGTTGCAAATCCACCATACATACCAAATGATGAGAAATTACCAATTGAAGTTGCCAATTTTGAACCAGAGATTGCATTGCGAGGCGGTCCGGTAGATGGAATGCTTATTCCAAAGCAATTTATTGAAGCCGCCACCAGATTATTAAAATCAGGTGGTTATTTCATAACTGAACACCATGAGAAGCAGGCGGAATTGATTAGAAATTTACTAGCTAAAGATTTTCTACCCGCACAAACTCATGCTGATTTAACTGG
>SXGQ01072313.1_pt1 | contig 10712 bp, 9 predicted proteins | sample 3178371 | NCBI WGS metagenome assembly SXGQ01 (sample SAMN11356859, study PRJNA531348) | freshwater metagenome | isolation source: freshwater sample F1-20 | place: China: Fuxian Lake, Yuxi | collected 2017-12-25 | reverse complement strand
TGGGAGCACGCCTATTACCTGCTCTACCAGAATCGCCGCGCCGACTACGTCAACGCCTTCTACAACGTCATCGATTGGGACGCCATCGACAGGCGATTCGCCTCGATCAAGAAGTAGGGCACGGCAGCCGCCTGCCTGGCCCGCCCAGCTTCACACCGCAGCAGCCCGACGCGGAATCCCGCCCGGTCTGACGTTGACTCGCCTTCCGGCGGGATCCTATTTCCCCTCCCTGGGTGCATGGATCCCGTCCGGAGGCAGTTTGCATGATCACGGCGTCGAAGTGGCAGCGTTTTCTCGCCGGCACGGCCCTCCGTGGCACACTGGCCGCGGCTGTGGCCGTGGCTGCGGTGGGGTGCAAGACAGGCAGTTCTTGGACGGCCAAGCCCTCCTGGTGGACATTCGGCGGTGGTCCCGAAGAGGCTTCGAAACTCGCCACCGCCCCCCCTGCCCCGACCGACATCACGAAGCCCTCGGCGGCGTCCAAACCGTATCCGACGACCACCACGCCCGAGGGTTATGTGCTCGCCGGCGCGGAGTCGGCGGTGAAGTCGTCCGCCGGTGGCGGGACGCCGCCGCAACTCGAGCAGCCCGCCGTGCCAGCGGCCGTGACCTACGGATCACGGCCCGCCGCCCCGGCGGTCGCCGAAGCCCGGCCGATCGCGCCCGCAGGCGGTCCGCAGACCGGCCTCTCCTCGATCACGCCGCAAGTCGGTCCTTACGGAAGCGCTCCGGCGTCCGCCGAGCAGTCGCCGGTCGCCGCCACCACCTCGACGTTTGGCGTCGCGGCCGGGGCGACGGCTGGCGAAGCCGCGGGCACACGCGTGGCTGATGCCCGTGCCGCCGACAGCTGGTCGATGCCACCGGCAGCCGCTCCGACCACGACCGAGTCACGGTATGGCTCGACGGGCAGTCGCTTCTCCGGAGGCTCGCTGCCCGCGGAGCCCGCTTCGCTGCCCGCCGCGCCGCCCGCGGCATTCGATCGCCCGACGACCGTGCCGGCCGAAGTGTCGCTGCCGCCGTCGTCGGCGGTCCCGGCAGGCCTGCCTGCGGCACCCGCGCCGCTCTCGGAAACCGTCGCACCTCCCCCGCCGACCCGCCGGCCCGATCCCGGCTACCGTCCGGGCGGCACCTCGAGCTACCGCACGAGCCGCACGATCATCGCCGGATCGTCGGGCGGCGACACCGGTGGCGTGGAGCCGGCAGCCTTTGAGAAGGACGCCGGTGTGGGCCCCTGACCAGGTCCCCTGACCAGGTCGCCTGACCAGACCCCCTGACCAGGTCCCGGGCGCACACACTCCAACCCACCCGCGGCGGGCCGCGTGGTAGATTCGGGCCATGCGTGTCGCTGACTGGCTCATGTCGATAGCGGTGAGCGTGCTTGTCTCGTGCGGGTTGTCGGCTCGGCTGACGCCGCCCGCGCTCGCTGCCGAGCCGCCGTCGCCCTGCCGCGTGCACTTCCGCGGGATGTTCCCGCTGCCCGACACCGCGACCGATGCCGATGGCGACACGGTGCGGCTCGTGGGCCTCAGCGGCGTGACCTGGCTCGGCGGCGACCGCTACGCCGCCATCGTGGACAACAGCCGCTGGCTGGCCCGCTTCCGCCTTTCACTGGCGGCAGACGGGGCAATCACGGCCGTCAACGACCTGCGGCTGATCGGTCTCGGGGAGCCGCACGACTACGAAGATCTGGCCACCTGCCCCGACTCGCTCAGCAGCCGGATCGTGGCGCATCGCCTGCGACGAGGATTCACCGATCCCGGGCCGTGCCTGCTCGTCTGCGAGGAAGACACACCGGCCGTGCGAGCCGTGGCGCTCGATTCGGGCGACCTCCTCGGCGTGGTGCCGATCCCCGAGCCGCTCCGCAGCCCACGGCCGAATCGCGGCCTCGAAGCCCTGGCCGTCGATCCCGACGGCCGGCATGTCTGGACCGCGAACGAGGAGGCCCTGCCCGCCGACGGCCCGCCCCCGACGGCCGATGCGGGCACCGTCGTGCGGCTGGCCCGCATCCCCGTGCCCACAGCCGGCGACGGTGCGCGGGCAGAGCCGCGGCAGTTTGCCTATCGTGTCGATCCGCCGCACGCGTTCGTGCGGCTGCTGCAGGGGGAGCCGCTCTCGGGCGTGGCGGCGATCGTCGCCCTGGGCGACGACAAACTGCTCGTGCTCGAGCGGTCGGGCGGCCCCGGCCTCCCCCCCTTCGAGAACCGCATCCATCTCGTCGACTGCGCGCGGGCGACCGATGTCTCGGACATCGACCGTGATCTCGCCGACCGTGCCGCCGACCTGCTCACCAAGCGTGTGCTCTGGAAGGATTCCCTGGGCTGCAACGTGGAGGGGCTCTGCCTGGGGCCCGCGATCGCCGGCGGCAGGCGGGCGCTGATCGCGATCGCCGACAATGGCGGCCTCGGCTCGCCGACTCAACTCGTGGCCTTCACCCTCGAAGGGCCGCCACCGGGCCGGCTCACCAGCCCATGACCATGTTCGACTCGATCACCTTGCGGGCCCGATCGAGATCGTCGCCCGTCTCGTGCATGTAGAGCCGGATCGCATGGACCTTGTCGCCCGCAGCCTTGGCGAGGCACTCACGGGCCGTGCTGCAGGGATTCGCCCGCGAGTCGGTGAGCCCCAGTGCCGACTTGGAGATCACCCACGAGTCCCGGGGACGTCGGGTGAGCCGCACGATCTTCTCGCCGGGATAGGCGTCGTGCACCACCGCGGAGGCGGCCTGCTCGTCGATGGCCCAGGAGATGATGATGTGGGCATCGGTCTCGATTTCGTAGAGAGGCATGGCACACGCTCCTGGGGCGGATGGAAGCGAGGGTACGGCGCCCGGTCCGGGGCGTCAAACCGACGGCCCGCCCGAAACCCTGGCGGGCGGCCGCCGCGGCGTAGAATGAGGGCAGTTTCAAGTCGCGGATTCGTCCGCCCCCGCCGTCATCGTCAGGCCGCTCGATGAAGTACGACCGCCACGGCTTTCCGATCCCGCCCGAGTTCGCACCCCCCGACGCGCGGCAGGAGGTCATGCCGTCGCGGCGCGACGAGTTCCAACCGCCTCAATCCCGCGTGGCCGGCCGCGGCAAGAAGCTGTTCCTGATCGGCGTCCTGGCGGCGGTCGTCGTGCCGGGCCTGCTGACGCCCTCGATCATGCCGTTGATTTCCGACGCCGTGGTGCAATGGTCGCTCGAACGCGCCGTGGTGCGCGAGGCCCGCGGCAACGTCGGCGCCGCGATCGGCGACATCGGCCGGGCCATTGATTGGGCCGACGACAACGCCGCGGGCCGCAGTCGCCTGCTGTGCTGGAGGGCGATGCTGCGGATCGAGAACCGCGATCCCCAGTCCGCCATCGCCGACACCGAACAGGCGATCTCGATCGCCCCCACATCGGCCCAACCCCGCCGCGTGCGGGCGCTCGCCCGCGTGATGCTGGGCGACCCCGACGCCGCCCTCGCCGACGCGCAGACCGTCGTCGAACTCTCCGGCCCGGCCGATCCCGAAGCCCTCAACCACCGGGCCTACATCCGCGCCCTGGTCGGCCGTGATCTCGACGCCGCCCTCGAGGACATCGATGCGGCGCTCACGGAGAGCGGCGGGGCCGCCCCCGAGTTTCTCGATACCAGGGGACTGATCCTTCATCTTCTCGGCAGGCAGCACGAGGCGGTTGACCAACTCAATCTCGCGATCGACGGCACCCAGAAAACCCGCCGCGACCTGCTGCGTCTCGCCGGCCACGCCGACCCCGACGAACTCGCCTACCGGCTGCGTTCGCTCGACCACGGGCTCGCCGTCATGCACAAGCACCGCGGCCTGGCCTGCCAGGCGTTGGGCCTCGATGGTCAGGCGCGGCAGGATTTCGAAATCGCCGACCGGAAGGGATATTCTCCCGAGAAGGGGATTTTTTAGCCGCCTCGGTCGGGTGTTCTGGTCGGGCGGTGATCGTTCGCTATACTGCGGGCTCGACGACGTGGACACCCGTCACCGGATGCCGCCGTTCGGCGTCGCAATCGCGACCCGCTCGGCCCGAAACGGGGGGGGAGCTCAGTTGGTGAGAGCGCCAGCCTGTCACGTTGGAGGCCGCGGGTTCGAGTCCCGTCACCCTCGCTCGTCCACCCGTCGACTCAGTCCCAGAGGATGCGGCTCCGGCCGCCCGTCGCCCTCCCCGTGACCGGCAGCCGCGTCGATGCATCGGGCCGGCACGCTCCATTCCGGACGGCCGTGGTGACGGGGGCCGCCAGCGGGCTCGGACGGGCCCTGGCCGACGCCCTCGTCGCCGCCGGCTGGACCGTCGCCTGCTGCGATCTCCCCGACGCGATCGACCGTTGGCAGGCCGATGGCCCGCCCCCTGGCGATCGTGTGCTCCGGCTCGGGCTCGATGTCCGCGATGCGGCTGCATGGCGGACGCTTCACGACCGGCTCCGCCACGAGTGGCCGTCGCTCGACCTGCTCGTCAACGCAGCGGGCGTCGGCGCGACCGGCGAGGTGGGCACGCTCCCCGAGGCGCAGTGGCGCCGGGTCATCGACACCAATCTCGTGGGCACCGCCCTCGGCTGCGAGACGTTCCTCCCCTGGCTGCGTGCCGCCCGGCGGAGGTCGCATGTCGTCAACGTCGCCTCGATCGCGGCGGTCCTGGCGCCGCCGTCGATGGCCGCCTATGCGGCGAGCAAGGCGGGCGTGGTCGCGCTCTCCGAGGCGATCGCCGCCGAGTGCCCCCGCCGCCGACCGGGCGTGACGATCGTCTGCCCGGGCTTCTTCCGATCGGGGCTGCTCGACTCGTGGCACTTCACGTCGGCGATCGAGAAGCGGGAGGCCGAGCGGAGGATGGCCGTCACGTGGTGGACGAGCGACCGCGTCGCCCGCCGCGTGCTCCGCGCGATCCACGTCAACCGCCGCTATGTCGTCGTCGGGCTCCAGGCCCGCTGGCTCTGGCGGCTCAAGCGATTCGCCCCGCGGGCCACGACGGCGCTGGTCCGCACGATCTACCGCCGGCTGAAGTAGGCGGCCGCCGCGGGGGCGATCAGTCGAGTTCTTCGAGCCAGGCGCGGATTTCGTTCTCGTACTCGCTGGCCAGGCCGCCGACGATGAGCTGGCGGTGGAAGCTGGCCGCGCCCCCCTTCTTCATGTCGGCGTCCTCGGCGCTCGGAAACCGCTTGGCGGGGTCTTGGGCGATCAGTCCGCGGCAGAAGTCCATGAGCAGTTCGTTGCAGGTCACTTCCGTCGGGAGCAGTTGCGGCAGACGGTGAACGAGCGACCGCTTGGCCTCGAGCAGGTCGCCGAACGACTGGAGCCCGGCGAACAGCGGCTGCCCCGAGAGCATCTCGATGAGCACGTAGCCGAGGCTGGCCAGGTCGGACCGCGGCGTGTTGTCGCGACCCTCGAGCACCTCCGGTGCCGCGTAGGACGGCGTGCAGGTCCGGGTCGGCGGCGGTTCATCGACCGGGTGGGCCGAGCCGATGTCGATGATCTTCGCGTTGCCGGTCCGCTTGACCATGATGTTGGCGGTCTTCACGTCGGCGTGGACGATCCCCTCGCGATGAAGGGCGGCGAGCGCGGCCAGGCACTCCCGCACGATCGCGATCGCCACTCCGGGCTTGAGCCGCGATTGCTGGGGCCCCGCCGTGACGATGACGTTGTTGAGATAGGTCCAGCGATCCTCATCGACGCTCGCCCTCGTCCGCTCGAGGAGTTCGGGCGCCAGGAGCCGGGAGAGGTCGTAGCCGTCGATCCACTCCATCTCCATGATCCGGACCATCCGCTGCTCGACGAAGTTGTGGACATCGAGAAGGTTGTCCTGCTGGATCTGGGCCACCCGGGCCGCGACCACCGCGATGCGGCTCATCGCCTCAACGTACGACTGCTCCGACGCATACCGTTCGGGCGAGAAGATCTTGAGTGCGACGGGGAGCGTGAAATGATCGGTGCCCCGGCGGGTGGTGAGATAGACGACTCCCTGGCCGCCCGCGCCGAGCCGCCGCGAGAGGGTGTGGTATTCGGTCCAGTTGAGGCGGCCGGAGTTGAGCACCTCGGAGTAACGGGCGAGGAGATCCTCGGGGCACTGGCTGCCGACTTCGCCGGCCGCCGTGATCGTGGGGCGGTCCTCCTGCATGATGGTCGTACTCATCGTCCGCTCCCCTCCACGGGCGGCTCCGGAAAGCCGAGTCGCTTGTCGACGAGATTCCGCAGGGGCCTTCCCTCGCGATACCTCCTCAGATTGTCGCAGAAAAAATCGGTCATCGCATCGATCCGGTGTTTTGACTGGCCGCCCACGTGGGGCGTGATCAGAAGCCGCGGGGCCGTCCAGAGACGGCTGTCGGGACGGGGGGGTTCGTCGGGGGTCACGTCGACGGCCGCCGAGTCGAGGTGCCCGCTCTCCAGGGCATCCACGAGGGCATCCTCGTCCACCAGCGGCCCGCGGGCCACGTTGACGAGACTCGCCCCCCGTTTCATGCGGGCGATGGCCCGGGCGTCGATCATGTTGCGGGTGTGCTCGGTGAGGGGTGCGCAGAGAAACAGCACGTCGATCTGGGGCAGCAGGTCGGGAAGCGTGTCGGGGCCGCCGAGAAACTCGACGGCGGCCGGCTTCCGCACCGGAAACCAGTCGGTCGCGAGGATCCTCACGCGGAACGGTTCGAGCACCTCGACGAGCCGTCGGCCGTTGCCCCCCATTCCCACGATGCCCACGGTCGCCCCGGTGAGATCGACGGTGGGGCGGCGGACAAACTCCCGGCGCCGTTGTTGCTCGAGAAACAGGGGGAACCGCCGGGTGCAGGCCACCGCCATTCCGACGGTCTGCTCGGCGACCTGGTCGGCCAGCACGCCGGACGCACTGGTGACGATGATCCCGGAATCGACCACTGCGGGCACGAGGCAGTGGTCGAGGCCGGCCGCCGACGACTGAATCCACTTCAGACGCCCCGCGGCGACCACGCTCTCCCACGGAACGGGCACCTTGGGGTGCCCGCAGAACAGATCGGCCGAAGGCAGTTCCTCCGCCACCCGCTCCTGCCCGGCATCCACGAGCGTGGCCTCGGGCACCACCGCCCGGATCTGGGCGACGTGTTTGGGCTCGACGGGATAACAAAGGACGATTCGCATGCCCGGGTTTTCGCAGGGTTGCCGCCGATCTGGCAAGCCTTTTTCGCCGGCTGTCCCCCTCGGTTTCGCTTTTCTTGGGGTTGCCGCCCGCGGGTTTTAGGGTTCAATAGGGCGTGGGGCGAGGGGCGCGATTCCTCTTCTCCTCCGTCCCCCAACCCCGCCCGGATCCTCATGCGACTTCCCCTCATCGCCGTTGCAGCGTTGGCGTTCCTCAGGATCGTCTGCGGCCTGCATTTCTTCCTCGAAGGCGTGAACCACCTTCGCGACCCGGATTGGTCGAGCGCCGGCTTCCGCAAGGCGGCGATCGGTCCCCTCGCCGACTGGTATCGCTCGGGGCTGCCGCAGACGGGCGACTGGTCGGGCACGTTCGGCGCCGTGGACGGCCGGCCCGTGAGCGAGGTCTCGAAAGACTGGCAGCAGTCCGTCGTCGCCGGTTGGCAGAAACTTCTCGATGCCCGGATGAAGAAGGTGCCGCTCGCGGCCGACGCCCGCACCGCCGCCGAAAAGAGTCTCGGTGTTGCCCGCGAGGAGCTGGCCGACTTTGCCAGCAGCCTCGAGGACGACCTGACCGACTACCGGCTCCAGGTGGCCCGCCTGGGCGTGATGGAGCGGAAGCCCGGGGTCACCGAAATCCCCTTCGAGCGGGAGCGGGTGAACAAAAAGAAGAAGGAACTCGGCGGCCAGGCCGCCGGCTGGATGAGGGATGCCGCGGCCATCGGCCAGAAGCTGACTGCCGAGTGGGATGCCCAACTGCCCTCCGATGCCGACCGCAGCCTCGCCGGCTCGGCCGCCGAACCGACCAAACTCTGGCGGGCCGACCGTTTCGTCAGCTGGTCGCTGGTGGCGATCGGGGCCAGCCTGGTGCTCGGCGTGCTCACGAAGTTCAACGCCATGGGGGGTGTGTTTTTCCTGCTCAGCGTGATCGCGTCACAGCCCTTTTGGGCCGCCGGGGCGCAGCCCACGTACGATCAATGGGTGGAGGTGGCGGCGTTGCTCGCGATCGCATCCCTGCCCACCGGAGGCTGGACCGGCCTCGACTATTTCCTCAAGAATTGGTGCCCGCTTTCCTCGTGCTGCGGGGCCGCGCGACGCTCCTGCGGCACAGCCTCCTGACGTCCACTCACGCCGAGCCCTCGAAGGTGATTTCATGAACCTGACCGAACAGCAGAAGACGATCGGCAAGGAAAACTTCGACGACGCCGTCGCCATCACGCGGCGGGATTTCCTCGGCGGCACGGTGGCGGCCGGGCTCGCCAGCGGGGCCGGGCTGGGCTCGATCTACTTCGGCTACGGCAAGAGCGTGGGCGATCCGCTCCGCGTCGGCGTGCTCGGCACGGGCGACGAGGGGAGCGTTCTTCTCGGGGCCCACAACCCCGAATACCTCAGCGTGGTCGCGATCGCCGACATCCGTCCCTACAACATCTTCCGCGCCTTCCACGGCGATGTATCCAGCCCCAGCGCCAACCAGGCCCGGCCAGGCCTGATGGCGAAATACAAGTGGTCCACCGAGGATGCCGCCCGCGAGCAGGTGAAAATCTACTCGGCCTACGAGGAGTTGCTCGCCGACCCCAGGGTCGAGGCCGTGATCATCGCGCTGCCGCTCCACCTCCACGCCGAGGCGTCGATCAAGGCGATGCGGGCCGGCAAGCACGTGCTCACCGAGAAGCTCATGGGCCACAGCGTGCACGAATGCAAGGAGATGGGCAGGGTTTCCCGGGAGACCGGCAAGATCCTCGCGACCGGACACCAGCGGCACTACAGCATGCTCTACGACAACGCCGTGCACACGATCGGCACGGCGAAACTCATCGGCGACCTCCACTCGATCCGCGCCCAATGGCACCGCGGCAACCTGCCCGGCAAGGATTCCTGGAAGCCGGCGATGCCCGACGACGCGTCGCTCGCCAAGCAGCTCGCCGGCTGGAAGAAGGATCTCGAGAGCGCGAAGCCCTCCGAGATCGACCCGCTCCGGAAGAAGATCGCCCAGCTCGAGGCCCAGATCTCCGATTCCCTGCTCGATGCCGCGACCCACGGCTACACGCAGATGTCGCTGCCCGATGGATCGACCCGCACGCCGATGGAGGAGCTCATCCGCTGGAGGCTCTGGAATCGCACGGGTGGCGGCCTGATGGCCGAGCTCGGCAGCCACCAACTCGACGCCGCCGGCATCTTCGTCTCGGCGATGCACGGCCCGGGCAAGAAGGTGAAGCCGCTGACGGTCACCGCCGTCGGCAACCGGAGCATCTTTCCGGCCGACCGTGAGATCGACGACCACGTCTACTGCATGTACGAGTATCCCGCGCCGGGATACGAAGAAGACAAAAACAAGAAGATCGTCGTCACCTACTCCTCCATCAACGGCAACGGCTTCGGCGGCTACGGCGAAGTGGTGATGGGCACGAAGGGCACGCTCGTGCTCGAACAGGAGCGGGACGTGATGCTCTACAAAGACTCGTCGAAGGACACCCGGGTGACGGTCGCCAAGGCGAAGGACGGCTCGCCGACGCTCGACACCACGGAGAGCGGCGGGGGCGGCTACGCGGCGGGGGGCAAGGGCGGCGGTGCCGACGCGGCCCCCTCCCGGGGCTACACCGAGGAGATGGAGCACTGGGCGTGGTGCATTCGCAATCCATCGCCCGAAAACCAGCCGCGGTGCAAACCGGAGGTGGCCATCGCCGACGCGGTGATCGCGTTGGTGAGCAATATCGCGCTGGCCAATCCGACCTCACAGGCCCGGATCGACTTCAAGCCCGAGTGGTTTGACATCGGCAGCGACGAGACACCGGAGGGCGTGAAGCCCGACGTCAGCCGCAACGGCTACAGGGTCTGAGCCCCCGCCCGGCCGGAGCCGGGGCGGCATCGCGACGGGAGCAGCCATTTCGCCAGTTCGATGACGGTGACCGGGGCGAGCGACAGCCCCAGCACGAGTCCCCACTCGTGCCCCAGCGTCGAGCCGATCTCGAACAGCGGCTGTGTCGGCGGCAGCATCACGACGCTGACCTGGAGCAGTCCGGAGAGGACCACGGCCAGGAGCAGGGCCGGGTTGCCGAAGAAGCCGAGCTGAAACGCCGTGGAGCGGTCGCTGCGGCAGCCGATGGCGAAGAACAGCTGACTGAACGCGGCGACGCAGAAGGTCACGGCGCGGGCCGCCGGCAGCCGGGCCTCTTCCCCCTGCCAGGTGATCAGAAACGCGGCGACCACGACCGCGGCCACGATCACTCCATGGGCGATGATCTGCACGCCGCGCCGTCGCGGGATCACGGGCTCCCGCGGCGGCCGTGGCGGTCGCGTCATGAGGTCCGGCTCAGGCGGCTCGAGGCCGAGCGCCAGCGCCGGCAGACCGTCCGTCACGAGGTTGAGCCACAGGATCTGGATCGCGGCCAGGGGCGCGGGCCAACCGGCCACGGCGGCGACGAACATCACGAGCACCTCGCCGGCGTTGCACGAGAGCAGGTAGTGCATGAACTTCTGGATGTTGTCGTAGATGCCCCGCCCTTCCTCCACCGCGCTGACGATCGAGGCGAAGTTGTCGTCGGTGAGCACCATGTCGGCCGCCTCACGGGTGACGTCGGTGCCGGTGATCCCCATCGCGATCCCGATGTCGGCTGCCCTCACGGCGGGCGCGT
>SXGQ01666880.1_pt1 | contig 10714 bp, 6 predicted proteins | sample 3178371 | NCBI WGS metagenome assembly SXGQ01 (sample SAMN11356859, study PRJNA531348) | freshwater metagenome | isolation source: freshwater sample F1-20 | place: China: Fuxian Lake, Yuxi | collected 2017-12-25 | reverse complement strand
CCATTTGGACACTTTGTTATTCTCCAACTCCATGCTTTATTATTAAAGCCTTGATTTGCTAAATTAGGACTACTGGATTTTAATCTTATCGTATCTCCACCATAGTCCCTCCATTGAAATAAATCAACTATTATATCTGGTCCTAGTTTAATTGATGATATACCGCCACCTGTCCCACTTGAAGGGTCATCCTCTAACATTACAAAATTTCCACCATCCGATAGACAATTATCAGATGCTATTGCAGATGGACTTTCTGCAATAGTTTGTCCGCTCCCTACCCAGCGAGTGGCTTTACATCCTTTATAATCTGGTTCGGTATATACAAACATAACACCAGAACCTGGCTGAGTTGTATCTGAATCAGAATAATACCCAGTAACACATTTATCATTAGAATTCACTATACCAGAACATTCTTTTGAAGTCGATTCCGTTGCTCCCATTATAAAATATTATTTAAAATATTATTATTATAATATAATAATGAAAATAAATATAGGAATTTTTATATTTAGAAAAGATTTAAGAATTTATGATAATTTAGGATTAATTGAATTGAGTAAAATATGTGATAAAATTATACCAATTTTTATTTTTGATGATTATCAAATTAATATAACAGATAATAATAAATATTATAGATCTAATAATGCTATTCAATTTATGTGTGAATCTTTAATTGATTTAAATAAACAATTAGATAATAAATTGATTTTTTTTAAAGGTAATCCTATAACAATTTTAGAAAAAATAATTAAAAAATTATATAAAGAATATAATTTATATGTTGGATTTAATAAAGATTATACTAAATATGCTCTAGAACGCGATACACAAATATTAAATTTATTAGAAAAATATAATATAATATCATCCACTATTGAGCATGATCATACATTAATACCATTTTTTAATATGATTAAATCAGATGGTACTGCATATATTGTTTATGGTTCTTTTTATAAAAATGCAATAAAAACTAATGTTAATAAACCAATTAAATTAAATTTTACTAATTTTATTAAATTATCATTATTAGATTTTAATTTAATTCATATTTCTGAATTTCCAAAATTATATCAAAAAAATTTATTTATTGCACAAAATGGCGGTCGTACAATTGCTGTTAAAAAAATGTATAATCCATATGTATATAAAAATTATAAAAATAAAAGAGATTTATTAGATTTTAATACTTATCAATTATCTGCAGCACTAAATTTTGGATGTATTTCAATACGAGAATTTTATCATGTATTAAAATCTAATGCAATTGAAATTATAAAGCAATTATATTGGCGTGATTATTATAATTGCATATTAAGATATATTCCAAATGCAAATTCTTATTCTTTAATGATTGATAATAGATTTAATAAAATTAAATGGCCAAATAATTATAAAAATTGGAATTTAATGATGGAATCAAAAACTGGATTTTTAATTATAGATGCGGCAATGCGAGAATTAATTAAAACTGGATATATAGGTAATAGAGTACGATTAATTTTGGCAACATTTTGGATTAAATATTTATTAATAAATCCATTACATCCCAAATATGGATCTCAAGTAGGTTATAGTCGATATTTAGTAGATTGTAATACTAGTCAAAATAAATTAAATCATCAATGGTTTACTGATCTAGATTTGCCAGGTAGAAGATTTAGTAAAAGAGGTTGTAATTCATTGACTGGTCGTATGATGAGAATTGATAATGAGGTTATTAAAAAATTTGATCCATATTGTAATTATATTAAAAAGTGGTTACCAGAATTAAAGGATATACCTATTAAAGATTTATATAAATGGAATGAAGAAATACAGAATAAATATAAAATTCATGTTAAACCAATATTTAATTGGGAAGAACAATATAATAAATATTGTTTATTATTTGGTAAATAAATGTTTATTATTTACCAAATAATTGTTTATTATTATAATAAATAATATTTATTATAATATAATATGTCATCGAATCAAAATGACAATTGGGGTTGGGCCCAACCTATTTTTAAAAAGAATTCTAAATATATTTCTATATTAAATCAATATGGAATACAATCATATGAAATTTCTAATGCGCCGTCTATAACAACAATTTTAACACGTTATGGTATTACAAATTTTGCAGCATTAGCTACTAATAAGATAAAAAATGGAGATGAATTAATAAATTATATAATTAATCATCCAGATAGTAAAGCAGAATTTATTGCTACATTAAAAAATCCACCATCCTGGCTTGAAATTAAACCAATGACTAAAAATACTTTTTTAAATAATATAAAAGTTATTGGTATTAAAAATATTAACGATTTAGTAAACACTAAATTTGATAATGCAGAATTATTATTTAAATTAGGAGTTCGTTCTGTTGATGATTTATTATTACTTGGTATTAATATTAGTAATGCAGAAAGAGTAGGGTTAATTTTACCAACTTCTACAACTGAGGATGGGATAAATACTCATTATAATAATTTATATAAATTAGGAATAAGAAATGTTTATGATTTAATTAAATTTGGTATCACTACTGATACACAACTTACTATATTCGGTATAACTACAGGTAATGATTTTGCACGATTTAAAATGACTGATTCTAAAGATTTAATTAATGCTGTAAAAAATATTAGAACTTGGGATACCGAATATAAAAAATCTGTTAAAAATTATATTGATAATACTGATTTTTTAAAAGATATAATAACTTTAGAAAATCGAAATATAATATCTAAACCAATCTTTAAAGGATATAAACATCTAATATTAAGTTTTTCTTCAGGTCTTCAAAATAATCAAATATTTAAAAATGGAGAACCATTTTTTTCATTTATGCCAATAGTTTTGACTTTGGCTTTAATAATTAACCTTTTATATAATTGTTCAATGTTCTTAGATGCATTTTTGGCAGGAAAGTACAAAACAATTAATTCAGGAATATGGCGGTTATTAATATTCGGTTGTATAGCATTTACTTTATATATAATTATAACTGAATGGCTGTATCATGATGAATAAATTGCATTTAATAAATTGTATTTAATAAATTGTATTTAATAAATTATATTTAATAATAATATACTTTATTATAATGGCAGCTAAGCTTTTTAAAAGTTCTATTAACAGTTTTGATGAAATATTAGGTGGGCTAAAATATGTAAATGTGGATGGTCTTAATCTTAGAAATTTTCAAACTTTTAATTCTACACAATTTACAGCATTTATAACAAAAAATGACACAGTATGGAAGAATCTTAATTCAATCGATAAAAGAACATTATTAGGTATAACGAATGATGGAAAGGCTTTAACACGATTAGCCACATTGGACATAAAAAAGGTAGATGACTTAATCAATATTGGTATAAAATCTGTAGATGATTTAGCAAAGTTGAAAATAACATCTGTAGATAATTTAGCAAAGTTGGGTATAACCACTGTTGATGCCTTAAAAAAATTAAATGTACGACACATTAGTGATTTAAAAAAAGTAGGTATAAATAATTTTGATGATTTATCTAAATTGGGTCTAAATTCTGTTGATGATTTAGTAGAATTAAAAATAACTAGTATGTCTCAATTACAAAATTTTGGTCTAAAATCTATTGATGATTTAACCAAGTTCAACATAAAATCTGCAGATGATTTAGTTAAAATAGGTATAAAAAATGCAGATGGTTTAAAAAAATTAGGAATAACAAATGCAGATGATTTAAAAAAATTAGGAATAACAAATGCAGATGATATAGCTAAGGCATATAATAAATCAAATGTAGGGGTACGATTCATTAAAAATAATGCAAAAACGATATTATATGTTACTGGCGGAAGCATTGCTGGATTTGCTTTGTTTACTAAAGAAGGACGAGATTCAATATTGAAACCACTAATACAGACAAGTGGAACCATTATTGGAGAAACTGCTGTTGAAACAGCTAAAGCACTATGGGATCTAGTCCCGGAATCTTTTAAGACTGGCATCGAACTTTTCATATACTTAATAATAGGGTATATATTTACGTCTATGCTACCACCTGGAAAGTTGCAAAATGTTGGATATTTACTTGTACTGGGATGTTTAATTTATTTATCCGTGATAGCCTATGCTCGTAATGATGAAATAATTGAGTAGTTTATGTAAGTAAATCCTATTTACTATATTTTTCTAGAAGTTTTTCATAGTCTTCTTCAAATTGATCCTGTTCATCTTCTGTTAATACCCTTCCTTCATCATTAATTGTTCCAATCCAATTAGCATAATATGCTTTATGAGATATATTATAATAATTATTATTCATGTTATTTTCTAATGTACAAATATCATTAGTACAGTTAATATATTTACCATAATTTGTGTCATATGTAGTCTGACATCCCCTATCGTACGATTCCGACTTAAATCTTTGTGGCTGACCTGTATTTATGACTGCTGATTCAATAGGTGTCCGATTTCGATCAATTTGATTACAATCATTATCATTTAAAAGAAAATTATTTGTTCCCCATTTAAATTGTTGATATGGTCGTTTAGAATTACATTCTTTTACCACTAATTGATAAGATAATTTAGGTGAATGTTGAATATCTATACAATATTTTTTTGAGTTACCATTATAACCACCAATATATTGTATAGGTGCAGGTGTTGTCCTATCTGTATTTAGTTTCATATAGAATAATTGTTTTTGATCTAAAGGGTCACATGTTTTAGATACTAATTTAGCCGGTAAATAATCATCAGAATCTACTGATAAACATTGATTGTCTCCTCTTAATTTAATTTGTCCACCAAATCCTTGTAAATGTGTTAATCCTCCAACTTTAACTGGCGAATTATTTTGTGGTGAGGATTCTGACACCCAATAACCAAAGTCCATGACGGCGGCTGATGGATTATCTATATATTGCTGTACAGACTTTAATATTTCAGTAAATGCTATTTTCATTATTTTTGTAAAAGTATCTCCGAATATTATTTCTACAACCGTTTGAACTAGTGGTATATAACAATCCCCCATTTTAATATTATTATTGTATTTCCAATATGTTCCTTTTGATTCGCAATAGGCCTTTGTTATTTTACATAAACCAGTTTCCTTATCGTATATAGCCATACCACTATTATTATGATTTAACTGTTCACAAATAGCTCTCATTTTAGGAGATCTAACTATGCATTTTCCATTACTAAAATCTTTATATTCTAATTTATATTCACCCTGCTGATCTTCAAGTTGTGATAAACTTTCTATTTTACACTGACTTGCTTGATATGTACATTTTGTATTATTATCATATAATAGACCATCTGCTTTATTACATTCTTGAGCAATAATATGCTTATCTATACATTCCATATCTAGAAATTCTATATAGTCTTTTAGTTTATTACTAATTGTATCATCACTATCAGTATCTTCAATAACTAATGTTCCATTACTTATATCTTCTGTTATTTTAGTAAACATTTTTTTTGAACATTCGGGATAATTACCATTATTATCTTTTATAAAAAGTGTTTTTATATAGTCATCAGTATCTTTTTCTAAATTTTCAGCATATTTTGCATCTTCCCTTAATTCATCAATTGGATCTAATACTATAGGATAAAAATCATCTACAGTTAATTGAGAAAAATTATATTTTGGAATATCTTTATCTTTCTCTTCTGCTACCTTATAAGCTATCTCTAACTGAGATTTAACATTATCAAAAATATTCTGTTTCATAGAGTCTTCTGAAACTTTATATTCTTCTAATATTTCTTCTTGAGTTCTAAAATCAGAAAATCCACCTACATTCCCTAAATCTAATCCTAATGATATCATATCTAGAAGAAATAATGGACTTGGTTTTGGAATTTTTTTTGAGATTGTAGCAAAAGCTTTTACGGTTGCTTTGGATGAATTTTTACCTATAGATGTAAGAACTCTGGTTAATACTTTTGGAGCAAATTTTAGTTTTGGAAATTTTTTTAACAGGGATAATGCTGTTTTATATGTAATTATTTTAGTTGATAGCGATTTTACAATTCTGCTTGAATTTTTAATTTTATTTATTATTGATGTAATTAGTTTGGTATTAAATTCTCCTATATTATTAAATGCAAATCGAGTATAATTTGTGGAATTAATACCGAATTGAGACAATTTATCAGCAGTATTAATACCAATTTTATATAAATCATCAACTGTATTAATTCCAAGCTGTTTTAATTTATCAGCAGTGTCAACACCAAGCTGTTTTAATTTATCAGCAGTATCAACACCAAGCATTTTTAATTTATCCGCAGTGTCAACACCAAGCTGTTTTAATTTATCAGCAGTGTCAACACCAAAATCTTTTAATTTATTAGCAGTATTAATACCAAAATCTTTTAATTTATCAGCAGTATCAACACCAAGCATTTTTAATTTATCAGCAGTGTTAACACCAAGCTGTTTTAATTTATCAGCAGTGTCAACACCAAGCATTTTTAAGTTCTCCGCAGTGTCAACACCAAGCATTTTTAATTTATCAGCAGTGTCAACACCAAGCTGTATTAATTTATCATCAGTGCCAACACCAAGCATTTTTAATTTATCCGCAGTGTCAACACCAAGCATTTTTAATTTATCAGCAGTGTCAACACCAAGCTGTTTTAATTTATCAGCAGTGTCAACACCAAGCTTTTTTAATTTATCCGCAGTGTCAACACCAAATTTTTTTAATTTAGCAGCAGTATCAAATCCTAAAGTTTTTAATTTCTGTAAATCAATTCCTTTAGATAAAAGTGCATCTATCAAACTTAATGTCTTTTTAAAGATTTGTTCTAAAATTGTTGGACCTAAAAATCCTAATAATCCTAATATAATATTTTCTAATTCTTTATCTTTAAAATAAGACGGATCGATTCGATCTAAAATATTTGTATTTATTTTAGTAGCGCACCAAGAATTTTCTTTGTTTTTAGTTGTTAATGTTGGGATATTAGATTCTATTATGTTATTTTTAGTAGAATCATAATAATCCCATTTTTTAATACAAGATATATCATTATAGTTTATAGAATATTTCCAATTATCTTCACCATCGAAATATTTAAAATTACCTGTTGGTTTTCCTGGTAGACCACTGGTTGGTTTCTCTGATTGATCACTGCTTGATTGGTTGGGTTTTAATAAATTATCTAATATTTTTGGATCTAATATGTAAAATACACAACAACCAATTAATATTATAATTAATATTAAAAAAAGTGTCTTAATTATAGAATAATGTTTAGGTGGTGGTCGTCTTATCATAGGTGGTGGTCGTCTTATCATAGGCGGCGGTCGACCCATCATAGGTGGAATAGGCGGTCGACCCATCATAGGTGGAATAGGCGGCCGACCCGTCATAGGTGGAATAGGCTGCTGACCCATCATAGGTGGAATAGGCGGTCGACCCATCATAGGTGGTGAAGCCATCGTAGGTAGACCTATCATAGGTAGCCCACGAGGAAACTTCAAAATAAGAATATATATTTAAGTAAATAAAAAAAAACATAAATAATTAAGAATTTTTTAATTGAATTAGTTTTTTAAATAATTCAATTGTACATAATGTATCATATTTACAATTATGAAATTTTAAATCGGTATCTATGTCTACTATAATATTAAAGAAATAACATAATTTTGATAAAGATAAAGATTGACATTTATTTATTTTATTTTTTGATTTTAATAATTGGGCAATTTTAAATGTGTCATAATAATAATCCGTATTAAAATATATATCTTTTTCAGTAGGTAAAAGTATATTATTACTAATTAACATATTAATATCAAATTTAATATTATGTCCAATAATTTTATATTTTTTGTCATATTTTTCTAAAAAATTAATTAATTGCGATCTCGCTTCAATTTTAGAAATTGCAATTTTATCATGTTCTAATATATCAATTTTATTTATTTCTAAAGCTTTCGTAAAAATAATATAATAATCATGTTTAATTTTTAAATCTAATTCATCTAATATATTTAAATTATCATCTAAAATAACAAAATAAGAAGTTAAAATATTACATGTGGATAATAATCCAGTTGTTTCACAATCAAATGCTAAATAAACCATTATTATAATTAAATGTATAATTATTTAAATTTAAATTTATTAAGTATATAAATTTAAAAAAGATGTTGAATTATCTTTATCAGAATGATCTAATAAGAGATTAATATGTTGTTTTTGTAAAACGATTGGTAATTTATTATAATATTTATATAATGTATAATATTTAAGAGTAATAATATTATTATCTGGATTTAATAACAATAATACATTAAGTCTCGATATTATTGTATGCAGATTTTTTTTAATACTACGCATACCTAAATCATTAGATAAATAAACAATTTCTGTTATTATTTCATGCGAAATAATAATATCACTTGTAGTAAAATTAAATTCTTGAAGAATTGTATTAATTAAATGTGTAGTAGTGATATAAATTTTTTCTTGTTTTGTATAATTATTTATTTTAATTTTATATAATCTATCTGCTAAAATTGGATCAACTAATTCTGGATCATTATAAGTAAAAAGAAATAATGCACGTGATAAATCAAATTCTATTTCAGAAAAATAATCATCACTATTAAACTTATTATTAGTTGTCAGATCGATTAAATGAATCAAAAATCCAGTAATATCTGATCCATAATTATTTTTAGCAATTTTATCAATTTCATCGAAGAAAATAATAGGATTCATAACTTTACTTTTAATTAATCCATCAATTATTTTACCTTGTTTACTTCCAATATACGTAAAATTATGACCCTTTAATGTATGAACGTCTGAATTACTACCTACTGAAATTCTAACTAATGGTCTATTTAAAGCCTCAGCAATCGATTCAATAAAATGTGTTTTACCGATACCTTTGTTTCCATATAATCCAATTGCATTAATTTGTGAATTTGGATTTCTAATTAATTGAGCTAAAATATTTATAATTTGATCTTTTGGATAGTCTAAAAATGCTAAATTTTTGTCTAAGATTTTTCTAACATTAATTAAATAATTTTGAATACCATTAATCGAATTACCATTAATCGAATAATATTTATTAAATGGAATAGTTAATAATGTATTTAACCATGTTTTATATTTTGATAATTCTTCAGATGATTGATCATTATAACTTTCAATAATTTTCATATATTTATATGCAGTTACTTTATTATTAAAATCCATATCTGATTTTAAAATTTTATTTTTATATGATAAAGATATTAGTCCAGAATTATCTAGATCTAATACATTATTTATTTTATTTTCTAATTGAAGTAAATCATCTGATTTACTATAATATAATAATTCTTTAAGTTCTTTGATATAAAAATTATAATCAGATGATAATATATCAGTATTTATAATTAAATAAATTTTTTCTAAAATTTTTAATTTAATATCATCTGGAATATTTTTTTGTAATATATTATCAATATTTGCATCATCAATTATATATTGTGATCTTAAAGAATCTAATTTTAAATTTAAAGTTTCAATAGTTTTAATACTATATTTAGATTTAATTGATTTATAATTAAAATTTTCTGGATAAAAATTAAAAAAATTTCCATTAATTATTGAAGCAATGTTGACATCAAATGATTGTAATAATAAATCTTTATCAGAATTAAACTCAGAGTCTAATTCGGACACTGATTCTGAATTAGAAATATCAGATTCAGAATTAAACTCAGAGTCTGAACTAGACACTGATTCTGAACTAGACACTGATTCTGAATTAGAAATATCAGATTCAGAATTAAAATCAGAGTCCGAATTAGGCACTGATTCAGAATTAGAAATATCAGATATTAAATTAATATTAGAATTAGTTTTAGGGATTTTCATCGGTTTCATATTTTTTCTAATATCATAATTATTAATTATTTCTAACAATTCACGTTTTTTATTTCGAGTTAACATATTTCTTATTATAATAATTTAATATTTAAATACCAAATAAAAAAATACTAATTAAGTATTAGTAAAATTAAGTATTGATCAATGAAGTATTAGTCAATTAAGTATTGATCATAATATTTAGTAATATTAATATTAATACTATTATATTTATCTGATTTATAAAAAGCAGTTTGAATATAATTAAAATTAATAAGATTATTACTAATAAATTTAATATTTTTATCTAAATTTAGTAAATCCGTAGGATTGCAGATTAAAATACTATCATTATTTGTTAATAGAATTGGAATAATTGGTTTTTTTATAATATATGTTTCTAAATATTCAGATAATTTAAATTGAATATTATAAAATATAACTGAATCATATAAAATAGTATTAGTTTCTTGAAATTTATTATATATATCAACCCAATATTTTCCACTTTTAAATACTAAAATTTTAATAATCTTATTTTTATTTCTTTTAAACTGATTTTTATTTTTATAATTTTTATTTTCAAATATATTAATTATATAATCTATAATAGAAGATTCGGTTGTATTAATAATAATTAGAATAGAATTACTATTTTGAATATTATTTAAGTGATCTAAATTTAAATTATTGGTAATTTCAGAATTATTGGTAATTTCAGAATTATTGGTAATTTCAGAATTATTGGTAATTTCAGAATTATTGTTAATTTCAGAATTATTGGTAATTTCAGAATTATTGGTAATTTCAGAATTAT
>SXGQ01088381.1_pt1 | contig 10714 bp, 9 predicted proteins | sample 3178371 | NCBI WGS metagenome assembly SXGQ01 (sample SAMN11356859, study PRJNA531348) | freshwater metagenome | isolation source: freshwater sample F1-20 | place: China: Fuxian Lake, Yuxi | collected 2017-12-25 | reverse complement strand
TTACTTCGTCGACCCAGAAGGCAAGTTCGTGGGTGAAGTTGGCGATGCACACAAGCCAGAACTCATCGTGCGCGACTTGGATATGGACAAGATCAAGATGGTGCGCGACCGCTGGGCGTTCTACCGCGATCGCCGTCCCGACGCCTATCCAGAACTCGTTCGTCGTTAACCAAAGGAGCACAACATGGCCCGCACGCTGATTAAGAATGGCACCGTCGTAAGCCCGACTGGCCGCCACGAACAAGACGTCTTGATCGATGGTGAGATCATCGTCGCCCTCTATGCGCGCGGCCAAGCCGACGCGATGGGGGTGACTGCCGACAAGGTGATTGACGCCAAAGGCAAATACGTTGTGCCCGGCGGCATTGACGTGCACACCCACATGGAGTTGCCGTTCGGCGGCACTGCTGCCGTAGACACGTTCGAAACCGGCACGATTGCCGCTGCATGGGGTGGCGTGACCACCATCGTGGACATGGCGCTGCAGCGATACAACGAAAACATCCAGTTGGGTCTGGCCGAATGGCACCGAAAAGCCGGTGGCAATTGTGCCGTGGACTACGCCTTCCACCAAATCGTGGGTGGCATCGATGATCAAGCCTTGAAGGACATGACATATCTGGTCGACCATGAGGGCGTCACCAGCTTCAAGTTGTTCATGGCCTACCCAGGCGTGTTTTACAGCGATGACGGCCAGATTCTGCGGGCCATGCAAACTGCTGGCGAAAACGGTTCGATGATCATGATGCACGCCGAGAATGGCATCGCCATCGATGTGCTCGTGCAGCAATACTTGGCACGCGGTCAGACCGACCCGAAGTACCACTCGTTTTCGCGGCCAAGTTTGCTCGAGGGTGAAGCAACCCATCGCGCAATCGTGCTGTCAAAAGTTGCCGGCAACGTGCCGTTGTACATCGTGCACATGTCGGCATCCGAGGCACTCAACGAAGTGGCATCAGCGCAACATGAAGGCCTCAACGTGTTTGCCGAAACTTGCCCGCAATACCTCTATATGACGTTGGAAGACCACTTGGCACGACCCGGGTTTGAAGGCGCCAAGTTCGTCTGCTCGCCCCCGATTCGCTCGAAGCACGATCATCACGATCACCACGCCGATCTCTGGAAAGGTTTGCGGATGAACGAGTTGGCAATCGTGTCGACCGACCACTGCCCGTTCTGCATGAAAGACCAAAAGGAATTGGGTCTTGGCAACTTCTCCAAGATTCCTAATGGCATGGGTGGCGTCGAGCACCGCATGGAGTTGATCTATCAAGGTGTGGTGCTCGGGGAGATCTCGCTTGAGCGTTGGGTGGAGACGTGCTCCACCACGCCGGCGCGCATGTTCGGTATGTATCCGCAAAAGGGCATCATCGCCGCCGGGTCGGATGCGGACATCTTGGTGTGGGATCCGAACAAGAAGACCAAGATCGGTATCAACGACAAGCACCACATGAATATGGACCACTCGTCGTGGGAGGGCACTGAAATCGACGGCAAGGTCGACACGGTCTTGTCGCGAGGAATGGTGGTCATTGAGAACGACAAGTTCCACGGCCGCAAGGGCCATGGCAAGTACATCAAGCGTGGCTTGAGCCAGTACCTGCACTAAACCAATTGGGTCAACGAAGTCAAAGGAGCAATTCATGAATCGCATCGGTCATTGGATCAACAACAAAGTCGTACTCGGCACCTCCGGACGCTCGGGTGTGGTGTTCAACCCTGCAACGGGTGAGCAGCAGGCTGCCGTCGACTTCGCCAGCGTGGCCGAACTTGATGCCGTGGTCGCCTCGGCCAAAGCCGCACTACCCGGCTGGCGATCAACTTCGTTGTCGCGCCGTGCCGAAGTCATGTTTCGCATGCGCGAGTTGGTGGATGCCAACCGTAAAGAAATCGCCAACATCGTGTCGCTCGAGCACGGCAAGGTGCCAGCCGACGCCATGGGCGAGTTGGCTCGTGGATTAGAAAACATCGAGTTTGCCTGCGGCATTCCGGCACTGCTGAAGGGTGGATACTCCGAACAAGCCGCAGGTGGGGTGGACGTGTATTCCATTCGTCAACCGCTCGGCGTCGTTGCTGGAATTACTCCGTTCAACGTCCCCGCGATGGTGCCGATGTGGATGTTTGCCAACGCCATCATGTGTGGCAACACGTTCGTGTTGAAGCCGAGCGAGAAAGACCCGTCAGCGTCGATGTTCGTCGCCGACCTGTTGCGCCAGTCAGGTTTGCCAGACGGTGTGTTCAATGTGGTGCACGGCGACAAGGTCGCAGTTGACCGTTTGCTTGAGCACCCGGATATTGCCGCGGTGTCATTCGTTGGTTCAACCCCGATTGCCAAATACGTCTATGAAACGGGCACGCGCAACGGCAAACGCGTGCAAGCACTCGGTGGCGCCAAGAACCACATGTTGGTGTTGCCCGACGCGGATCTTGACATGGCTGCCGATGCCGCGGTGAGCGCGGCCTACGGATCAGCCGGCGAGCGTTGCATGGCGGTGTCAGTGGTGGCTGCCGTCGATTCGATTGCCGACAAACTCATCGACAAGATCAAGACACGTATCCCCAACATCAAAGTTGGCGCCGGTACCGACCCTTCAGCAGAGATGGGCCCGCTCATCACCCGTGAACACCGCGACAAAGTGGCAAGTTACGTCCATGGAGCAACCAAGGAAGGTGCCAAGGTGGTCATTGATGGCACCGCAAAAGCAAAAGACGATGGTTTCTTTTTGAATCCAAGTCTTATTGATGAAGCCAAGCCGGGCATGAAGTGTTACGACGAAGAAATCTTTGGCCCAGTGTTGGTGGTGACTCGAGTCGAGGGGTACGAAGCTGGATTGAAGTTGATCAACGACAACCCATATGGCAATGGAACCGCCATTTTCACCCGCGACGGTGGAGTGGCACGACAGTTTCAGTTCGACGTGCAGGTTGGCATGGTCGGCATCAACGTGCCGATTCCGGTGCCGGTGTCGTACTACTCATTCGGTGGCTGGAAGGCGAGCCTCTTTGGTGACCAACACATGTACGGCCCGGAGGGAGTCAACTTTTTCACGCGTGGCAAAGTAGTGACTTCGCGCTGGCCCGACCCGCGTACTTCGTCGGTCAACCTCGGCTTTCCGCAGAATCGCTAGGCCGCCATGGACATCGGCGTCGTATTGCAGACCACACCACCCGCATCACGGGTGATTGACCTGGCGAAAAAAGCCGAGATGTACGGCATGTCGCACGTCTGGACATTCGACAGCCACATCTTGTGGGAAGAGCCGTACGTGATCTACAGCCAAATTTTGGCGCAGACCAACAACATCATCGTGGGCCCGATGGTCACCAACCCCGCCACGCGTGACTGGACGGTAACGGCCAGCACCTTCGCCACTCTCAACGAGATGTATGGAAATCGCACCGTGTGCGGAATCGGTCGCGGCGACTCGGCAGTGCGCGTAACCAACGGCAAGCCAACCACGCTTGCCACCTTGCGCGAGAGCGTCCACGTGATTCGCGAGTTAGCCAATGGGCGTGGTGTGGAATACAACGGCTCGACCATTCGGTTTCCGTGGGCCGAAAAAAGCCGTTGCGAAGTGTGGGTGGCGGCCTATGGCCCCAAGGCCTTGCAACTCACTGGCGAAGTTGGTGACGGGTTCATTCTGCAACTCGCCGACCTCTCGATTGCCGAGTGGACCATCGCCGCAGTGCGCAAAGCGGCGAAGGATGCTGGTCGCGACCCGAAGAGCGTGAAGATTTGTGTCGCCGCCCCGGCGTACGTTGGCACCGACATCGAGCACATGCGTGACCAGTGCCGTTGGTTCGGTGGCATGGTAGGCAACCACGTCGCCGACATCGTGGCGCGATACGGAGAGAACTCCGCGGTGCCGAAAGCACTCACCGATTACATCAAGGGACGTGAGGGATACGACTACAACGAGCACGGTCGTGCTGGCAACAGCCACACCACCTTCGTACCCGACGAAATCGTTGACCGATTCTGCATCCTTGGTGATGCCGCTGAACACGTGCGTCGCCTCAAAGAGCTCGAGGCGCTGGGTGTCGACCAATTCTCGATTTATCTGCAGCACGACGGCAAAGAGCAAACACTTGAGGCCTACGGCGAACGCATCATGCCGGCCATCGCAGAGTTGGCACGCGCGAAACAATGACATCGCTTTTACGCCGCACGGCGTACCGAACGGCAATGTTCGTGCTCGCACTTGGTCTCGTGGTGCTGATTTGGGAGACCTACAAGGCCGTTGGTCCCGCCGATGGCGGCAAGTTGTTTGGTGTTCGGATTCTTCCCCGTACGAGTGAGTATGCAATGCCACACGTGTGGGACATGTTTCAGCGCTTCGGTCGCCCCGAAGTTCGCGGATCCGACCGAACCGTCTTTATAGCGGTGTTGGCGGGGGCTTGGTTTTCGTTCCGGTTGAGTGTCGCGGGGTTCGTACTCGGTGGAGCCGTTGGTGTCGGTCTTGCAGTGTTGATGGCGCGCTTCAAGTTGGTGCAACGTGGGGTCCTGCCGTATCTCGTGGTGTCACAGACGGTGCCGCTCATTGCACTCGCGCCACTGGTGGTGAGTTGGGGTGGCAAGTTGGAAGTCGGTCCTTTTGTGTGGCCACGCTGGTTGTCGGCTTCGGTGCTGGGGGCGTTCCTGGCGTTCTTTCCGATCGCGGTGGGAACGCTGCGTGGTTTGGCTGCTGCTCCGGCGGCATCCGTGGAGTTGATGCAGAGTTATGCAGCGTCGTGGGGCAAGACGCTGGTCAAGTTGAAGTTTCCGACGGCGGTTCCCTACATGGTTCCGGCCTTCAGGCTCGGGGCATCGGCGTCGGTCATTGGTGTGGTGGTGGCGGAAATCTCCACGGGTCTCAAGGGTGGAATCGGTCGCTTGATCATTGAATACGCCCGCGAAGCCACTGGTGACCCAGCCAAGGTGTACACCGCAATCTTTGGTGCTGCGGCACTCGGCTTGACCATGGCGGGTGTGGTGATTGCAGCAGATGTGTTTGTCATGCGAAATCGACCCAAGGAGAGCATCTCGTGAGCGCAGTCAACATTCGAAACGTAAGCAAGGCGTTCAACGAGGGCAAACCCAACCAAGTGGATGCACTTCGCGATGTGAGCCTCGACGTGAAGCAGGGCGAGTTCGTGTCGCTCATTGGTCCGTCGGGTTGCGGTAAGTCCACGCTGCTACGCCTGATTGCAAACCTTCTCGAGCCCACGTCGGGTGAGGTGAGCGTGAATGGCAAGTCGGCAGTGCAGGCCCGACTCGAGCAGGACTACGGCATGGCATTCCAGCAAGCAGGTCTCTTCGACTGGCGCACCGTTCGAAAGAATATCGAGCTGCCACTGGAGTTGAAGGGTTGGGAGAAGGCCGATCGTCGCGCTCGTGCCGACGAGATGCTCCGACTCGTGCAGTTGCCCGAATTTGGTGACCATTATCCATGGCAGTTGTCGGGCGGCATGCAACAACGCATTGCGATTGCTCGAGCATTGGCGGCACATCCGCCGTTGTTGCTCATGGACGAGCCCTTCGGTGCACTCGACGAGATGACGCGCGAGTACATGCAGGGTGAACTACTGCGTATCTGTGCGGCCACCAGCACCACGGTGGTGTTCGTGACCCACTCGATTCCCGAAGCGGTGTATTTGTCGAATCGCGTCGTGGTGATGTCACCACGTCCCGGGCGAATCACGAAAGTGGTTGATGTGGCGCTCGGTGGCGAACGCAGTGAAGACACCCGCAATCGCGCTGCTTTTTTCGAAGCAATCACCGCGGTGCGCGAGGGGCTACGTGGCATGCATGCAGCACACGTGGGATTGGGCAACGACGACCGATGAGCAAGGTCGGCATTTCGCTTGGTGCGACCTTGGGCAAAGTGGTACCGGCAGCAGTGTTCGGAGTGCTGTTCCTCGGTTTTTGGGAATGGGCGGTGAGATTCTTTGAACTCAAGCCGTACTTTCTCACCGCACCATCTGCAATCAGTGAGCAATTCGTCAACAACTTCTCGTTGATTCGTGGCGCCGCAACGGTGTCGGGGACGAACGCGCTCATTGGTCTGGTCGCGGGAACCACCCTTGGTGTGGCGATGAGTTTCGTGCTCAGTCGTTTCAAGTTTCTGAATGAGATCATCACGCCACTGGCCGTAGCGCTCAACGCCGTACCCATCTTCGTGCTGGTGGCGGTGCTCAACAACATGTATTCCATCACCAGTGAAGTGCCGCGACGAATCATGGTGGCGCTCGTGGTGTACTTCATCGTGTTGGTGAACGTGGCTCGTGGTCTCACCCAGGTGTCGTCCACCCATGTGGAGTTGATGCGTTCGTACGCCGCGAGTGATGTCGCCATTCTCCGCAAGGTTCGTATCCCCAACGCGGTGCCGTTCCTGTTCGTATCGCTCAAGATTGCGGCTCCGGCAGCGGTCATCACGGCTTTCGTCAGCGAGTACTTCGGTGGCTCGCAGAACGGCCTGGGAAGTCGTATCTCCAGCAACATCGCGAATTCCAAGAACGCCGCAGGCTGGGCCTACGTTGTAGGGGCCTGCTTACTTGGGCTACTGTTCTATTCATTCTCCGTAGCAATGGAGAGCCTCAACCGCAAGGGAAAGGCGAAGTAATACAACACAACACAACATCTGGGTGAAGACACCCAGAAGGGGAGAGAAAACACATGAAGAAGCGTTCAGTACGGGTTGCCTTCGCCGGCATCGCCGCGCTGTCACTCTTCGTAGCCGCCTGTGGCGGTAGCGATGATGCAGCCGACGAAGTGGCCGACGAGTCAACCGAAGAAGCAACCGAAGAGGCTGCAGAAACCTGCACCACGCCAACACCGGTCAAGCTGCAGCTGCAGTGGTTCATCCAAGCCCAGTTCGCCGGCTACTTCGCCGCGCAAGATCAAGGCTTCTATGCCGACCAGTGTCTCGATGTCACCATCGTCGAAGGTGGTGTCGACATCGTTCCACAAACCGAATTGGCCAACGGCAACGTTGACTTCGCAATCTCGTGGGTGTCGAAGGCACTCGCCAGCCGCGAAGCAGGCGCCAACATCGTGAACATCGCACAGGTGTTCCAGCGTTCGGGCACCTTGCAGGTGTCGTTCAAGGACAAGAACATCACCAAGCCAGAAGACTTTGCCGGCAAGAAGATCGGCAACTGGGGCTACGGCAACGAGTTCGAAATCTTTGCAGCACTCACCAAGGCCGGACTCGATCCAGCCAAGGACGTCACGCTCGTGCAACAGCAGTTCGACATGGTCGGATTGCTCTCGGGTGACATCGATGCTGCCGAAGCAATGACCTACAACGAGTATGCACAAGTTCTCGAAGCAGTGAACTCGGCAACCGGTGCGCTCTACACCGCGGACGACTTCAACGTCGTTTCGTATGAAGAGGCCGGCGTTGGAATGTTGCAAGATGCCATCTGGGCATCGGGTGAGCGCCTCGCCAGCGATGCTGCGTACGCAGACACCGCAGCGAAGTTCGTTGCTGCATCACTCCAGGGTTGGGCATACTGCCGTGACAACGTGGAATCATGCCGTGACATCGTGTTGGCAAAGGGCTCCAAGCTCGGCGCCAGCCACCAGTTGTGGCAGATGAACGAAGTCAACAAGTTGATTTGGCCAGCCACCAATGGTGTGGGCTTCATCGACGAGGCCGCCTGGACCCGCACAGCAACCCTGTCGCAGGAAACCAAGAACCTCGAAGGTGGCACGGTGCTCACCAAGGCGCCAGACGCCGAGGCGTACACCAACGACATCGTGACGCAAGCACTCGACATCCTCGCGGGTCTCGGTGTGGACACGTCTGGTTCGGCATATGCGCCGATCGAAGTCACCCTCAATGAAGGTGGCAACTAAGTAAGTTGACGAAACGCAGCGCTCGTCGCTGCAAACGTCGCACGAGGGTGCGGGTCGCCACAAGCGGCCCGCATCCTTCGTGTTTGTGGGCTCAATCACCCCCACGTGTGCCATGATTGGGCACAAGTTTCGTTATGTGCGTCATCTGCCAATCCGTGACGGTGGCTGCTGCGATGATTACGGCCCTACTTCCGGTATCACCCGATGCGGCGACGCAAAGAACTCAGCCTGCAATTGCTGGTACACGCTGCACTCGAGCAGGCACTGTGCGGAGCGTCTCAGGGGTGCGTTACCGATGTACCTCGGTTGGTCGATCGTTGAAGTGGCGTCGGGTGGGGGTGTCGACAGCATCAAGCACAACGGTTGCAACGACAACAACCGCGATGACCACCACCACGACCATTGAGCCGTATCGTCAGCCGACGGTCGCAACTTCCGCTCCCGACCTCTGCCGACTGCGAGACCAAAGTACGCAACGTCGAACATACGGTCAACTGTTGGCAGGTTTCCCGGTTATCGAGAGCAATTTCGCATCGCGCGGGACGTTTACGTTTGCTTTGATTCCCATTGACTTTGCAGATGTGCGTGGAGATACAAACGTGATGGCGAGAGTAACCGACCAGATGCGTCTGATGTCCGAGTGGTACGACATGGTTTCCGAAGGTCGAGTGAAGATTGACTGGCGAGTACACGAAAGTTGGGTGAGGGTGCCCGGCCAATCGACAAGTTATGCGATGAATCGTTCGCGTAGTGACGACAATACGTTGGCGAATGCGGCGTTTGCCGCGGCAGACTCAAGTTTCGATTTCTCGGGTGTTCGGGCGGTTGCTTTCGTTTTGCCCGCTGGTCAAACGTTCATGTCCGAGGGGGTGCAGGGTTTCCTTCACAGCGAGTTTGGTTCGGCTGGTGGATACGCCACCGCCGAAGGACGCGTGTACAACTACATGATTGCCGGCGCTTACTTCGACCGGCAATACAAGAACTACTGGTCGTACTGGGCGCACGAGACAGGACATATGTTTCCGCTACCAGACCTCTACGACCAGAACACCCAGTGGTGGATTGGTAAGCAAACGGAGATTCCAGGCGGACCATTTTCGGGTTTCGACATGATGGCAGCCCAAGATGGTCCAAGCCGAACGCTGAGCACATGGTTGCGTTTCGTGATGGGCTGGCTTGCCGATTCGCAAGTCTTCTGTAAACCACTCTCGGAGTTGACCGAAGCACGAGTCACGCTCGTGCCGACCGATGTGAGGACATCAGGGGTGAAGACCGTAGTGGTGCCACTGTCCAGTTCCAAGTTGCTGGTGGTGGAATCGCGGCGAGCAAACACGAAGTTCGATTGTGAGGGCACCGGCATATCCACGTCGACTTGGCGTGCTCGAAATGGAGTCATCGTGTACACGGCCGACATGACGTTGGGACATGGCGAAGGCTTTCAGGCGCTCGTTGCGCCAGCGAGTCGTGGATTGCAGAGTCTGCCAACGTGCTCTTCGCCGCCGCAGTACGACGCCATCCTCGGTGTAGGCGATGTGGTGACGAGCAATGGCGTGCGAGTTCGGGTGCTCAGCAGCGGTCTCTACGACACCGTGGAGATCACGAAGTAGGGACGAGTTAGCCGGTGTAGTGCTTGTCGGCGATGTTCAAGGCTTCGTCGATGATGGCGAGGCCCGCTCGAATATCGGCCTCGCTCGTGATGCACGGTGGCACCACGTGGATGCGGTTGAAGTGCGTAAACGGCCACAATCCCTGCTGCTTGCAGAACGCAACGATCTCAGCCATTGGTTTGGCGTCCGCACCCACAGCGTTGAACGGAACGTACGGTGCGCGAGTGTCACGATTCTTCACGAGCTCGATCGCCCAGAACATTCCCAGACCACGCACATCGCCGACCGACGGGTGCTTGTCCTTCAAGCGGTCGAGTTCGGGGGCGATGACGTTCTCAGCCCTCCTGCGCACGTGCTCGAGCACCTTTTCTTCCTTGAAGATATTGATCGATGCCACGGCTGCTGCACACGCAAGCGGGTGACCCATGTAAGTAAGACCACCTGGGTAGACGCGCTCTTTGAACGTGTCGGCAATTTTTTGGCTGATGACCACGCCACCAAGTGGCACATAGCCCGAGTTGACACCCTTGGCAAAGCAGATGAGATCTGGTGTAACACCCCATTTGTTGACGGCAAACCATTCGCCGCAACGACCGAAACCGGCCATCACTTCGTCGCACATCATGACGATGCCGTACTTGGTGCACAAGTCGCGTACGCCTTGCAGGTAACCCTCGGGTGGAACCAAGATGCCGTTGGTGCCGACGACGGTCTCGAGACCGATCATTGCAACGGTGTGTGGGCCTTCGACCATCAACACCTCTTCAAGATGCTGCAGCGCTCGCTCGCACTCTTCTTTATCGCTAGATGAATGAAACGCCGAGCGATACGGATACGGACCCCAGAACTTCACGGCGCCTGAAGCGCCGGTTTCGTTTGGCCAGCGGCGCGGATCGCCGGTGAGCGCAATGGCGCCCGAGGTGGAGCCGTGGTACGAGCGATACATGGTGAGAATCTTGTGTCGACCCGTGTGCAACTTGGCGAGCCGAACCGCGTTCTCGGCAGCTTCGGCACCACCATTGGTGAAGAACACCATGTCTAGGTCACCAGGGGCCACTTCGGCAATCAGTCGCGCGGCCTCCGAACGCATGTCGTTGGCGTGAAACGGTGCGATGGTGCACATCTGCGCGGCGTATTCCTGAATGGCTTTGACCAGTTTCGGGTGTTGGTGGCCGATATTGACGTTCACCAATTGGCTGGAGAAGTCGAGAAACTTCTTGCCGTTGGAGTCCCAGAAGTACGAACCCTCGGCCTTGACGACGTCAAC
>SXGQ01334740.1_pt1 | contig 10715 bp, 6 predicted proteins | sample 3178371 | NCBI WGS metagenome assembly SXGQ01 (sample SAMN11356859, study PRJNA531348) | freshwater metagenome | isolation source: freshwater sample F1-20 | place: China: Fuxian Lake, Yuxi | collected 2017-12-25 | reverse complement strand
GCGCTGTGGGCGGTCACCACGATCCTGGTGCCGCGGATCGCCCCCGATCTGGCCGCATCGGCGCATGGCCTGCGCAACCGGCTTCAGACCGATGTGGCGATTGCCCGCGACCTGCGCCGGCTGGGCGACAGTCACAACCCGGACGACCCGCATTTCGCCGCGTTCAAGGCAGCGACGCTCCGTCGCTACGGCGTGGACCGGGTCGAGGACCTGCCGGTAAATTACAAGGGCCTGCTGGCGCTCGAGGGCGAGCGCCTGACCGCCGCGCTGTTCGATCGCTATGCCGACGAGAGCTTCGGGATTCAGTCCCGGCAGAACGCGATCGTCGCCGCGGCGGGGGCGGCGAGCCCGGCGATCGCGCTTCGCTCGCTGTCGATGGCGGCGGCGGGCACCGACCTTTCGGGTCACCGCCGCTTTCTCGATCAGGCGGAGCGGTATCGCTACGCTCTCGTCCAGCGCCTCAACCGGATGCAGGCGGAGGGGGTGGCCTATGCCGACGACACCGCGACCGACGCAGGCGCCGACCGGCGCAAGCGCGTCGATGCGGGGAACTGGCGAGCGATGCCCGACTTCGCGTTCGTGCCCCCCGAACCCGCGGCGCTCGCCCGCGCCGCGTTGCCGGGCCTGGCGGTGTTGCTGGTCTGGCTTGCCGCCGCGGCGGGCCTGTTGACGATCGCCGCACGGCGGCTGGGGATGCGCCGATGAACCTCTACGCCCATGAATTGCGCCTCTTCTGGCGCCAACGGCTCAGCCGCGTCGCGATCCTCCTTCTCGCGGCTCTCACTGTCGCCGCGCTGGCGGCGGGTATGGCGGAGGTCGCCCGCCAGCGCGCCGCGATCGCCGCGATCCCCGCGGCACAGGCGGAGGATATCGGCGCCGTCGCCGACTATGTCGTCCGGACGCGGGACGCGGGCAGCGCCGCCTATTACAGCTTTCATCCGACCTGGGACGCACCGGCCCCACTCGCCTTCGCCGCGCTCGGCATGCGTGACGTGTCGCCCTTCATCCTTCGCGTCAGGGCGCTGGGGCTGGAGGCGCAGATCTACGACGGCGACAGCTTCAACCCGGAGCTTGCGCTGCCCGGCCGCTTCGACTTCGCCTTCGTCCTCGTCTTCCTCGCGCCGCTGTTCGTCATCGCGTTGTTCCACGACCTTCAGTCGAGCGAGCGCGAGGCGGGGCGCGTCCGCACCTTGATGGCGCTTCCTCGCGGCGGCGGCGCGCTTTGGCGACGGCGCACTCTGGTCCGGTTCGCGCTGATATGGGGTGCGCTCGCCCTGCCCTTCGTCGTGGCTGCGGCGATTGAGGGTGTCGGCATCGGCGCGGTGGTCGCCGTGCTCGCCCTTGCCGCCGCCTATCTCCTGTTCTGGATCGGCGTTGCCGCGCTCGTTGCCCGGCTGGGCTGGCGGTCGGTCACGAATGCCGCGACGCTGGCGGCGGCATGGCTGTTGCTGGTGCTGATCGTGCCGACGCTCGCCAACGTCGCGATCGACCGCGCGGTGCCGATCAGCGAAGGGACCGAGATCGCCCTGGCTCAGCGCGAGGCGGTCAACCGCGCCTGGGATATCCCACGAGAGGCGACGATGCGCCGCTTCTACGCCCGGTATCCCGAATGGGCGGGGTCGGCCCCGCTCGGCACCGCGTTCCACTACAAATGGTATCTCGCCTTTCATCAGAACGGCGACGAGGCGGTGGCGCGGCGCGTCGCCGACTATCGCCATGGCCTGGAGGCGCGGGATCGGGCCGCGCGAGCCCTTGGCTGGATGCTGCCCCCGATCGGCGTGCAGGCCGCGCTGACGCGGCTTGCGAACAGCGATCTTCGCGCACAGCTCGCCTATCAGGATCGCATCCGCGCGTTTCACGCACGCCTTCGCCGCTTCTACTACGGCTACCTGTTCACCGACCGCCCGTTCGCCCGCGAAGACTTCGACCGGGCACCGCAATTCGAAGGCTGACAGATGTCCGCCCCCCCGCCGCAAGCGCGAGGGGGCGGACCTTACGGCCTGTCAGGCCGCGCGCCGTCCCGCCATCACCCGCCCCATGGCGCCGAGCAACGGTGCCATGGCGACGGGCTTCTGCAGGAAGTCGTTCGCGCCGCTTTCCACGCATCGCGCCTTCAGGTCGAGGGCGGTGTCGGCAGTCACGACGATGATCGGCACGCTGCGCTTCGCATCCTGGCGGGCACGGACCCGCTGGATGGCGGTTTCGCCGTCCATACCGGGCATGCGAAGGTCCATCAGGACGACGTGATACTCGTCCTCGTCGATCATCCGCAGGCCGGTCTCGGCGTCCTGCGCCTCGAACATCACCGCACCGACCACGCTCAGCATGTCCCGAACGACGCGGCGGTTGAGGGGATCGTCTTCAACGAACAGCACCTTCATCGAGACCTCCGACCATACACGATTACACATTGCCGGCCCGTCATCATGCCGCCAACCTTCCACTCGACCAGCCGGCATCGACGAACGCAGCCGGCTCGTCGCCCACCAGCGTCAGCACGGCCTGGACAAACTGCCCGTCGTCGACCGGCTGCATGATAATCTGGTCGACGCGCAGCATCATCAGCTCGGCAATGCCCGGCGAGCCGAGCATCCCCTGCTGCACCGCGAACCGGCGGCCCGCCCCGGCAACCTGCTCGGCCAGATCGCGAATGGCATCGGTGCCCTCGCCATCGGCCATGCAGCGCGCATTCACGAGCACGATGTCCGCCGGGGACGCCTCGAACAGCCGACGCGCATCGTCGATCGACCGTGCGGCGACCAACGCCGCGCCGCGACCGGACAGAAGACTTTGGGCCACTTGCCGGCTTTCGGCATCGGCATCGACGAGAAGGATCGAGCGACCCTCGAGCGACGAGGATTCCGCCGCATCCAGATCAGCCTCGACCGCCCGCACCGGCAGGTCGACGGTAAAGGTCGACCCGGCACCCAGCGCGCTGTCCAGCGAAATCGAACCGCCGAAGCGATCGACGAGGCGATGCACGATCGAAAGACCCAGACCGGTTCCGGAAAATTGCCGCGTCATGCCGCCATCGACCTGGCTGAACGCCTCGAACACCTTTGACCGATCGGCCGGATCGATCCCGATGCCGGTATCCCTCACGATCATGCGAAGGACCGGCGTCGTATCGTCGTCGACGACCAGCGCGGATACCTCGATCGAACCGTCCGGCGTAAACTTCACGGCATTGGAGAGGAGGTTGAACAGGATCTGGCGAACCCGGCCCGCATCGGTCATCAGATGCGCCGGCAAGCCATCGAGCGTCGCGGTCACGGCAAGGCCCTTCGCCTCGGCCTGGCTGCGCCACAGCGTCACCGCGCGGCCGATCAGGTCGCGGATCGCGACACGCTCCTCGACCAGCGTCAGGTCGCCATGCTCGAGCTTGGCAACGTCGAGAAGGTCGTCGACCAGCGCACGCATCGTCTCGCCCGCGCCGTGCACGACCTCGATCTGCTCGCGCACGTCGCCGGGCACCGAGCGGTTCGTCAGCAGGACCTGCGTCATGCCGCGAAGGCCGTTCAGCGGGGTGCGAATTTCATGGCTGGTGGTCGCCAGGAACTCGGTCTTGGCCTTCAGCGCCTTTTCCAGCGCGACGTTCGTGCCGGCGAGTTCGGTGTTCGCCGCCCTCACCTGATTGCGGCTCCGCCTGACCGAGAAGAAGCCGTAGAGCGCGACGCCCAGCACGATCGCGCCCGCGATCAGCAGGCCCGCAAACAGATTGGTGCGATAACGCGACCGCTGACGCTCGATCGCGATGTCGCGTTCCAGCTGGCCCTGCTTGAGCTGGGCGATGCGCAGATTCTGGTTGGTGAAGTCGAACTGCGCCGCCATCAGCTGCGCGCTGTTCGTCGCGATCAGCGCCTGCGCTTCCTTGTCCAGCCGCTGAAAGGCCCGCAGATGCGTCAACGCAAGCTGCTGGTCGCCGCGCCGCTCGAAGATGCGCGCCGCGACCTGATGCGCCTCGCGGTACGGCATCGACGTGGCGGCGAGATTCTGTCCGGCGAATGCCCGGCCGATCTCGGCGGCGGCGGTGTCGAGCGCATTGCGTTTCTCCGCCAGCTGTGCGGCGGCGGTATGGATGAACGGACGCCATTCGGCGACGTCGCGCGTGCGGGAGGCTTGAAACGCGCTCGCGATCGTCCGCGACGCGAGGGCGAGTGACCCGGCCTCGATCTGGGCGACCGCACGGTTGGTGAGGACGCGGGCAACGAGCATGTCGCTTTTCAGACGCCGCGCGGAACCCAGCGCCTTGGCAAACTCGCCGTCGGCCTCGGCCGGGCGGCCCATCGTGCGAAGTACCTCGCCGCGCGAATTGTGCAGGACGAGGAGCAGGCTGGCGTCATCGCGCGGCATCAGTTCCTCTGCCTGCGCGAAATAGCGCAGCACGCGGTCGTAATCGCCCGCATCCCAATAGATCTGGCCGATGTCGAGGAGGGAGATCGACCGCGCCCGCCGGTCGTTCGCGGCGCTGTAGATACGATAGGCGCTCTGATGATGCGCCAGCGCCTCCTGCACCTTGCCCTGCATCCCCGCGATCGCGCCGAGCGTGCGGTCGATATCCCCGGCAACCTTTGCGCGCGGCGCCGCGCCCTCGATCAGCGATTTCGCCCGCCTGGCGAGCGGCTCGGCCTCCACGATGCGGTTGAGGCCCAGCAATGCTTCGGCCTCGAGACGGAAGGCGGTGGCACGCGCGATGCGGGTACCGCGGTCGTCCGCCCGCGCGTCGGCCATGCCCCCCGCCTCGCGCGAGAAGCGCAGCGCCGCGTCGGGATCGGCCATCAGCGCCGTCTCTGCCTGGCGTATTTTGTCGGCCAAGGCGTCGGCGCGCGCCGCCCCCGCGTGGCACAGGGCAAGGAGGCCGATCGACAGAACGGTGAGCAGACGCTTCATATCATCGGCTTAGGCGGCCAATGGTTAAGGGGCGGCAAAGCGGATCCGTTGCCGCCCCGTCGGATCAAAACCGCACGCTGCTTTGCGCGCCCAGCATCACCCGCGGCACATTGGCGTCCACATCGCGAAGCTCGCCGCGCCCGAAGAGGCTGAGGTCCAGCGCGCCGCCCAGCACCGCGGCACCGTAGAGCACCTCCGCGACCGTGCGGCGCTGCTGGTTGCCGAGGTCGAAGCGCTGCGTGACCAGACCCTTCTCGCCCGTCTCGCGATCGACCACCATGATGCTCGTGAACTCGATCTGGCCCCGCTCGATGGTCATCGGCTGGGCCAGCGTCATGCGCAGGCGGTCGCCGCGACCGAACAGCCCCTGCTTGGCCACGCCCAGCTGATAGGCGCTGCCGAGCGCGCCGCCGCCCGCCATGCGGAAGGTCGCCGCCTCGTCCCGGTTCCGGGTCCGCGCGCCCGTCGCCGAACCGAACAGCGCGATGCCCGATCCCATGTCCACGTCCGCCTGGACCGTCAGACCATCGGTCGACGTGCCCTGTCCGAAATCGGACCTGGCCAGCGACAACGTCCCCAGAAACGCGCGATCCTCCTCCAGCCGGGTGAACGATCCCGAAAGGCCCAGCCAGTTCGTCGGCTGATAGTCGACGCGAACGGTCATCGCGTCCGCGGCATAATGATTGCGGCTCATCAGCCCGCGGTCGTCGAGGTCGGCGACACCCAGCGTCATCTCGCGCGTCGACATCCGGCGCGAGGTCGCGCCGAACGACAGCTCGACATCGCGGCCAAGCGCCAGCGTCGAGGCCACGTGCGCCCCGCCCGACGCGAAGCCGAGCAACGGGTTGACGCCCCCGGTATAGGGATCGAAGTCCGAGGATGTCTGAAGGCCGGTCCGCCCACCCAGACTGACCGCGCCGTCGCCGCTGCCGAAGGTGAAGCGCACCCGGCTCTGCGGCGCGCTGACCGTCACCGACGAGCGCAGTTGCGGCGCGCCGATGCCGCCGCCGCTGTAATGCTCGGCCACCAGCCGCCCGGTCATGCTGAACGACCAGCCGTTGCCCAGGCTCGCATCGGGGGTCGCCATCGAATCGGTAAAGCCGAACCCGCGCTTGCCGCCGGCAGCCGCAAAGCCCGTGCTGCCCTGGATCCAGTTGACGAAGTGGTTGTAGACGAATTCCTGGAAATACTGGCCGTTGCGCATCGTGCCGAACAGGCGACTGGAAAGCGGAATGAGGAAGTCGCGTTCGGCGTTGCCGACGGTTTCGAACGCCGCGAAGTACATGTCCTTGTCGGACCAGATTTGCTGGAAGCCCGATCGCTTGAGCATGTCGACCTTGAGGTCGCTCTTCTGCGTGCCGTTCCAGAGCTGGTATTTCAGCTTGTCGAAGTCGAGGACGCTTTGCGCACGCTCGATGTTCAACATGCCGCGACCGTAAATCGGGTCCGCCCCGGGCTCGCCCAGATCGGTCGCCGAATCGAGCAGGATCTTGGCCACGTCGCGCGGATAGTTCTTTAGCCAGGGCCAGCGATCCTGGATCAGCGCGATCGCACCGGCAACGAGCGGTGCCGCAAAGCTGGTGCCCGACATCCGGGTGACGCCGCCCTGCCCGTCCGCAACCAGGATCATCTCGCCCGGCGCGACCAGAAAGCGGTTCATCAGAAGTCCGCTTTCCTTGAGATAATCGGACTTGAGGAACATATCGCCGGTCTTGCCGACGCCGGCCTGCATCATGGTCTTGCACGTGTCGCCATCGGTCAGGCACGTGAAGCCCGGACGGTTCGAGAAGTCGGAGATCACATTGTCCGGCGTCACCGATCCCACGACCAGGAAGGTCGTGTCGAACGCATCCTTGAAATTGACGTTCTGCGCCTGCGTGATCCCGCTGTTGCCGGCCGCGATGACGTAGAGCGTGCTGTTCTTCAGCTTGTCGATGTCCCCGGTCTTGAGGACGTTTCGCCATTCGGGATGCAGCGTGTAGCCCGGCACGCCCAGCGACAGGTTGATGACGTTCGCCCCCGCCTTGCCGACGGCGATGATGCCCTTGGTCACGTCGGCCCAGCTCGCCGTGAAGGTCGAATCGAACGGATTGTACGCGGCCACGCGCGCGTTGGGAGCGATGCCCATCACGCCCTTGCCGTCATGGCTGGCCAGGATCAGGCTGCCGACGCCCGCACCATGCCCGGTGAAGGCCGTATAGCCGCCCGAATAGATGACCTTGGAGGCGATGTCGGGATCGTTCGCGACGAAGAAATCGACGAGGCCGATCGTCGCGCGCGAGCCGCTGCCCTGCTGCTGCGTCAGCGCCGGCGACCAGCCGATGCTCCGCATCCAGTGATCGACCTGATCCGCGCCCGAGAACTGCATGAGGTTGTCATGCCATTCGAGGAAGAACATCTCCCGCCGGTCGGCCGACAGCTTGGTCAGGCTCTGCGGATCGTTGAGGTCGATGCCGTACTTCTTGAGCAGCGGATCGGCGATGACCGATGAGAAGCTCTGCCCGGTGGCCTTTTGCACCGGCAAGGCCCAGAACGCCTCGGACTGACTGATGAACGACCGATAGTCGGCCAGCGCCGCGGCAATGTCGCTCGCGGTGCCGAGATCATGCGCGCGGATCATGCCGGCGGTCGCCGACAGGTCGCCCATATGCGCCCGGATCATCCCGGCCATGCCCTCAAGGCTGCCCTCGTGCGCGCGAATCATGCCGCCGAGCGCACTCAGATCGCCTTCGTGCGCGCGGATCATCCCGGCATAGGGGGTCAGCTTGCCCCAGAAGGGTAGGAGCTTGCCGGCCGCCGGGTCGAGGTCGGTCGCGGTCTGGGCACTGCCCGACCAGAACGGGCTGAGCGCGTCCATGTGCGCGCGGATCATGCCGGCGCTTGGCTCGAGAATGCCCGACTGCGACGCCAGCGGACGATCCACCGTCGTCACCGGCACCACTACGGTCGGCGAGGACGGCGCGGGCGCGGGGGCCGGCGCTTCCTGGGCGACCGCGGGCTGCGCCAACGCGATGGCGCTGACGCTTACGGCAAGCGCGGCTGCCCCCAGCCGGCCCTTTACTGACACCATTCCTGATCCCCTTTTCGGGCGTGTTGGCCCTATTCAACAGGATGGCTGTAGGTCCGCTTCGATTGCATCTTCTGCAACGTGCACGCTTATTTTGCCGTTAAGCCTCTTTGGCCCCGGGCACCGGCAGATCGACGATCGCGGTGCCGCGACCCACGTAATTGCGCTCGTCGGCGAGCCATGCGGCAAGCGCGGCGCGCTCCATCGGACGAGCCACGAGAAAGCCCTGGACCTGATCGCAACCCATCACGCGCAGCAGGGACAGGCTGAGCGGGTCGTCGACCCCCTCGGCCGTCACCTCCATGTCGAGTGCGTGGGCAAGGTCGATGGTCGATCGCACCAGCAACGGATCGCGGTGACTGGTGGTCAGGCCCTTGATGAACATCCGGTCGATCTTCAGCTCGTGCGCCGGCAGGTCCTTCAGATAGGCGAGCGAGGAGAAGCCCGAACCATAATCGTCGATCGCGACGCGGATGCCCGCTTCGGCGAGCAGGTTGACGTTGCGGATCGCTTCGGCCGGATCCGTCAGCACCGCCGTTTCGGTAATCTCGATCCCGATCCCGCGGCCCGCGATCCGCAGTGCCAGCCGATCGGTATAGCCACGATCGGAAAGCAGCCGGCCCGACAGATTGATGTCGATCACCGGCGCGATGCCCGTATCCGCAAGGATCAGCCTGTCCGCGATCACCCCCTCCACGAGCCAGTCTGTCAGTGCCTCCACCGCACCGATCCGCTCCGCGATCGAGAACACCCGATCGACCGGCACGTTGGATAACGCCAGCGACGGGAACCGGGTCAGCGCCTCGACCGCGTCCACCCGGTCGTGACGGCAGTGCAGCTTGGGCTGATAGATGGATCGCAGTTCGTCGAGCTCGATCGCGGCATAGATGGCGCGGGCGATCTCGAACGAATCAGTCGAACCGGCCACCGTATCGACCGGCTGAAACGCGATCCGGTCGGCACGCCGGCTCGCCAGCGCGGCAGCGGCCGTGGCGCGGTCAATGGAAGCATCGTCGATCGTTCGATCGGGCAGCGAGGTGTATCCGGCCGCAGCACCGAACCGGAGCCGCATGCCGTCATGCTCCAACGGTGCATCGAACCGCGCGATCGCTTGCGCCAGCAGCCTTGCGGCATCCTCGGGATCCGCCGCCCCGAAGCTCAGTTCGATCGCGGACCGGCCGACGCGGCCGAGCAGCGCGCCGGGAATGGCCGCCTCCACCCGGGCAGCCCAGGCTGCCATCAGCCGCTCCGCCGCCCGGTAGCCGAGCGCCGCGCGCGCATCGTCGAATTGCTGGACGACCAAGACCGCGCAGTAGAACATTCCGTCCGCGCCGCCGGACGCCTGGAGCCGGCGTGCACGCCTGATCGTCGGCGCTCGCGCCTCTCGGCTATTAGCCACTGGTCCTGCACCCGTTTTCATGCAGCCGGGATAATTTGCCAGCCTTCAAAACAGATTAACGCATGGTTGCGCCGATCGCCTGCCGCCGACGGGAACACGGCCCTGCCGCCGGCACGGCCCGGCACAGGGCGTGCGCAGGTCGCGTCGCTCGACCTCGATCGCCGAACGTGACAGAGAGGCGGGCATGACCGTGACCCCCACCGTTCCCCGCTCGTCCGACCGAAGCATCGCCCTGTTGATCGACGCGGACAATGTCTCGCACGGCAAGATCGCCGCCATGCTCGCCGAGCTTTCCAAATATGGCGTCGCCAACATCCGGCGCGCTTATGGCGACTGGACGAGCATGGGGCTGAAGGGCTGGACGAGCAAGCTGCACGAACATGCCATCCGCCCGATCCAGCAGTTCAGCTATTCCAAGGGCAAGAACGCGACCGACATCGCGCTGGTCATCGACGCGATGGAGCTGCTCTACACGCAGAAGCTGGACGCGTTCTGCATCGCGTCGAGCGACGCGGACTTCACGCCACTGGTGATGCAGCTTCGCGCGAACGGGCACGACGTCTATGGCTTCGGCGAGCGCAAGACGCCGGATCCCTTCGTCAATGCGTGCACGACCTTCCTCTATCTCGACCGGCTGGGCGAGGAGGACACTCCCGTCGGCAAGACCGAGGCCGCGCCGCCCCCCGCGTCGCCATCCGCCACCAGGCCCGCCCGGGCCGATGCCGGCGAGGCCAAGTCCGCCAAGCCGCTCAGCCAGGACGCGAAGCTCGTCGAGGTGTTGCGGGGCGCGGTACAGGCGACGGCGGGCGAGGATGGCTGGGCACCGCTCGGCGCGGCGGGGAACGCGGTCAAGCGTCAGGCGCCGATCGACCCCCGCAATTACGGGGCGCGCAATTTCTCCAGGCTGTTCGAGGCGGTGGGCCTGTTCGACATCGTCAAGGCAGAGGAAAACGGCCAGAGTTACGTCGCGGACCGGCGAAACAAGGACCGGACCGCGTCCCCGCGATTCTGACGGGCGCCCCGGCGAACGCGCGATCGGGCTAGGTTGCGCGCACGATCTCGATCATTTCCACCCCGGGCGCGGGCAGGTCGCCCGCCAGGACGACCATAGCCCCCTCGCCTTCGCGAACGTCCAGCCGGTCGCCGCTGTGCCCCGCGTCCGCCCTGTACCGGACGACCCGGTGCGGCCCGTCGCCCCAGGGAAGGCCGCCGACCTCAAGCACGTAGCCGCTATGGCCCGCGCTCGCCGCGTCCACGCGTCGCGGCGGGACGTTGAGGGACATGTCCGTCCTGACCGAACCGATCGGCACCTGAAACTCGAACACGTCGCGATCCCGGGCGATCAGGTAGGGGTCGGGG